>Ga0137368_10001069_pt1 | contig 28423 bp, 27 predicted proteins | sample SagtaG_13_FD_104917 | JGI IMG/M metagenome (GOLD analysis project Ga0137368, IMG submission 104917) | Vadose zone soil microbial communities from Sagehorn Ranch, Mendocino, California, USA - Sage1_L_100_16 metaG | ecosystem: Environmental > Terrestrial > Soil > Vadose zone | place: USA...
ACCGGCGACGGGCGCACTCAGCTTTCCCTCGAAGTGGTGGGGGACCCTGCCGACCCTATGACTGCCGAGCGCGCTGCGATCTTTCGGCCCTTGGGAATGGAATTGGCTCAGCGGATGGAAGCAATGACCGGTCCGGCGCCTGCCGGCTCCCCAGTCACCCCACCGCCGCGACCGCCGGCCCCGAAAGAGATGATTGAAAGCAGACTCATTCCTTGCGAGCGCTGCGGCATAATGCTGGCCATGTTGATCTTCGCTCCTGAGGCGACTGATGCAGGCGGCTTCGAAGATTACGCCCGCAAGATGTATCCCGAATATACGCGCCTTGACCTGCAGACTTGGATCATCGGCCCGGCCTTGGGCGACGGTCCGCTCATGGACCGTCCTGCTGATATTCTCAAAATCTGGCCAGCGCGCGAGCCGATCAAACGGCAGAGGCCGGCGGAATTCAATTCCATGCTAGATTGGCTCGCCACCGGGCATTGCGGGTTGGAATGATCCTGTGAGAGTTTACGTACCTTCTGGATCGAACCGCGCAAGTTCGATTGTCCGAACTGCGGGGGATCACGCGTGAGCGGCTGCCGTTTTGAGAGTGTTGCAAAATTTGCAAACTGATGGGGCCGGCGCGGCCTTCGCTCTCCCCATCATTCCGGCCGTTCAATACACAACATAATGCCTGACGATTAAAGTTGACAAAAGCAAATTTGTATCGTACGATACAAACCATGAGCAACCCAATCACCCAAGCTGAGTACGAAACATTTCAAAGGGCTTACGACTTTTTCAACGCCGAACTGTTCGCCGGCGCGTTGCCGAATGTGCTGGTCACCTTGCAGCGCCACGCGAAGGCCTACGGCTATTTTTCTGCGGAGCGGTTCGTCGGGCGCGCGGCGGAGGAAGCAGCCCACGAACTGGCGTTGAACCCTGACCATTTCGGCCGCACGGATGCAGACATCCTCTCAACCCTCGCGCATGAAATGACCCACGTATGGCAGCACACGCACGGGACGCCTCCACGAAAGTCGTATCACGACCGTGAATGGGCGGCGAAGATGGTCGGGATCGGATTGCAGCCGTCGAGCACCGGCGCGCCAGGCGGAAAGCCGACGGGGCAGCGTGTGTCCCATTATGTCATCGCAGGCGGTCCCTTCGCGGTGGCGTTCGCCAAATTGAAAGCCACCGGGTTTGAACTGCGCTGGCAGTCGCGCACGGACGACCCACAACGCAAGAGGAAAGCCGGCAGCAAGACGAAGTACACCTGCCCGAGCTGCGGGCGAAACGCCTGGGCGAAGCCAGGCTCAGCGCTGATCTGCGGGAAATGCTATGACGAGGCTAAGGGCGAGATCAGCGTTATGGAGGCCGAGGAGTGAGCGGCGGTCACTATAGTTACATCCGGCGATGCCTGGCGCCCTCGCCATTCTCGCCGGTCGCGCCGGCGAATTCCTCACAAGCTAAATCCTGATCCTCTCGACCTCATCGAGCGTGATTTCGTCACCTGTCCTGTCATAGAGCTTGGTCGTTCGCGGCGACTCATGATTGGCGATCGCCTGCGCCATCTCCAGCGCTCCGCCGTTGAGCAAGTACGCCGTGATCCCGGTCGCGCGCCACGTGTGGCAGCAAACATCGACGCCGAGGCCCGCGGCCAGGGCGCGCCGGCGGATCATCCTGTAGACGTCAGCCTGCGCCAGCTTATTGCCAGTCACCTTTCCGTGCCTGATCGATTGAAACAGAGGCGCTTTCTTTTCGTCCCACAGGCCCGCGGCGTCGAGATAGGCGTCGATATATTCCTCGGCCGTGTGATGCGCCGGGACCTCATGCAGCTTGCCGCCTTTCTCGTGCAGGCGGAAGCGCCACTTCTTTCCGCTCTGGAAGTAGTCTTCGACGCGCATGGACGTGACCGCGCCGACGCGGGCGAAGCCGTAGACCATCACGCCGATGAGCGCCTGGTCCCTCAACCCGATCAGCTCGCCCGAGTCGATCGAGTCCAGGAGCTGCCGCGCCTGGTCGGGAGTCAGGACGGGCGTCTTACCTTTTTTCACGACGTACTTCGGGCCGCGGACGGCCGCGGCGGGGTTCGTCTGGACAATCTGGCCAACAACAAGCCAGTCGAAGAGCATCCGGATCGCCGCCAGGTGTTGCTTGACGGTCGGCGGTTCGCCAGGGTGCTGTTCGATGTAGGCGCCGACGAGCGAGGGCGTAATCTGCGCGAGCGACGAAACGCCGCCTAGACCGAGCCAGTCGAAGAATTGTGTCACGGCGTTGTAATAGGCCCGGCGCGTGTGCCTGTTGCGGATGGTGGCCGTAAAGAACTCAATGAAGCGCCATCGGGCCTGGTCGCCGGCGTCGGAGATGAGCGTCGGCAGCAGAACGGAGCGGGCTTCTTTCCGGACGATCAGTTGATCAGCTTGGGCGCCGGGATAAGGGGCAGGGAACTCGGCGACGTCGGCCGACTCGGAAGCCGGAAGGACCTCGAGGTCCGTTTCGGTCGTTCTGGGCGCGACCGGTTTTGCCGCCGCCGGTCGTTTTTGTACAGAATCGCTGGGAGCTTTCCCTAGCAGGCGCTCGGTAATCAGGCGATCAACCTCGCGCTGGGCGTTCTCCTCGGCGTATGCGGGATCTCCCACGTCCTTGGAAGATTCGCCGGCGACGTCGCCATTTTCGTCGAGGAGCTGATAGCCGAATCCGTACCAGGTCGGTTTGATGACGATCGTCCAGTCTCGATAGACGGACTGTGTCTCAGGCGGGAGCGTGAAAGGCACGACGAGCGTAACCACGCGACAATGACCGCTCTTGAGATCCAGCTCACATTGTACTTTGACGCGGTCCCCGGAGAGCGCCCAGGCCTCGCGGATGTGAAAGTATTCGATGTCGAGTTCGGCCACGTCCGAGTGATGCTCGAGCGCGAGCCTCTTCAGCTCCGCCCTCAGCCCGCCCATCTGCATCAGCGACGACTTTATAGAGATGATCTTCTTCATCGTTGTTCGATAGCGAACACGCCTCTGGTCACTTGTCCTTTTGTTTCCGCCGGCGATCGGGCAGCACCTCGATCTGCGACGGCTTCAGATAGAAGTTCTCGCTCTTGAGGCCGACTCCGCGCCGGCTATACCAGAGCGTAATGGTGAAGAACGGCTTGCGCCGGCCGTCCAAGTCTTTAGCCATTTCCAGGTTGGTGATCTTCCCGACCCGCCCGACCGCCCACTCCAACATCCGCTTCAGGACAGGATCGCCGAGCGCTCCGACGTCGAGAATCCTGGCCCGCCGTCCGATCAGGCTCATAAGGCTTTCCTCCGGCTTGTTGAGATCGTCGTTCAAATTTCCTTCCTGGGCAGGTCAGCCCAATCGATGATCACCGGTTTGGTTTGAGGTCATGACTTCCCTTTCAATCGAGCCGCTTTAATGTATGATAATTCCCTTTATCATACATTAAAGCGACCGAAAAATCCGCTTTTTTAATGTCGGCCCCGCCTTTCCGTTTGCGAGCGACGGCAAAGCTCGGATGATCCCCGACGCCTACCGTTGGCCCTTCCATCTCTCCAACGCGACGCGCTCGCGGGGACCCGTCATCTCGTTCGCTCGGCGTTTGATACCCTCAAAAGCGACCGCACGCCATTTCGCCTGTTCCTCATCAGACGCAGGCTTCTTTGTTTCCTTGTCCAGTGTGATGATGCGCTCAAGCTGCTTAAAGATATACTCCCTGACTTCTTCCGGCTGATCGTCACACAGGGAGTAATACATCCGGGCCAGGTTATTGAAGAATGTCTCCAACAGTTCATCACCCGTGGCGGCGTTCTGAGGCATCGGGTCAATCATTCTCTTCGCCTGCCTCGCGCTGTTGCGCAGGGTGGCCATGCCTTTTCTTTGTTTTCTTTTGAATTTCAACTTCTTCATAGCTGAGCGCTCCTATGGGCAACGTTAAAGGGTCTGGGCCGGCGCGGCGAAGTATAGACCGCCACGATCTGCGCCGCAATAATCTTGAGGCCAGCATCGCTAGCTGAAGACGGCCGCGGCCATTGATTACCAATCTGACAATCAAACGATTCGGATTCTCGCTGATCCGTCATATGTGCCTACTATGTTCGCGCCCATCGCTATGTGCCTACTATGTTCGCGCCCATCGCACAGCATAGCCTCTAAATCACGTCAAAATGTGCCTACTATGTTCGCGCCCATCGCACAGCATAGCCGCTAAATCACGTCAAATACAATCGCAAAAGAAGCCGACGCGGCGCCGGAAAGATTCATCTGCACCGCCGCCGAGCGGCCCGAGCAGCCCGGTTCCACAGAATCCCGTTTTTTGGTTATTGGCCCTCCTTGCCAGTGGTTCGGCTTGGTTCGCCGTACAGCAAGGGCTGTTGGGCTCGATGGCGGTGTTCTTGGCCGTTCTTGTGGCGCTGGCGCTGCGCCGCAACTGGTGACTGACAATCCGCGCCGGGCGCGACCGTGCCGACGTCGGCCGACGATCGTCGTGGGTTCGAAAAAGCGGCAGGCCTTCTTTTGATTGCCTATTTGATAATCAGAGCCCGCGCATCGCGAGACACGCGGGCTCTGTCGCGTCATGTCGAGCTATCGCCGCCGGCGCTTGGGCCGGTCGTCGAAGATTGCCGCGAGCAATACACCACCCACCGCGAGCAGGCCGATGCCCCAGGCCAGATTTGAGACTTCTTTGGCCCCTCGTCTGACTTCTTGCGGAAAGGCTGGAGATTGAGCGACGTATTCAGCGAAGTGATAAATCTGCAAACAGGCCGGGCAAGCGAGTGCGATGCCCCGCTCCAGCAGATATTGTAAGAGCTGCACCCGACACTGCGGGCAATGGGTATGACTATGCATACAGTTCCTCCCTCTCCCATTGGAGATAGATATTCGTTCTGACGAACTATGCTGACGAACTATGTTGGAATTTGTCACATGGCTCCGGCGAGGATGGATTTGTGTTGCTCGTCTCGCCCGGTCAGCCTGCGCCCGCAGGCTGGAAGAAAAACGCTCCTTTGGTTGTGGAAGGGTGTCGAGCGCATTGTGCACACGATGACGGCCGTTGGCAAGATTATCTCCGATCAGTCCTCACTCTCATTACGAGCAAAAAAAATAAATTCTTCTTTTTGCCTACTCTCTTCGGGAGCAAGCGAAGGCCTCGGCTGTGAACTTCGGGCGCGGTCCAGATCGCCGGGACCATTCCGAACAACGGAGGTGAAACGAATGAGTGAGAAGATTGCGACTGGAGAAAACGAATCAATGACGCGGGCGAGTTCAGGGACGCCTGGCGGCCGACGCCCAGGCGCACCGAGGCCGGCGTTCTGGGTCTGCGTCGGGCTCGTCACCGCCGGCGCGATCTACACGCTGGCATACCAAGTGGACCTCGGCGGCCTGACGATCCTGGCCGCGGGTCTGATTCCTTTGCTGAGATTCCGGAATGAATGGTGAGGGCGGTCTCCGGAGCGGCGCGTCAGTTCTCTGCTCTTCCCCTAGACGTGCCAACCCATGTGTACAAAGCAGGCATTGGACTTCCGGCGGCGCAATGCGCAAGAAATCCGAGAAAATCGGGCGGACCACAATCTATTGTGGTTCCAGCTTGTACACATCGTAAACAAAAGCCCTTTTTTTGATAGGACAGGATAGAGTCCGTACACATGCGCCAGCGGTGAACTCGGATTTGTGTACAACGCTGATTCCAGGAGACTTCCGGATGTGTACATCGTAAACAAGACGCAGACCACAACAGCTTGTGGTCTGATGCTGATTTACGGGCTTTTTCGGTTTTTTTTCGACGATCGCCAGGCTCCAGCGGAGATCGTCGCCGGGGCCATGTGTACAAGCCGCGCGATTTTTCGCCGTAACTCCTCATCTATCAACATGTTTACGAAGTACACAAAACGGCGATTCCATGTACACAGGAACACGCGGAAATCGACGTATCTCGCTGATTCTCAAGGCAAGTGCGCCGTACACATGAATCCGAGCTATCCAGAGTCTGCAGGCGGCGATCGCTGAGTCGTCGGCTTTGGCGCAAGCGCCGATAAACGCAAAAAAGCCGGGTAGGGGGATATCTGACCCGGCTTGATTGTTCCTTGCAAATCGGACGCAATATAGATGCTACTCCGGCGTCGAAACGATGGCTCTGAAGTGAACCTGGTTTTACACTTTCTCAGCCTTTGCTTCTGGAGGCAGGAATGCTGACCAAAACCGGAAAGCGAGCCCGGCGACCAGTCCATCAATCTCCTTCAGATATCCATCCAACGGTTCATGAGCAGGCGGACAGGGAGGCAGATTACCAGACTCGTCAGGCGGTCCGTTGTGTAGAAACTGATCAATAAAAGTGATCAACTCATACACCTGACAGAACTCCCGCCAGGCTTGGTCAAACTCCCCTGCCCCAATCCGCTCCAATCCAGCCTGCAAAGTCGCTGGCGTGATCGGACCTGGGGGATCTAAAAGATTTGGTCTGTATCTCCCTACATCCATTCCTTTCTTCCTCTTGAGCAGACCATCAGCGAAGCATCCGAGCGCAGTCACCCGAAGGGGCGTAGCGAAGCGAAGCAGTCTCGGAGCGCAGCGGAGAGACTTGACGGCGTTCGGTGCGGAGCGACGATCGGCGAAAGAGGAAGAATATGATCGGAGTCCTTTGCGGGCGTGGGCGGCAAGCCCACAAGGGGAGTGGTGTGGGAAACGCCGTACTCATCCGGTAGGGAAGCTCGGTGAAATTACCAGCGTTTTCCATGCCACCATGCCTGTAGAACGGGTTCAACGCATACCGGGGTTGGCGCGGCGGTTGCGCGCGGAGCCAGGCCGGGTGAGAGCGGAGCGCCTTCGCAACCGCCGTGACAAGCCCTTTCCACACATGGGAGGGTGGGGGTGGGGGTTCCGGGGGCGGGGGCGGGAGAGTGAAGCGAACGGCTTCCCGCCCCCGCCCCTGGGAATAGGAATCAGACCTACTTATTGGCCGTCGTTGTTTACATAGATATGCCATAGTCATGTGCCTGAGGAGTGATCTGTTTCCGATCTACTTCCATCCCTCGCCCCTGAGTGGTTTCTTCCCTGCCCTGTTGCGCTCGCGCTTGCTCCACCGCCTCCTGCGCCGTCGGCCTATCCTGCTCTCTGTCGAGGGCGTCCGGCAGCTCCGCGATCGAGTTGGTGTAGATTCGCGCGTCGTGTACGGCGCGAGAGTTCGCGACGTAAGCGGTGTCCTTATTCAGCGTGAACGCGGATTCATTCGTGTTGGCGTTCATGATGCTTCGATAGGCCGTCTGCCCTTGTGAAGAAATCGAGGTCACCGCGTAGCCGTGGTCGAAGTGCCGATAGCTGTCGAGGTCTACGACGACCTCCCGCCCGCCGTCCAGTTCGACCCTCCAGCGCTTCTCTTCAATTCGTTTGATCGTTCCGAGTTCGTTGGTCGCCACTTGTTGTTCACGCAGCGGCGCGCGAAATTGAATCCTGTCCCCTTCCGCAAAAAGGCGCGTGTCTGTGCGGTAAACGCTCACTCCGGAGAGGCGCTTCGGATCGTAAGTCTCCTCGCGCCCGTCGTCGGCTCGCACTGTTAACAGATTCCGCTCGTAGTCCTGGTCGATTACACGCCAATACTCCCCGGGCTTGGGCTTATAAACCTCACTCCCCTTCGTATATCTGACGACGTCACCGAGCTGGTACGCGCCCGCGAATGTCCGCTGGGCGCCGGTGATGTCACGATTGACGTAGATCCACGCTTGGTGGTCCTCCGGGCTGATTCGCTCTTCGTATTGCAGTTGCAGGTGGATCAGCGTGTTGATGGCCACACGCTCATTGTTCTTCGGGGAAATCACAATCGGGTTGTCTCCGGAGCAATAATCGTCGGCGATGGCCTTCATCCTGTCTAAATCGTCCTCGACCTCGATAACCCTTCCCTGATCTATCAGCATTGCGACGGCCTCTCTGGTTTCCCCCGCGGCTAACTTCTCCACGACCGCGCGTAGCGCCGGGTCCTTCTGCCTGACGATCTGGCTTAGCGTCGACGTCTCCATGCCGGCCTCTATCACCTGCTCGAACGGCGCGCCGGCGTTGATCGGCTTGTGCTGCCGGTCGTCTCCGACCAACAGAACCCGGTCTGTCGGCCTGAGTCTCTCCAAGAATCCGTCCATGTTCACAGTGTCTGTCAAAGAGCTTTCGTCGAGGACGAAGTAGCGTTCCGCCCCCCCTTCGTCCTTGGAAGCCAGGAACCCTTGCAGCGTCGTCGTCTGAATGCCGCTCTCCGCGAGCAATTTCGCCGCCCTCGTCAAAGGCGCGAGGCCTCGGACGGAATATCCGGCCTCCTCCAGGGCGTCTTTGACGACTGACAGAGTCGTGGTCTTCCCGGTTCCGGCGCGCCCCTGCAAACCTCTGACCTGGTCGCAGCTCGTGAGGATCTCTTCGACGGCTTTGCGCTGCGATTCATTGAGGGTCTTCCCCTGGCGCGCCTCGATCCCGTCGATCACACCGCCGACCTGGCCCTCTTCGAATATCCGCCTTTGCGTTCCTTTGCCCCCCAGCACCTTCCTGATATTCGATTCCTCCAGGTCGAGCATGCGCCGGGTGGTCATCTCGGGCCACGGCCCGCGCTCGATCTTGACGAATTCCCCGTTCGCTTCGCGCCGCTCAATCTCCTTACCCACCGCATCGAGTGTGATGAAGGTCATGTTTCTCCGCAGGGCTTGATCTATCACTCTCCGGTAGTCGGTCACGGCCTCCCGCTCCATCGCATGGTCACGGGCGAACGTCACGGCCTCCTGCGCCCGCTTTCTGACATCCTCGGCCACCCATTGCCGCGGCCCTCGCTCCAGCGCTTGCGCGGTCGCATTTCGCGCCTCGTTCCTATGCCCCGCGTCGAGTTCCAGCGCCCGGGCGCGCATCTTTTCGCGATCGTAGTGTTTGCTCTCCCTGTCCATCTTCGCGGCGGCCTGGCGCAGGCCCGCGCCCTCTTTGACCGTATGCCCCTCGGCTTCGAGTCTCTGCTTGATCTCCTGCTCCCGCTCGAGAATCTCTCGCCGGCGTGGGCTGCTCGCCTCCAGATATTCCTGGGAAAAGCCTTTGATCTCCGGCGCGCCGGTGCGCAGGTTCATCTCGAACTCGTATCCGAGCGCGGAAAGCTTTTCGACGAGTTTCGTCCGGAAGAGACTCGTCGCGTATTGCTGGCTCCTGAATAACTCCGGAGTCTCCAACGCCCTGAAAGTTCCATCATTGAGCCTGGTCATGTTCACCACGAAAGCATGGACGTGTTGATGCGGCGCCGCATATCCGTTCTCCCGGTCCGGCCTGGCGCTGTCGTGCTGGAAGAAGCAGGCGATCATTTTGCCGGTGACGATGGCAGGGTCATTGCCGTTCTTCGCCATGATGTAGGGCTCGATGGCTTGGAGTGTTTCTCGGGCCGCGTCCATGACGGCGGGAAGTATCCGCTTGTCTCCGCCCGGGCCGGCTGCCAGCGAGATAGACTTGGGAGCGTTGAACGTCAGATCCCAGCCGGCTCTGTGGGTCGCCGTGGTGATCTGTTTTCCGAATTTGTTGTCGTAGGTTTTCGACGGAACGTGCTTGATTATCTGCCCGCCCGTCAGCGGGTCCTGGCCTCGGATCAAGCGCTGGAACTCCTCGCGGCTGACATCGCCGGAGAGGCCGATCTCTTCGGCCAGTCCGCTGAAATAGGCGCCGGTCACCTTATCTCCTTCGGTGTAGTAATTCTCGCGGCCATTACTGTACTGCTCGTCGTAGTAATCTTCTGCCGCCGCGACGCTCAAGGCCTTGCTGATGCTCAGCACGATCAGTCCCCCCAATAATCCAGCCCGGCCAAAAATTTTTTGAAGTGGTAGGCCACCGCTTGGCGAGTAATCCCCATCGCCTCCGCGGCTTTCGCCTGATTCCATCTGTGTTTCCGAAGCTCTTTGACCACAGCATGCGTCCGCGCGCTATCTATCGCATCGATTTCCCTCAGTCCAGGAGACAGCGCCAGATGTGAAGATTTAGCCTCGTCCCCAATCTCCGGCCTTGTCTCTTTTTGCAGATTGGCCGCGCCCTCTGCCTCGTATCGCCTCCAGCCGGCTGCTTCGATCGCCTCCTCGATTTTCACGCCTTGGATGACTAGAGATTCCTCCGCGCAAGCATGCGCGGCGGCGTCGAAGATGATCTTTTCTAACTCGCGAACGTTGCCGGGGAAATCATACGAGGTCAGCGCCCGTTCGGCCGACAGTGATAGACTGGGCGGTCTCTTTATGCCTTCTTCTTTGCGGACTAACTCATTGAGGAAGTAAGTGGCCAAAGGCAGGATGTCTTCCCGCCGCTCGCGCAATGGGGGAATCATAATAGCCTTATCGAACCTGTGAATCAGGTCTTGCCGAAACGCGCCGCCAATCACCATTGAGCGTATTTCGCGATTGGTGGCGGCGATGATCCGGACGTCGACAGGAACGTCAATTCCCCAGCTCCCTACTCTTTTGATTTTTCTTTCCTGCAGGACACGAAGTAATTTTGCCTGGCACGCCGGCGCCAATTCACCGAACTCGTCCAAAAGGATCGTTCCTCCCTCGGCTTGCTCGAAGATCCCTTTGCTGTTTTCCGTCGCGCCGGTAAACGCGCCCCTGACATGGCCGAACAGAAGCGATTCAGCAAGGTGCTCAGGAATCTCGGCGCAGTTAAGATCAATAAACGGCCCTGTGCGACCGCTTTGTTCATGCATTGCCTGAGCGATTAACTCTTTGCCGCTCCCGGTCTCGGCGACAATCAAGATGTCGCATCTTAGTGGGGCAAATATGGCCACCTCTTTCAGCAAACGCGCCATCACAGCGGAACGGTAGATCAGTCGCCTCCCGTTTGACAGGCGAACCCAGTTCACCTCCGGACCGAGATCAAGAAGTGGCGTTTCCAGTTTTTCCGTTTGATCATGAGGATCAGGTCGGTGATTTTTTCGGTTGCCTCGCATGTTTGCCTCCGGGGTCAATAATCTGGGCGCCACGCCGCTCGGGATTAGACCGCTCGCGTTTTCTAGCCTATGATTCAGGCGAATATGTGATCAGCGACTCACTAAAATCGGATATATAATATATTTTCGATTACGAATGATACAACTGACCGAAAGGGAGGGCAGATGGGCCTGGCAGCGCGTGAGCGCCCCAAGCGATTGGCAGATAAGGTATATGAGATCCGTTTAGGCCTGGGGCTGACCCAGACTCAAATGCGTGATCATCTGAGGCCCTTCTGGCTTGCAAGGGATATTGACTACCACGTCGCCTACATATCGCTTTGGGAGACGGGCAAGAGTGAGCCGCCGCTGCTCGTGCTCTTGGACTACGCCAAGTGCATAGGGGTCTGGGTTGACGTGCTGATCAACGACGCCCTCGATCTACCGCCCATTAAGCCTATCTCGCCGCCGGCGCAACTCAAGCGTCAGAAGTCCCGGAAGCCCCAGAAGCGCCAGAAGCGCAGGACGTTCGTACGCCACAGGTAGCCGCTTCCGGGAGGGCATAACCTTTGAACGCAGTGTCTCAACCCGCACAAAAAATCTACGCCTTCGTGGACGAGTCCGGGCAGGAAACCAACGGCGCGCTTTTCCTCGTCTCGGTCATTGTCACCGGTCAAGAATACGAGCGCCTCAACGAGATGTTGATCGAGATTGAAGAGCGTTCCCGCAAAAGCCTGAAGAAATGGAGCAGGGCTCGTTTCGAGTATAGAGTCGCCTATATCGAAGCCGTCATCGCCCTACCGCTCTTTCGCGGGTTGATTTTCTTTTCCCGTTATACCAATAGTCAGGCCTATTTCGACCTGACCGTGGAGACTACCGCGAAAGCGATTCACCATAAGAACAAGGAGGCCGCGCCAGCCACCGTGATTGTGGACGGCCTCAGCGGCCGTGATGTCGATCGTTTCAAGACCAGGCTGCGTGGATCAGGCGTCAACGTGCGGAAGGTTCGAGGCGCGCGCGACGAATCGGAGCCGATCGTCAGGTTGGCCGATGCGGTCGCGGGTTTTGTTCGGGATTTCCTTGAGGGCCAACCTTACGCGCCGAAGTTGTATGAGAAGGCGCTTAGAGAGGGAATTTTCATTGAGCTATAAATTCAAAGGCTCGCGTTGCCGCGAGCCTTGAAAATTGGAGCAACCTAGTCAGCTTTGGTTTTGGCCTATTCGTACCAACTAAAGCTGATCACCCGCCGGAAGGACAGTATTCGGTTGCTGCTTCCAAAGAAATTATAGAGGGATTGAAAATCTAAGTCCAGTCCCCCCGCTAAAGTTACTTTAGCTGTCGCAACGACAAGTTGATTCTTCTCACCTACTGGGCGCGGCTCGCTGACCTGCGCTCTTATTTGCCCACAAACAGCTCACTGGGGAATCGACGTAGTCTTTGGCAGGTCTCCGCCACTGACTCATTCGAGACTCCGGCGACAAAGGCTGATATTTCGTCTCTGTATCGGGGGAATTGGTCATCGCTTCTGTCAACGTGGCCTTCGAGCATCTCCTCGACCTTCACCCCGTTTACGGAGACGGTGCAAGAGCCGCTCTCTCTGTCCTCTTTCCAGATATAAACCATAGGTAAGCCGGCGATCTTCGCCCTGACGTCATCGTCAGTCATCAGATCGGCGCGATATACCGGCGTGCATATGGATTTGTCCCGGAAAATTTCGTTAATTACCGTAGTGACGACCGGGTCTCGACATTCTGTTTTCATGAAGCCCTCCTTCCTTCGGCGCCGTTGTTTCGATCAAAGAGACCGTCTCTCGCTCACCAATCTATGCCCCGATCCGGTTCTTGTAAAGACTCGCTTCGGGATTCGTCCTGGTCGTATCCCATCTCAAACGATCTCGACTCCGCAATCTCTCCCCTCACTTTGTCGAAGTGGTTGAACCTCTCTGTGTCTACCCTTGCCTCTTGACCGCTGTCCAGGCGCACGAGGAATTCCTTTCCCTCAATCCTTTCGATGGTGGCTGCGGCCCCCCTCGCCGCCTCTGCCCCGAACCGACTCCCGAACTCTATCCGGTCGCCGGCGATGAAATACCGTTTGACCTCCTTCAGGACCTCAGTCCCGTAGAGATGTTGCGGATCGACGGTCACCTCTCGCCCGCCGGTCAGTCGCAGCGTCAAGGTGTTCCTCTCCGAATCCAGCCCGATCACTTTGCCGTACTCGCCTCTTTCGATTCCGTATGCCGCGCTGCTTTCACGAAACAGGACGATGTCTTGACCAACAATGTACGAGTCCGCGGCCCTTCTCTCTCCTGTTTCCTTTGGGGTGACGAGCACCTGGATCGGATGCCTTATTCTGTCCGCCTCCCCATAAGTCAACGTCGGACTCACAGCTTCTATATACCTCTGAGTAACCCTCTTCAGTTCGGGCGCGCTGGTCTCAGGATTCAGGGTCACCTCAATGCCCCGCTGCCGTAGTCTTTCGGCCAACGTCGCATAATAAACAGACTTCGCCTCAGCCTGGCTGTCGAGCAAATCGCCCTCGCTCAGAGCATGAATGTGGCCGTCATCGCCCCGCGTCATGTTCATGATGGCCACGCGAGTATTGACTTGTAGTAAGACGGGGTCTTCCGGCGCGCCTAGTTCATGATGGTGGATGCTGGCGATCAGGTTCCCGCTTTGCTCGCGCCGATCGGCGCCGACCGTCGCGTAGGCATGATCCCTCTCCATTCCTTCCAGGGCCACCCGCACGCTTTCGATGTGATCCCGCCAAATGCCTTGCTTCAGATCGTCGTTCCCGCTCAGGTAGCCCACTATCGCGATCTCCGCCGGCAGCGAAAATTTCGCGGCTAATCCCGCGCGGCGGATGTATTCTTCAGGCTCAGCCTCTTCGATCAATTGCTCGCCCGTATTCGGATCCCTTCCCTCGACCAGGCGATATAGGCGCTCCTGATCAATCTCCCCCTTTAAGTCGAATTCTTTGGCGAGCCTCCCGAACCACTCTCCCCTGACTCGGCTTTCTTCATCCCCCCGATATAGCCAGGGAGTGTTTGTCCTGCGCCCATAATAGTCCTGCACGCTCTCGACTTCTGAGGGATGTTCGATCCGAAGTAACTCGACCGCGTCAGTCATCTTGTTAAGATCGGGATAGCGCGCGCGATCGTAGGCCGCGTCGCCGGAACATGCGGGGCAGAGTGCCGGAGCTTCCTTCCGGTTCTTCAGTAGCCGCTCAAGTTTTCTGTCCCCTTGCCAGACGCGCGTAAGCCGCCAGGTGATGCCGGCTTCTTTGATGACCTTCATCAAATTGGCGCCTTCCCCCATCGCATGCTCACTGAGGCGGAAGTGGAGATTTTCGGTCGAACCCATGTAGTGTTTTGCATGAAGGTAAGGTTCATCGAAGTGAATCAGGTAGACAATTTTATTGTAGGAGGGTTGCATATAACCCTTTCCCAACAACCCATTCCCTGATCATGAGGCTCGTGGTTGCTGAAACTCTAAGTCCAATCCTGCATCGAGGTGTTCGCCGGCACATCAGGAGTCGCCGCCTCTGACGCCGGCGTCGCAGGAGCTGCGGGCGCTGCAGGAGCTGCGGGCGCGGCGGCCGGCTGTCGCCTTTCCTGCCTCACTGCGGATTTCACCGGAGTGAGTGACTGGCGCGGGACGAATCCGGCCGCCACTCCCTTCCGCGCGATGAAGTCGCAGCGGAACGGCACGACCAGCCCACCGTATTTCCAATAGCCGGCCAGGTCTGGCAGATTCGATATCTCCTCCTTACTCACCACCGGCCGACGCTCCGTGTAAGACGAGTAATTGATCGAGTCGCGGCCCTGGTCGCTCACGCTCGCCGTGACTCCGGTCCTCGGTTTCTCCAGCTCCTCATCGCCCAGCAACCTTGACAGCCACTCCGCCGAGTCCGGCTCGTTGCAGCGCAGCACAATCTTATAACGCGGCGAGGAGACCATCGTTGACGCCGCGTCGCGCCCATAACGATCATCGATCTGATGTTTGTTTTGCGTCCCCAGAAACGTGTTGACTCCGAATTTCCGGCCTTCCGTAAGTGCCTTTTCGAGCGTCGGCAGGTATTCGAGGGAATGAACTTCGTCCACGATTAACTTGACCGGGTGTAGTCTTCCCCACGCGTCATCGATAGACATCAGCCGCCGCATTAGCAGGTCAAGATATGCGGCGTAAAGCGGCCTCAATTGTTCTTCCGCCTCCTTGGTCGAGGTCAAAAAAATCCACCTACGCCTTTCCCCGGCCCACTCGGTCAAGGAGAAATCTGACCGGCATTCCTTCGCGTGCGGCAAGAGCCTCAGAGTCTTTCCGAGCTTGCTAAGATTGCCGAGCACGCCGCCCCTCTGGTTGGCCGCCTTCGGCCCGATGTAGTTGGCGAGCTCCGTCCCCTCCGTCATGCTGTCAATGGCTCCCGGCTGTCGCGTGTCTGACAGCCACTTGACGAGTTGAGCGGGATCCGGATCGAATTCCAGTAGCCTGGCGAGGATGTCCCGCGAGGCGTTCCAGAAAAACGCTTGGTTCTCGTCCATTCTCTTCCCGCGTGGGAAGAAGACCTCCGCCAACAACTGACAGTCCGTCCGATATTTTCGCTCGAAGACTGGTGACCAGAACGGACTCCGGGCGTCCAGCGGGTTAAGAATCACGTCGCCCCGCCCGGGGCGATAGTGGGCTTTGATGAATTCGCAGGCCGGGTCGTAGATCACCGCCGTCTCCGACTCACGTTGTGCGATTTGGTCCAAAAGCTGGTGGATGAACTGCGACTTTCCGCTCCCGGTATCGCCTAAAATCAGGAGTCCCTGCGCCTCTTCACTGCGCCTCATTCGCAGCTTCCAAGTAGGCTCGTCACTCTTGGTGACTCTCCTCACCAATTTTTTGACACTGCCTTCCGGCGTCATACGTCTTACGACCAAAGCCAGCCCGTCGGCGTCCTTCACTTCACGGTCATATTCGCCGGGGTCCACCAGTCTATTGCCTCTCACTCTCCTTCCCTGCTCGTACTTTCGGTTGAACCGCTGATCCACGACTACTGCCGCAGTCGTGCCGATCACGGTCACAATCAGGCAAGTAATCAGCGCCGGAATGAACAGCGCCGGCAGACTCTTCCCACCATAAATGTTCGCCCGAAACCACAACTCCATGTCCGCGTTCCGCAATCGCACTGGCGTCCATCGCGGCTGTTCTATCGTGGCGCCAGGCTGCGGCTTAAACAACCACCCGTACCCGTCTCGCACCGCCCGGCCTTGGCCGTCTCTGACCGGATAAACCAGTTTGTCAGTAACTCCGATGGCGTGACCGCGCTGCTCGCTCACCAGCAACATGTACTTGCCCCAGCTGGTCGGCAGCGCCTGCGACAGGGCTGTCGACCTCACGTATTGGGGGAAGTAGAGCCCTTCAAGCGGCCCCATTCCGGCCTTCGTCAATTTCAGAAACACGAACACGCCGGCCACCGCTCCGAGCGCGAAAAGGACAAGCAGGTAACTCCCCAAGCGCAGCCCGAAATTGCGCCAGCGTGTTCTTCCTTCTTCTGTAAATACATTCCTGCTCGGCATGATTCTTCGCCCAAACTCTTACTTATCCAGCCTTTGATCCAGCAATTTTTGCGCGGTCGCGCCCGCCTGCTCCTTGGACTGCTTGACCACTTGTTTCCACCTTTCGTCGGTCAATTGACCGGTGGCCAGCAGGCCAAAGCCATGACCGATAAGGTAGGACATCCGACCGATCTCTTCGAAGATAAGTCGCTCAGCCCAAGTCATCGCCACATCTTTGCCTGACTCCGAGAGGATCAGCTTCCTGCTCCACTCGTTCGGCTTCTCGCCCCTTTTCCTGGCGGTCTCCTCAATCCTCTTGTACTCCTCCGCATTGGCTCGGAAGCTGATGAACCGTTCATTCTCTTGTTCCGTCGTCGCTTCTTCTTTTTCGCTCATCGCTTCTTTCTCCACCGTTTTTCCCCTATATGGGCTGTGAGCAAATGATCACAGCCGTTTAGGCCGGTTCCGCCTAACTTCTTGATTCTTCAGCGTGATCATCCGCTCACAATTTCATGAGCGGATGATCACGCTGCACGACGCCCTTTAGGGGTGACGTGTCATGGTTTTCACGTGCGAAGCGCGTTTTTTCTGATCTCGTCTTTTTCGTTTTCACTCGTTTCTCTCATTCCCGGCACACCTTCATTGCATTAATCGCCGGAAAGACTGGCGGCGACTCCGTTCCCTTTTCCCGTGTGTCCACTCATTGCAGATGCGGATATATCTTTTGCCGGGGCTTTATCTTTGTTCTTTGGCCCACGTCTTGGGACCGTTTCCTCTGCTCCGGCGGTCTCTTTTTTGATGCCCGAGATCACAGTCTCAGCGCTCTGCAAATATCTGCTCGTTCCGTCCAGCGCGGCTTGTTTGACCACGTTCGCGACCGGCTGAATGATCTTCCGTTGAGCCAAAAGGTCTGCGAACTGGAAGTCATCGGCATCCCCTGTGACGGTGATGATGATCGTCCGCACGCCGCCTTCAGTCGCGTCTATAACCTCTGCTTTCAGACTGTTCTTCGCCATTCGTTTGCTCCTTTCGATGTTGGTGTCGGTTGAAAATTGACCTGGCTATCCGGTGAAACCACGGCTCGCCCTGGCCTTAAAACGAAATAGAATGATCCTCCCCATCCTCGACTTCGACGGATTGCTCTTGCGCGCGATCGTTGCCTAGTGAAGACCTTTCTAGCTCCGCTTCCGCCTTCGCCACCCTCTCATATTCCATCGAGTCATCGTCGAGATCCCAATTTGGTTCAATGTTGTCCCTGGCCACGGCCATATTCATCTCGCCGGCGTGCTCTTCGCTTTGCCCAAATTCCCTTCCCGACGCGGAAAGCTCTTCAACCAACTTGTAGGGGATTGAGATATCAACCAGATCAAGGATCTTCTCCACATCCTTTGCGCTCTCTTCGAGCGACTTCGAATGCTGAACCCCGTCTTCAGTTACTTCCACCTCAAATCCGTCTTGGGTCGGTTTGATCGTCACTCGGCTGTCGAGTCCGATATTTACGGCGTACATGGCGGGCACGCCATCGCGCATGTATACGCTATACCCATCTCGTCTGATGACTTCCTCGTTATCAGGCGCGAATTCTGCGATCCCCTGCGCTTCCGCGAGAGCGGAGCCATATTCAAGCCTTAGTCGCTCGCTGATTTCTTCCGGCGCTTCTGCGCCTTCCGGCGCATAGCCCTTTTCGATTTCGTTGCCATCCCAATACTTTTCCTGCCATTCGGTAAGCTCGTTGGCCAAACTGTCGGGTATGGTGACAAAATCCCGAACCGCAGTTCTTATGTTGTCAACGGTCAACTCGCGACTATTCAGGTATTCCTCTCTATGCCCTACAACATGAACACCTATCTCGTCGTCGCGCTCATACTCGTGTTCATTCCTATACACCTCCACGTCGAAGAACCCCTCCCGCGGCGTGATCGATGCGCGGAATCCTTCCACGTAGCCGTCATTGACAATGTACGATTCGCCTTCTTTGGTGAATTCCTCTTCTAGCCAAGGTCCTCTCTTAACCGTAGATTCCATTGCAGACCTCCCTTCGAAATTACTGACCGGCTCGTAGGTCAGTGGCTTGCCATCCCGCCGCGATCACCTCGGATTCAGGCGCGAATGGCTGCGGAAGTTGAATGTTGTCGAGCCTGGTCGTCGACCAGACTTTCGCTCCGTTGGCGCCTGGGATGTCGGGGGCGACTCTTACGATCAGCGCTGGTCCGGACCGTTTGTCCTTCGCGATGGAAGTCACCTCGACACCGATCGGCGCGGACCTGAAGTGGATGACAATTGAGCTGCTGGCCGAGGCGAAAACATTCGCCCGCTCGGTTTGCGTCACGCCCGGAGGAAGCGAATTGCTCAACTTCGCGAGCAGCCCCGCGCCCGTCGCCTTCCTTTCCACAACGGCCATCAGGCCCCCGACGCTCGCAAGCTGACAGGCCTCCCGCAGCCTGTCGGCCGTCGTGAAAACTTCTCCGTCCACCACCTGGCGCACAGCCTCAATCCTCATCAACGTCGCGGCCCGCGCCGCGTCCTCGCCCGCCGCTCGCTCGATCCTGACCCTCGGTTCGACCACGCCGATCCGCCGCGCCAAGCTGCTCACGACGGAAAACCCGGCGACCGTCAGCGCCACAATTCCCACGACAACGGACGAACGCCCCTTCACGGTGTACTTCATGCGGCTTCCTCCTTGCACAAATGCAGCGTAGTGCGCTCGAACGCCCGGCGCACGGCGTCATCAATCGCGCCGTCCGGCCTGTTCGCCGCGCGCTCCAAAGTCGGCAGCGCCAGCTCAAGATTTGCTTCGTCTGTCTCGTCCCTCGCCAAGCAACCCAAATAGAGTTCGAGTGACTCCCTCGTGATGCGCTCGACTCCATGGTCCGCCATCGCGCCGATCAGCAGGACCGCGTTTCTGATCCCTGGCTTATGAGTGATCTCGATCATGTCCTCACGGATCTTGCGCAACATTTTCGCCGTCGCTCCGATCAGATAAGGCGACGCGTGCGGCGCCCGGGCGCGGAAAACGGCGATCTCTTCGAGGGCCGTAGGCCGCCCGATCCAGGTCAGAACGCACCTGTCTTTGAGCGGTTCGTCAAGCAGCTTCAAGTTATTGGTCGTCAGCACGACGACCGGGGCATGCTTCGGGTCCATGACGCCGATTAACCCTTCGAGCTTTGGTATCGCCGCGAACCCGCGCGCTAGCGGTTGAAACAATGTGTGCTGGATGGGAACGGGTAGTTTCTCGACCTCGTCGATCAGGAGCGCCGGCGGCGGATCGCCGGCTTCCGCCGCGCGCGCCGCTTCCCTGTAGGCGTCCAGCACTTCACCACACTCGAAATACTCGCCGGCCCAACGCCGGCGCGCCGCTTCCTCCAAGTTCAACCCCGCGGCGATCGCCGCATCCTCGGCCCGGTCCTGCGCCCGGCGGTTCCATGCCCCGATCACGTCGCGCGCCTCTTGTCCGGGATGCCCCGTCACTTCATAAAGCGGCACATTGCAGCCTTCGGACAGCGCCTCAACAAGCGAAGTCTTGCCCGTGCCGGCCGGCCCGCCGGCCAGCAGCGGCCAAGCGCGATCCAAAGCCAGCCACAACCTGCCCAGCGTCTTTCTCCGAACGACATAGCCCGCGGATCTCAGGACGCGGGCTATCCCATCCGGCCCTTGCTCCTTCGCCAGCCGTCGCGGATCGATGCTCGTTCTGTTCGGGTCTTTCCGTCTCATTACTTTTCCGACTCTCCGATGGCCAACGCGGCAACCCGTCGCATTTCGGGAGTCATCCGGGGCATCGCCTCCTTGATTTTTGCCGGCGTCCCATTCACCAAAAGTTCCGCCAATTCGGAATCGTTCAAGGCGCTCTGGGCGGTTTTCGTTGCGCTCGCCTCCGCAAGATGGTCCGCGGGGTCCGAGTCCACACCCTTGATCTGATCAGGCAAATCGGTAACCAGGATATATCCCGCGGCCCCGGCCCGAACCTCGACGAACTCGCGCCGGTCTGAATTGCCGCCTGAGGGGAGCAGCTCGCTCGTAGCGCCGCCCGTCGGCACGATCACGGTCGTCCCTCCGTTGCGCGCGAGCGCGGCTTGCGCTATCCCTGGCCCAATGCTGAGCACTCGGTTGAACGCTCTCGACCATCGGCTGCTCATCTGGCGTCGTTTGCCTTTAAGCCCTTGCGTCGCGTCGTCCCCCAACACATCGCCGGACAATCTGACGAGTCTGTTCGTGGCGGGATCGATGAAGCCGCTCACGTTCAAATAGGCTCGATCGAAGGCGCCGGCGGCGCTCTGCGCGACGAATACCGTGCCTCTCCTCAACGCCCACCCATCGCCCCTGACGTCCTGCGTGAGTTCCATCCTGGCGATCGAATTGCGCAAGGTCACGACGCTGCCGAGCATACGTATCGGAAGCATTGCGCCGAAGGCCGGCAGGGCGACGGCCCGCGCGCCGGGCGCCAGGGATTCAACCCGTTTCGGCGCCGCCCGCCCCGGCGGCGCCGAAACACTCTTCGGCTCATCAGCATAGACTGATGCCGTCTCATGCCGCGGCTGTCCCATCGTGTGCCCCTGGGCGCGCTGTCGATTCTGCTGCTGGCCCTCCGTGGAGATCTCGTTGCCCGCGCCTTCGCTCCGTCCAGGCCTGGGCGCGATATAGTCAGTCGGCAATGACAGTCCAGGAGTCGAAGTTGCAGCGCTTGAGATGTCCGGCGCGTTGTCCCTGCCCTTGGGCGTCGAATCATCCCCCGCGCGCCTAGCTTCCCTCATTTGCGCGATGGCCGCCTCGACCTGGCTGTTGGAGTCGGCAGTCCCATCGGCGAGCTGCTGGCCCTTTGCAGCCTGCTGCGCCGGTTGCCCTGGTTGCTGGAGCATGCTGCTCGCTTTTGGCTTCGCTTTCACGAAGTAGTCGATCTTCGTCGTCTGGCCGAATTTAAGATAGAGGACCGTGGCGACGCCGATGAGCGCCACTGAGAGGAATGCAGCGAAGCGCAGCCGGCGGCGGCGATCGGTCCTAGGCTTGCCTTCCTTTACCGTACGCTCATCTTCAGCCTCGTTCTCTTCGGCCTTTTTGGACTGCGCCGTTATCTCATCTTCTGGCTCGGCCTCTTCCTGCCGCTGTCGCTGCGTGACGTAAGGGCTCGCTTTAGTAACGACATCTTGTAGCCCGTTGTGGCCGTTGTGGCCGTTGGCTGCGTGACCATTCTCAATCATTTCTCTTTCCTCCTTGCGCTGATATCTGCTCCCGCAGGCGCGTCCGCCGCGGCCCTCTGACCGACCGTGACGCGCAGTTTCTGTTTTGTGCTCATGATTGGTGGCGCGAACGCTATAGCGTAATATACCGTCTGGCCTCCGGGGATGACCTGGCTTTTAGCGGTGGTCTCTTCCAGCCGTTTCGGGACTTGGCTCAATTGCACGACCTTCCCCTTCTCGTTGAGCGTTTCAATCACCAGTTCCGGATGCCCGGGCAGAATTCTCAACGACTCGTCCTCAACATTGCGGACTGCGACCAGCGCGATCTTGACCTCCTCGTTGAGGTCGTATGTGCGCGTGGCGACTGTCAGCCCATTGGTAGTCGAAGACCATTTTTTGAACTGCTGAGAAGGATTGCTGCTCGCCCTTTTGAGGGCGTCTTTGAGCGCATTCGCCAACAGCGGGTCTGTTTTTGTCTCCGCCGGTTGATCTCCTCCAAGGGCCGATGTGGCCGCGCCGATTGGCGGCTCTTTCTTGCCTCTTTGTTCTTCGACCGGTGGCGGCGTCGGCGCCGCCGCGGCGACCGCGGCGGCAGATGTGCTTGCCTGCTGCGACTCCGATTCGACTTGGCCCAAATTGACCGCCAACCCGGCGCGAGAGCGCGCCGCAATGATCTCATCGCGGTTATAGGAGATGACGACCCGGCGCGTCTGTTGCTCTGCCGACTTCACGGGATGGATGCAGAGGGCAATCAACAGGCCACTCCTCATTTGCACCTGCACAAGGGTTGTATTCCAGCTCTCCTGGAGGTCCTTGCCCGGGCGCAGTACAAGGTGATTGTCCGTCACTCGAGACGGCGATTTTTCGATCCTTATCCAATCGCCGATGTCCGAGGCGTGGACCGCGAAGTAGTGATCGTTCGCGGGAAACTCGACCACCGTCGCGCCGCTCGGCGCCATGCACAGATGTAACAGTGGGCTTTCGTCTCCCCTCACCACCCTCCTGACCTCGCTCATCGGATTCATCGTGACGGCCGGCTGCGGCTTTTCGGCCGGCTTTGGCGGCCCTTTCGGTTTCGACTCTTTGCGCTGCGCCGGCGTCACCGCCGCCAACAACGACAACGCCATCAACATGCCTACAATGCGTCTGAACATAGTTTGCCCTCCCCACTCCGAAGTGAAGTTTTGAGACTCGAAGATGTTTCTGAATTACTGCGATTACTGCGCCGTCAGCGCCGACGTCGATGAAGAGACTGCGGCAGGCAACTCTTTGTAGTCGAGGATGTCATCGATCAGGAATCCGGTCTGCGCATTTCGCGGCGCGCGGCCTGCATCCGGGAGAGTGTGCAACCCGAACATGACCTGTTTCGCCTCACGCTGCTCGCCGTTCGGCGCCTTCTTTGTGATCTCCATTGTGCCCACGATGTTGACGCGGTATGGGTCTGTGCGGTCAATTTCGACGACCTGGGGCTTCCACACGGATTGCCAGCGTTCCGCGCTCTCGCGCTCCAACTCTCCGTTCCGCTTCATTAAGTCCGCGTAGGCCTTCGCCGCGCCCGGCGACATCATGCGAAACATCCTCTCAAGGTCCTTTTCCCGCGTCAGCGGATCCACGCCGTATCGCGCAGTGGCCCACTCCCGCGCGATCGTCTTCTTCTCGTTGGCTCCCGGTTTGTCGGCGCCGACGGCAATGTCGTTCCTGATGGCCTGCCCGTTGACCGCAAGCACGCGGTCGCCCTCGCTCGATCTCTCGATCACGACCTGCTGCGCCGGCCTCGTCGCCAGATAGACGATTACACCGAAACTGATGACGAGCAGCGCCGCCAGCAGCAGCGCCGTCAGGGAGAGTGATTGATTCAACCGCACGTCGCGCACGTCTCGATAGGGCGTTATCGGCGCCTGATCCGTCAACGGCGCGTCCTCGATTTCGGCGCGCTCAGCGTTCTGTGGCGCCGTCAGCATGGCGATATCTGTTGCTCGCGCACTCATGTGATTAATCCTCCTTACATCACTCGACAGTTTTGCTCTGACGCACGAGGGTCAGACGTGGTCGCTCATCCGATTCATGCGCATCGACACTAACGGGCGTGAACCATTCCGGCGGCGCCATCCCTCGCCGCCTGGCTCTCGACGCTTCCAACCCCGCCGCCCAACCGACCATGATCCGAACGAAGGCGCGGCCCAACTCCATCAACTCCTCCTTGGTGACGTCCACGGTCACCATTCCGCCCGCCGGTCCTGAGACGGCATGCTTTGCCGCGAACTCCGTCGCGAAGTCGGCGAAGGTTTTCTCCTCTTGTTGGTTGTCGATCTCCATGTCCACCTCTGTGCAGTCTGTGTTAGTCATCCTCGCCGCGCATTCATCAACTGACGTGCCATTCGGGTTGACGCGACGTAACCCGGCTCGCCTTATTCCGCACAGTCGCATTTTGCTCCGCTCGGAAGGCCGTCAAGTCTCTCCGCTACGCTCCGAGACTCCTCCACTTCGTTCCGGCCCTCCGGGTGAGCGGCCTTCCTTCGCTCCGCCGAAGAGCGACTATGCGGAATAAGGCCGATTCAAATCACCTTTCGTTTGACAATCGTTTTACACTTGTTTGACAAAATCCCAGAACCGAACAAATCCGTTTGACAAAATCCCAGAACCGGACAAATGACAAAATCCGCAACCGGACAGACGGCCGCGTCGACGCCGATCGTCGCGAGTTCCCCTGTAGGATCAGTTCGGACGGGAAATTGTAATTACCGGGAGTATATGGATTGTGTGGTGGAATTCTTCGGAAGGGTCACGCCCTGAACGGTTTTGCGGGCCGCAAGCGGGTCGTCGATGGCGTAGACGCTGCCCTGCTTCAGATCGATAACGTCGTCGGGCATTTCTTCGAGGTCGACGGTGATCAGCGCCGGCGCGTCATCGGATAGCGCGTCTATCGTTTGCAACCGCGCCGGATGCGGCCCGGAGAAATATCCCGCCGCGGTCAGAGATTTGAACAGTTGCGCCCCGCTCGTGACGTAATTGGCCGTTTCCCGATATGGCGGTATGGCTGATTTGATCGCTCTGGGATTGATGGCCTTGCCGTCGGATAGGACCAGGCGGTGGCCAGTTCTGAAGGCCTCGACCGTCCCCTCGCCCGCGTTATACGCTGCCAGAATCAACTCCAATCGACTGCCGAACATCGCCTGAAGATCGCGAAGGTAGCGCGCCGCGGCGTCGATCGCTTGCGCCGGGTCAAACGGATCCTGCAAGCCGTAGCGCCGGGCGGTCGCCGGCATGAATTGCATCAGCCCCCGCGCCCCTTTCGGCGAAACCTCCCGCGGTCGAAACCTGGTTTCGAGATAGGCCACCGTCCAAATCAAGCGCGGATCGACGCGGTGTTTAATCGCGGCCTCGATTATCAGCGGCTCATAGGCCCTCGCGCGGTCGGCGGCTTCGATCTCCTGCGCCCGGCAGACGCCGGCGGCGAACGATATGGCGATAACGATGATGAGGCTTCTCGTCATGTGACACTTCCCTGCGCTGCCTTCTGCACGTCTTGTTCCGCACACTGGCACGTGAGTTGTTAGAGACGAGGCTGTTCGTTATTCAACAGTGCGTTTTCGATGTTCAACAACAAGGAGGACTGCATGCAAAAAATAGATTTGCCGCCGGCGATCGCCGGCATCGACACTGATCGCTTGCTGAAATCGTCTCGCTCGAGCCGGATCGGCTTGAGATTCATCCAGGCCGCGGCTCTGCTGCGCGCCTCGTCTACGATTATCGCCCTGGTGTTAGTCTGCCTGCTGGCCGCGGTAGATGTCCTGGCGCAGCAACCTTCCGGTGGAAGCCTTCTTGCCAACGAGGCCTCTCGTCCGGTCTCGCTGGTCAAGCGCGGAGTAGACGTTTTCTCTTGGCTCATGATCATCGCCGGCATCGGCGGCATCGGGCGGGCAATCTACCTCGGGATGCGTGGCGCCCAAGGGTGGGGCTCTTCGGGCGGTTGGGGGGCGGCCGGACTCGGCTTCGGCTATCTGGTCTCCTGGATTAACAGCGAGGTCAATGGCAACCAGGTCGCCTTGCCGGAACCATAAGGGAGGAAACGTATGCGGGCTCGTCCTGTTCGTTCGCGAATCTTTTTGCCCGTCGTGCGGCTGGGGCTGGTCAGTGACGATTGGAAGTGGGTCTGCGCGATCGCCTTCATGGGCTTCTTCCTGCCTTTCCTTTTTTGGAAGTACGTTTCGCCGGTGAGCTTCTTGCGCGTGCCCATCCATTTTTGGGCGGGCCTGGTCGCCTCGGCGGCGAGCTACAGCTTCTTTTTTTGGATCAGGGCTGGTCGCAAGCCCCACTGGTTTCAGCACAGCCTGAGAACACTTTTCGAGTCCCCGGTCCGCCGGCGCACTGTGCCCGCGGACTGGAGGGCTCGCCCCCGTTTCTGGACAAAGGAGGGATAAGCCATGGACCTCATCATGTTGATTGGCGGCGCTCTCGCCCTGGGAATCGCCGCCGTGGGCGTAGGCGCAGGCCTGCGCCTGCTGCCAGTCGCGCTCAGAGTGAATCATGACCTGCGCGACTATAAGCGTTCGCCTGAAGCGCGGCGTGAGAAGCGTTTCGCGGCCCACGACACACAAGGGCGGCTTCTCGCTTATCCCGAAGGCGTAGAGCGCGAGACGTCGATCGTCGGTCTCGACGGCGCCACCATAAGGCATAAGGACGGTTCTCTCTCCCGCTTTTATGAGTTCACGTTGCAGGAAACCATGCTGGCCGACGGCCAGGCTGAGCGCTTCTGTGACGAGATGGCGCGGTTGCTTTGCTTGCCATTGCCGAAAGACACGGTCTTTCAGTGGCGCTGCGCGGTCAGTCCGGATCCGGGCGCCGCGATAGCGGACCATCTGGACGCCAGGTCCTATGACCGCGTCCACCTGCAGGCGGCGAGGCTTCATGATTCCCGCATCGATCATTATCGCGCCTTAGCCGCGGTCGGGGCCTTCCGTAGCGAGCGCGCGCTGCTCTCAGTGCGGATCCCCATGCGGCTTAAGTCAGACCAGTACACGACCTTCTTCAACGCCTTCGTGCCCGAGCTGATACGAGAGGTCGGCAGACATGGCGTCGCCGGCGTCGCCGACACCCTGCGGTCAGTCTACCGCCGCACGAAGCGCGATGGCGTACTGCGCCGGCTGGTAGAAGAAGAGCGCGAGGCATTCAAGCAGGCAGAGAAATATTTCCGTGCGATCGAATTGCACGGGCGGGGATACCTGCGCCCACTCGACAGAGAGGAGACGTGGGAAGCCCTCATCCGGAGCCATTGCCTCGACCGCAATTCCACGCCCAAGCTGTCCGACACGCCCGGGCTCGACATCTCTCACTACCTGACCGGCGAGGAGATTCGGGATCGCTCGCGGTACGTGCTGCACGGCTCGACGCCGGTCTCTATGGTCTCCTTGTTTGCGCCGCCGAACCCCGGCATCTACGCCGACACCATGCGCGCCGTGTTGGCAAATCCGGAATTGGCCTTCAGGCACACGCTCGTGACGGAGTTCGTCACCCTCGACAAAGGCGAGGCCAAAAGCGCCCTGCGCAAGCGCATCAAACAAGTGGAGGTCGCCAAGGACGGCTTCAAGCTCAGCGCTCGCGGCAGCCGCGACCACGACGCGGAAAAGGCGCTCGCCGACCTTGACCGTGTCTTGTACAACGTCTCGGGCACGAATGAGGCGCTCGTTAAGGCCAGGATATACGTGCTTAACTACGGCCGGCCCGCGCGAAATCGCGCGGAGATGGAGGCCTCTCTCAAAGAACTCGAAGAGAACGACGAAAGGCTGATCCGCGCCCTGCAGGAGATGGACGGCGCGGAGGCCTCGGCCGAAGACCCATCTGCCTTGCACTGCCTCTATGAGCGCTCGCTGCTCGGGGAGGCGGCCCCGGCGCCGACAGGCCGCGAATTTCTCGAGGTCGCATCCTCGCTCGCAGCCCTGATACCGCGCGAGCGCGCCTTCAAGGGGTCGCCGCGGCCGCACACGATCCTTTCGACCGCCAGCGGACGCCTCCTTGGGATAGACTTCTTCGACAAGAACCTGTTGCGCTCGCCGATCGCCCTCTTCCTGGGCGCGCCGGGAACTGGCAAAACGACGATCGTGGTCATGAGCTGCAACGACGCCCTGGCCTCAGTCCCCGACCTGCACATAAGCGCGCTCGATAACGGCGGGTCGCTGGCGCCCTGGGCCGAGGTTATCGGGGCGCGTTACCTGCGGCTGTCCCCCGACGATGACCGCACGTTCAACATCTACGACTATCCGGGCCTGTTCGACGGCGAAAAGCCCGAGGAGTCCGACATCACGCTCGTCGTTATGGATGCGACGCTTCTCGCCGGGTATGCCCTCGACGACCGGGACACGGCCGACCTGATCGCCAACGCCGCCAGGACGGTGCTGGAGCGCAGGGCGGATCGCAACTCAGTCGAGGACGAAAAGACCGAGCCCACGCTGAGAGACCTCGTAGTGCAGCTCGAGAACTACCCGGACAAACATGAGGAGCTGAAGGCCCACGCGGCGCGCATCGCCTCGCGGCTGCGCAAGTACGTGGGCAATAAGTGGCTCGACGCGCCCACCCATGAGGACTTCAAGCGCGACACGCGATGCGACGTTTACGAGCTGGCCAGCCTGGACGGCTTCGACCCGGACGTGAAGCGGGCCTTGGCCAACAGGATGGCGGCGCGTGTGCTCCGGGCCAATTGTCGCCGGCGCGAAGACGGGGTCAAAGTCCCCTCGATCCAGGCCTTCGTGGAGTGCTGGAAGATCGTGACGGATTATCCCGATCTGCTGAAAGTCATCCGCCAGGGCGGTCGCACGGGCCGTAGAGATAACGTGG
>Ga0137368_10001086_pt1 | contig 28295 bp, 27 predicted proteins | sample SagtaG_13_FD_104917 | JGI IMG/M metagenome (GOLD analysis project Ga0137368, IMG submission 104917) | Vadose zone soil microbial communities from Sagehorn Ranch, Mendocino, California, USA - Sage1_L_100_16 metaG | ecosystem: Environmental > Terrestrial > Soil > Vadose zone | place: USA...
CGACGGGTTCACACCCCCGGCCGCGTTCGTGACGAGCAGGAGCTTCACCCCGAGGCCGCACAGGACGCGCGGGCCGAAGACAACGTCGTCGGCGCTCCAGCACTCGTAGCCGTGCGCCCGCCCCTGCATGGCGGCGACCGCGACGGCGCCCCCATCGACGGGGAGCTCGCCTACGACGAGGCGGGCGCGGTGACCCGGCACCTTCGAGATGGGGAAGCCCGGGATCTCCTCGTAGGGGATCACGGTTGCGCGCTCGAGGCGGTCGGCGAGGCCGGCGAGGCCGGACCCGAGCACGATTCCGACGGTGGGGGACACGTCCGTCCGGCCGCGCACCCACGCGAGCGCGTACGAGAGCCGGGTGGAGAGATCGGCGCGCTTCGTCATGGTCACCTCGCCACGTCGAGCCGCTCGACGACGAGCGGCGGCGGGACGACGCCCGCCGCCCCGATCCGGAACGCCGCCTCGACGCGGGCGGCGACGCGGGCGCGCGGCTCGCTCCGATCGCCCTCGTGCACGGTGCAGAGCGGCTCGCCGCGCGCGACCGGGTCCCCGAGCCGCTTGTGGACGACGAGCCCGACCGCGGGGTCCACCCGGTCCTCCACGCGCGCGCGGCCCGCGCCGAGCGCGACGGCCGCGAGGCCGAGCGCCTCGGCGTCGATCTCCCCGACGAACCCGGCGGCAGGTGCGCCGACGTCGAAGGTGCGCGGCGCGCGCGGGAGCCGGTCGGGATCCGCGAGCGCGCGCGGGTCGCCGCCCTGGGCGCGGACGATCTCCTCGAGCTTCGCGAGGCCGCGGCCGTCCGCGATCGCGGCGAGCACCGCCGTCCGGGCCGCCGCGCGGTCGGGCGCCACCCCGCCGAGCAGGAGCATCTCGGCGGTGAGCTCGACCGTGACGTGCCTGAGATCCGCGGGGCCGCCGCCGCGCAGGAGCTCGACCGTCTCGACCACCTCGAGCGCGTTCCCGACCGCGCGCCCGAGCGGCTGCGACATGTCGGTGAGGAGCGCGCTCACCCTCTTCCCCATCCCGCGGCCGATCCCGACGAGGGTCCGCGCGAGGGCGCGGGCGTCCGCGGCCGTCTTCATGAACGCGCCCGAGCCGACCTTCACGTCGAGGACGAGCGCGTCGATCCCCTCCGCGAGCTTCTTGGACATGATGGACGCGGCGATGAGCGGGATCGACTCCACCGTCGCGGTCACGTCGCGCAGCGCGTAGAGGCGCCGGTCGGCCGGCGCGAGCTGTGCCGTCTGGCCGACGAGGCAGGCGCCGACCTCACGCACGAGCGCCCGGAACCGGTCGACGCCGAGGTCCGTGCGGAACCCCGGGATCGCCTCGAGCTTGTCGAGCGTGCCGCCGGTGTGCCCGAGCCCGCGGCCGGAGATCATCGGCACCTTCACGCCGCACGCCGCGGCGAGCGGGGCGAGCGCGAGCGACACCTTGTCCCCGACGCCCCCCGTCGAGTGCTTGTCCACCTTCGCGCCGGGCACGTCGGACAGATCGAGCACGTCGCCCGAGCGGAGCATCGCGTCCGTGAGCGCGCCGACCTCGGCCTCGTCCATCCCGCGGAAGAACACCGCCATGCAGAAGGCGGCCATCTGGTAGTCGGGGACGTCGCCGCGCGTGAACCCGGCGACGAGCGCGCGCAGGTCGTCCGCGGCGATCGCCCGCCCGTCCCGCTTCGCGTGGATGATCTCGTATGGGCGCACGTGCAGACCACCCCTACCAGAGGATGGAGTCCACCATCTCGTCGACCATGTCCCCGAGCTTGTCGATACCGTGCGACTTCGAGAGAAACCCGTCGGCGCCCGCCTGCTCGGAGATCTCCTGCAGCTCGTCGTCGGGCTTCGAGCTGAACAGGATGATCGGGATCTTCTCGCTGTGGAAGTCCTGCTTCAGCACCCGGACGATGTCCTTGCCCGAGATGTCCGGCATCATGAGGTCGGTGAGGATGATCTCGGGCTGGAACTGGTCGAGCTGGCACTGGAACTCGAGCAGGTTCGAGGCGATCGCCACCTTGTAGCCGCGGTCCTCGAGGACCGCCTTCTCCATCTCGAGCGTGATCTTCGAGTCGTCGAGCAGGAGGATGCGCTTCTTCTCGGCCATCGTGTCACCTACAGCGCTGCGAGCGCGTACTCGGCGGCCCGGGCGAAGGCGGCCCCGTCCTCGGGGATGTCGGGATAGTAACCCAGGAACGCCTGTCGCTTCCCCGCGGGCCGGCGCTTGAACGCCTCGAGCGCGTTCCGGTAGGCGAGCCGCGCGCGGCTCACGTCCTTCTGCGCCTCGCGGCAGCGCCCGAGGTAGTAGTGCGCGAGCACGAGGTCCGGGTCGAGGAAGAGCGCGCGAGAGAGCTCGAGCGCCGCCGCGTCCGCCTCGCCGCCCGCGAGCAGGTGGATCGCGTAGAACAGGTGGGCCTCGGCGCTGAGCGGCTCGATCTGGAGCGCCGCGGTGTAGCAGGCGCTGGCTCGGTCGGGCTGGCGCAGGATCCCGTAGAGGTTCGCGAGCGTGAGCCGGACGGCGAGGTCCTCCCCCGCCCGCTCGAGGAGCCGCTCGAGCAGCTCGCGCGCGGCCCCGAACCGGCCCTCGGCGAAGAGCGCGACCGCCCCGTCGAGGAACTCCTGCGGCGCGAGCGGCGGCGAGCCGGGCCCGGGGGCGGCGGACCCGTGCGCCTCCGCTCCCCAGGACGGCGGGCCGGCGCCGCGCGGGCGCGCCGCCGCGGGACGGACGTCGACGTGGGTGACCAGGGGCGGCGACAGCGGCACCGTGCGCGCCCGCAGTGTCGCAGGCGCCGGTCGGAGCGCCGTCTCGGGGCGGCGGTAGAGGAACGCGCCCGCGACCTCCGTCAGCTCGAACCCCTCGAACAGCCGGAACAGCGACTCCGAGTAGCCGAGGAACAGGTACGCGCCGGGCGCGAGCGCGTTGTGGAACTGCGTGAGCACCTGCTGCGTCGTCGGCGTGTCGAAGTAGATGATGACGTTCCGGCAGAAGATGATGTCCCAGCCGCCGTCCGCCGGGCGCGGGAAGACCGAGGACACGAGGTTGTGCGGCCGGATCGCGGTGATGTAGCGGCGGAGCGAGGCGCGCACGACGTGGCGGTCGCCGTCCCGGTCGAAGTGGCGCTCGAGCAGCGGCACCGGGATCTCGCGCACCCGCCGCGCGTCGTAGCTCGCGTGTGCGGCGAACGCGACCGCCTCGGGGTTCACGTCGGTCGCGAGGAGCTCGACCTGCTCCGCCTCGGCGCCCGCCTCGGCGAGGGCCATGGCGATCGAGTACGGCTCCTCGCCCGTCGCGCACCCCGCGGACCAGACCGCGATCCGCTTGCGGCCGCCGGCGCGGACGCGCGCGAGGAGGCCGGGGAGGAGCGCGTCGAGCGCACGGAACTGCCGCTCGTCCCGGAAGAAGCTCGTCTTCCCGACCGTCACGAGCGGGAGCAGGCGCCGCAGCTCCTCGTCGCCCTGCTCGGAGCGGAGCAGCCTCAGGTACCCGCCCGCGTCGCCGACCTTCCCGGCGAGCTCGTCGAGCCGCGCGGCGATCGCGATCTTGAGCGCCGAGTGGCTGTCCTGGCGGATGTGGAGCCCGACCCGCTCCTTGAGGAGAGCCGCGAGCTCGACGAGCAGCTCGGTCGGGATCGCCATCATCGCGTCAGCTCCGCGAGCGCGCGCGAGAGCTCGTCGAGGGGCAGGACGCGATCGACCGCGCCGAGCTCGATCGCCGCGCGCGGCATCCCGAACACCGCGCTCGTCGCCTCGTCCTGGGCGAGCGTCGGCCCGCCCGCGTCCTTGATCGCCTTGAGGCCCTCGGCGCCGTCGCGCCCCATCCCGGTGAGGATGACGCCGCAGGCGCGCGCGCCGTACGCGCGCGCCGCCGAGAGGAACAGCGGCGTGACCGACGGCTTGAACGTGGCCACCGGCGGGGCGTCGGAGAGGCGCACGAACCCCTCCCCGGCGACGAGGTGGCGCCCGGTGGGCGCGAGCACCACGCGCCCCGGGACGAGCGCCTCGCCGTCGCGCGCCTCGTGGACGTCGCGGTGCGCCTCGGTCGCGAGCCAGCTCGCGAGCCCCTCGGTGAAGCCGTCGGCGATGTGCTGGACGATCGCGATCGGCGCCGGGAAGCCGCGGGGCAGGCCGCGCAGGAGCGACGCGAGCGCGCGGGGGCCGCCGAGCGACGCGCCGATGACGACGAGGTCCGCCCGGCCGGCGACGCGCGGCGCGGCCGCGGCGCGCTCGCGCAGGCCGCGCATGTGGCGGATCACCTTCACGCCCGCGAGCAGGCGCAGCCGCGAGCGGAGGAGGCGCCCGTACTCGTCGAGGTCGGTCGTCGCCTGCGGCTTCTCGAGGATGTCGAGCGCGCCGAGCGAGAGGGCGCGGAACCCGACCGCCTCCTCGCGGTTCGCGGTGAGCACGAGGATCGGCGTCGGCGTCTCCGCCATGATCCGCGCGATGCCCGAGAAGCCGTCGGCGTCGGGCATGTTGAGGTCCATCGTGATCACGTCCGGCTTGAGCGAGCGGGCGAGGGCGGCCGCGGCGTTCCCGTCCGCCGCGACCGCGACGACGTCGAACCCCGGCTCCCCCGCGACGACGCGCGCGAGCAGGTCGCGGAACAGCTCTGAGTCGTCCGCCACGAGCACCCGGATCGGGCGGTCGAGCCCGAGCGTCACGCGCCCACCCCGGTGAGGCGCTCGAGCGTGGCGGCGAAGCTCTCGGGCTCGAGCTCGCCCTTCACGAGGTAGGCGTCGGCGCCAGCGTCGACGCCGCGGCGCCGCTCCTCCGGGGCGGAGAGGGACGACAGGATCACGATCGGGAGCTTCACGAACCTCGGCGTCGCCTTGACGCGACGGGTGAGGTCGATCCCGTCGAGCACCGGCATCTGGACGTCGGACACGAGCAGGTTGTAGACGCCCGACTGCAGCTTGTGCCAGCCATCCTCGCCGTCGACGGCCTCGTCGACCTCGTGACCGAGCGACCGCAGCAGCGCCGCCTCCGCCTCTCGCGCGATGGCGCTGTCGTCCACGAGCAGGATCCGGAGCCGCTTGCGCTCGCGCCCGCGGCTCATCGCGGGGGCGGCGAGCCGGCGCGCGGCGACCACGATGTCGGAGGTCGAGAGGAGGAGCGCGACCCTCCCGTCCTCGAGCGCGGCGGCGCCGGTCACGAAGCGCATCCCCTTCAGGAACGCGCCGGGCGCCTTCACCGCCACCTCGCGCTCGCCGAAGAGCCCGTCCACGACCACGGCGGCGCCCTCCGAGCCGTGGACGACGTGCGCGACGAGGGGCCGCTTCGTGCGCGGGCCGCCGTTGAGGGAGAGGAGCGGCCCGAGCGCGACGACCGGCATGAGCCGTCCGCGGTAGCGCACGGCGCGGATGCCCGCAACCTCGGTGATGTCCTTCGGCTCGAGCCGGCCGACGCTGTCCACGTCCACGGCCGGAATCCCGTAGACGTCGTCGTCGATCCGGACGAGCAGCACCTTCATGAGGGAGAGCGACTGCGGCATGCGCAGCGTGAACTTCGCGCCCTTCCCCGGCTCGGACTCGACCGCGACCGAGCCGCCGAGGCCGGTCACGCGCTTGCGCACGACATCGAGCCCGACGCCGCGCCCGCTCGTCTCGCCCGCCTGGTCGCGTGTCGAGAACCCGGGCGTGAAGATGAGGTCGAGCGCGGCGCGCGCCGAGAGGCTCGCCGCCTGCTGCTCGCCGATGATCCCCTTCTTGAGCGCGGCAGCGCGGATCTTCTGCGGGTTGATGCCGCGGCCGTCGTCCTCGACCGTGATCGCGAGCAGGTCGCCGTCCGTGCGCGCGGCGAGGACGATCTTGCCGATGCGCGGCTTCGCCGCCGCGGCCCGCTCCTCGGGGTCCTCGATGCCGTGGTCGACGCAGTTGCGGACGAGGTGGACGAGCGGGTCGTTCAGCGAGAGGAGGATCGCCTTGTCGACGCCCGTCTCGCCGCCGCGGACGACGCACTCGACCTCCTTGCCCTGCTCGCGCGCCATGTCCCGCGCCGCGCGGGGGAACCCGCCGAGTACCCCGGAGAGCGGGATGAGGCGGGCGTTGCCGATCCGCTCGGCGAGGAGCCCGTACTGCGCCTGCGCGGAGGACGCCGCCTCGGTCTGCGCGCGCGCGAAGCGGAAGGTGTCGGAGCGGAGGAGGTGGACGTCGCCCTCCACCTGCTCGAGGAGCTTCGTCGCGCGCAGGTCGCGCAGCCGCTCCGCGAGCGCGACCACGCGGTCCGAGAGCCGCGCCCAGCGCCCGAAGAGCGCGTTGAGGTCGCGCGACCGGCGCATCGAGCGGGCGCCCTCGACGAGCACGTCGCCGGCGAGCGTCGCGATCTCGTCGAGCCGGTCGACGTCGACGCGGATGGACGAGACCGGCTTCGCGCCGAGCTCGGCCTTCGCGGGCTCGACGCGGATGGCCTCGTGCTCGCCCGTCACGGTCGCCTTCTCCGCGCCGGGCGCGGCCGGCTGCACGGGGGGCGCGCCCGCGATGAGATCGCGCAGCGCGCCGGCGAGCTTCGCCGCCGCGTCGCCGCCGTCGGACGGCGACTCGAGCATCGGGACGATCGCGTCGCACGCCTTCAGCAGGGCGTCGAGGCGATCGCCGGGCTTGTCGGCGGGGAGCGCCTTCAGGAGGTCCTCGGCGGCGTGGACGACCGAGGAGATCCCGACGAAGCCCATCATCCGGGCCTCGCCCTTCAGCGTGTGCAGCTCGCGGGCGAGCTCCTCCGAAACCTCCGGCGTCGCCGCTCCGCGCTCGATCTCGAGCAGCGCGGCGGAGATCTTCTCCACCCGATCCGCGGTCGTCTCGCGGAAGCGGGGGAGGAGCTTCTGGCGGATCTCTTCGGAGACGCCCATGAGCGGTCGGTGCCTGCCCCTCGCGGCCGCGTCAGTCGACCTTGAACCGCTTCACGAGCTCCGCGAGCCGCTCGGCGAGCTTCGTCAGCTCGGCGGCGGCGCCGGTGGCCTGCTTCGAGCCCGCCTGCGCCTGGCGGGTGACCTCCTCGATCTCGGACATGGACTGCACGACCTGCTCGGTCGCGGTCCGCTGCTGCTGGGTGGCGAGGTGGATGACCCGCGCCGCGTCGCTCGTCTCCTGGATGCCGGAGAGGATGCCCGTCACGTTCTGCATCGCGTTCGAGCCGAGCTTCTCGCCCTCGGAGGCCTCGCGCTTGTTGCCGTCCGACGCCTCCTTCGCGGCGTGCGTCGCCTCGCGGATCTCGGTGATGAGGTTCTTGATCTCCTTGGTCGACTCCATGACGTTCTCGGCGAGGCGCCGCATCTCGGCCGCGACGATCGAGAACCCGCGCCCCGCCTCGCCCGCCTTCGCGCCCTCGAGGGCGGCGTTCAGGGCGAGCAGGTCGGAGCGGTCGGCGATCTCGTCGATCACCTCGACGACCGTGCCGATCCGCTCGACGCGCTTCGACAGCTTCGCGATCGCGTCGTCCACCTCGACGGCGTTGTGGCGCACCTTCTCCATCGAGAGCATGAAGGCCTTGATCGCCCCCTCGCCCTGGCGGCCGCCCGAGAGGGTCTGCTCCGCGATCGCCGCGACCATCTGCGCGTTCTCGGCGATCTGGTGAGACGCGCCCTTCAGCTCCTCCATCGTGGCGGTCGTCTCGTGGATCGCCGACGCCTGCGCGCTCGTCGAGGACTCGTTCTGCGTCGCGGCGGCGAGCACCTCGGCGGACGACGTCGAGAGCTGGAGGGCCGCCTCGCGGATCTCGGTCACGAACTTCTTCAGCGTCTCCATCACCTGGCCGACGCCGGCGATGAGCGGCGTCAGGGCGGAGTCGGCGACGCCGAGCCGCAGCGAGCCCGACAGGTCGCCCTGGATGACGAGCCGGACCATCGCCTCGATCGCCTCGTCCACCCCGGAGGAGACGACCTCGATGCGCTGGCGCGCCTCGCGGATCTCGGCCTCGACGTGGTCGGCGGTGGCGTTCACCGCCCTCGCGACGTCCTGGAGCGCGCCCCCCTCGAACAGGGAGAGGTCGAGCCGTCCACCGTACTGGCCGACGGCGAACGCGCGCAGCACGGCGACGATCTGGTCGGTCGCGGCCGCCCCCGCGCCGTTCTTCCGCTTCGCCGGGATCTTCCTCGGCGCCTTCTTCGCATCCATTCCGGTGTCGCGCATCTTCATGGCCTCTCGGGGGTCGTCTCGCGCGGCTCGGCGCCGGAGCGCTCGCGCACGAGGGTGGGCAGGTCGACGAGGAGCATCGGGGCCTCGTCGACGATGACGAAGCCGGTCACCGCGCCCGACGACAGGCACGCGGCGGCGAAGGCGGGGAGCGGGTGAACGTCGGTCTCGGCGATGGAGCGGATCCCGATCACCTGGTCGATGACGAGGGTCCGCTCGTTGCCGGGGTCCTCGCTCGCGACGACGATCCCGCGCTCGCGGGAGAACGGCAGCCCGAGCGCGCTGTCGACGACGAGCGCCCCCGCGGGGACCTCGCGGACGCTCCCGATCCGGATGGCGTCGTGCACGACGGCCGCGAACACGCGCATGCCGACCTGGAACATCAGGATCTCGCTCGTCGCCTCGATCACGAGTGGCCGCCCCCCGAGGGGACCGCCCGCGCGCGCGCGGTCTCGACGAGCCGGGGGAGATCGAGGATGGCGATCGCGCCGTGGGCGTCGCGCCCCACCGCGGACAGGAACTCGGCCACGCCGGAGGACTCCGACGGCGGCGCCTCGAGGTTCTTGCGCGCGATCGCGACGAGCCCCTCGACCGCCTCGGCGACGACCGCGACCTTCCAGGGGCCGCAGTGGACGATCGCCGCGCGCGTGCTCGGGCGGATCGGGACCGCGGTCTGGCCGACGAGCTGGCCGACGTCGAGGACGGGCAGGACCTCTCCACGATGCGTGAACACGCCCGGGAGGAACGACGGCGCGGCGGGCAGGCGCGTGAGCGGCCCGAGCCTGACCACCTCGGTGACGAGCGGCGCCTCGAACGCATAGCGGCCGCCGATCAGACGGAGGCAGAAGAACCAGGCGTCCGCCGCGTTCGCACGCGACGCGGCGTCGGCGCGCGGGTCTGACCTCTGATCCGTCATCTCGCGGGATTATCCGCGAGCCTCCTATGGGCGGGCAAGCGATGCTATGGTTCGACACGCGAACCCCCGCCAGAATCGGATGGCTACCGGGAACCCACATTCGCGGCGGGGACGAGGGACGGCGACTTGAAGGTCCTCATCTGCTGCGACAGCGAGATCGTGTCCCGGATGATGGGGATGGCGCTCGAGGCCGCCGGCCACCAGGTCGCGCTGGATCGCGAGCCCTCGAAGCTCGCCCCGGAGTCCGCCGGCGCTGCCGTGCTGCTCGTCGACACGGCGCGCGCGAAGCAGGCCCCCGCCCTCCTGCGCGACCGCGGCTTCATGGGGAAGGCGCTCCTCGCCGCCGACGGCCCGCAGGACGAGCTCGCGCGCCAGGCGAACGACCTCCAGCTCGACGGGGCCGTCGCGCTCTCGCCGCCCGGGGAGCTCGGCAAGCGCCTCACCGCCGTGCTCGGGGCGCGCCGGCGCGTGCTCATCGTCGACGACTCGGAGATCGTCGCCCGGCTGCTCCGGGAGGAGCTCGAGGCGAAGGGGTTCGAGATCCAGTACGCGCCCGACGCGGAGAAGGCGACCTCGATCATCCTGAAGCGCCAGACCCGCCCCGACCTCATCCTGCTCGACATCAACATGCCCAAGGTGGACGGCGGCCAGTTCTGCCGATTCGTGAAGAAGAACGACATGTTCAAGTCGATCAAGGTCATCTTCTGCTCGAGCGAGGACAAGGAGCGGATGAAGAAGCTCGTCGCCGAGACCGGCGCCGACGGCTTCATCTCGAAGGACGAGTTCCTCGGGAAGTGGATCGTGGATCACGGGTGAGCGCGTAGTCCTGGACCTGGACCTGGACCTGGTCCTGGTCAGCGCCCGCACCGGGGAACGAGGACCAGGTCCAAGTCCAGGTCCAGGTCCAGGTCACGCGCCGGGCATCAGATCTCTCCCGGGCTTCCCTCCGTGCAAACCAGGTTCGCCGGATCGTCCGCGCCCGCCGGATCGCGCTTCTCGAGCGCGGCCGCGCACGTCGGCGCGCCGCTCGCGCCGATCGTCGCGACCACCGTCCCCGCAGGATCGGCGAGCTGGATCGCGGGCGCGCGGTCGTTCGCGATCCCGCCGAGGAGGGCGGTCGCGCCGCAGGCGAGCACCGGGACGCCGAGCGGGAGCGGATAGCGCCGGTCGTAGGCGCCGCCCGCCACGAGGGCCACGGCGCCCGGCGACACCACCCCGCCGCCGGGGGGCGCGACGACGAGACACGTCGAGAGCGCGCCGGTCGCCGTCCGCTTCGAGAGCCGGTGGCCGGCGAGGTCGAGCGGCCCGGCCCCGAGGTTCGCCACCTCCACGTACTCGCCGCCCGCCTCCGGCGTCTCCGCGTCGACGCGGACCTCGGTGAGCGCCGGCGCGGGCGGGGGCCCGAGCTGCGCGCCCGTCTCGAACGGCGCGACGAACGCCCGGCGGCGGCCGTCGGGGTCGAGCATGGGGCGCCCGTCCGCCGCGCGCGCCCGCGACGTGAGGACGAGCGCGTAGCCGCTGTGCGCGCGCAGCGGCGCCTCGGGACGGAGCACCACGCGCAGGCCGCCGTCCGCGAGCACGCCGCGGACGGGCACGCCGACCCCCGCGGCGCCCGCGTCGGCGTCGACCGCCGCCAGCGCTTCCCGGAGCGCCGCCGCCTCCGCGAGCACGAGCCGGCGCCCGTCGAGGAGCCCTTCCGGATCGACGGGCGCGCTGAACCAGACCTCGGCCGCGGTCGTGACCGGGACGGCGCTCCCCTCCGGCGCCGCGCCGACGATGCGCGGGAGCGGCGCCGGGTCGGGGAGCCCGCACGCGCCCGCCAGGTCGAGCGCGAGGGCGAGCGCGGTGACGCGGCCACGCGGGCTCACCGAGACCTCCCGCTGAGGAGCCCGCCCGTTAGGGCGTCGAGCTCCGCGCCGAGCCGGTCCACGGCGAGCTCCTCCTCGGCGCGCGCGAGCGGCTCGTCCGACGGCTCGAGCAGGAGGCTGAGCCGGGCGCGGCGCCGCTCGTAGAAGAGCGCGGTCGCGCGCTTCACCGCCTCGGCGCGCCGGCGCGCCCGCTCCGCGTCCGCGCTCGCGGCGGCGAGCTCGCCCGGCGCCGCGACGAGCTCGCCGAGTTCCCAGGTCGCGCGGAAGACGAGGGCCGAGCCGGGCGCGAGGCGGCGGTAGTCCACCTCGCCGGCCGCCTGCAGGCCGACGACGCGATAGCTCCGCTCGTCCCGCTGGTACTCGGCGGTGACCCGCGGCAACAGCGCGGCGAGCCGGGCGCGGCGGGCGAACCCGCCGGCGGCGACGACCGCGCGTTCCGCGACGCGCGCGGCGGCATCCTGCACCTCGAGGATCCCCGGCTCTCCCAGGGCGACCGAGGCGAGGGCCCGCAGCGCGTCGCGCTCGGCGGCGCGGAGCGCCTCGGCCGCGGCGTCGGTGCGCGGCGGGACGGCGGCGGTGGAGGGCGAGGCGGCGAGCACGGCGGCGAGGAGGAGGACGATCATCGAGGCTGCGCCGAGCACCGCGCGCGCCGGGCGGCGCACCTGCGCTTCCGCGGTGTTGGCAAGGCGGCCCGGTCCGGGCCGCGCTCCGCCGTCCGCCGGCCGACACCGGGTCTCCGTGGACCGGCGCCGCGCCAGGTCGGACCCCGGGTACTCCCCGACCCTGCGACGTGCTGCTCCCATACCCTTGACGACAGCCGGTTTTCCCGCAGAGTGGGTGGCGCCCGACTTGCACCGAGCGGGTCGACGGCGGAGGCCCCCCATGGACCGGAAGAAGATCCTGCTCGTGGACGACTCGTCCACGGTGCTCCTGATGGAGCGAATGATCCTCTCGAAGAACGAGTACGAGGTCGTGACGGCCCGCGACGGCCAGGAGGGCGTCGAGAAGGCGGTCTCCGAGAAGCCGGACCTCATCCTGATGGACGTCGTGATGCCTCGGATGGACGGCCTCGAGGCCTGCCGGCGGCTGCGCGAGCAGGACGGCACGAAGGCGATCCCGGTCATCATGGTGACGACGCGCGGCGAGCTGGCGAGCGTGGAGTCGGGCTACGCGAGCGGCTGCAACGACTACGTCACGAAGCCCATCAACGGCCTCGAGCTGCTCGCGAAGGTGCGCAGCTGCCTCGGCCAGTAGCGGAGAAGCCATGTCGGACACCCGCAAACCCGCCGCGGAGAGCGCCGCTTCGGGCGAGCGCCACGGGCGCGACCTGCAGAAGGTGAACGAGAAGCTGCGCGAGCTCGTCGCGTCGCTGCGCACGGAGCGCGAGCGGCTCGCCGCGGAAGGGCGCACCCTCGGCGCGCGCGCGCCGGATGCCGCGGCGTCCGCCCAGACCCCGGTCCCGGGCGCGGCGCCGGCGATCGCGGCGTCTCCGCACGCGCACGAGCCGGTGGACCTCGAGAAGAAGCGGCTCGGGGCCGAGCTCGCCCTCGCGCGCGAGGCCGTCGCGCACGCGAACGAGGAGCGCGAGCGGCTGCGCTCCCGGCTCGCCGAGATCGAGGCGGAGAACCAGCGGGTCTGCGACGAGTACGTCGCGATCCAGGAGAAGAGCACCGAGCTCGCCCAGCTCTACGTCGCGCTCGAGCGGATCCACGCCGGGCTCTCCCGCGCCGAGACGCTCGCGGCGGTCCAGGAGATCGTCATCAACGTCGTCGGGTCCGAGGAGCTCGCGATCTTCGAGCGCCGGGGCGACCGGCTCGTCCTCCTCCAGTCGTTCGGGATCGACCCGGAGCCGTGGCGCGAGGTGCCCGCCGGGCGCGGCGCCTTCGGTCGCGCCACCTCCGGCACGCTCTACGTCGCCGGGCGGGAGGGACCGCCGGCCGCCGGCGAGGAGGACCTCACCGCCTGCATCCCGCTGCGGGTCGGCGCCCGCGTCGCCGGCGTCATCGCCGTGTTCCGGCTGCTCGGGCACAAGCCCGTGCTCGGGGAGACGGACCAGGCCCTCTTCGAGCTCCTCTCGACGCACGCCGGCGTGGCGCTGCACCTGCGCGGCGAGCGCGAGCACGCGGTGCCCGCCTAGGGAGCCGTGACCCGGTTTCCGGCAGAACCGCCGCTCGCGGTGCGCTCGCCCGACGTGGGCGATCGCGCCCAGGTCTACCTGCACGCGGGGCACCTCTACGCGGCGCAGACGCCGACCGCCATCACGACCGTGCTCGGCTCGTGCGTCGCGGTCTGCCTCTACGACCCCGTCGCGAAGGTCGGGGGGATGAACCACTTCCTCCTGCCGCTGCACGTCGATCGCGAGAAGTCGCCCCGCTTCGGCACCGTCGCGGTCCCGCAGCTCGTCGACGCGGTGCTGCGCGCCGGCGCGTCACGCGGCGCGCTCGTCGCGAAGGTGTTCGGGGGCGCGAGCGTGATCGCCGCGATACCGCGCGGGCGCCGGCTCGGCGAGGAGAACGCGATCCTCGCGCTGCGGCTGCTCGAGGAGGCGCGCATCCCGGTCCTCGACAAGGACGTCTGCGGGAGCCGCGGGCGCAAGCTCGTGTTCTTCGCGGACGAGGGGACCGCCTGGGTGCGTCAGCTCTGACGGAGGGGACATGGACGAGATCGAGATCGACCGCGAGGCGCTGCTGCAGACCTTCCTCGAGGAGGCGGAGGAGACGTTCGTCCACATGGAGCAGGCGCTCGTCGCGCTCGAGTCCCGGCCCGACGACGACGAGCTGCTGCACGGGCTCTTCCGCGACGCGCACACGGTGAAGGGCGCCGCCGGCCTCGTCGCCTTCGACACGGTCCGCGACCTCTCGCACGACCTCGAGAGCGTGCTCGAGCGGCTGCGCAAGAAGACGCTCCCCGTGACCGACGTCCTCGTGACGCTCCTCCTGCACTCGGTGGACGTGCTGCGCGGCGCCGTGTCCTCCGCCGCGGGCGGCGCTCAAGCCGGCTCCGACGTCGTCACCGCGTTTCGCGTGCGCCTCGCGGAGGCGGCGGCCGCCGCCGCGCCGGAGGCCAGGGCGTGGGCGCCGGGCGCTCCGCCCTCGCCGCCTCCGGGGTCCGGAGGTGGGGACGGCGGCGAGGCGCCGACCCCGCAGCCACCGGCCGGCGGCGGCCGCTCGCTTCGCGTGGACGTGACGAAGCTCGACCGCATGCTCGACCTGTCCGGCGAGATCGCGATCGCGCGCGGTCGGCTCGGCGAGATGCTGGAGCGCGGGGCCGCCTCGCACGCCGAGATCCTGGAGGCGCACCGCGAGACGGACCGCCTCTACCTCGACCTGCAGGAGCTCATCATGAAGGCCCGCATGGTCCCGATCGGGCCGAGCTTCCACCAGCACGTCCGCACCGTCCGCGACGTGGCGACCTCGCAGTCCAAGCAGGCGCGGCTCGTCGTCGAGGGGGAGGACGTCGAGGTGGACACCGCGGTCGTCGAGTACGTGCGCGACCCGCTCATGCACATGGTGCGAAACGCCCTCGACCACGGGATCGAGTCGCCGGAGGTCCGCCGCGCCGCAGGAAAGGACCCGACCGGCACGCTCGTGCTGCGCGCGTACCACGAGGCGGGCTCGATGGTGATCCAGGTGGTGGACGACGGCGCGGGCCTCGATCGCAAGCGGATCGCCGAGAAGGCGGTCGCGATGGGGCTCGCCGCCGACGGCGCGCGCCTCGACGACGAGGAGCTCGCCCGGATCGTGCTCGAGCCCGGGTTCTCGACGGCCGAGCGGGTGACGGAGCTCTCCGGCCGCGGCGTCGGCATGGACGTCGTGCGCCGCAACGTCGAGGCGCTGCGGGGCTCGGTCGCGATCGAGAGCGAGCGCGGGCGCGGCGCCTCGGTCACGATCCGCGTCCCGCTCACGCTCGCGATCATCCAGGGGTTCAAGGTCGGGATCGGCGACGAGGTCTACATCCTGCCGCTCGACGCGGTGGTCGAGTGCCTCGAGCTGCCGGCCGCGCACACGGCCGCGCCGACGGAGTGCGGGGTCGTGAACCTGCGCGACAAGCCGCTGCCGTACCTACGGCTGCGCGAGCACTTCGGGCTCGACGGCACCCGACCGGCCCGCGAGAACGTGGTCGTGGTCCAGCACGGGACGCAGACGGCCGGCGTCGTCGTGGACGAGCTCCACGGCGAGAGCTCGACCGTGATCAAGCCGCTCGGCGTGATGTTCAAGGGGATCCCCGGCGTCGCCGGGTCGTCCATCCTCGGCAACGGCCGCGTGGCGCTCATCCTGGACGTGGCCGGCCTGCTCCGCGAGACCCTGCGGCGCGCGGCCGCCCGGGAGGCCGCGGCCGCGTAGGCCGCGACGGAGGACGTGATGGGAGAGACGAACGACGCAGGCCGCGTGCAGTACCTCTCGTTCTCGCTGCGCGAAACCGAGTACGCGGTGGGGATCCTCAAGGTGAAGGAGATCCTCCAGTACGAGCAGACGACGCGCGTCCCCGCCACGCCGCGCTCGGTGCGCGGCGTCATCAACCTGCGCGGGCAGGTGGTGCCGGTCCTCGATCTCGCGGCGAAGTTCGGCCTCGGCGAGACCGAGCCGACCCGCCTCACCTGCATCCTCATCGTCGAGGCGCAGCTCGAGGGTGCGGCGACGGTGGTCGGCGTGATGGCCGACTCGGTCCAGGAGGTGATCGAGCTCGGACCGAACGACATCGAGCCGACGCCCGCGTTCGGCACGCAGGTGCGCGTGGACTGCCTCGTCGGCGTCGGGAAGATCGGCAAGCGCTTCGTGCTCCTGCTCGACCTCGACCGCGTCATCTCCGCGGACGAGAAGGAGTTCGCGCGCGAGGTGGCGGCCGCACCGGAGGCCTTCCCGACGGAGCCGCCTGTGGCGCCCGAATCCGCCCAGGAGCAGGCGGCCCGTTCCTGAGGTGCGAGTGGATAACGCGGCGGGCGGGGGCGAGAGGAAGCGGGCGGCGGCGGTGCCGGGGATCCCCACCGCGCTCGCCGTGTCGGACCGCGACTTCCTGCGCTTCCAGGGACTCATCCATCGGGAGGCGGGGATCTGGCTCGCGCCGGTGAAGAAGGCCCTCCTCGTCGGACGGCTCGCGAAGCGCCTGCGCGAGCTCGCGCTCGAGTCGTATGGCGACTACTACGAGCGCGTCACCGAGGACGAGGCCGAGCGGATCCGGATGCTCGACTGCATCTGCACCAACGAGACGCACTTCTTCCGCGAGCCGCGCCACTTCGAGTTCCTCGCCGAGAGCGTCTTCCCGGCGTGGCGCGACGAGGCGGACGCCGGGCGGCGCGCGCGGCGCATCCGCGTCTGGAGCGCCGCGTGCTCGACCGGCGAGGAGCCCTACACGCTCGCGATGGTCCTCCTCACCGCGTTCCCGGCGGGCTGGGAGCTCGAGGTGCTCGCGACCGACCTCTCGACGAAGGTCCTCGACCGCGCCGCCGCCGGCCTGTGGGCGATCGAAAAGGCCAAGGAGATCCCGGACGACCACCTCAAGAGCTTCATGCTGAAGGGGTTCGGGGAGCAGGAGGGGCTCATGAAGGCGGGCGCGGAGATCCGCGCGATCGTCCGCTTCGCCCGCGTGAACCTCGTCGGCGACTCCTGGCCCGCCGGCCCCCCGTTCGACCTCGTCTTCTGCCGCAACGTCCTCATCTACTTCGACCGGCAGGCCAAGATCGGCGTGGTCGAGCGGCTCGTCGATCGTCTCGACCCGCGCGGCTACCTGTTCCTCGGTCATGCCGAGAGCCTGGGCGGCTTCACGACGAAGGCCCGCCCGGTCCTCCCGACCGTCTACCAGCCCATGCCACGCGGCGCGGGCCCCTGAGCGCCATGGCCCTGCGCGTCCTCGTCGTCGACGACTCCGCGGTGGTGCGCCAGGCGCTCTCGCTCATCCTGGGCCACGCGGGGATGCTCGTCGCGACCGCGAGCGATCCGCTCATCGCGATGGAGAAGATGAGGCGCGAGCGCCCCGACGTCGTCGTGCTCGACATCGAGATGCCGCGGATGGACGGGCTCACGTTCCTCCAGAAGCTCATGGCGGAGCAGCCGCTGCCCGTGGTCGTCTGCTCGGGCCTCGCGGGCCCCGGCACCGAGGTCGCCCTGCACGCCCTCGAGGAGGGGGCGGTGGACGTCGTGGCGAAGCCGCGCCTCGGCGTGAAGGGCTTCCTCGAGGACTCGGCGCGCCGGATCGTCCATGTCGTCCGCGCCGCCTCGGAGGCCCGCGTCCGCGCGCGCGCCCCGCGGGTGCCGATCGTGCCGAAGCTCGGCGCCGACGCGGTGCTGCCGAGAAAGACGCGGGTCATCCGCGAGACGACGCACAAGGTGGTGGTAGTGGGCGCCTCGACGGGCGGGACGGAGGCCCTGCGCGAGCTGCTCGAGGCGATGCCGCCCGACGCGCCGGGGATCGCGATCGTCCAGCACATGCCGGAGGTGTTCACGGCTCAGTTCGCCCGCCGCCTCGACGCGACCTGCCGCATCGAGGTGAAGGAGGCGGAGACGAACGATCGCCTCGTCTCGGGCCGCGCGCTCGTCGCGCCCGGCAACCGGCACCTCGTCGTCCGCCGCTCCGGCGCGCTCTACTTCGTGGACGTCGTGGACGGCCCGCCCGTCTCGCTCCACCGGCCGAGCGTCAACGTCCTCTTTCGCTCCGCGGCGCAGGCGGCGGGGCCGAACGCGGTCGGCGCCATCCTCACCGGGATGGGGGACGACGGCGCGGACGGGCTCGCCGAGATGCACGCGGCCGGCGCGCACACGATCGCGCAGGATGAGGCCAGCTGCGTCGTGTTCGGGATGCCGAAGGAGGCGATCGGGCGCGGCGGCGTCGACGAGGTCGTCCCCCTCCCCCGGATCGCCCACTCGATCCTGAAGTGGGCGGGCTGATCGGACGAGACGAGACGCGGCGCGCCGCGGGCGCGGGGTCCCTTACGGCAAGTTAGGGCGTCGCGGTAGGATGCCACCGGGGGAGGACGGAGCATCGGTTGGAATGCGTCGCGGATCCGTCGTCCCTGTTCTCCGCCCTCCCGGTCCCCGCGTTCGCGCTCTCCAGCGCGGGCGAGGTCGTCGCCTGGAACACGGCTGCTGAGCGCGCCTTCGGCTGGCCGCGCGCAGAGGTGCTCGGCCGTCCCGCGCCGCTCTTCCCGGGGCCGGCGCTCGCGGTCGCGCTCGAGGCGCTCCGGCGCGTCGCCGAGGCGCGGTGCGACGACGCGATCCCGCTCGCCTGCGCGCACCGGGGCGGCGCGACGCGCATCGTGCGGCTCGGCGCGAGCGAGGCGGAGGGGGCGCTCCTCCTCGTAGCGGCGCGAGGCGGCGACGCGGCCGCGGATGGGGCGGGCGAGGCCCTCCGACTCCAGGCGGTGCTCGACGCGATCCCGGCGCCCATCTTCTTCAAGGACGGGGCCGGCGCGTACCTCGGGTTCAATGCCGCGTTCGAGCGCTACCTCGGGATCCCGCGCGAGCGGCTGCTCGGCCGGACCGTCTTCGACATCGCGCCGCGCGACCTCGCCGAGGTGTACCGCGCCGCGGACGACGCCCTCCTCCGCTCGGGCGTTCCCCAGATCTACGAGACCCGCGTCGAGTGGCCGGACGGGACGCGCCGGGACGTCGTCTTCCACAAGGCGCTCCTCCACGACGGCGCCCTCGCCGGCGCGCCGATCGGGCTCGCCGGCGCGATGCTCGACGTGACCGATCAGCGCGCGGCGGAGCGATCCCTGCGCGCGGCGCTCGAGGCGGCGCAGCGCAGCGACGTCTCGTTCCGGCGGCTCGTGGAGAGCGTCCCGGACCTCGTCGTCATCCACGAGCGAGGGCGCATCTCCTACGCGAACCCGGCGATGCGCGCGGTCCTGCAGCTCTCGCCCGAGGAGGTCGAGGGCTCGAGCGCGCTCGACTGGCTCCACCCCGCCGACGGGGAGGCGATCGCGCCGTACCTGATCGGCGACGCGCCGATGCCTCCGTGGCAGCTGCGGCTCCGCGCGCGGGACGGCAGCCTCGTCACGGCGGAGTTCCGGGCCATCTCGATCGACATGGGGGGCCGGCCCGTGCGCGTCGCGATCGGCCGCGACCTGACCGAGCGCACGCAGGCGCAGGAGCGGCTCGCGCGCGCGCAGCGGCTCGCCGCGATCGGCACGCTCGCCGCGGGCGTCGCGCACGAGCTCAACAACCCGCTCACCTTCGTCCTCTCGAACGTCGAGCTCGTCGCCGACGGGCTGCGGATGTTGCGTGGCGCGCCGCCGGACGCGGACGGCTGGGACGAGGCGAGCCACGCGCTCGACGACGCGCTCGAGGGCGCCGAGCGGATGCGCGTCATCGTGCGCGACCTGCGGACGATGGCGCGCGCCGACGATTCGGCGGGCGGCCCGGTGGACGTGCGCAAGCTCCTCGAGAACGCCGCGAACCTCGCCTCGAACGACGTGCGCCCGCGCGCGCGGCTCGTGTGGGACGTGGCGGACGTCCCGCCGGTGCGCGGGAGCGAGGGGCGCCTCGGGCAGGTGTTCGTGAACCTCATCGTGAACGCGGCGCACGCGATCCCGGAGGGACACCCGGAGGACCACGTGATCCGGCTCTCCGCCGCGCTCGGGCGGGACGGCAAGGTGGCCATCTGCGTCTCCGACACCGGCGCCGGCATCCCGCCGGAGAACCTCTCCCGGATCTTCGACCCGTTCTTCACGACCAAGCCCGCAGGCATCGGGACCGGTCTCGGGCTCTGGGTCTGCCACAACATCGTCTCGGCGTTCGGCGGCACGCTCGACGTCACGAGCGAGGTGGGGCGCGGAACGAGGTTCCGCGTGCTGCTCCCGGCGGCCGGGCCGGGGGAGACCGCGCGCGCGGTCCGGCGGGAGCCGCGCGACGGGCGGGAGCGCCGGAGACTGCTCGTGGTGGACGACGAGCCGCTCGTCGCCGCGTCGGTCCGCCGGCAGCTCGCGACCGACTTCGTCGTCGACGCCGCGTGCGGCGCCGCGGACGCGCTCGCCCGCATCGCGGCGGACCGCTACGACGCGGTCGTCTGCGACGTGACGATGGAGGGGCCGAACGGCCTCGAGTTCCTCGACGCGCTCCGGCGGGAGGAGCCCGACCTCGCGCGGCGCGTCCTGCTCGTCACGGGTGGCGTCTCTCCGGCCGCAGGCGACCTGCTCTCCACCTGCGGCGCGCCGTGGCTCGCGAAGCCGTTCGACGGGCGGCAGCTGCGGCGGGCGCTGCGCGATCTGCTCGCGTGAGTCGAGGCGCAGGAGACCGGAGCCGAGGCGGGCCAGCGCAGCGACGACCGCCGAGGCGTACTTCGGTTCGTACGCCGCAGGCGGAAGGAGCGAGCACGCCCGCCGCAGGCCCGGGATCGTGCGCCGAGCTACTCGATCTCGTCGAGCCAGGCCATCTGGATGGCCTCGAGCACCTTCTCGTTCGACCGGCCCGGATCGTCCTCGAACCCGGGCAGCTCGCGCACGAAGCGGTGGAGGTCCGTGAAGCGCACCGACAGCGGCGCGATCCCGGGGTGCGCCTCGGCGAGGGCGATCGCAATCTCGCGGACGTCGCCCCACTTCATGCCTTGATCCTGTTCCCGGGGACGCGGACGACGACGTCCTCCGCCCCGACCCGCGCCTGGCAGGCGAGGCGCGAGCGCACGTCGAGCCCCGCCGCCTCCTGCAGCTTGTCGTCCTCGCGGTCCTCGATCTCCGAGAGCGCGTCGAGCCCCACCTCGACCCAGACATGGCAGGTGGTGCAGGCGCACACCCCGCCGCAGTTCGACGGCAGGTCCACGCCCGCCGCGTCGGCGGCGTCGAGGAGCGAGACCCCCCGCCCCACCTCCGCGCTCTTCCCCCCGGGCAGGAACGTCACCTTCGGCATGCCGGCCTCACTGCTCCTTGTTCTCGAGGTCGTCTTCCTTCGACCCGGTGACGCGCGGGTGCTCGGCGAGCGTCCCCGCGAACTCGTCGACGCGGTGGCCCGCCATCGCCTTCGCGACGTGCTTGTTCATGCGCCGCTCGGCGAACTCCTTCGAGGCGGCGTCCACCGACTCGATCCACGCCTTCACCGCCAGGTAGTCCGAGCCGGCCATCGCCTCGCGGAGCCCGCGCATCCGCTCCTCGATCTTGCCCCGCTCCTCGGGCAAGAGGAGCTCGCCGTCGAGCCGGAATGCGCCCTCGAGCGAGGCGAGGATCCGATCGCCCTCGACCCGCCACTCGCGGACGAACCGCTCCGTCACGTCGTCCTCGGCGTGCTCGATGCTCTCGATGAGCATCTGCTCGATCTCCTCCTCGCCGAGCCCGTAAGTCGGCTTGACCTGGATCTGCTGCTCGATCCCGGTCGTCAGCTCGCGCGCCGAGACCCTGAGGATGCCGTCGGCGTCCACCGCGTAGGTGATCTCGACGCGCGCGATCCCCGCCGGCATGGGAGGGATCCCCTTCAGCGTGAAGCGCGCGAGGGAGCGGCCGTCGCGGGCGAGCTCCCGCTCGCCCTGCACGACGTGGATCACCATCCCGGTCTGGCCGTCGGCGTAGGTCGTGAACTGCTGGTTCGCCGAGGCGGGGATGGTGGAGTTGCGCAGGATGATCTTCTCGACTACGCCACCCATCATCTCGACGCCGAGGGAGAGCGGGATGACGTCGAGCAGCAGCACGTCCTCGCGGCCGCCGCGGTCGAGGGCGTCCGCCTGCACCGCCGCGCCGAGCGCGACGACCGTGTCCGGGTCGAGGTCGGTGAGCGGCTCCTGCCCGAAGAGCGCCTTCACGTGGCGGCGGACGAGCGGGGTCCGGGTCGCGCCGCCGACGAGCACGACCCCGTCCACCTTCGGCGACCCCGCGTCGCGCAGGGCGTCGCGGCACGGGGCGGTCGTCCGCTCGACCACCGGCATGATGAGCCGCTCGAGCTCGGCGCGGCCGAGCCGGATGTGGAGGGTGAACCCCTCCGGCAGCTCCACGTCGGCCTCGACCGCCTCCTCCGAGGAGAGCGTCTCGCGGATGCGCTGCGCCGCCGCGACCGCGCCGCGGAGCACCGCCGGCGAGGGCTCGGCGGAAGGCGGCTCGAGCCCGTCCGCGAGGAGCTTGCGCGCGACGAGCCGATCGAAGTCGTCGCCGCCGAGGTGCGTGTCGCCACCCGTCGAGAGCACCTCGAAGACGCCGCCCTGGAGGCGGAGGAGCGACACGTCGAACGTGCCGCCGCCGAGGTCGTAGACCGCGAACGTTCCCTCCATCCGCTTGTCGAGGCCGTAGGCGAGCGCCGCCGCGGTCGGCTCGTTCAGGAGCCGGAGCACGTCGAGCCCCGCGAGCCGTCCGGCGTCCTTCGTCGCCTGGCGCTGCGCATCGTCGAAGTAGGCGGGCACGGTGATGACGCAGGCGCCCGGCGCGCCGCCGAGCGCCTCGTGGGCGCGGCGTTTCAGGACCCGCAGGATCTCGGCGGAGACCTCGATCGGAGTCACCGCGCGGGTCGCGCCCGCGACCGCGAGCTTCACGACCGCGCCGCCCTCGTCGAAGCGGTAGATGCCGCGGTCCTCCGCGCGCACGTCGCCCGGGCCGCGCCCCATGAACCGCTTCACCGAGAGGATCGTGTCGAGCGGCCGCTCCGGCGCGCGCCGCTTCGCGGACGCGCCGACCTCGACGGCGCCATCGGCGCCGTAGTGGACCGCGGACGGGAGGAGCGGCCGACCCTCGTCGACCGGCAGGACGCGGGGGCGGTTGCGCTCGTCGACGTGCGCGACGAGCGAGTTCGTGGTGCCGAGGTCGATGCCGATGGCGCGGGGCATCCGGGTCCCTTCCTAGCGCGGCGTCCGCGCGGTGGCGCTCGCGCGCTCCGCGTCGGAGACGATGTTGTCGTAGTAGCGGGCGCGCGAGAGGCGCCGCGCGATGTCGACGGGCAGATCGGAGAACCAGCGCTCGTCCGCGAAGTGGTGCGCGACCTCTTCCTTGATGTGGCGCAGCCGCTCGCGAGCGTCGGCGGCGATGCGTCCGAGCCGCTCGGCGTCGGCGTCGGCGGTCGCGAGCGCGAGCTCCTCGCGCCACTCGAGCTGCTCCTCGAGGAAGTCCGGGTCGGCGAACGTCCGCCCCTCCTGGAACACGTCCGTGCCGGCGAGCCGCAGGAGCTGGGCGGCGCGCTGGCGCCAGTCCTTGAGCGAGCGGAACGCGTCGTTGAGTCGCGTCGCGCGCTCGAGCGAGAGCCGCCGCTCGCGCGGCTCGGCGCGGGCGAAGCGGTCGGGGTGAAGCTGCCGAGAGAGGTCGCGGAAGCGCCGCTCGAGGTCCGGCACGTCGACCGCGAACTCGCGCGCGACCCCGAGGAGCGAGAAGTGGTCCTCGTTGCGCCCGACCGGCTGGATCTTGCGGCAGGAGGGGCAGAACACCGTGCCCTCCAGCACGTCGGCGGTGCAGCTCCAGCAGGTCACGCGGTCTCCGAGAGGCGCCCGGCGCCGCGGTCCGTGCCCGCTCGCCGGCGGTCGCCGTACGGGCGCGAACGGGTACCACGGATCCCGATCAGACGGTGAACGATTCCCCGCAGCCGCAGGCGCTCTTCACGTTCGGGTTCCGGAACACGAAGCCGGTCTGCATGAGCGTCTGCTGCCAGTCGATCGTCGTGCCCTGCAGGAACACGGCGCTCTTCGGGTCCACGAACACGCGCGCGCCGTCGCGCTCGATCACCTGATCGAGCTTCGAGGGCTCCTTCGCCCAGTCGATGAAGTAGGAGAGGCCCGAACAGCCGCCGCCCTTCACGCCGAGGCGGAGCCCGCCGTTCGGCGTCTGCTTCTCGCTGGAGAGCGTCCGGATCCGGACGGCCGCCTTCTCGCTGATCTCGATGGCCATGGCGCCTTCCCGCCCTAGATGCCCGACTTGAGGACGCCCTTCTCGACGAGCTCCGTCCGGTCCCCCTGGACGGTGTTCGGCTTCACGGTGGGAGCAAGCCCCTGCTTCTTCTGGTAGTCCGCCACGGCGGCCTTGATCGCGTCCTCGGCGAGCACCGAGCAGTGGATCTTGACGGGAGGCAGGTTGAGCTCGGTCGCGACGTCCGTGTTCTTGATGCTGAGCGCCTCGTCCACGGTCTTGCCCTTCACCCACTCGGTGACGAGGGAGGAGGAGGCGATCGCGGAGCCGCAGCCGAAGGTCTTGAACTTCGCGTCCTCGATGACGCCCTGGGCGTTCACGCGGATCTGCAGCTTCATCACGTCGCCACAGGCCGGCGCGCCGACGAGCCCCGTGCCTACCTCGGGATCGTTCTTGTCGAGCGAGCCGACGTTGCGCGGGTTCTCGTAGTGGTCGATCAGCTTCTCGGAGTACGCCATCCCTTGCCTCTCCCTCGACTTTCCTTCCCGGTGAGACCCGAGGTCTCCCGCTCCGGTTCGCGCGCTAGTGTGGGTTCGCCCACTCGATGCGCGAGAGATCCACGCCTTCCTTCACCATCTCGTAGAGCGGCGACATGTCCCGCAGCTTCTTCACCTTCTCCACGACGAGGCGCACGACGAAGTCGATCTCCTCCCCGGTCGTGAAGCGGCCGAGCCCGAAGCGGATCGACGAGTGGGCGAGGTCCTCCGAGACGCCCATCGCGCGCAGCACGTAGGAGGGCTCGAGCGACGCGGAGGTGCAGGCCGAGCCGGACGAGACCGCCACGTCCTTGATGGCCATCATCAGCGCCTCGCCCTCCACATAGGAGAACGAGACGTTGAGGTTCCCGGGCACGCGGTGCTCGAGGCTGCCGTTCAGCGAGACGAGGTCGAGCCCGGCGAGGAGCCCCTTCCGCAGGCGCTCGCGCAGCGCGAGCACCCGCTCCGCCTCGACGTCCCGCTCGGCGAGCGCGAGCGCCGCCGCCTTGCCGAAGCCGACGATGCCGGGGACGTTGAGCGTCCCGGAGCGGAAGCCGCGCTCGTGACCGCCGCCGTCCATCTGGGCGACGAGCCGGACGCGCGGCTTGCGCCGGACGTAGAGCGCGCCGACGCCCTTCGGCCCGTACATCTTGTGGGCGGAGAGCGAGACGAGATCGGCGTTCACCCGCTCGACGTCGAACGGGACCTTCCCGACCGACTGGACGGCGTCGCAGTGGAAGAGGACGCCGGCGTTCCGCGTGATGCGGCCGAGCTCCTCGACGGGGTGGAGGACGCCCGTCTCGTTGTTCGCGTGCATGATCGAGACGAGGATCGTGTCCTTGCGGAGCGCGCCCTCGAGCCGGGCGGGATCGAGGCGGCCGTCCTTCTCGACCTCGAGGAAGGTCACCTCGAAACCCTGCCGCTCGAGCGCGTGCATCGAGTCGAGCACGGCCTTGTGCTCGGTCTGGCAGGTGACGAGGTGGCGCCCCTTCTCCCGGTAGAACTGGGCTGCGCCCTTGATCGCGAGGTTGTTCGACTCGGTCGCCCCGCTCGTCCAGACGATCTCTTTCGCGGTCGCGCCGACGAGGCGCGCGACCTCCGCCCGAGCGGCCTCGACCGCCTCCTCGGCGCTCCACCCGAAGGCGTGGCTCTTCGAGGCGGCGTTGCCGAACGCGACCGAGAAGTGAGGAAGCATGGCCTCGAGCACGCGGGGATCGACGGGGGTCGTCGCGTGGTAATCGAGGTAGATCGGAATCTTCATCGCGCCCGGAATCTCTATCGTTGCGGGGGCCCTCGGGACGGCTAAACGTGGACGGCCCGGGTCGAGTATAAGGAAAACGGGTACCCGGTCAAGCGGCCCCCTTCGACCAAAGAGCGGCGCCCACGGCGCTTTTCTTCAATATATTCGAGAGTTCGACCATGAAGCCCGCCGCTCGAATCCTGATCGCAGCGCTCACCTTCGCCGGGGTCGCGTACCTGCCGGGCCTTCTCTCGCTCGGATCGGCGGGGGCCGTGACCGATCTGCGGCTCGGCGCGCTGCTCGCCGAGGGCTCGGTCCTCGCGTTCGCGGTCGCGTTCGCGGGCGGGATCGCGACGAGCCTCACGCCGTGCGTGTACCCGCTCATCCCGATCACCGTCTCGATCTTCGGGGCGCGCAAGGCGGGCAGCCGGCGCGAGGCGATGGCGCTCTCCGGCCTGTACGTCCTCGGGATTGCCGCCATGTACTCGGCGCTCGGCGTCGGGGCGGCGCTCGGCGGAAAGGCCTTCGGGAGCGCGGCGCAGAACCCGTGGGTCGTCGGCTTCGTGGCGCTCGTCCTCGCGGCGATGGCGGCCTCGATGTTCGGCCTCTTCGAGCTCCAGCTCCCGCCCGCGTGGCAAGCGCGCCTCGCCGGCGTCGGTGGGGCCGGGCGCGCCGGCGCGTTCGCGATGGGGCTCGTCTCCGGGATCATCGCGGCGCCCTGCACGGGCCCGGTGCTCGCCGCCGCGCTCACCTTCGTCGCCGCGAAGGGCTCGGTCGCGTTCGGCTTCGCGATCATGTTCGTCTACGCGCTCGGGATGGGGCTGCTCTTCTTCCTCATCGGCGCGTTCTCGGTCTCGCTCCCGAAGAGCGGGCCGTGGATGGATTCGGTCAAGTCGGTGTTCGGGGTGGCGCTCCTCGCCGCGGCGCTCGTCTTCCTCTCGAACGCGCTCCCCGCGACCCGGCCGCTCTTCAGCGCGGCTCGCGCCGCCGCGTTCGCCGCGGCCGCGGTCGCGGCGGCGGGCGTCCTCCTCGGCGCGCTCCACGGCGGGTTCGACGGGCCCGCGCTCCGGAGCGCGGCGAAGGGCGTCGGCGTGGCGCTGCTCGTCGGCGGAATCGTCTACGCCGCCGGCGCGGCGGGCGTGCGCGAGCGGCACCGCGCCGAGGCGTTCGTGTGGCTGAACGAGGAGCCCACCGCGCTCGCGCGCGCGAAGGCGGAGGGGCGACCGGTCATCCTCGACTTCTGGGCGGACTGGTGCGTCGCCTGCAAGGAGCTCGACCGGTCCGCCTGGGCCGACCCGCGCGTGCGCGAGGAGGCGGACCGCTTCCTGCGTGTGAAGGTCGACGGGAGCGACGACACGCCGGCGTTCCAGGCGCTCACCGAGAAGTACGGCGTCGTCGGGATGCCGACGGTGGTGTTCATCGACCCGCGCGGGCGCGAGGTACCCCTGCGCATCACGGCCGCGATCGACGCCGACGAGATGGTGCGCTGGCTCAAGGCGGTGGAGGCGGCGTGCGCCTCCCCCACGGTGGCGTGCGTCGCCCGCTGGTAGCGGGCGAGCAGCGGGCGATGCCCGCACCGGCCCTCAGGGCCGTCGCCCGGCGGCGCTCGCGCCCGGGCTCGCCGTCCTCGGCACCCAGACCCACTTCCCGTCCACGAGCCGCTTCTCCTTGTGGACGCGGACGTCGGTCACCTCGAGCCGCCCGCCACGGGGCTCGACGAGCAGGTCGACGTCGTAGAGCTTCCGGCTGGCCCACCGATCGGGCGGAACCGGACGCAGGCGAAGAACGCGCCCGGACCGACGTTGCGCTCCGGATCGTGCACCCCCCAGAGAGCGCCGTCGCCGAGGAGCGCGATCCCGTCGAAGTCGAGCTCGAGCTCCTTTCCCGACTGGCGGTCGGGCAAGCGGTAGACGCCGCCCGACGCGCGCGCGACGTCGCGCACGTGCTCCTCCACCGTCTCTCTCGCCTGCTCGGCGGTGTATCCGGACGCCGTGCCGGCGGTGGGCGGTGCCGGAACCCTCGGAGCGGGTTCGCGACGACGACGAAGCGCATGGGCGCCTCCGATGGGGCTACAGGAGCTGGTACCCGGCGACGACCAGGAACTGCAGCTCCCCGCGCCCCTCGCGCAGCGGCGCGTCGCCCGCTCCGGCGCGGTACCCGACGCCGATGCGCGCGCCGATCGTCACCTGGGGATAGAGCGGCGCCTCGTACGCGAAGGACAGCCGCGGCGAGAACAAGAAGCCGGAGCTGTACTTCATCGTCACCGTCATCGCCGCCTCGGCGGCCGCGGAGAAGAGCCCGCCCGCCGCGCGCTGCGAGAGCACGAGCGCCGGCGTCAGCTCGAGGCCGCGGTCGGAGTGGTTGTCGGAGTAGACGTAGCCCGCGCCGAAGTTCGTGTACCAGCTCGCGGCGAGCCGCCCCGCCATGTCGAACGGACCGGCCTTCGCGAGCGGGCGCCGGTAGAGGACGCCGATGTGGCTCTCCGTCTTCGCCCAGTCGTAGTCGAGGAACACGCCGACGTCGTCCTGCGGGCTGAAGCCGATCGCGTAGGCGGCGCCGAGCGAGGACCAGCCCGCCCACGCGAGCGCGGCGCTCGCGCCGCGCAGCGGCTCGACGCCGAGGAGCGACGCCTGGCGCGGGCGCTCCAGCGGCGCCGCGGAGCGGCGGCTCGGGAGCGGCAGCGCCGGCGCGGGTGGCGCCTCGGCCGCGGGCGTCGCGCCCGACGCGCTCTCGCCGTCGGGGGGGGTCGACGGCTGGGCGCCGTCGGCGGGCGGCGGCGTCTCGTCGGGCGTGACGAGCTTCGGCGGCCCGGAGACCTGGGAGAGGACGAGGAGCTGGAGCGCGGCGACGGTGGCGAGCATGGCGGCGCCGATTCTAAGCCGC
>Ga0137368_10001092_pt1 | contig 28252 bp, 27 predicted proteins | sample SagtaG_13_FD_104917 | JGI IMG/M metagenome (GOLD analysis project Ga0137368, IMG submission 104917) | Vadose zone soil microbial communities from Sagehorn Ranch, Mendocino, California, USA - Sage1_L_100_16 metaG | ecosystem: Environmental > Terrestrial > Soil > Vadose zone | place: USA...
CCGTGCCCGCCGATGCCTCAATCGGCACTCCCGCGCGCAGACTTGCGATTCTCGCCACATTCAGTCCCTGTTCGCCTTCGGGCATGGCGCACCCGACGATCACATCGTCGATATCTGCCTTGTCAAGGCCTGGCGCGCGCCGAATGGCTTCGGCGATGACCGCCGCCGCCATATCGTCGGGCCGCATGACGTTCAACGTCCCCTTTGGCGCGCGTCCGACGGCGGTGCGCACCGCTGACACAATGACTGCATCTCTCATGACGGTTCCTTCCCGCTGGTCGCGGCGGCGCTTTCCCGATAATCCGCGAGCAGATCTTCGACGGCTTCGCCCACTTCAGACGTCTTCCCGTCGAACAAATGATCTGCCGCGTCGATGACGACGAGCTCTTTCGGCTCCTTCAGCTCAGCGTAGAAGCGCCGCACATCTTTGAGCGAGACGAGCTCGTCCTTCTCGCCGTGGATGATGAACGTCGGTTTGTCCGTCTGCTTGACGGCGGCGAAATCGTATCGATCCACCGGTGGGGAGACGCCAATCAGCAGCCGAACGCGCGGATCCTCGGCGCCGACCGTCAGCGCGATCCAGGCGCCGAACGAGAAGCCCGCGGCCCACAGCTCAACGCCCGGATAGCGGCCTGCCATGAAGTCGAGCGCAGCGCGAAAGTCTTCCATTTCGCCCGGCCCGCCGTCGAAGATTCCGGCGCTCGCGCCGACGCCGCGGAAGTTGAATCGGAGCACCGGCACGCGAATGCGGGCCAGCGCTTTCGACGCCTGGTAGACGGCCTTCGTATGCATGGTGCCGCCCTGAAGCGGGTGTGGATGCGCAAACACGGCGGCTGCGCGAAGCGTGTCGGCACTCGACGGCGTGTCGATCAAGGCTTCGAGCGGACCCGCGGGACCGCGAATCTCACGCAGAAATTCGGTCGCCATCGGTTGAGACCTCTGCGGCAAAACGGCACACGAGATTCGCAAACTCGCCGGGTTTCGTGACCAGCCCGATGTGCCCCGTGCCGGCGAGCGCGACATGCCGTGCATCGGGCAGGTGCTCTACGTACTGCCGGGTCAGCGACGGTGAAACGACGCGATCGAGCCCGTCCTCACCCGTGATCACGAGCGCCGGCACGTGGACCTCTGAAAGGTCCCCAAACCTGTGATGCTCTGCGCAGCGCACACGTTGCGCCATTCGTTTCGGCGACAATGGCGCGGCAACGACTCGGTAGCCGCACGCAAGCATGAACCGCGCGCGACGTCCTGCCGGAATTGCCGTGCGCAGCTCAGGCAGCATGCGCGCCGGCGACGCGAGATAGAACAAGGGACTCAGCAACCGCGGCGCGCGCAGGTAGAACCGCGCCCGCCTGTCCGGTGTCCATCCTGGCGGCAGCGCAGAGACCAGCACGAGAGCGGCGACTCGATTCGGATGGAGGCGCGCGAATTCGGTCGCGATGAGTCCGCTGAAGGAGACGCCCACGATCACCGCGCGGCGAACGCGTGCGCGATCGAGCGCGTCGAGCACCTGGCGAACATAGGATTCGAAACCCGCGCCTGCATCGAACCGAAAGCCGCTGGTCGGCTCGTCGCACAGCGAAAAGGAGAGGACGCGGCAGCGCTCCGCCAGCGCGTCGACTGTGGGCGCCATCCATTCCCATCGGCCCTGAATGCCGGGGATGAGCACGATTGGAATTCCGGAGCCTCGATCGATCATGTTCAGAACGCTAGTTTCTGAGCGGTTTGCCGGTTTTCAGCGTGTGCTGAATGCGTTCCAGCGTCTTCGGCTCGCCCAGCAGACTCAAAAACGCCTCCCGCTCGAGGTCGAGCAAGTACTGCTCGCTGACCATCGTCGCGTGGGGGACGTCACCGCCCGCAAAAATGTGCGCCAGTTTCCGGCCGATGAGCGCGTCGTGATCCGATGCGCGGCCCGACCGCCAGGCCAGATGCACGCCAAGCTGCAGCGCGGCGCGAAGCGAGGCGCCGCCGACCGGAATCGACGCGTGTAGGGCCGGCTTGTGATAGCCCTCACGAACGCGTTCGAGCGCGCGCGCCTTCGCGTCCGCGATCAAACGCTCACGATTCATTGTGAACGCATCTGTGGAGGCGAGATAGCCCAGCCGCAATGCGTCAGGTCCGCTCGCCGACACTCGCGCCAGCGCAACCGTTTCGAACGCCTTCTGGACGTACGGCAATGGGTCGCTTTGCGGCGTCGGCAGCTCGCTCATCGCGCGCACCAGCATTTCCTTTGTGCCGCCGCCCGCCGGAATAAGACCCACTCCGACCTCGACGAGGCCGAGATACGTTTCGCCCGCCGCCTGTACGCGATCGCCGTGCAACGCGATTTCGGCACCACCGCCGAGCGTCAAACCGGCCGGGGCTACGACGACCGGCACGTCGCTATACCGCAGGGCCATCGTCGCCTGCTGAAACGCGCGAATCATCAAATCGATCTCTTCCCAGTTGGCCTCCTGGGCTTCGAGCAGGACCAGCATCAGATTTGCGCCGGCGGAGAAGTGCGTCGCCTCGTTGCCGACGACAAGCGCAGTGCCATTCCTCGCCGCTTCTTTCACGCCCGTCTGCAGCATCTGCACCGTGTCGCCACCGATGGCGTTCATCTTCGAGTGGAACTCGACGCAGAACACGCCATCGCCGAGATCCAGCAAGCTGGCGCCCGCGTTTTTCTTCATCACGCGGCGGGCTTCACGCGCCTGTCGCGCCAGGAGCAGGTCTGGACCGGCAGGCGGCACGAGGTCGTCACGAAATCGATTGGTGTCAGAATCGAGCACCCGTTGGACGAGCGGGGGCAGGCCGTGCTTCACCGCGTGGCCGCCAACGGTTTCGGCTGCCGCGACGACCTCGCGAACACCAATTGCGTCGAACAACTCGAATGGGCCGAGATCCCAGCCGAATCCCCACCGCATCACCCGATCCACGTCGTCTATCGAGTGGGCGATGTCGGGTGCGACCCGCGCGGTGTATACGAGCGTCGGCGCGACCGTCTCGCGGAGGAATTCGCCAGCCTTGTCGCGCGCGGTGAACAGGAGCCGCGCACGTTCGCGGACGTTGTCCACCGATTTGGCTGATTCGAGCGATGGAATTCGCGCGGATTGGCGAGCGCGATACTCGAGCGTGTTCAGATCGATCGTCCAGATTTCCGTCTCACCGGAGCTGCTCTTGCGACGCTCGTAAAACCCTCGTCCCGCTTTTTCGCCGATCAGCCCGCGGTCGAGCATCTGCTGCAGGAACGACGGCATCCGAAACGCCGCGCGATCGTCATCATCCGGCAGACGCTCCGCGAGATTGCGCATCACGTGAGCGAGCACATCCAGGCCCGCGATGTCCATGGTGCGGAACGTGGCGCTGGCAGGGCGTCCCAGCGCGGGACCGGTGATCGCGTCCACCTCCTCGATCGTGTATCGCCCGCTCGCCACTGCCTCGAGCGCGCGCACAACGCCGTACAGCGCGATGTGATTGCCGATGAAGTTGGGCGTATCTTTCGCAACCACTACGCCCTTGCCAAGATGCCGATCGGCGAATTCGGAGATCACCGCCAGGACAGAAGGATCCGTGTCCGGTGTCGGGATGATCTCGAGCAGCCGCAGATAGCGCGGAGGGTTGAAGAAGTGCGTCCCAAGCCACTGGCTGCGGAACTCGGCACCGCGACCCTCGGCGAGAGCTCCGATTGGAATGCCCGAGGTGTTGGAGCTGACAATCGATCCACGGCGCCGCGCACCCTCGACTCGCGCAAGAAGCTGCTGCTTGATGTCGAGCCGCTCCACGACTGCCTCGATGATCCAGTCCGCGTGCTCGAGCCGGGAAATGCCTTCGTCGAATCCGACCGTGGTCACGAGACGATGGGCGTCTGGCGTGAACTGAGGGTCGGGCTTCAAGCGGAGCGCACGCTGCAACCCCTCGCGCGCGAGCTCCGGCGTCATATCGAGCAGCAGCGACGGAATGCCGGCGTTGCCGCAGTGGAGCGCAATCTGCGCCCCCATCGTTCCGGCTCCCAGAACGGCGACGGAGTTGATCTTCACAATAAGGGTGTACTGATTATGACTGCAGTTGCTTAGGCGGAACCCCGGTTACCGTGTGTTCTGCAAGGATTTCGAGCGGGAGGCAACTACAGTTGCGGGTGCGCGGGTGCGCGGGTGCGAGGGTGCCGGTGCTTTGGTGCGGAGGTGCTCACATCTCTGCAGGTACAGTCATTGCGTCCAGGTGGCGCATGGGCGTTAACGATTTCACCGAGCTGATTTGCTGGCAGCTAGCGAGAGAACTGAACCGATTCATGTGGGGCATTATCGAAAGGCCGAAAGTGAGGCCGCATCGCAAATTTTGTGAACAGGTTGAGGATGCCGCCAGCTCCGCACCGCGAAATATTGCGGAGGGGTTCGGCCGATTCGATCACAAGGAATTTGCTCAATTCGTCAAAATCGCTTTGGCCTCTGAGCACGAGACCAAGACCAGCATCCTGGACGCGTTCGACAAAGGCTTCATCACGGAGGCCGAACGCGACACAGGGTTGCGCCTCTCGAAACGAGCGATCTCGGCCGCGGCAAAGTTCCGGCGTTATCTACTGTCGACGCCGACGCCGCCGATCAAGCCGAAAGCAAAGGGCCCTGCGAAAGATGACGGGTCAGCAGCACGAGGGTAAGCTTCCGCGCGCGTGCACCGTTGCGCCAAGGTAGCAGCAGCTGTCGCACATGCACGAGCACCCTCGCACGTCGCACCCCGCACGTCGCACCTTCGCACGTCGCACCCCCGCACGTCGCACCCCCGCACGTCGCACCTTCGTGCTCGCAGGTCTCCGCGGCGAGCGCGCTATTTCCATCGCATCAGAATATTTTCGCGCTGAAAAACGCGCGCGCCGAGGTAGAGCAGCCCGGCGTTGACAACCGCCAGACCGGCGGCGATTGCGAGCAGCGCATTCACCCCGACCACGAATCCCCCCATCAACTGCGCCACGAACAGTCCGGTGACCGGCAGAATAATCAACGCACCAAGCTGCTGCGCCGACCGCGGATCGTTGACGCGCGAGGAGATGACAATCGCCAGCTGCAGCGACACGAGGCTGATGAGCGGCCCCACCACAAAGAACATCACCACCACGCGCGTGCCGACGAGCGCCCGCCACACGTCCGGCTCGGCGACCGCGGCGATGCCGCCCACGTACACGAGCAAGGTCGCCCACATCAACGCGAGCGTCAGCGCGAAGGGCGCTGAGGTCTTGGCCACGAGCAATTCGATAGTCGATATGGGCGTGGCGAGCAGCGGCTCCAGCGTCCGCGCGATTTTCTCACCGATGATCGCATGCGCCGCCAGCGCCATCGATCCAACCACTGGAACGAGCAGCAGAAACAGCGCGAACTGCTGAAACATGAACGCCTGCACCTGTGCGTTGGGCGCGAGCAGGCCGAGCTCCGGCAGCAACTCCGCCGCACGCTGAGCCGCGCGCTGTAACTCCTGCGCGTCCGCGACGTGTTCGCCCGAGATCTTCGGCGTGACGATGGTGATGAGGAACGCGGGAACCATTGCCGCAATTGCCGTGAGGATGGGCGGAACGGTCGCGCCAGGATTTCGCGAGAGCTCGGCGAGATCTTTCGCAACCAGACCGCCGATCCGTTGAGACGCGCCCGGCGTCATGCCACCTCCTCGCGTTCGTTGACGAGCGCGAGGTAGACATCCTCGAGCGATCGCTGCTCTGGAGTCACACGGCGGATGCGAATGCCGCCGCGGACCAGAGCGGCAATCACGTCGGGCACCAGGTTGGCGTCCACGGACGTCAGCACGAGCTTCGCCCCGCGCACTTCGAGGCCGCCGGCGGTGAAGGATTTCACAATCGTCGCGGCGTCACCGGCGGCGCCCTCGACGTCGATCTCGACGCGCGTGCCGGAAAGCGTGCGTCGAAGCGCATCCGGTTCGTCCAACGCCAGCAGGCGCGTGTTCAAGATCGCGATCCGGTCTCCGAGGCTCTCCGCTTCTGTGAGATTGTGCGTGCACATCAGAACGGCACGTCCTTCGGCGCGCAATCCTGCAATCACATCGCGGATGTGACGCGCGCTTGCCGGATCAAGACCTGCCGTGGGCTCGTCGAGCAGAACGATCTGCGGATTATGGAGAAGCGCCCGCGCAATGGCGACACGTTGCCGAAGACCCTTGGACAAGCTCCCCGCGAGATCTGCGGCGCGATCGAGGACGCCGACGATTTCGAGCGCTCGATCGACCGCCTGTCGCGGCTTGGTGATGTTGTAAAGATGCGCGTAGGTGAGCAGATTGCGTCGGACCGACAGGCGATCCCACAACCCCGGAGTCTCGGTGAGCATGCCGATGGCCCGGCGCAGCCTGGCGGCCGTGCGGCCGGTCAGCCGTTCGCCGCAGATATCCACGCTGCCGCGCGTCGGCAAGATCAGCCCACCGAGCATCCGCAACGTCGTCGTCTTTCCCGCACCGTTTGGACCGAGCAGGGCGAGGATTTCACCAGCGCTCAGTTCGAACGACAGAGCATCGACCGCTACTCGTGAGTCGAATCGGCGCGTGATTGACTGCGCGCGAACGAGCTCTCCAGCCATGTCTCATCAGACTAGCAGGCGATGATGGGTCTTCGTATCTCAGACCGCACAGAAGTTCCCGGTCCTTCGCAGCCGTGAAGAATTTCATTCCTGCGTGCTAGCGCAGTTCGAGATCGCGTCTGATGGCGTCGAAAAACAAACCGGCAATGCGCTCGTTGCCGGCTTCAGTCGGATGCAGCCCATCGACACCGATGTAACGCGGCATGTCGCTGACGAGGCCTTCATACAGATCGACGAGCAGCGCGCCGGCGTTGCCTGCGTCCTGCCGAATGAGACCATTGAGGTCGTCGACCAGTTGCGGCGCGATGCTGCGCAGGCCCCCGGACCGTAGAAAGCAAGACCAGAGACAAGCGTGGCTGCACGCGCGTGTTCACGTGACGGGGACCGCCGATGTTCATCCTATTTTATGGAGAAAACTCATAGCAGCCCGGTGTCACGAGCAGGTGTCCTTTGGCGTTGAAAAAGAGGCTCGTCGGCAGGATCTCGCCCGCCCCCCGGAACTTGACGGTGCGAACCTTCTCGCCGTTCGCGTCGAACACGTACGTGAACGGAATCAGAAAGGTCACCCACAGATTGCCGTGGCCGTCGACAGCCGCCGCTCGTACCGTTGGCATCACGAGCGGGAGCTCCTTGCCGTCAACGGTCCGACGCGGCCAGACCTTCGGCATCTGCTCGATCACCGGATCGAGCTCTCGTCCCTGCATGACGCGCTCGAACATCAGCGCGCCGTTTGCGTCGTAGCGCTGGAAGAGCGGCATGCCTGCGAGAAAGACGAAGAAGTATCCACCATCGGCGAGCGGCACCGGCACGCCGGCATTCATCGCGAGATGCAGCTGGCGGTCGCTTTCGTGTCCGGTGGCGCGCAGCCGCCCGATACTGCGAAACGGTGCGCCGGCGAGTCCATACTCCGTGATGAGCGCGCCGGTCTCGGGCTGGCTGAGCGCGACGGCTTTGCCGAGGAACGCGAGCGTGCCCACCCCGTTCAGCGTGAGGCCGGCGATTGAGATACGCGGCTCCGCCCTGCCAGGCAGCAAAAATCCTGTCACCCAGTTCCCCGCAAAATCAAACACCTGCAGCCGCTCGCGGCCGTTTGGCGCATCGGCCACGACAAACGTGCCGTCGGGGGCGAGCGCAAACGCGGTGGGATCGATCACACGGCCTGTTTCTCCGCCAATCGTGACGACCGTGCGGCTGCCCTTCATTTCGGGATCGATGCTGTGCACCGAGTGTCCGCGTCGATCGAACACGTAGTACACGCCTGATGCGGTCTGTTGAAATGCGAGCGGCTCGCGGTACTGGCCGCAGATTTCAGGAGGCAGACCGCCGATGGATCGAAGGACTTCGACGCGCCCGGGAGAGGATCGCGGCGCCGCCGTCTGCGCCGCTGTGGGAACTAAGAACGAAGAACGAAGAACGAAGAACGAGGAAAGAACAAAAAACACATAACGAAGAACACAGAACGAAGAACGAACCACGAAGCCACGAAATCCCACGCGAGCAGGACACTTGGGAAAACCAAATTGTCTTTCGTGATTTCGTGATCTCTCGTGCTTTCGTGGCAACGTTTTTGGGCGGGTGGTTCCTAGTTCTTAGTTCAGTACCGCGCCAGCTCGCGAATCGCGGCGAGCACGTCTGCGGTTTGCGGCAGGATCTCTTCTTCGAGTTCCGGGTGGTACGCCACCGGGCAGTCCATCGCGGCGACACGCTTCACTGGCGCATCGAGAAACTCGAACAACTCGTCGCCGATTCGTGCAGCGATCTCGGCCCCGAACCCGCACGTCAACTGATCCTCGTGTGCAACGATCGCGCGGTTCGTTTTCTTGACGAGGGCGCTGATTGCTGTCCAGTCGTACGGGACGATCGTGCGCAGATCGAAGACGGCGACGCTGATCCCATCCTTTTCGGCCTGTTGTGCCGCCAGGAGAGAGCGCTGGACGAGCGCACCCCATGTGAGCACGACGAGATCGGTGCCGTCCCGGCGCAGTGTGCCTTTGCCGAACGGAATCATGAAGTCCGGTCCGGGATACGGGCCTTTGTTGTAGGTCTGTCGATAGAGATGCTTGTGCTCGAGGAACATGACCGGGTCGTCGCAGCGAATCGAGGTGCGGAGCAGTCCGGCCGCGTCCACCGCGTTCGACGGGAACACGAGTCGAATGCCCGGGCAATGCGCGAAGATGCTGATGCCCGATTGGCTGTGATACGGCGCGCCGCCACGAAGATAGCCGCCAATCGGGACGCGAACGACCATCGGACATGCGAAGTTGTTCGACGACCGATAGCGCAGCATCGACATCTCGTCCCGGAGCTGCATCATGGCCGGCCAGATGTAGTCGAAGAACTGAATCTCGACCACCGGTTTCAGCCCGCGCGTCGCCATCCCGACGGCGCGTCCGACGATGTTTGCTTCGGCGAGAGGCGAGTTGAAGACACGGTGCTCGCCGTAGAGCCGCTGCAAGCCATGCGTGACCTTGAACACGCCGCCCTTCCCGGGCACATGCGGCAGCGACGTCACCCGGCTGGCATCAGCAACATCTTCGCCGAAGACGACAATGCGGGCGTTCCGCGACATTTCATCCTTGAGCGTACGGTTGATTGCCGCCACCATCGTGTCCGGCTTACCCTGCGACTCGGCGGCGCTCTCGAATTCGGCGGACGTCGGATCCACGTCCGGCGAAAAGACATACCAGCCTGCGGATTCGCGCGGCGGCTTCGGTGCTGCCAGCGCCTTCTCCGCGGCATCCGCGATTTCGGCATCGACCTCGCGCGCGAGCGTCCCAAGTTCAGCCTCGCTTGCGATGTCTTCTGCCAGCAGCAACGATCGCATCTTCGTCAGCGGATCACGTCGTGCTTCGCTCTCGCGCTCTTCGCGCGTCTTGTACAGCCGCTCATCGTCTGAAAGCGAGTGCGAGTAGGGTCTGATGACCTTTGCGTGCACGAACGCGGGCTTGCGCGCCGTGCGGACCCACTCGACCGCCTCGCCGAGCGTGCGGTAGCTCGCAAGGAAATCGGTGCCGTCGCAGCGAAGCACTTTGAGGTCGGGAAACGACTCGACGAGCCGGGAAATATCGCCGCCCGCCGTCTGCACTTCGACTGGAACCGAGATCGCGTACCCGTTATCCTCGACGAGGTACAGAATGGGCGCCGATCGCGTACAGGCTGTGTTGAGCGATTCCCAGAATTCCCCTTCGCTCGTCGCCCCGTCGCCGATCGAGACATACGTGATCTGGTCTGCCGGAGCACGTTCGACACGGTCGGCAATCGCCTCGACGCGCTGGTAGATCAGCGTGGCCTCCGCACATCCCACCGCTTGCAGACACTGCGTTCCGGTCGGACTGCTTTGCGACGGGATGTTGAGTGCGCGATGACCCCAGTGCGATGGCATCTGGCGGCCGCCGGAGTTCGGGTCGTCCTTGGCCCCGACCGCGCCGAGCAGCATCTCGAGCGGCGTCATTCCAAGCGTCAGACACAGCGCGCGATCGCGATAGTACGGATAAAACCAGTCGCAGCCCGCACGCAGGTGCATGCCCGCTGCCGTCAGCACCGCTTCGTGACCGGCGCCGCTGATCTGAAAGAAAATCAGACTCTGGTTCTTGAGTTGAATTTCTTTGTCGTCCAGCCGCCGCGAGAGAAGCATCGTCCTGTACACCCGCAGCAGAGCATCGCGTGTGAGGCCTTCCCAGTTTTTCTCGGGTGACGAAACAGGTGGTGCTGAACGTCTGGCATCCGTGCCATTGGCCACGGGTGATGCCTTCATCGTGCCCCGAATTATATCAAAGCGTCGAATGGTATACTCTGCGCCAACTTATACTTCGCGCGGCATTTAGCGCTCATCTTTCACGCGTCAATCGAATCGGGAAGGCACTGGAGATGGAACAGTTGCGTGTTCGCTTGCACCGCTGGGACGAGATTGCGCTCGACAAAGTCACCGAGATGATCTCACGCAAGATCGTGACGGGCGAGCGAGAGATGGTCGCGCAGATCTACTTGAAGCGCGGCGCTCTCGTCCCCATGCACAAGCACGAGAGCGAGCAGATGACCTATATCCTGCAAGGCGCGCTCAAGTTCCTGATCGACGGCGAAGAGATCACGGTTCGAGAAGGCGAAGTGCTGCACATCCCGTCGTGGGTGCCCCATCAGGCCGAGGCGCTCGAGGACACGTTCGAGATCGACATCTTCAGTCCGATCCGGCAGGACTGGCTCGACGGCACCGATTCCTACTTTCACGAGCAGACGAAAGTCGACCGCTGACACATGTCAGTTATTCTGACGCTCGCCGTCGTCCTGCTGATCGTGTTCTGGGTGCTCAGCCTGTACAACCGGCTGATTCGCCTGCGTAATCAGGTGGTCAACGGGTGGCGGCAGATCGACGTACAACTCAAACGACGCCACGACTTGATTCCGAATCTTGTCAACACGGTCAAGGGCGCCATGGAATTCGAACGCGACACGCTCGAAGCGGTCGTCGGGGCACGAAATCGCGCGGTCGCGGCAACCGGTCCCGCCGATGCGGCGCAGAAAGAAGGACAGCTCACGCAAGCGCTCGGACGGTTGTTTGCCCTTGCCGAGAATTACCCGCAACTCACCGCGAACCAGAACGTTCGCGCCTTGCAGGAGGAACTCACCGCAACGGAAAACAAAATCGGGTTTGCGCGCCAGTTCTACAACGACATTGCGACCAAGTACAACACCGCCATTCAGGTCGTTCCCAACAACATCATTGCGGGGTTTGGAGACTTCAAGCCCTCTGAGCTGTTTGAAATCAGGGACGAGGCAGAACGCGCCGTCCCGACGGTCGATCTTTCCATGCGCCCCTAACTAACAGGCCGTGGTGAGATTCCACGCGAGTTTCCGCTTACCCTGTGCCTCGATCGGCCAGTGAACGTCTACGAGCAGCAGGCGCTCAACAGACGACGGACCATCTACGTGATGGTCGGTTTCATCACGTTTCTGCTCTTTCTCGGTCTCGGCTTCGATTACCTGTATTTGTCGGCGGGCGCCGGTGTCCCCGTGCCGATTGGCACCACGATCGCGCTGGTATATGGCGGCGGCTCCTCGATGTACAGCTATTTCAATGGGGATCGTGCGGTGCTGCGGTCGGCCACGGCGACGAGCGCCGAAACCGCGCTGGCTCTCGCGGCCACTGAAGAGGAGCGGCTGCGGATCCGCCAGTTTCAGAATGTGGTCGAGGAAATGTCGATTGCCGCGGGTGTTCCAGTGCCGGCCGCGTACATCGTTCCCGATCCCGATCCAAACGCGTTTGCGACGGGTCGCGATCCGGCGCACGCCTCGATTGCGGTCACCGAAGGTTTGCTGCGCCTGCTGACCCGCGACGAGCTCCAGGGCGTTGTCGCTCACGAGATGGGGCACATTCGCAATTACGACATCCGCGTGATGACCGTCGTGGCGGCGCTGGTTGGCGGGATCGCGCTGATTTCCGACTCTGCCATGAGAGCGTTCCGAAGCGGCGGCACCTCGGGCGCACGATCGCGTTCACGCGAAAAGAAAGGCAGCGCGGGCGTTCTGATCGCCGTGCTGCTGGTGGTATGGGTCATCGCGATCGTCCTTGCGCCGATCGTTGCCAGGATCCTGGCGACGATGGTCTCCAGAAGACGCGAGTACCTGGCAGATGCGACCGGCGCCGAGCTCACGCGGAATCCGCTCGCGCTGGCGGAAGCGCTCGCACGCATCGAGGCGTCAGCAGGCGCGACAAAGACCATCAAGCAGGGAACTGCCCACCTCTGCATCGCAGATCCGCTCGAGCGCACGGTCAATCAGAAAGAAGGATGGCTTGCGGACTTGATGGCGACGCACCCGCCAATGGCCAAGCGCATCGAAGCGCTCCGCGAAATGGCCTATCAACTCGCGCGATCTTAGTGGATATGCTTCTTCCAGTCCGACTTCCAGCTGTCATCGTCGCGGCGACGACCGCCGGAATACACATCGAATCGGCCTCGCGCGCGATTCAGCTTCCAGCGCAGCCATCGGTACTTGAGCTCATCGAGCGGTTTGCTGCGTAAGCTTTTCAGATACACGTAGCCGACAATCAGACCGCCGAGATGCGCGGTATGCGCGATGCCGCCGCCGGAGCTGCCGATGGATGAGAGGAAAGTGATCGCGCCGATGATCATGACAAAGTAGCGGGCGGGAATCGGAAAGACAAAATAGAGATAGATCGGCCGGTGAGGAAAGTACATCGCGTAGGCGAGCAGCACGCCGTAGATTGCCCCTGAAGCCCCGATTGTTGCCGTGTAGTACATCTGCTCGGCATAGGGGAGCGGACTGACCGACCATAGCAGTGTGGTGACCGCCGCGCCAATGCCGCTGATGAAGTAAAACTTCGTGAAGAACCGCGTCCGCCACGTGCGTTCGAGCTCGGTGCCGAACATCCAGAGCCCCAACATGTTCACCAGCAGATGACCAACGCTGCCATGCAGGAACATGTATGTGACCGGCTGCCAGATCGCTCCCTTACCCAGAACGGCATCAGGTACGAGCCCCAGTCGGAAGACGATTTGCGGAACGATCAGGGAGACAAGGAACGCGACGACGTTCGTGATGATCAGAATCTTGATCGCAGGAGTCAGCGCACCAGGACCGAACGAATACCTCACGTCCACGTAGCGGGGATAGCGCGCCATTCGATCAAGCGTACTACACGAACGCTTCAGGACGAGCGACGCTCACCGGACCGCCGGGAACCTGCGCGGGGAGTCGAGCGGCGACCGCCGCCGCCAGCAAAGGAATGCCGGCTGTGGCGAGCAGCGCAAACCGAAGACCCATCGTATCGCCCAGCAGCCCGACGACCGGCGCCATCAAGGCTCCCACTCCCCACGCAAAGCCCATCATGAGCGAGGACACCGTGGCCGCGCTCACCGGCGCCAGCTGCTGGCCGAACGTGACGTTGACGGGCAGCGTCGACTGCAGCAGAAACCCGCCCACCGAGATCAACGCAGTAAACGTCCACGCCGTGGTCCAATGGGCGAGCACGAGAAATGGGACCGAGCAGACGAGTGACCACACGATGACTCGGCGTGGCCCATACGCGTCGGCCACCGATCCACCGAGAAATCCGCCGAAGCCGGTGAAGAACAAGAACATCGTGACGGCCGCGCTCGCCTCGGTAACGGACATTCCCTGTCGCGTGAGAAGCACCGGCAAAAATGTCGACAGGCTCTGCGACGTCAGCGTTCGCAGCACGACGACGGCGTACAGCAAGCCGAGTGGTTTGGCGTAAGGCTTCAGGTCGCTCCAGCGTTGTGTGCCTTTCCGAGCGAGGGCAGGCACCCGTTTCATGAGCCGCAGCGTGTAGCTCAGGGCGGCCAGGCCAGGCAACGCGATCAACCACGACCATCCGGGTCCCATCGCAGTGACCGCCGGCGCAAACACGAGCGGAGCCAGCGCCATTCCGAGCGATCCGCTCGTGATATGCAGCGACATCGCGAATCCCTTGCGATGGTCGGACACCACGTAGACAAGAGCAGCGGCGGGCGGGTGAAACGCAGCGCCGCCAAGGCCGCCAATGACGAGGATGGCCGCCAGCATCGGGATTGAGGAGGCGCTGCCGATCGCGCTCAGCACTGTCACGGCAAACAGCGGTCCGGCGATCAACAGCACGCGCGGCCGCCAGCGGTCCGCAAGGGTTCCAAATCCGAGTTGCGACACCGAGTTTGCGATTTGAAAGCACATCGCAAGCGTTCCGGCCATCTTCAAAGACAGGCCGAGCCGCGGGATGAGCAGCGGAAGCAGCGGCGCATAGAGGTTGCCGTAGGCATCCACGACGAAATGCGTTGACGCGGCCGCGAGGATCGCCGGGTGCAGTCCGAGCCGTTTCACCGCGACATCCTTCGCAGCCTCGCGGCCACCCGCGCACGCGTCTCGTCGAACTCTTGCACTTTCAGCAGGGTCGCCGCGCTGCCCAACACGATAAGGGACACCAAAATCGCCGCGCCGACCCTGAGCGCTTTCACGGAAAAGCCGGAAGCGGGCAGTACCTGATGCAGCCAGAGCTCTGTTGACCAGCCCGCCGCGCCCATTGCAACCGCCGCGACAGACACCTTGATCAGCGTCGCCGCCACGCGACGCCCTTCAATGCCGCCAATCGCATTCCTGAGCAGCGCGAGCTGTGTGCCTGCGTTAATGAGCGCGGCCAGCGACGTGCCAAGGGCCAACCCTCGGTAGCCCATGACTCGCACGAGCATCAGATTCAGCACGACGTTCATGAGAACAGACATGACGCTGACACCAACAGGAATCCGGCTGCGGCCCAGTGCATAAAAGGTGGGAGAAACGATGCGGACGACGGAGTACCCAACGAGACCCACAGCGTACCAGCGCAGCGCCGCGGCCGTGGCGGCTGTGTCAGCGGCAGTGAAATTTCCGTGCTCGAAAATCAAGCTGATGATCGCCGGCGCAAGCGCGATGAGCCCCAGCGTCGCCGGCACGTTCAGCATCATCATGAGGCCCAGCGCGTGCGCCACCGTCGACCGCATGCGTGGGTAATCCTTCTCATGCGCCAAACGCGATATGGTGGGCGTTGCGGCCGTGGCGATGGACACTCCGAACAATCCGATTGGCAAGTACATCAGACGAAACGCGTAGTTCAGCCACGACACGGCGCCGACTTCGGGAGTCGCCAGCATCGTGTTGACCAGAAGATTGATCTGTGTCGCCGCAAGACCGATAGTGCCTGGTCCCATCAGCACGAGAATCTGACGAAGACCCGGGTCGCCAGTGTCGAGGGTTGCGTGGTACCGGTAGCCCTCACGTTTGAGCGGCGGCCACTGGACCAGCAGTTGTCCCAGCCCGCCCAGAATAGTGGCGGCAGCCACGATGAAAATCGGCTGAATGCCCAGGGCTGGGGCTATTGGCACGAGCGTCAGCGTGCAAACGATCGTCGCGACGTTGAACATCGCGGGCGAAAGCGCAGGGATGAAGAAGTGACCAAGCGCGTTGAGCGCGCCCATGAAGACCGCCGCGAGCGCCACCAGCGTGAGAAACGGCACCATCACCCGCGTGAGCCGCACCGTGAGCTCGAATTTGCCCGGAATGACCGTGAATCCCTGCACGAACGGCGACAACAGCGGTTCGGCAAAGATGATTCCGAGAACGACCAGGGCCCCGGTGACCAGCAGCAGCGCGTTGACCACCGAATTTGCCAGCCGCCACGCCCCTTCGCGGGAGTCGCTTGCCAGCCGCTTGGTGAATGTTGGGACGAATGCCGCGCTCATCGCACCCTCGGCGAAGAGATCGCGCACCAGATTGGGAATGCGGAACGCCACCAGGAACGCGTCCATCGAGTCCCCCGCACCGAAATAAAACGCGAGGACCTGATCGCGTACGAGGCCCAGCACCCGGCTGGCCATCGTGGCAATGCCGATGACCCCCGCGGAGCGGGCCAGGCGCGGAGCGGCGTCGGCCACTAACCCCTCAATTCACTCGAGTGGCGCATGGCGGGGCGGAGGCGACGCCTACATTTGGGCGCGAACGCTCGTCTGTCGAGGAGATAGGATCGACCACTCGAGTGAACCCGGCTTGAAGAAGTGCCAGCGTAGCACGCAGGCCGGGATATCTCATGTTCGGGCGGCGGGCAAAAAAATAGGGCTCCGACCGGGTCAGGCAGGAGCCCAAGGAGGATGGTGAGAGGCTGACTAGGCCTTTCAAACTCTATAGACGGCAGAAACCCGAAAAATGTTTGATCGAAATCGTCATGTCAGCCGCGAGCGGACGAGCTCGTTCACTTTTTTCCCGTCCACCGTTTTCCCACCCAGCGCCGCCATCACGGCTTTCATCACTTTGCCGATGTCCTTGGGACCGCTCGCCGCCGTCTCCCGAACGGCGTTTTCCACCGCCTCCTGGATTTCTTCGACGGTCGCCGAAGCCGGCAGATAGGTTTCGAGCACGCCGATTTCGACCTGCTCTTTTGCCGCAAGCTCCGGGCGTCCGCCGGCGGTGAACTGCTCGATAGAATCGCGACGCTGCTTGACCAGCGACGACACCACCTGCAGTTCCTCCGCCCCTTCGAGTGCCCGGCCCTTCTCGATGCTCTTGTTCATCAACGCGGCTTTGAGCATGCGCAGAGCGGTAAGCCGCGTCGCGTCTTTCGCCTTCATGGCGGCGCCAATGTCTGTCGTTATCTTCTGCTCGAGCGACATAGTATTCATTTACCTGACTGTGTTGCCTGACTGTGTCGCGGACCTGACGATCCGCGATTCTTCAGTGATCGAGGTCCCCATCGCCCCAGGTGAAGTGCCACCCGTCAGGCTCGTCGTAGAAATCCTCCGGCACCTGCACCGCGTTGACTTTCGCGCTCAACTGCACCTGCGACTTGACGAGAAAATAGCCCGATCGGCGCAGCACACGACGAAAACGCGCATGCTGCACGTAGCAGCGTATTTTGTCGGAATCCTCCGCGCGCGCCTCCCGATCGATCCAGCGAAGCAGCGTCTTGAGCCCCCGTTCGTCGTCCGGATCCGCGAGAAAGTCGACGATCTGCGTGACGCGTCCTTGCGGCTCGCGCAGATGACGATATACGGCGTAGCCGTGGGGCTGTTCATCGCGCCGCAGCACCGCAATGGAATATCGCACATGCGGTGGCTCGATGAACTTCCAGTTGAGGTAGGCCGAGTCGCGGCGAACGGCCAGGTCCAGCCGTGGTGCGATACGCTCCCATATCGCATCAAACGCGCGATCGAATCGGCGCACCAGCTCCACGTGCTCTCGGAGCGGCTGCGGCAGCGACACAACGCGAACAAACGGCAGCGTTATGGCCGAGACCAGACGGTTGATCGCTACGGGCCACGTCGGCCGACGGAGCGCTCGCCGGCTCAACGGCTTGACCAGGCATGGCACGGTCACCGCGCGCGGCCAATGCATCTTGTCGAGAAGGAACCGCGTGCCGTCGGAGAGGTTCGCGCCAAGCGCAACGCCTGCATGACGCTCCCACGTTCGCAGGAGCCCTTCGCCGACACCCTGTCGCTGTCGTTCGGCGACGACAAGCGGATCGCCCGACCAGGCGCCTTCAGCATTCAAGCCGCGAATGCTGACGCGCACCGGCATGAGCGGACATGCGGCAATGACTGTGGGTCCCTCGCGAACAATCCAGTACGGCGGATCCCCGGCGGTATTCGCCGGATTTCGGCGCGCCCAGTCCCACCGGAGACGTACGCGATCGGCCGCCTCCGTGCCAAACGTGCGCCGATAGAGCTGTTCAACGCCACGCCGATCGTCGGCGCGGTACCAGTCGATGTCTGTCATGAGGGCGCGCTGGCGGGGAGACCGCCATTGTAGAACTAAGAACGAAGAACGAAGAACGAAGAACGGAACGAACCAGGAGGAATTCGACCGACGAGCGGCGATGCCGCGCCGCAGAGAATGGACAGCTAGAGCACGTTCTGTGAGAACGAATTTCTGCGTGTGGACTGCCCCCGTACGCCGAGGGTTTGACTACTGGCCGCCGGGCGGTCTTGGCGGAACGGCCATGGCCGGTTGCTGCGCCGGTTGCTGGATCATGCCTGGCGAGGGGGCGCCGATCACCCCAAATCCTGTCGTTGGCGGCGGTGCCGTGGGTACAGGCATGAAGTTGTAGATGGTCGGCTGACCGTTGGCATTGGGCTGCAGCATGATCGGCTGCCCAACCGCGGGTTGACCCACCTGTGGAACCGGCACAAAGGCCTGATTGCCAGGCAGTTGCGGCTGCGGGAATGTGAAGACCGGCTGCTGCGGGTTGATTCCGGTGTCAGCTTGATCCAGGTCCTTGACGTCGGCCGCATCGTTATCGGGCTCACCCCCGGTCGCTTGAAGCATCGGCGGACGCGGCGGCACGCGACGGTCGAGTGCGCCCGCTGTTGCGCCGTTGGAGGGACGCGCGCCAGCTGCTGCTACCGGTGCAGGCGTCGAGCTTGTCGCCAGAATCAAAATGCGATCGTAGCCGGACGCGCCCGGTTGCGCGGTCGCGAGGCGCGGTGTCGCCATGTAGCCGGCGACGCTGCGAAGGATGATGTCCAGCGCTTGGCGCTCGGGCATATTCTCGAGCTTCAGTGTGAGCGGCGCCCCGGTCACTTTGTCGCCACCGACAATCCGTGTTCCGCCGATCCGCGCCCATTCGGCGAGGATTTGCCGCGCAGGAACGGCAGTGGCCTCGAGATTCACACGGCCGTTTTTGATATCCAGGGTCAGGTTCTGCGGCTGCGCCGAGGCACTGGCCGTGATGACCGCGAAAATTGGCGCAAAAAGTAGAATTCGCATGGGCTGGAACCCAATGAATTATATCAGCTAACGAGTAATGACGTCCTCCCGCGTTTTAAAGTCGGCGACGACGCGCTGGATGATTTCGTCGAGCCCGACCTTGGGACGGAAACCGATTAGCGCGCCAATTTTTGTCAAGTCCGGCACGCGACGCGGCATGTCTTCGAAGCCGGCTTCATACGCTTCTTCGTAGGGGATTAATCGAATCGGCGACTTGCTTCCAGTCGAGTCCTTGATTCGTTGAGCAAGTCCGCCAATCGACACCTCCTCGCTGTTGCCCAGATTGAAGACCTGTCCAACGGCGCGCGGTTCAACCATCAGCTTGAGCAGGGCGTCGACCACGTCTCCCACGTAAGTGAAGCTTCGCGACTGAGTCCCATCTCCGAAGACGGTGATTGGCTCGCCGGCGAGAGCCTGCCGGACAAACGTCGGCACAACCATTCCGTACCGGCCTGTTTGTCGTGGACCGACGGTGTTGAAGAAACGACAGATCACGATGGGCAGCTTCTTTTCCTTCCAGTACGCGAGCGCGAGGAATTCGTCCAGCGCCTTGCTGCACGCGTACGCCCATCGATGGCGCGTCGTCGCGCCCATGACGAGATCTGCGTCCTCTTGAAACGGTACTGCCGTGCTCTTGCCGTAGACCTCCGAGGTCGACGCGATGAACACCAATTTCTTCTTCTTCGCGGCATGCCGCAGGATGACTTCCGTGCCATGCACGTTGGTTTCAATCGTGTGCACAGGCTCCTGCACGATGAGCTTGACACCGACTGCGGCTGCGAGATGGAACACGACGTCTGCGCGATCGACGAGCTCCGCGACCAGTGAATCGTTGAAGACGGAATCGATCGTGTAGTGAAAGCCCGGTCGCCCTTTGAGATGCGCGATGTTGTCGATCGACCCGGTCGACAGGTCGTCGATGATGTACACCTCGTGCCGAGTATCGAGAAGCGCTTCCGCGAGGTGCGATCCAATAAAGCCTGCCCCGCCGGTGATCAGAATTCGCATGTGAATCAGTCCTGAAACGTAGCCATGGTGGACGCCACGAATGACGCGTCCTCGTCGGTGAGTGACGGGTAAATCGGCAACGAGAGCACCTGCGCGCAGACGCGATCCGCAATGGGACACTCACCAGGGGCCGCAGCGGCGAGCGCAGGCTGTCGTGGAATTGGCACCGGGTAGTGAATCAACGTTTCGATGCCTTCGGCTTTGAGATGGCGCTGCAGCGAGTCGCGGGCGGGACAGAGCACCGGGAACAGATGATAGACGTGTCCTTCGTCGTACGCCGGCGGAACCGTGATCCTCGGGTTGAGAAGCTCACGGCGATACCGCGCGGCGATCGAGCGGCGGCGCTCCGTCCAGCGATGGAGAAATGGCAGTCGCGCCCGCAACACGGCCGCCTGCAATTCATCGAGACGGCTGTTCGCGCCGGGCTCCTGATGATGGTATCGAGAGGTTTGCCCTCCGTTTCGGAGCCGCCGAATGCGATCGGCGAGCTGCCGGTCGCTGGTCGTCACGGCGCCGCCGTCGCCGAGCGCACCGAGATTTTTCGTTGGATAGAAGCTGAACGCGCCGGCAATACCGATGGTGCCGACGCTGCGCCCCTCTGCGGTCGCCAGATGCGCCTGACACGCGTCTTCGATGATGGCGAGGTGGTGACGGGCAGCGATGGCTTCGAGCGCGCGCATGTCGGCGGCCTGTCCGTACAGATGCACGGGGAGAATGGCCCTCGTTCGCGAGGTCACTGCCGCTTCGGTCGCGGCGGGATCGAGCGTCAAGCGATCCGGGTGAATATCCGCGAATATCGGACGAGCGCCCGCCATCACGATCGCAAGCGCGGAGTACGCGGCCGATAGAGGCGTGGTGACGACTTCGTCGCCGGGTCCGATATCCAAAGCGCGCAGCGTCAACGCGATTGCATCGGTTCCGCTCCCGACTCCCACCGCATAGCCCGCGCCGATTGCCGCCGCAAATTCCTGCTCGAACGCATCGACTTCCGGCCCGAGGACAAACCAGCCGCGCGCGATGACACGATCGATGGCGCTTGCAATGACGCGCCGGTCGTCGACGGGGACGAGCGTGTTGAACGGTATTCGCGTTCGCGACGATGCCGTCATGCCGGCTCCCGCACCTCGTCCACGTAGTGGCGCATGTGTTCGCGATAATACGCCAAGGTCCTCGCCAGGCCTTCACGAAGGGTCACCTTCGGCGACCAGCCGGTGGCCCGCTTGAACCGGCTGGAATCGGCATAAAAACTGCCGATATCAATCGCCTTCTTATCTGCCGGCCATTCGACGAATCGGTATCGGCCGCTTCCGGCGAGCTCCACCAGAACCTTGACGAGGTCGCGGTGGGCCATGTGCTCGTCGCCGCCCACGTTGAACGCGTCGCCGTTGCAGGTGTCGGACGCGCCCGCACGCAGGAACGCATCGACGGCGTCGTCGACGTAGACGAAATCGCGGATTTGCGATCCGTCGCCGAACACCTGGAGCTCTCGATCTTCGAGGACGAGACGAATGAACCAGGCGAGAAAGCCCTGTCGATTGTGCCGAATCAATTGACGCGGGCCGTAGACGTTCGTCAAACGCAGCGAGCTCGCGCGGATGCCGAACACGTTGTTGTAGACGAGGTGATAGTTCTCACCGGCCGCCTTGTTGATTCCGTTCACATCGGTGGGGCGTACGAGATGCTGCTCGGTCACCGGCAGGAACTTGGGCTTTCCATAGATCTGGCGCGTGCTCGCGAAGATGACTTTGGCGACCGGATTGTAATGCCGGCAGGCTTCGAGGAGCGTCAACTGGCTGTGGCAATTGATCTCGAGATCCGTGTGGGGATCTCGAATGCTGTCGATGTGGCTCACCTGCCCGGCCATGTTGAAGATGATTTCGCGATCGCGCACCAGATAGTTCATCGTGCTGGCCTGACGGACATCAGCGACGTTGACCCGCACGCGATCTTCGATGCCGGCAATGTTGAACAAGTTGCCGCCGTAATCGGGAATGAGCGAGTCGACCAGGAGAATATCTGCGCCAAGCTCGACGAGCCGGCGGGCGAGATTACTGCCGATGAATCCGAGCCCGCCCGTGATCATCACGCGCCGGCCGCGGTAAAAATCTGGATTCACGCGGCGATGGTCTCGCTGCGCGCTTTCAAGTGGTCCTTGCGAATCACAAGCGACCACCAGAGTCGCAGCACGTCGACAGCCGTGCGGTAGAGCCTCGGAAAGTTGAAGAACTGAGACCTGCCGTACGCGCGATGAAAATGGTGGACGGGCACTTCGGCGACCCGAAAGCCGGCGTCGTGGAATTTCTTCATCATTTCAAGGCAGATGACGCCGCTGCTTTTCTCGAGACGCACGACGTCGAAGACACGGCGGCGAATCAGCCGGAAGTCGCAGTCGACGTCGCGCACCTTGAAGCCAAACAGCATCTTCACGATGTGGTGGTAGACACGGCCGATGATAATCCGGTGCAGCGGGTCGGATCGGCTGATCTTGTACCCGTTCACCCAGTCGATCTCCGGGCGCATCTCGCGCCAGAGCAACGACATTTCCGCAGGATCGTACTGCGCATCGCCGTCCGTGTAGAACACGAGCTCTTTCGTCGCGTGCTCAAATCCGCTCCTCAGCGCGCCGCCATACCCGCGATTCTGCTGGTGATGAACGATGCGGACTCTCCCCGGATAAAGCGACGCGAGCTCGTCGAGCACGGTGGCCGTGGAATCGCGGCTGCCGTCGTTGATGACGAGCACCTCGAAATCGGGCGTCAGCGTGCCCGCAACCTGCACCGCACGAATCACCAGGCTCGCGATCGTGCCGCTGTCGTTGTAGGCGGGGAAAAAAACGGTGAGCCCAACGGGTGTTCGTGGTGCGCTCATCGAGTAGACGCGATTGTACACCCGCCGGATCAGGTATCAGGTATCAGGTGTCAGGTGTCAGGTATCAGGTATCAGGTGTCAGGTATTGCGCGGATTCACTTCCGCAATTTGTGATCCCCGATTTCTGCGCGCTCGTCGCTGTTGCCCGTTCCACGATGACCAATCCCTGTTCGCTGATAACTGATGCGGCCGTTTCGGCGCGCCAGGCGCCACGGGGTAATGAGAGATTCCAGGAGAACTGCGCTGGACAGCTTCGACGCGCCCTGCCGCCGTTCGACAAAAACGATTGGCACTTCGGCAATACGGATTCCGGCCGCTGCTGCTTGAAAAATGATTTCCGTCAGGAACGCATATCCTTCCGACGCAATCGAGTCCAGTTGGAGCCTTGCCAGCGCGGTTCGGCGCCAGCATCGATATCCGCTCGTGCAGTCGCGCACGTGCATGCCGGTGACCATCCGGATGTATCTGTTTGCGAACGCACTCAACAGACGACGGCGCAGCGGCCAGTTCTCAACGCGTCCGCCTGCGCGGTACCGGGATCCGATCACCAACTCCGCGCCACCGTCGATTGCCGCAAGCATCGAAGGGAGAAACCGCGGATCGTGCGACAGATCGGCGTCCATCTGGCAGACGACGTCCGCATCGCCGGCGACGGCGGCGCGGAAGCCATCGAGGTAGGACCGTCCGAGGCCGCGCGGTCCCGCGCGATGCATCACCTGCACGCGACCTGGATGTTGCCGCGCCAGCCCGTCGGCGATTTGTCCCGTTCCATCCGGAGAAGCGTCGTCGATGACGAGCATCGCCACGTCTGGAATGGCGAGCAGTCCAGCGGCGAGGACGGGAAGATTCTCGCGCTCGTTGTAAGTGGGAACCAGGATCAGCGCTTTCATCGCTACCGCCGGCCTTCGAAGCGGAGCGTGGAGATCTGTTCCGACACCAAACCGACGAGGAAGACCATGACGGAAAACATCAAGAGCAACACCGCGCCGTTTGGGATGCGAGAATGCTGAACAACGGTCCAGACACCGTACACCACGCCCACGGTGAAGGCGAACGCGCTCACCGGGACGAAGATTTTGAGTGGGCTGAAGATCGTGATCACCTTCAAGAGGATCAGAAAAAACGACGCGCCATCGCGCGCGAACTTGATCTTCGATTGACCCACTCGAATGCGGGCCTCGACCGGTTCGAAATGGACGTTGTAGCCCGCACGCAGAAAAGCCAGCGTGGTTGTCGTCGGCGTCGAAAACCCGTTGGGCAGCAGATGGATGAATTCCAGAAGCTGTTCGCGGCGCGCCGCGCGAAATCCGGACGTGAGGTCCGGTATGCGCCTGTTCGCAAGATAGCCGGCCACGCCGTTGAGCACCGCGTTCCCGAGCCGTCGCGGCATCGTCGCCTGCGTGTTTCCGGAACGTGCGCCGACCACCAGGTCGTGAATGCCGAGCGCATCGACGAGGCGTAATGCATCTTCCGGGCGGTGTTGCCCATCGGCGTCGATCACCAGAATCCACTCGCCTGTTGCGCTTCGAATCGCCGTTTTGACCGATGCGCCATTGCCCTTGTTGTAGGGATGGCGGATCACATGCGCGCCAGCAGCCGTGGCCCTCGCCGCCGTGTCGTCGGACGATCCATCGTCAACCACGAGGATTTCCTTCCATGGTGCCGCCGCGCGCAGCGCGGTGACGACGTCCGCGATCGATGCGCTCTCTTCGAAGGCGGGCACCACGACGGAAGTGGCCCGAGGATCAGCCATGACTGAGCAGACTGTCGATGACGTGATCCCAGGAGATCTTGACCGCGAGATCGCGGCCGTTGTGGCCGAGGGCGTGTGCCAGGGTGCGATCGGCAGCGAGGCGCGCAATTGCTTCCGCGATGGCCTCGCTCTGCGGCGCGACCACGAACCCATTGGCGCCGTCTTGCACGAATTCGAGCGTGCCGCCGGAGTCGTGCGCGGTAACCACCGGTTTTTCAGCGAGAAACGCTTCGAGCGTGGCCAGGCCGTAGTCCTCGTCGAATGGCACGTACACGAGCGCGAGCGCATCGCGATAGAGGCGCACGAGCTCGTCATCCGTCGCCGTCCCGGTAAACGTCACGCGGTCGCGGACGCCGATGTCTTCTGCGAGCTGCTCGATGTAGGGTCGATAGCTGCCGTCGCCAACGACGATGAGTTTCAGCGCTTTCGACAGGTGTCGCATTGCGCCGACCGCCAACTCTACACGTTTGTTCCGTTCGATTCTCGCAACGGAGAGTACGTAATCACCGTACGGTCCGGCGGATAGCCGCGGCGCAAGCAACGGCGGGTGATACAGCGGCGTCGACGTGAGACCGTTGTACTGGTGCAAGCGATTGGTCACTGTCTTGGAGATGGTGTACAGCCCCACGCATTCGCCAAGCATCTCCTCGTCGAGCGCCATGATTCGGTTGCGGAGCGCCACGTCCCGCTCGGAGTGATCGAAATCGGCGTACTCGGTGCCGCAGAGCTCGTACACGGCACGATATTGATGAACGAGCCAGCAGACCTTCTTCGGATGCCGTGCGAAGTACGTCGGAAATTTCGTCGTGATGACGAGATCGATCGGGCGTCCGTTGCTCTCGGTGAGATCCAGCATGCGCCAGGCTGCCGCATGCGGCAGGATCTCGTCCTTCGGATACCACTTGAAGGGCAGCGAAATGCGGTCTGTCGCGATGCCGCGCGCGCGCAGCTCGGAGACGAGCTGCCGAACGAGCAGCTCCGCGCCTCCGCGCACGAGCGGCACCTGCGTTTCACAGACGAGAGCTGTGTGGACGGACATTATCTGAAAGTGCTGGATGCAAAACGCACGGGTGACGCGTTTCAGGCGGCCCGCGTTACGTCGCAAACCGATAATTGATCACGTCGCCGTCCTTGACGATGTACTCCTTGCCTTCGAGACGGACCTCACCGTGCTCCTTACACGCAGCCATCGAACCGCGCGCGACGAGCGCGTCGTACGAAACGACCTCGGCGCGAATGAATCCCCGCGCGATGTCGCTGTGAATCTCGCCGGCTGCTTCCTGCGCTTGCGTCGCGCGCGGGATGGACCATGCGCGGGTTTCGTCCTCTCCTACGGTGAAAAAGGAGATGTAGCCGAGAAGCTCATAGCTCGCGCGAATCACGCGCGACAGTCCTGATTCGCTCAGACCAAGGTCCGCAAGAAACGCTGCCGCGTCGCGTTCGTCGAGGCTCGCAATTTCGAGCTCAATCTTCGCGCATACCGGGACCGCGCGCGTTGCGGCTCGTGACAGAAACGCGGTCAACCCCGTGCGCGCGGCGGCTTCGTCGACGTTTGCGGCGGCGGAAACGTCCGCTTCATCGAGATTGATCACGAGCAGCAGCGGCTTCGCAGAAAGGAACTGAAAGCCGCGCAAGCGGCGCAGATCGTCTCCCGTCAAGCCGAGAGAACGGAGCGGCTGGCCGTCTTCGAGCGCAGTCCTGCATCTGACGAGCAGGTCACGCTCTCTTTCGAGCTCCACCGACTTGTTCCTTTTCAAGTCTCTCTCGAGACGCTCGAGGCGTCGCTCGACAACGCCGAGATCCGCGAGGATCAGCTCGTCTTCCATCGCCTGGGCGTCACGCGCGGGATCGACGGAACCTGCCGGGTGCGGCACGGCTTCGTCGCGAAAGGCCCGCAAGACGTGCACGAGCGCGTCGGCCGTCTTGTAGCCGACGACGTCAACGAGTGCGGCTGCGCCTGCGCGACCCGGCGCGATGAAATCGGTGAACTCAATCGTCGCCGGCACCTCCTTGCGCGGCTTGTACATCGACGTCAGTCGCGTCAGTCGGTCGTCAGGAACCTTGGAGATTCCAACGGCCGTTTCCGTCTTTCCATGTCCGCGGGCTGCTTCCCTGACGCTGGTCATGAGCTGAAACAAGGTCGATTTTCCGGCGGAGGGCAGACCGATCAACGCAGCGTGCAGCATGAAGAGCGGATGGAAAGCCGCCCATCGTAGCACGCGGACTTTCAAGTCAACGGCCCCCGCCTCGCATGTCAATGGCTTGACACCGTCGCAGAAGCACTGGCGAACGAAAAACGTAACCCACACGCAGTGAGGGATTTGCGCGCAGTTAGACATTGACAAGTTTCGCCTCGTTTTCTACTATCCGATGGACCTTAGTGGACCGAAATGGAGTAAGGCGTGTTACGCGGGAACGCACCGGCAAAGATCGACGACCGGGGCCGGCTCAAGGTGCCTGCGGCCTTTCGAGCCGTGATCCAGGAAGAGCACGGCCGCGATCTGTTCGTCACCAGCGTGACGGGCGACTCGGTGCGCATTTATCCGATGCCGGTGTGGCTCGAAATCGAACGGAAGCTTGCCGACATGCCATCGGCCCTGCCGGCACGCATGAGGTTTCTGGACCGCGTGAACTTCTTTGGCCAGGTGGCGGAGATCGATCCACAGGGGCGGGTGCTCGTTCAGCCGCGGCTTCGAGACAGCGCGCAAATTGTCGGAGACGTCGACGTCCTCGGACAGCAGACGTTTCTCGAAGTGTGGAACCACGACCGGTTCGTCGCCAAGTTGACGCGCGACCCGTTCACCGATAGCGATGCGAAGGCGTTGGCAGAGTTTGGCATTTAGGGATTCGTTTGATGCAGTCGACTTCCCCCGCGGCGGCTCGCGGCCCAGGTCATCCGGCAACCACTGCGGACGGCTGAAAGCCGCGGGTCGCAAGCGTTCGACGCGCCGTGAGCGCAGGGCACATTCCCGTCATGCGGGAGGAGGTCGTCACGCTCCTCCAGCCGCAGCGGGGCGGTCTCTTCGTCGACTGCACGGTGGGGCTCGGTGGCCACGCCGCGGCGTTGCTGGCGGCGGGAGCGACTCGGGTGCTTGGCCTGGATCGCGATCCGGCTGCGCTGACACATGCGCGAGCCGCGCTGACACAGTGGGCGGAGCGCGTAGAACTGGTACATGCGGACTATCGCACCATCGCCGAACTGCTCGACGCCCGCGGGATCAGCGTGGTGAACGGCATTGTCGCGGATCTCGGCGTGTCGTCCATGCAGCTCGATAGCGCAGGCCGCGGCTTCAGCTTCCGCGGGGATGAGCCGCTCGACATGCGCATGGATCCGACACGCGGTGAAACAGCGGCTGACATGCTCGCACGTGTCGATCAGGTGGAGTTGGCTGACGTGATTTATCGGTTTGGTGAGGAGCGGCATTCGCGTCGTATCGCTCGCGCGATTATCAGCGCGCGTGATGCCGGCACGCTCACGACGACGAGGCAGCTTGCGGATGTCGTCAGGCGCGCACTGCCGCGCCGAGGCTGGGAACGAATCGATCCGGCGACGCGCACGTTTCAAGCGCTTCGCATCTGGGTCAACCGCGAGCTCGAGGGACTGGATGCGTTTCTGACAACCGCAGCCGCGCGATTGGCGGGGGGATCGCGGCTTGCGGTGATTGCATTCCACTCGCTCGAGGACCGCATCGTGAAGCACACGTTTCGCGCGCTGGCGGGCTCGTCGACTCCGCCGGTTTACGTCCTCGTGACGAAGCGTCCGCTGACGGCGGGCGCAGACGAATTGGCCGCTAATCCGCGGGCTCGGAGCGCAAAGCTGCGCGTTCTC
>Ga0137368_10001097_pt1 | contig 28217 bp, 24 predicted proteins | sample SagtaG_13_FD_104917 | JGI IMG/M metagenome (GOLD analysis project Ga0137368, IMG submission 104917) | Vadose zone soil microbial communities from Sagehorn Ranch, Mendocino, California, USA - Sage1_L_100_16 metaG | ecosystem: Environmental > Terrestrial > Soil > Vadose zone | place: USA...
AGCGTCGCCGCCGCCGCCGCCACCACCAGCGCGATCCGACTCATGCTCCCTTTCGTCTCGACGACGCGGCCCGCTCCATCTCCCGGCGGTGCTCCCGTTCCAGCGTGGCCTGGCGCTTCTCGTACGCGCGCTTGCCGCGGCCGACGCCGATCTCGACCTTGGCCAGGCCGTGCGTGAAGTACACGCGGATCGGCACCAGGGCGAGGCCCTTCTCCGCTGTCTTCCCCACCAGCCGGTCGATCTCGGACCGGCGCAGCAGCAGCTTGCGGGGGCGCTTCGGGTCGTAGCCGCGCTTGACACCCTGCTCGTACGGCGGGATGTGGAAGTTCTCCAGCCACAGCTCGCCGTCCTGGACCCGGGCGAACGCCTCGGTCAGCGAGCCCCGCCCCTGGCGGAGGGACTTCACCTCGGAGCCGGTCAGCACCATGCCCGCCTCCAGGCGCTCCTGGATCTCGTAGTCGAACCGCGCTCGGCGATTGGTGGCGACGGTCCGCTGTCCGGTGTCAGCGCCCTTCGGCACGGACGGCGGTCAGACTTCCAGGAACCGGCGCATGGCCAGGCCGCTCGCGGCAAGCGCCACCAGGACGGCCACTCCCAGGAGCAGCGGGATCACCGCAAACAGGTCCTGGGTCTGCACGACCGGCAGGAACGCGATGGTCTCGTGGATCGAGTTGAAGAACACCCGCCGCAGGACGGCCAGGGCCGAGATGGCCAGGATGGCCCCGACGAGGCCCTCCACCAGGCCCTCGATGAGGAACGGGATGCGGATGAACATGTTCGTCGCCCCCACCAGGCGCATGATCCCGATCTCCTTGCGCCGGGCGAACACGGCCATGCGCACGGTGTTCGCGATCAGGGCGATCGAGGACACCAGCATCACCGCGGTGGCGATGTACGCGCCCAGCTTGAGGATGCGCGAGACGGAGAACAGCCTGTTCAGCACGGCGCGCTGGTCGATGACGGTCTCCACCCCGGGCTGGCCGCGGATCTGCGCGTCGATGACCGCGAACTGGGACGGGTCCTTGAGCTTCACGCGGAACGACGCGGGCAGCGCGTCGGGCGACACGTTGTTCACCAGGTCGGGCTGGTTCGCGAACAGCTCCCGGAATCGCTTGTAGGCCTGCTGCTTCGACTCGTATCGGACGTAGGAGACCTCCGGCATCCCCTGGAGCTTGTTGAGGATGCGGTCGGAGTCGGCCTGGCTGATGTTGTCGGTGAGGTACACGGCGACTTCCACGCGCTCGGTCTGCTGGTCGATGACGAGCGCGATCTGACGCCCGATGAGCTGCGCGCCGCCCAGCAGGAACAGCGAGATGAACATGGTGGAGACGGCCGCGAACGCCACCAGCCCGTTCCGGCGGAGCCCCGAGATCGTCTCGCGGAAGTAGTAGTCGACCCTACGTGCCATACCCGTACACCCCCCGCGACTGGTCGCGGACGACCTTCCCGGAGTCGAGCTCGATGACCCGCCGGCGCATGGCGTCGACGATGGCGTTGTCGTGGGTCGCCATGATCACCGTCGTGCCGATCCGGTTGATCCGGTCCAGCAGCTTCATGATCTCCACCGACGTGGCCGGGTCGAGGTTCCCCGTGGGCTCGTCGGCCAGCAGGATGAGCGGGCGGTTCACGAAGGCTCGGGCGATCGACACTCGCTGCTGCTCGCCCCCGGACAGCTCGTCCGGGTAGTTGTTCAGCTTCTCCCCCAAGCCGACCAGCTCGAGGATCTCCGGGACGCGCTGGTCCACGATGTGCTTGGGCTTGCCGATGACCTCGAGGGCGAACGACACGTTCTGGAACACCGTGCGGTTGGGGAGCAGCTTGAAGTCCTGGAACACCGTCCCGATGTTGCGCCGGAGCTCGGGCACCTTCCACCGGGAGAGCCTGCCGATGTTCTTGCCCGCCACGTAGATGTCCCCGGAGGTGGGCTCCTCCTCCTTCAGCATCAGGCGGATGAACGTGGACTTGCCGGAGCCGGACGGCCCCACGATGAAGACGAACTCACCCTTGTTGATCTCGAGGGTGACGTCCTGGAGTGCAGCGACGGAGTCCTTGTAGACCTTGGTGACCTGTTCGCACTTGATCATGAGAGAGCAACGCAGACGTTGGGGACGGCGGCGAGTCTAGCAGGGCACTCCCCCATTCGAAACCATCCCGGCCTTTCGGCCCGGGCGTCGTCAGACGACCTTCAGCGCCTTTCGGACGGCGTTCTCGATGTGGGGGGCCGACAGGCCGTACTCGTCGTACAGCTCCTCGGGCGACCCGGACTGCCCGTAGTCCTTCGTCCCCAGCGCGGTGAGGCGGGCATCGATCCCGGCCTCTGCCATGACCTCGGCCACCGCGGATCCCAGACCGCCGGCCACGTTGTGGTCCTCCACCGTGATCACGTGCCCGCACTCGCCGGCCGCCTCCAGGATGGTCTGCTTGTCGATCGGCTTGATGGTGTGCACGTTGACCACCCGCGCCGAGATGCCGTCGCCCCCCAGCGCGTCGGCCGCCCGCATGGCCTCCTGCACCGTGCCCCCGGTGGCCACGAGCGCCACGTCCGAGCCCTCGCGCAGCACCACGGCCGTGCCGAACTCGAACCGGTAGTCGGCCGCATTCACGTCGGCGACCTTCTGGCGGGTCAGGCGGAGGTACGCGGGACCCTCGTGCTCCATCAGGTACTCCACGGCGCGCTCGGTCTCCACGGCGTCGGCCGGCTGGATCACGGCCATGTTCGGCAGGGCCCGCATGGCCGCGACGTCCTCCAGCGCCATCTGCGAGGCCCCGTCGTCGCCGATCCCGACCCCGGCGTGCGTGCCGGCCAGGCGGACGTTCGCCTCGTTGTAGCCGACGGACATCCGGATGACCTCGAGGCGCCCGGCCAGGAAGCAGGCGAACGAGGAGGCGAATGCGATCTTGCCCGAGAGGGCCAGCCCGGCGGCGACGCCGACCATGTTGCTCTCGGCGATGCCCACCTCGAAGAACCGCTCCGGGTACGCCTCCTTGAACAGGTAGGTGAAGTTCGACTTCATGAGGTCGCCGTCGAGGACGACGACGCGGGGGTCCTTCCCGACGCGGACGAGCGCCTCGCCGAACGCCTCCCGGGTCGCCTTGGCCATCAGTGCTCCTTCCTGAGGGTCGGTCGTGCACCGAGGGGGCGACTGAGCCCGGAGCGCAAGGCGGGAGGAGCGCCGCGTACCGGATGGTACGCAAGCGACGAGCAACGCTGCGATCCGGGATGCAGGCACCCCCGAATGCCGACCGAATCCGCGGGAGGGAGCACTAGTGCCCACCTCCGGAGAGGGCCTCGTATCGCTTTCGCGATTCCTCGGCGTCGATCGTGCCCTCGAGCTCCGCGATGGCGATCTCGGCCTGCTTCTGGTCGGGGGCCTTGCCGTGCCAGTCCGGGTTCAGCTCCATCCACGACACGCCCTTGCCCTTGACGGTGTGCGCCACGATCATCGTGGCCCGTTCCTTCACCGAGTCCACCTCGTCCAGCGCGTCGAGGATCTCCTCCATGTCGTGGCCGTTGATCTCGCGGACGTGCCAGCCGAACGCGCGCCACTTGGCCACCACGGGATCGATGTCGAGGATCTCGACGACCTTCGCGCTCTGCTGGACCTGGTTCTGGTCCAGGATGGCGGTGAGGTTCGAAAGGCCGTGCTTGCCGGCCAGCATCCCGGCCTCCCACACCTGGCCGGCCTGCGACTCCCCGTCGCCGAGCATGCAGTACACGCGCCACGACGCGCCGTCCAGCTTGCCCGCGAACGCCATGCCCACGGCCATGGACAGCCCCTGCCCCAGCGAGCCCGTGGCGGCCTCGATCCCCGGGCACCGCACCCGGTCGGGGTGGCCCTGGAGCGGAGAGCCCAGCTTGCGGAGGGTCCACAGCCAGTCCTCGGGGAAGTAGCCGACTCGGGCCAGCGCCGCGTACACGATCGGGATGCAGTGGCCCTTCGAGAGCACGAACCGGTCCCGGTCCGGCCAGTGGGGCTCGTTCGGGCGAAGCCGCATGCGATGCAGGTACAGGGCGGCGATCAGGTCGGCCGAGGAGAGGGTGCCCCCCGGATGGCCCGACCCCGCCTTCTCCAGCATCTTGATGTCGGTGATCCGAAGCTGCCTGGCCTCCTCGGTCAGCCGGTCGACCAGCGCTTGGCGATCCTCGACGGACGTCATCTGCTCCATGGCCACTCCTCGGGCGGACGCTCGGGCGGCGCAGGCGCCGCCGGCCGCCCCTCATCGCGGACGGAGGCGTTTCATCCTGCCTGCCGCCGGGAAACTCGGGCACGTACACCGACGAACGAACTTCGGGGCCAGTCTACGCCCGGCCGATGTCGGGGGTTTCCGAAGGTACAGCGGCGGCCGGTCGTCGCGGGGGTTCGCGGCCCCGGTCGGTAAGATTTTTCCCGACCTCGCGGGAGCCCGAGCCTGCGGGAACGGGACGGACGGCGGCGAGGTACTGGATGTCGAGGCGAGTCAACAGGTGATCGAGCGGTGCGAGCCGTCCTGACCCGGCCGCCCGAGACGCCGGGCGTTCCCGAGCGACCGCCCCGACGCGGATCCCGGGAGGTCCTCGAGGCCGTCGCGGGGCCCGCTCTGATCGTGGTGCTCGTGGTGTTCGCGATGCGGGGGTTCGCCTTCCGCGACGCCCTCACCAACCAGCATCCCGACATCCTGGCGTTCTGGCTCCCCCACTTCTGCTTCCTGGGGCAAAGCCTGAGCCACGGGCACATCCCGTTGTGGAACCCCAACCAGATGGTCGGGATGCCGTACGCCGCCGACCCCCAGTCCGGCTGGCTGAACATCCCCGCGATGGCGCTGTTCGGCACGTTGTCGTGTGCGACGGCGCTGCGGACCTTCATCCTGATCCAGCCGCTGCTGGCCGGGCTGGGGCTGTACTGGTTCCTGCGGAAGGAGGGCCTGCACCGAGCCGCGGCCACGGCGGGGGGCCTGTCGCTGGCCATGCTCATCGCCACCTCGGTGGTGGGGCTGTCGCTGCCGTTCGCCGGGACACTGGCCTGGACGCCGGTCGCGCTGGTCGGCGCCTCCGGCTACCTGTCGGCGACGCGGTGGACCGCCCGCCTGGGGTGGCTGGCCCTGGCCGCCGTGGCCTGGGGACAGGTCGCGGCCGCCCACATGAGCCACGGCCTGGCCATGGCCAGCCTGGCGGTGGCGGTGTACGTGGTGGCCCGCACGGTCCGAAACGTCCGCGGGGGCGCCGACGTCCGAGTGGCGGTGCTGATGGCGCTGGTCTTCCTGTCCTTCGTGCCCCTCGCCAACCTGGCCATGTTCATCCCCCGGATCGGCCTGTTCCCCCGGACCAGCCTCCGGAACGGGTACGCGTCGGTGGGCGGGTCGGTGGCGCGCCTCGCGGGCATCCACGACCAGCCGCTCGCCCTGGGCGGGGTCTGGAGCGGGTGGCCCCTGGCCTTCGGCAGCGCGCCCGGCGGCTACGCGGGGGCGGCCATCCTGCTCGCCATCCCCGCCGCGCTCCGGGTCCGGAGCAAGCGGTACATGACGGTCGCGTTCGCGCTCATCGGCCTGGCCTCCTACGTCCTCACGATGAACGTCCTCCTGAAGGCGGCGTGGTTCCGCCGTGTGGCCCTGTCGCTGCCCTTCGGCGACGTGTACCTGCACAACCCCGGGCGGCTCCGGTATCTGATGTTCATCGCCATCCCGGTCCTGGGCGCGCTCGGCATCCAGGGGCTCATCGAACGGCCCCTGCCCCTGCGGCACGCCGTGAAGTGGATCGGGGCAGGCGTGGCGATCTTCCTGGTGGCCCCCCTCGTGCTGGGCGCCCACCCGGTTCGGCTCCTCCTGCTCGTGGCGGGCGTGGCGGGGGCGTTCCCGGTGCTCGTGGCACTGGGGCGCGGACGCCGGTGGGCGTCGCTCGCGGTCGTCGGCGTGCTGACGGCCGAGCTGCTGGGGAGCGCGCTCTATTCGCAGGTCTACCAGGGGGGGACGGTCTTCCTGGGCCTCGAGCACGGGTCGCGCAACCTCCTGGCCGGGCCACTCCGGTGGCCGGACGTCGCCGCGAGCGAGTACCTGCACGCCGGCCCCATCGCGCGGGCCATGGAGGGAAAGCCCGGCCGCTACCTGACCTGGGCGCCGCCCACCACCTACTACCTGAAGGGCTACCTGTTCACGCAGGACCCCGACTCGTGGCCGGCGCTGGAGAACGGGCGCGGCATGCTGTTCGGGCTGCGCGACGTCCTGGGGTATTCGCCCGTCCAGCTCACGCGGTACTGGTCCTACATCCGGGCCACGAACGACGGGACCCCGTTGTTCTACAACGCGTCGGTGATCCGGAACCCGTCGCTGACGGACGTTCGCCTGCTGTCCATCCGCTACCTCATCACCCAGACCGGGCTCTCCCCACCCCTCGCCGGGACGCCGATCGCCCGCGAGGGCCGGTTCACGCTGTACCGGGTTCGGGACTGGGAATCGCTGGTGTCGGTGGTCCGGCGGTGGCGCATCGCCCCCGACGGCGCGGCCGTGCTGCGACGCGTCCTCCAGCCGCAATTCGACCCGGCCGAGCAGGGCGTGGTCCTGGCCGACCCGGGCATCTCGCCCTCGGGCGGGGGTCCGGGCCGGGCCACGTTCCGGGTGACGGCGCCGGAGGACATCACCGTCGACGTCACCACGCCGGGCAACTCGCTGGTCGTGGTCCGGAACGCGTTCGACACGGGGTGGACGGCCACCGTGGACGGCCACCCGGCCCCGCTGCTCGCGGCCGACTACCTCCTCCAGGCCGTGCCGGTCACGGCGGGGCACCACACGGTCCGGCTGGTGTACCGGGACCCCATGATCGGGGAGGGCCTGGCGGCGTCCGGCGTGGTGTGGGGCCTGCTGGTGGTCGCCCTCCTCGCCGCCGCCATCGTCGAACGGCGGATGCGCCGGCGGCCCCGCGACGAGCAGGAGCCCCGCTCGCGGGAACCTTCCGAGCCGGAGGAGCCCGACGAGCGGGGTCCCGAGGAGCCGGGTCCCGAGGAGCGGGGTCCCGAGGAGCCGGGTCCCGCCGAGCCCGTCCTGGAGCCGGGCGAACCCTAGGACGCCGCGGGGTCGCCGTCCGACGCTCGCTTGCGGAGCGCGGCCTCGATGAGCTCGTCCGGGTCGCCGTCCAGCACCCGGTTCACGTCACCGATCTCGAGGTCGGTTCGGTGGTCCTTCACCAGCTGGTACGGGTGCAGCACGTAGGAGCGGATCTGGGAGCCGAACTCGATGTCGCGGCGCTCTCCGCGGAGGTTCTCGATCTTCTGCTGGTGCTCCCGCCGCATGAGCTCCGCCAGCCGTGCCTTCAGGATCCGCATGGCCACGGCGCGGTTCTGCATCTGGGAACGCTCGTTCTGGCAGGCGGCGGTGATCCCGGTGGGCAGGTGGGTGATTCGCACCGCGGAGTCCGTGACGTTCACGTGCTGGCCCCCCGCCGACGACGACCGGTAGGTGTCGATGCGGAGGTCCTTGGGGTCGATCTCGATGTCGACGTCCTCCTCCTCCAGCAGCGGGATCACGTCGAGGCTGGCGAAGGACGTGTGGCGGCGTCGGGACGCGTCGAAGGGCGAGATCCGCACCAGCCGGTGCACGCCGCGCTCCGCCGACAGCAGGCCGTACGCGTGGGGCCCCGAGAGGATGAACGTGGCGCTCTTGATCCCGGCCTCCTCGCCGGGAAGCACCTCGTCCAGCTCCACCCGGAAGCCGCGCCGCTCCGCCCACCGCAGGTACATCCGGAGGAGCATCTCCGCCCAGTCCTGGGACTCGGTGCCGCCGGCGCCGGCGTGGATGCTGGCCACCGCGTCGTTGTCGTCGTATTCGCCGCCCAGCAGCGACTCCAGCTCCAGGCGGTCGACGTCCCTCTCCAGCGACTCGAGCAGGCGGCGGAGCTCCGCCTGGAGGTCCCGGTCGTCCTCCTCGGACAGGAGCTCGTCCATGGCCCGGGCGTCGGCCAGGCGGCGAGCCAGGGCGTCGTACCGCTCGGCCTCGCTGCGGAGCCGGGCCAGGCGGGTGGTCAGGTCCTGCGCCCGGGGAGGGTCCTCCCACAGGTCGGGGGCGGACGCCGCCTTCTCGAGCTCGTCGGCCTGCGCCCGCTTGCGGTCGACGTCAAAGGTACTCCTTCGCCGACGCGAGCCGTTCGGAGAGCTTCTCGATGCGTTCGGTGTCTTCGCCCACGAGCGGACATGGTACCGGCCCCGCCGCATCCCCATCCGGACGCGGGGCGCCGTGACCCGCCTGGCGTCATCCGGGGGTGGGCGCCTTGGCGGCGAGGTCGGCCATCCGGGCATCGACACGGTTCACGGCGTCCTGGTCCCCGACCCGCGTGGCGACCTTCCGGGCCCGGGTCCACAGCTCGGAAGCCTGCTGCCGGGCGTCCAGGGACTCGGCGCGCTCGGCCGCGCGTTCCAGGTAGGCCAGGGCCTTCGCCGGCTCGTCGCTCCGGTAGTAGTAGAACGCCAGCTCCTCGAGGTGCTCCTCGATCGATTCCCGGAAGACCTCCTCCTCGAACGCCGCGGCGACCCGCGTGTACAGCTCGCGCCGCCGGGTGGCGATGAGCGTCGACAGCGCCGCCTCCTGGACCAGCACGTGCCGGAACGTGCACTCCAGCTCGGGATACCGGCGGAGCTCCCGGACGATCTCGGCCCGCAGAAGCTCCGCCAGGTCCTTGGTCGTGTCGCCGTCGTGGACGCGTTCGAGCACCCGCACCGGGAAGCTCCGCCCCACCACCGCGGCGGCCTGGGCCAGGTGCCGGGCCCCCTCCGACAACCGGTCGATCCGGGCGATGAACAGTCCCTCCAGGCTGGGCGGCAGCAGGCCCGTGGTGGTCGACGGCAGGGTCCAGGTGCGGCGGCGGTCCGACATCCCGCTCTCCACGACGGCGCGGAGCAGCTCCTCGACGTACAGCGGGTTCCCCTCCGCCCGGCTCACGATCTCCGCGCGCGTCGCGGGATCCACCACACCGATCGGCATGAGGGCGTCGACCAGGTGGGCCGCCGACTCGCTGGCGAGGGGCGTCAGGGGCAGCTCCACCGCGCGGTGCATGTAGTCCGACAGCACCTTCAGGCGGAACCGCCATCCCTCGGAATCGGGGTCGGGCCGCAACGCCCCCACGATGAGCAGCGGAGCACGGTCCGTGAGGGCCATGAGGTCCTCGGCCAGCCCACCCGTGGCGGGGTCGGCCCACTGGAGGTCGTCCACGACCACGACCACCGGCCGGTCCGCGGCCAGCCGCTCGATCCACGCGACGTAGGCTTCCCGGATGCCCAGGGCCAGCCGGTCGGGCGGGGGCGGATGGAGGTCGCGCTCCGGCTCCGTGTCGAGGCGGACGGCCAGGAGCCGGCCCAGGTAGGCCAGCGCGTCGGGATGCTCCGATTCCAGCAGCGGCGCGAGCCGGGCCCGCAGGCGGGTCCGGACGGCCACCTCGGCCTCGCCCTCGCCGGTCCCGAGCCACCCCCGGAGCATCTCGACGAACGGCCAGTACAACAACTCGCTGCCGTAGGACAGGCACCGCCCCTCCACCCACGTCGCGCGGTCGCCGGCGATCTTGTGCAGCTCGGCGATCATGCGGGTCTTGCCCAGCCCCGCTTCGCCGGTGATCACCAGGACCTGCCCCCGCCCCGCCGCCAACTCGTCCATGACCACGCCCAGGCGTGCCAGCTCGACGTCCCGGCCCACGAGGAGCGTGGCCGGGGCCGGCTCGAGCGTGGGCCGGGCTCCGATCAGGCGCCACGCGTGCACCGGCTCCGTCCGGCCCTTCACCGTCAGGTCGCCGAGCGTTTCCAGCAGGAAGTGCTGGGACAGCCGGCGGGCCGCGGCGTCCCCCACCGCGACCGTCCCCGGCAGGGCGGCCGCCTGGAGCCGCGCCGCCACGTTCGTGGTGTCGCCGAGCGCGACCTCCTGCGGGTCGGCCCCGCCCACCGTCCCGACGGCGGCCGGCCCGCTGTTGATGCCGATCCGGACGTTGAACCCGGCGATCCCCCACCCCGCCTCGATGTCGCGGCCGTACTCCCCCACCAGCTGGAGGATGCGCAGGGCGGCCCTGGCGGCGCGTTCCTGGTCGTCCTCGTGGGCGGCGGGGACCCCGAAGTAGGCGCAGATGCCGTCGCCCATGTAGGCCTGCACCGTGCCGCCGAACTCCTCGACGGCCCGGCTCATGCGGCTCACGCACTCGCCGATCAGGGCCTTCACCTCGTCGGGCCCCAGCCGCTCGCCGAGCGCCGTGGACCCCACCACGTCGGCGAACAGCGCGGTCATCGGACGGAGCTCGTCGCCGCGCCCGGTCGCGGTGGCCTCCAGCGGGCCGGGCGCCACGTGGATCGCCGTGTCGACCGGGACCCCGGTCATGGTGGTCTGGAGCGATGCGGACACGGGTGTGCCGCACGACGAGCAGAAACGCGCATCCGCGGCGAGGCTTGCGCCACAGTTGGTGCACCGAAAGGAGGTGTCCGGTTCGCTCATGGTCTTGGGGGGTCGGCCCGCATTGTCCCCGCTCACGCGTCCGGCTGTCGAGGGCGAGGAACGGCGTGGCGCGGCCCATCGAGGGGACGGTCGAGGGATCTGATGGGGCTGGATGCCGGGTCGCGATCAGGTCGTCGTGGCGCCGTGGCACTTCTTGTACTTGCGCCCGGACCCGCAGGGGCAGGGGGCGTTGCGCCCGACCTTGTCGGTCCGGGCCTGCTGCACGGTTCCCTCGTCCGCGTCGTCGCCCCGGCTCATCACGACGCGCTGGGGCCGGGGCCGGGCCGGCTCGTCCTGCCGGACCAGCTCGACGTGGTAGATGTAGCGGACGAAGTCGTCGCGGATCCCGCCCATCATCTCCTGGAACATCGAGTACGCCTCGCGCTGGTACTCGACGAGGGGATCGCGCTGGCCGTACGCCCGAAGGTGGATGCCCTCCTCCAGGTAGTCCATCTCGTACAGGTGCTCGCGCCACTTCGTGTCGATGATCGACAGGAGCACCATCCGCTCGAGCTGGCGCATCGTGTCGGCCCCGAGTAGCTCCTCCTTCTCCTCGTAGGCGGCCATGGCCTCGCCGAGCACCTTCTCCATGACCTCCTCGGGGTCGTCGATGCCCTCGAGGTCGCCAACCCGGAGCTTGATGGGGAACACGTTCGAGAGGGCCCCGAGCATCCCCTCCAGGTCCCACTCCTCGGAGAAGACCTCGGCGGAGACGTACTGGGAAACGGTGGCTTGCAGGGCGTCGGTGACCATCTCCACGGCGTCCTCGCGGAGATCGCGCCCCTCCAGGATCTTGCGCCGTTCCGCGTAGATCACGTGGCGCTGCGTGTTCATGACCTCGTCGTACTTCAGGACGTTCTTGCGGCGTTCGAAGTTGACGCCCTCGACCTGCCGCTGCGCCCCCTCGATGGCCCGGCTGACCATCTTCGCGGTGATGGGCTCGTCCTCCGGCCACTTCAGGCGGTCCATGATCCGCCCGATGCGCTCCGACGCGAACAGCCGCATCAGGTCGTCGCCGAGCGACAGGTAGAACCTCGACTCGCCGGGGTCGCCCTGCCGGCCCGACCGTCCTCGGAGCTGGTTGTCGATGCGGCGCGACTCGTGGCGCTCGGTGCCCAGCACGTACAGGCCACCCACGCCGACGACCTCCTCGTGCTCGGCGTCGGTCTGCGCCTTGAACTTGCGGAAGATGGGCTCGTACTCGGCCTCGTACTCCTCCCGCTCCTCGGGTTCCATCTCGAACATGAGGTAGCGGTCGTTGTCGAAGCCCCGAGCCGCCATCTCCTGGCGGGCCAGGTACTCCGCGTTGCCCCCCAGGAGGATGTCGACCCCTCGGCCGGCCATGTTCGTGGCGACCGTGACCGAGCCGAGGCGCCCGGCCTGGGCCACGATCATGGCCTCCTTCTCGTGGTGCTTCGCGTTCAGGACGTGGTGAGGGATCCCACGACGACGCAGGTACCCGGACAGACGCTCGGACTTCTCGATCGACACGGTGCCGACCAGGACGGGCTGGCCCTTCTCGCTGCGCTGGGCGATGTCCTCCGTGACGGCGTTCCACTTCGCTTCCTCGGCCTTGTAGATCTGGTCCTGCTCGTCGTCGCGGACCATGTCGCGGTTCGTGGGGATCTCGACGACACCGAGCTTGTAGACCTCCTCGAACTCGACCAGCTGGGTCTTCGCCGTCCCGGTCATGCCGGCGAGCTTGTCGTACATCCGGAAGTAGTTCTGGATGGTGATCGTGGCGAGGGTCTGGTTCTCCTCCTTGATGCGCACGCCCTCCTTGGCCTCGATGGCCTGGTGCAGCCCCTCGGAGTAGCGGCGGCCCTCGAGCACGCGGCCGGTGAACTCGTCGACGATCTTCACCTCGCCTGCGGCGACGATGTAGTCGACGTCGAGCTTGTAGAGCTCCTTGGCCCGCAGGGAGTTCTGGAGGTGGTGCACGAGCGGGGTGTTGACGTGGTCGTACAGGTTGTCGATGCCGAGGATCTCCTCCACCTTTCCGACACCTTGCTCGGTGACGGCGACGATGCGCTTCGACTCGTCGACGTCGTAGTCCTCGTCCTTGCGCAGGCGCGGCGCGATCCGGGCGAAGGTCTGGTACTGCTTGGCCGACTCCGCGACCATGCCGCTGATGATGAGCGGGGTCCGGGCCTCGTCGATGAGGATGGAGTCCGCCTCGTCGACGATGCCGTAGTGGTGGCCGCGCTGGACCATGTCCTCGAGCTGCATGGCCATGTTGTCGCGGAGGTAGTCGAAGCCGAACTCGTTGTTGGTCCCGTACGTGATGTCCGCCGCGTACGCGGGACGGCGCTGCTCGGGGTCCATGTTCGCCTGGATGAGCCCCACGGAAACGCCGAGCGCGCGATAGATCGGTCCCATCCACTCGGAGTCGCGCTTCGCCAGGTAGTCGTTGACCGTGACGACGTGGACCCCCTCGCCGGTCAGCGAGTTCAGGTAGGCCGGCATGGTGGACACGAGGGTCTTGCCTTCACCGGTCTTCATCTCGGCGATGTTGCCCTGGTGCAGGACGATGCCGCCCATGACCTGGACGTCGAAGTGGCGCTGCCCGATGGTGCGCTTGGCGGCTTCCCGGACGCAGGCGAACGCCTCCGGGAGGATGTCGTCGAGGGCTTCGCCGTCCTCCAGCCGCTTCTTGAACTCGTCGGTCTTGCCCCGAAGCTCCGCGTCCGTCAGGTCCTCGACCTCGGGCTCGAACGTGCCCACGATGCGGGCGACCTCGGCCAGCCGCTTGACCTTGCGGCCTTCTCCAAAATCACCGAGCTTTTCGAGTACCAACGGGAAACTCCTCCGGGTTCAGCCTCGTGCGGCGTGCGCGTACGGGGACCTCGATTATACGGGCGGGGTCCCGGTTTCTCGGGGGGGCGCGGGGCCACGCTCCTCGCCCTGCTCGCCCACGTCGAGGATGTTCTTCCGGACGGCGTACACGACGGCCTCCATGCGGGAGTGCAGGTGCAGCTTCTCCAGGATGTTGCGGACGTGGTTCTTCACCGTGTTCTCGGAGATGAACAGCTCCCGGGCGATGTCGCGGTTGTTGAGGCCGTTCGCCACGAGCTTCAGCACCTCGGTCTCCCGCTCGGTCAGCCTCGGCGGCGGCATGAGCCGTCGCTCCTCGGCCTGCTTGCTCATGGTGGCGAACTCCGACAGGAGCTTGGAGGCCATGGACGGCGAGATCCGGGATTGCCCCGCCACCACCGAACGGATGGCCTGGGGGATCTCCTCGGTGGAGATCTCCTTCAGCAGATACCCGGAGGCGCCGGCCTTGATGGCCTCGTACAGGTCGGCCTCCTCCTCCGAGACGGTGAGCATGAGGATCCGGACGTGGGGGAGGCTGTCGCGGATCTCCCGGGCCGCCTCGATGCCCGACCGGCGCGGCATGCGCACGTCCATGAGCACGACGTCGGGCATGAGCTCCTGGGCCCTGGTGAGCGCCTCGTGGCCGTCGGAGGCCTCGCCGACCACGGTGATGTCGGGCTCGTCCTCGAGGACGATCTCGAGCCCGCGCCGGAACAGGGCGTGGTCGTCCACGATGAGCACCCTGAGCTTGTCTCGGGTCTCGTGCGGGCTCGTTTCGATCGTCCCCACCCGTCCCCCGGCGAACCGGCCTCGGCCCCCCGGAGGGACTAGTCCCCTTCCTCCTGCCCTTCCGGGCCGATGCGAGCGGATTTTAGACGATTGGCCCCATCCAGGATGCGGTTTCGGCGCTTCTCTCGATGGTCGCGAACCTGGCGTTCGAGCCGCTTCGCGAGCTGGTCCAGCCCGAGGTCGACGTCCGGAGCCTGCGCGCGGGCCCGGAACGTCCGCCACGGCGTCTCCAGGCTCGCTTCCAGCCGTTTGGTCCCTTCCAGGCGCCGGTTGCGCTCGGAGATGACCTCGACCTCCACGCGCACCGCCCGGGGCTCGAGGCGCGACAGCCTCTCGAGCTTGTGGTGGACGGACCGCCGGAGCTGGTCCGTGATCCGTACGCCCCTGCCCTTCACGACGAGGTCCATACGACCTCCTGCGTCTCGAGCGCCGCCGGGCGTGGCCCCAGCCCGTCCGGCGGCGCGCCGGCGCCTCGATCGGCGAGGACTCCCGCCTGACTGACCTGGTCTTTGGCCCCACACCCGCCTGCTGAGGGGATCACCGCGCGTACGCGGCTTAGCACCTTCTCCCGGCCGGGCAGGGCCCGATCGGGGCAGGACTTACATCTAAGTCGCACCATGCTCGGCGGCCAAGGCTCGCCTTACGTGGGTCGCTTCGCCTGCGACTGGCATCGACTACCGGGGTCGATCCCCGGGCAACCACAGACTCAGACGGGAGTCCCGGCCACTATAGCATCGGGCCGGAAGCGGCCCCACCAGGGCCCGGGCGGCCGTCAGCAACCCCACGCGGGCGGCCCCGGCCGAGCGCAGCACGTGGGCGCACGCTGCGGCCGTCGCCCCGGTGGTGAGGACGTCGTCCACGAGGAGGACGTTCGGCGGCGGGCTCCTTCCCGAGAGCCGGAACGCTCCCCGCATCGCCCGGCGGCGTTCGACCGCCGACCGCCGGGCCTGCGGCGGCGTGTCGGCGGTTCGCGTGAGCAGGGGGATCGGCGGCCGGCCCAGATGCGCGGCGACCGCCACGGCCAGCGCCCGGGCCTGGTCGAACCCCCGGCGGGCCCGCCGGGCGGGCGACAGTGGGACCCACGTCACCGCGTCGGCCTCGAACTCGTTGACCACGGCCATGGCCGACGCGAACGCCTCGGCCACGGCACGCCATCCCGAGAACTTCAGCCGGTGCAGGGCCGAACGTACGGGGCCCTCGTACACGAGCGGCGCGCGGGCGGTCTCGACGTCATCCGGCGGGCAGTCCCGGCACCCCCGCACGGATCCCTCGGTGGGACGCCCGCACCGCTCGCACAGCGGCGGTGTCACCAGCATCAGGCGCTCCCGGCAGGCCGGACAGAACGGCCACGGCCCCCCGCCGCAGCCCGCGCAGCGGAGCGGGAAGAGCACGTCCACCAGGGCTCCGGCCACGAGGGCACGCTAGACCCCGGCAGTGACATCGAGGCCCGGCATGCCCGTGACCAGCCACGACGGCGACGTGAACGCGGAACGCGCCACGCACAACAGCGGCCGCGCTCGGCCGGGCTTACGGAAGCTCGAGGTCGAGCTCGCCGCGGGCCGCCGGCACCCTCCCCCGTCCTGCCTGGAACTCCATCCGCAGCCGCCGGTGCCGGCGCAGGACCGGGTACGCGGTCACGGCCATGTCACCGGTGGCCTCGTCCAGTGCGAACCCGATGACCGGAAGGGCCTGCCCGTCCGCCCGCAGGTCCAACCCGAGGGCCGCGGGGGGCGACACCCGCACCCGAACCGTCGTCGCGTCGGTCGTGCACTGCACCCGGTCCACGTGCGCCGTGGCCTCCCCCACCGCGACGTCCCGGTCCACGCGGATGGTCCCCGTGCGGACCGAGCCACGGGGCCACGGGACCGAGAACCGCCGGTCTCCCGGATAGGCTCGGAGGGACCCGTCCACATCCAAGTCGACCTCGAACCCGTACCAGCCGGGCTCGAGGTCCACGATCGACGCCTCGAAGGGCACGAACACGTCCTGGTGAGGCGGGGCGTCGAGGGTGACCGCGCCGAGCGGCAGCTCCCGCACGGTGCCCCCCGGCAGCCGCACCAGCCGTCCGGCCCGCACCCCCACCTGGTGGGGGTCGGCGTCCTCGCCCCGGATCACGAACGCACCCTTCACCGTGGCGGGGAACCGCTCGAACCGAGCGCGGAGCGAGATGGGGGGCGAGTCGGCGTGGTTCCTCACGACGCACTCGGGGGGACGGGCGCCGCGGCCCGGCGCACGGCCGCGCGGAGCCCCGCGCGATACGGGGGCCGGACGACACCCTGCTCGGTGACGATCGCCGAGACCATCGGCCCGGGGGTCACGTCGAACGCCGGGTTCACGGCCGGCGTTCCCTCGGGCGCGAAACGGACACCGCGCGGCGAGGTCACTTCCGCAGGATCGCGCTCCTCGATACGGATCTCGACGCCCGTGGGTGTCGACAGGTCGATCGTGGACGTCGGCGCCGCGACGTAGAAGGGAATCCGATGGTATCGCGCCAGCACGGCGAGCTGGTACGTCCCGATCTTGTTCGCCACGTCGCCGTTCGCCGCGATGCGGTCGGCTCCCACGAGGACGAGGTCGACCTTCCCCGACGCCATGAGGTGCCCGGCCGCCGTGTCCGGGACCAGCGTCATGGGCACGCCGGCCCGCTGGAGCTCCCATGCCGTGAGGCGGGAGCCCTGGAGCACCGGGCGGGTCTCGTCGACCCACACGTGCGGCCGCGCGCCCGCCTCGTGCGCGGCGTAGATCACGCCGAGCGCGGTGCCGCGGCCGGCGGTGCACAGCATTCCCGTGTTGCAGTGGGTCAGGACGTTGGCGCCCGAGGGGACGAGCTCCGCCCCCAGGGTCCCGATCGCCCGGCACGCCCGTTCGTCCTCGATGGCGATGCGCTCGGCCTCGACCAGCGCGGCCCGCCGCAGCTCGTCCACCGATCCGGGCCCCCGGACCGCGGCGAGGACCCGGCCGACCCCCCACGCGATGTTCACGGCCGTCGGCCGCGTGGCCACGAGCCGGCTTCCCTCGCGTTCGAGCTCCCGGAGGAGCGCCTCGGGGCGACGGGCCGTGGAGCGCGCGGCGGCCAGCGCCACGCCCATGGCGGCCGCGATGCCGAGCACGGGTGCGCCGCGCACGGCCATGGAACGGATGGCGGCGGCAACGTCGGCGGCGGAAACGCACTCCAGGTAGGCCTCCTCGTCCGGAAGCCGTGTCTGGTCGAGGATGCGGACCACGCCGTCGACCCATGCGACCGGCGTGACCGATGCTGGCGCGGCCGTGCGGGCCCGCGTCACGCCCGGGCCCTCGCCTCGCGCACCACCTCGGCGACGGCATCGTCGAGGGAACCCGCGTGCGCGTAGCGTCCGTGCGGCTCTCCGGGCGCAGCGCTCTCCGGCACCGTCCCCGGCGGGTGCGCGTGCACGATCGCGCCCGGGCCCTGCTCCCCGTACATGGCCAGGTGGATCTGGAGGTCGGACGAAGCGCCGGGCGGCGGCGCGTCCGGCGTCCCTTCCAGGACGTCGTCCGCTTCCAGCTTCGCCAGCGAGCACCCGGCCCGTGTGATCACGAGGCGCACGCCGTCCCAAACGGACAGGTTCCCCTCCGACCCCTTCACCAGGGCCAGCGAGTACAGCGTGTGGCCGGCCGCGCGGAACTCCGCCAGCGGGTCGCCCAGGGAGCCCATGGAGCCGGGGCTCCTCTCCCCTACGTCCCCTGCTCCCAGGAGTGGAGGTAGTCCTCCTGCTCCCCGGTCAGCTCGTCGATCTCCACACCCATGGCCCGGAGCTTCAGCCTGGCCACCTCGCCGTCGATCTCGGGCGGCACGGGGTAGACGTCCGGCTCCAGCCGGGACCCCCGCCGGGCGATCCACTCCACCGTGAGGGCCTGGTTGGCGAACGACATGTCCATGACCGCGGCCGGATGGCCCTCCGCCGCCCCGAGGTTCACCAGCCGTCCCTCGGCGAGCAGCGAGACCCGCCGCCCGTCGGCCAGGTGGTACTCGTCGACGAACTCGCGGACGCGCCGAGGCTCGCCGCCCAGGTCGGCCAGGGCCTTCTTGTCGATCTCCACGTCGAAGTGCCCCGAGTTCGCCAGGACCGCCCCGTCCTTCATCACCTCGATGTGCTCGCGGCGAATCACCGACGTATCTCCCGTGACGGTTACGAACACGTCCCCGATGCGCGCCGCTTCCCGCAGGGGCATGACCCGGTACCCCTCCATCACCGCTTCGAGGGCCGGGAGGGGGGCGACCTCGGTGACGACCACGTGCGCACCCATGCCCTTGGCTCGCGACGCCACCCCCCGCCCGCACATGCCATAGCCGCACACCACCACGGTCCGGCCGGCCAGCAGCAGGTTGGTCGAGCGCATGATGGCGTCGATCGTGGACTGCCCGGTCCCGAAGCGGTTGTCGAACAGGTGCTTCGTGTTCGCGTCGTTGACGGCCACGATGGGATAGGCCAGCACGCCCTTCTCCGCCATCGACCGCAGCCGGATGACGCCGGTGGTGGTCTCCTCGGTCCCCGCCAGGATCTCCGGGAGCTGCTCCCGCCGCTCCTTGTGCAGGATCCCCACCAGGTCCGCACCGTCGTCCATGGTCACCTGGGGATGGTGGTCCAGGACCGAGCGGATGTGCCGGTAGTACGTCTCGTCGTCCTCGCCCTTGATCGCGTACACGAAGATGCCGCTCTGCTCGCACAGCGCGGCGGCGACGTCGTCCTGGGTGGACAGCGGGTTCGAGGCGCACAGGGCCACGTCCGCGCCGCCGGCCTGGAGCGTCTCCACCAGGTTCGCCGTCTCCGTGGTCACATGCAGGCACGCTGCGATGCGCAGCCCCTCCAGCGGGCGCTCCTTCTCGAAGCGCTCCCGGATCAGCCCGAGCACGCGCATCTCGGCCTGGGCCCAGTCGATGCGGCCCCGGCCCTTCTCCACCAGTCCCAGGTCCTTCACGTCGCAGTCCATGCCCACCTACCCCTCGTCCGTCGATGCGGCCACCGCCGCCAGCCGCGGAAGGATCCCGGCGAGCAGGCGTCCGATGACCGATCCCATCTGGGCCCCCACCCGGATGACCTCGGCGTGCGAGACCTCGCCGCCCACCGCGTTCGTCACCGAGAACAGCCCGAGCACCCGCATCCCCAGGGCCCGGGCCGGCACGGCCTCCGGGACGACCGACATCCCCACCACGCTCCCACCCGCCCGGCGCATGAACTCGATCTCCGCCGGCGTCTCGTAGGTGGGGCCGGAAACGGCCAAGTATACGCCCCGGCCCACGGGCGCCCCGATGGCCTCGGCCTCCTCCACCGCGATGCGGGCCAGCTCCGGGTCGTACACCGCGGACAGGTCCACGAACGGCGGCGTGCCGTCCGGCCGGCGCCACCCCCGCAGGGGGTTCTCGCCCATCAGGTTGATGTGGTCCGACCCGACCACGACCGTTCCGGGAGCGAGCGAGGGGTCGAGGGCGCCCACCGACGCCGTCAGCACCATGGTATCCGCGCCGAGGAGCCGTGATACCAGGACCGGGAGCGCGGAGCGAGCCATGGAGTTGCCCTCGTAGTAGTGCATCCGCCCCAGGAACACCGCCACAGGAACCTGTGCCAAGGTGCCCAGCACCAGCATCCCGGCGTGCCCCGGAACGGTCGTCACCGTGAACCCCGGAAGCTCCTGGTACCCGAACGCTGCGTCTTCCTCCATGCCCTCCACTGCGGCCCCGAGACCCGACCCCAAGACCACCCCGGCCACCGGCCGAAGCGACGTTCGTTCCCGGATCCCCCGGGCGGCCTCCTCGGCCAGGGAGTCTCCCGGCGAGGGGAGGGCCTCCAGGCCGGTCACGGCTCGCCCTCCGCGCCGGCCAGGACGGCCTTGAGGCGGGCGATCGCGTCGATGGGCGTCGGGTCGACGCCGCGACCGATTCCCAGGTACACGCTGGTCGCGCCGCCCACCATGACGAGCCACATGAGCCGGGCCAGGGGCGAGCCGCCCTCCGCCCGGACTTCCTGGTGGGCGAGGCCGGACCCCAGCACCACCTCCACCGACGCCTCGAACCGCGCCGCGACGTCCGGCGGCTCCTCGTCGTGGCGCAACGTCACGAGGGCGAACCTCTCCCCCATCCCCTCCGACCACCCCACCACCTCGTTGTGGTCGAGCTCGGGCAACGCCGACGCGAACGCCGGCACCTTCGCGTTCTCGTTCAGCTCGGTCTTCCATCGCGTGGCGGCCACCGCGCCGATGCCGTCGGCGCCCCACACCACCGGGAACCTCCCCTCGAGGCCCTCCGCCAGCCGCTTGGCCCGGTTCGCCTCGAGCGGGCGGTCCGGACCGATCTCGGACCGCAGCGCCCGCAGGGCCTCCACCGTGCCCGCCACGTCGCCCTCCTCCGGGGGGATCACGCCTACCCTCTCGAGCGCGCCGAGGGCCCCGAACACCAGCACGGCGATGGCCGCCCTGGGCATGGGGAACCCGCCCGGGACGCCGACCACCGGGACCCCCTCCTCCTCCGCGCGGCCGGCCAGCCTGCCGCCCGAGGTCAGCGCGATCACGCGGCATCCCCTGGCGGCCGCCTCGTCGAAGCAGGCGAGGGTCTCGGCCGTGTCCCCCGAGTAGGAGGAGCACATCACCAGCGTGTCCTTCCCGCAGAACTCGGGGAGCTCGGAGCCCTTCACCACGGCCACCGGGATGCCCAGGCGGGGGCGATACAGGGCGTGCGCCACGTCCCCCACGACGCCGGACCCCCCCATGCCGCACACGACGAGCCCGGTCAGCCCCTCCCCGGACGGCAGCCGCTCCGCACTCCGGCCGACCTCGTAGCCGCGCTCGCAGTCCTCGGGGAGCCGCAGCACCGCGGCCAGCATCCCGGACGGGTCGGCCGCCGCCACCGCCCCGGCGTCCACGTCGATCATCGCCATCGGAACGAGGCCGGCCTCAGCCCGCCGGCTTCTCGGCCTCTTCGATCAGCATGACCGGGATGCCGTCGCGGACGGGGTAGCGATAGTGGCACTTCAGGCACTCGATGAAGGCCTCGGCCTCGTGGTACTCGATGTCTCCCCGGCAGTTCGGGCACGCCAGGATGTCCAGCAGCTCCTTGTCGATCATTCCTTTCCTCCTTGGCCCTGGCCCCGGATGAGCGCCAGGAGCTCCGCCGTCCTCTCCTCCAGCAGCTCGGGCGTCCGGGCCTCCGCGTTCAGCCGGAGCAGCGGCTCGGTGTTCGAGGGTCGCACGTTGAACCACCAGTCGTCGTACTCCACCGTCAGGCCGTCCAGCCACTCCTGGCGTCCGTCGGCGAAGTGCCGGGCCACCTCCTCCATCACCGCCTGCTGGTCCGCGACCTCCGTGTTGATCTCGCCCGAGTCGTGGTAGCGCCGGAACGGCTCCAGCAGCTCGGAGAGGGGCCGGCCGGCCTTGGACATCTCCTGGAGGACGATGACGCCGGCGATGAGCCCGGAGTCGGCCCGGTAGTTGTCCCGGAAGTAGTAGTGGCCGGAGTGCTCGCCGCCGAACACGGCGCCCGTCTCCGCCATGACCTGCTTGATGAACGAGTGGCCGACCCTCGAGCGCACCGGGACGCCGCCGTTCTCCTCGATGACCTCGGGGACCACCCATGAGCAGATGAGGTTGTAGACGACGCTCGCGCCGGGGTTCTTCTCGAGCAGGGCCTTGGCCACGAGCGCCGTCACGAGCGAGCCGCTCACGCCCTCCGCGCGCTCGTCCACCAGGAAGATGCGGTCGGCGTCGCCGTCGAACGCCATGCCCACGTCGGCCTGGTTGTCGAGCACGGCCTTCTTCAGGTCCCGCTGGTTCTCCGGGTTGATGGGGTCCGCGGGATGGTTCGGGAACGTGCCGTCGAGCTCCAGGTACAGCCCGATCAGCTTTACCGGAAGCCGCTCCATCACGGCCGGGACCACCAACCCGCCCATGCCGTTCGCGGTGTCGGCCGCGACGGTCAGGGGAGCCATCCGGTCCACGTCGACGAATCCCAGGACATGCTCGACGTAGCGGTCCAGCATGTCGCGGTGCTCGACGCGCCCCCGGCCGCCGGCCGGAGGCAGGCCGTCCGCTTCGGCGATCGCCCGGATCTCCCGCAGGCCGGTCTCCTCGCCCACCGGCGCCGCCCCGGCCAGGCAGAACTTCAGCCCGTTGTACTGGGGAGGGTTGTGGCTGGCGGTGATCACGGTGCCCGGGACCTGGAGGTCGCCGGAGGCGAAGTACAGCAGGTCCGTCGAGACCAGCCCGAGGTCGACGACGTCCACGCCCCGCGAGGTCGCGCCCTCGGCGAACGACGCCGCCAGCGAGGGGGAGGACGGCCGGGCGTCCCGCCCCACGGCGATGGACGGGGCCGCCGCCCATTCGGCGAACGCCGCGCCGACGCGCCGGGCGACCTCCTCGTCGAGCTGGTCGGGAACCACGCCCCGTACGTCGTACGCCTTGAAGATGGAGCCGAGGTCGCGCGCCGTCACGGTCCCCGCATCCTACAGAAAGCGCCCTGGGGGGTCGGTTGGCGGACGCGAACCCGGGAACGGGCTCCGAGGGAACACTCCGAACGGCAGCGCCTCACGCCGACGGAGGAGGGCTGCCGTTCGAGAGTCTTGGGTGCGGGCCTTGAGTGCTGGGAGCTAGCGGCTTCCCACCACCCCGAGAACGGAGGTCAGCGGGACCGGCTCGCCGTCACGGAACCACCACTTGGCTTCGCACTGGTGGCACGTGGCGAACGACAGGTCCGCGCCGCTCACGCTCATCGAGATGGTGATGATGTCGCCGTCCCGGCAGGACGGGCACGCGGCGTGGTGTCCAGATGTAGGGGCCATGTCGGTGTGATTCTCGTCACATGCCCCCGGGTGGCCCATAGCACCCGGCGATCATTTCCGGTCCGGTCGAACGGCCCTCACCGTGGGACAGGCGACCGACACGGCTCGCGTGGGGAAGATGGGGGACGCCAGGCACGCGCAACCGCCGACACAGCAACGACGGCCCGGCCCTCCTGTGGATTACGGCCCCGGAGGCCTCAGGTACCGGCGTCCTCGTTCGGCGTCTCGCCCCACGGCGGCGCGCCCACGATGAACACGGGGATGCCGATCGGCACCAGTGGGTACAGGGCCTCGGATTCGGAGATGTGCATCCGGATGCAGCCGTGCGAGGCGTACGAGCCGATGGAGCTGTCCGAGGGCGTCCCGTGGATGCGAATGCCCGGTGCGCTCAGGTAGAGGGCCCTGGTCCCCAGGGGGTTGCCCGGGCCGGGCGGGATCATCGGCGGCTCGCTCGCCGCCCAGCATCCAGGCTGGCCGAGACACGGGTTGTACCAGGTGGGGTTCTCGACCTTGTTGACGACCTCCCACTGCCCCGGAGGGGTCTGGAAGCCGAACATGGCCGTGGCCACCGGGTAGTTCCGGAGCACCTCGAAGTTGTCGTACAGGTACAGCTGGTTGGTGGTCCGGTTCACCACGATGGCCTTCCCCACCGTGTCGTTCGTGACCTTGGGGTGGAGGGGCAGCAGCGGCAGCGTGACCGGCGTGCTCTGCGCGTTCACCACTGCCGCCTTGAGCAGGTTCCAGCTTCGCCACTCGCCCAGCTCCTGGCCGTCGTGCGAGTGGATCATCTTCATGTTCCCGTCGACCAGCGTGTAGGCGGCCTCGCGGGCTGGCTTCGCCATGTCCTGGCTCACGGTGGCCAGGAACGTCTTGATGGCCGACCCCTGGAAGTCGTAGCTGAGCGGGATGGACCGCTCCACGGGCCTGTGGGCCAGGCGGTGGTACACCCGGGCCACCCAGGAATAGGAGTCCGAGACGGACAGGGCCCGGTCCACCGCGGCCGAGACGTCCACCGACAGCCCCAGCGAGGACAGGGGGAGCTGCCAGGACTTCCGGCCGGCCTGGATGGTGAGCTCCTTCGACAGCGTCGCGTCGGCCTGGCCCTGGACGGCCCGGATGGCCTGCGGCCGCGTCATGTTGCCGACGTCGACCCCGGCGATGCTCACGCCGGGGAGGATCCGGGTGGCCCGTGACTGGTCGTACTGGTACGCGGCGTACGCGGACCCCGCCCCCCCCGCGGCCAGCAGGCCCAGGATGACCACCAGGACGATGGGGCCCCGCCCGAGGACCTTCCGCCTGCGATGCCTGCCCTTGCTCACGCTCCACGACCTCCGAAAACCGGCCCGACACCGGGGATCAACGGGATGGTAGGGGACACGACTCCCTTACCCTCCCCTGTTCAAACGCGAAACAGGCCAAAAGGATGCCTCTCTGCCCAGGAATACGTGGGAAATCTAGGGCCGGGGCACGAACCGGGCCGGGATCGGGACGCCCACGGCGACCGCGTATCCGGTCCCGGTTCCGGAGTAGGACGCCTCCACCGCGATGAAGGTTCCGCTGGTGGCGACGGCGACGACCGACCCCTGGGGCCGATCCGGATTGAACTCCGCCGGAACCGTGATGACCGCCCCCGGCGGCACCTCGACGGAAACGGGGCTCCCCTCGATCCCCCCGCCGGTGAGCAGCCACACGCGGACCTCCGCCGGCCGGGTCCCGGGGTTGGCGAGGTAGACCGCCACCTTGTCGTCGGCCGCCACGGCGGCGCTGGTGACCACCCACGCGGCGGCGGGGCCCGGCACCCCGTCCGTGGAGCCCTGGTCGCCCCGCGTCCCGAGCATCCGCCGGGCCGCGGCGACCGTGCCGTCGGTCGCGGCGACCAGGACCGTGGCCGGATCGCCCGCCGTCAGGTCGTAGGTCCGGTCGACGCCGGCTCCGAGCTGCTCGTCCCCCAGCCCCGAGGCCGGCTGGAGGCCGCGGGGATCCAGCACGTCGACCCGGTAGTGCACGCCGGCTCGGGAGGGATCGACCACCGCGATCTCGTTGTGGCCGCTGTCGCCTCCTCCAGGCAGATACACGTGGGACGAGGGCCCCGTGACGCCCACGGCGCTCCGGATCCCCCCGTCGCCGGAGATCCCCAGCGACGCCGCGGCCACCCGGCCGGTGAAGACCTGGATGTCCGCCACCACCGTCCGCTCCCCCAGTGCCTTCGAGTTCAGGTGGAACGCGACGCTCGTCCTCGGCTTCAGCGGATAGTCGGTCCAGTCCTTCGTCCGCACGGTCCGGCGCTCCGTGACCAGGCTGAGGCTGAAGACGGCCTCCGCCTCGAACGGGTTCATCACCACCACCCACGCGTCCTGGCCCTGGACCGTGGTGCCGTCGGGCAGGAGCCATGACCGGCCCGCCTGGGGCAGGCACGGCTCCGCGGCCGTCCCGGATTCCTCGCCGCCCGCCACCGCAACCCACCCGCCGCCACCCAGCCGCCGAAGTACTCCACGAACGTCGAGGCCTCCCGGCCCTCCACGGGGACCTCGACCTGGACCCTGGACTGCGGGGCGACGTCCATGACCTGGGCCGGGGAAGCTCCGCCGGAGTCGAAGCTCTGGACCCGGACGTGGACCGGCGCCCGGCCCGGGTTGGTGACGTAGACCCACGCCTGCCAGTCGGCGGGACCGCCCCCGTGCGGGCACAGCCACGAGCCCGAGGGCGCCGATCCGGCCGGGGTCGCCGTCACGGGCGCCACCCCCACGGCTCGCTGGAGGTAGGTCCCCCCGCCCACCATCACGCCCCCCACCAGGAGGATGGTCAGGAAGGCCCCCCGCGCCTTCACGTCTCCCCCCTCACGTCGGCCTCCGGGTGGGCTTTCGGGTGATCCACAGCGCCACGAGCCACAGGAGCGCGAGCCCGATCATCTCCGCAGTCCGTTGCCACTGGTCGGCGAACACGATGCGGAAGGGTTGGCCGATCCCCCGGAACGAGGTGGCCCACCCGAACGCCACCCCGGGGCGCACCTCGTTGCATTCCGGGACGCGGGTACAGCCGTGGGGTTCCGGCGGGGACCCGATGAACTTCCATCCCGAGGTGAACTGGTCCGCCAGGAGGGTCATCGGCCGTTCAGAGCGCCTGGTCGGCGACGCGAGGCTGCCCTCGAACCCGCCGGGGACCCGGCGGAGCGCGGTGCCGTCGAACGGCGGGAGGGCAGCGATGGGTTCGAGGGCGTCGCTCGCCGCGGCATGGGCGTACTCGGGCTGGGTCGTGGCGGCCGCCGGCGGCAGCGCGCGCTCGTTCTTGAAGATGACGAGGCCCCCGGCGACCCGGCGATCCAGGTCGATCTGGTCGTCCAGGCGCTGGAGGGCCCGGGCCGGCAGCCCGCCGGGCGCCGCCACGACGAACCGGATCCCGAGCGGCCCGAGCAGCGCGCCGCCGTGCTCGGTGGAGCCCGACAGCACCTCGGCCAGCGCGCGCTCGAGATACCCGTAGCCCGGACCCTGGTCCGGACGCCCGATGTCCACGGCCAGGACGCCGTCGCGCCCCGTCACCGCGTACCGAACCGTCGTCCCGCCCGCGGTCACGGTTCCCTGGGGATCCCCGCCGGGGGCCGGGAAGGGGTCGCCGGTCCTTCCCTCCAGGAACAGCACCCGGAAGTCGGTCCTCGGTGCGTCCGACGACACGACCGGCCACGCCGGCGGGAGGCGGTGCTGGCCCACGTCCCAGTCCCCCTGGGCCGACCGGATGGCTTGCAGCCCCAGCCCGCCGGCCAGCAGCGCGCCGACGATCACGACACCGAACTGGCGGTACCCGAACGCTCGGCGCTCCATCCCCAGGGCGGCGGCGACGCCGAGGGCTACCAGCGCGCAGTACGACAGCGCCGCGGCCGCCAGGTACGCGCCCGGGTTCGACAGCGCCGGGGGCAGATAGCCGGCCGCGGAGAGCCACGCCAGGTACACGGCGGCCACCGCGACGACCAGGTAGCGCAGGCCCGCCCGCCTGCCGGTCCGCTCGAGCATCGTGAAGCCGAGCAGCGCCGCCGCCGGCAGGAACCACGCCACCGACCACGATCCGGGCCCGCCGTCCGGCGCGAGCCGCGCCAGCGAGCCGAAGTCCGGCCTGCCCACGAGCGAGGACAGGCCGATGCCCCGGCCGTCCGCCAGCGTGATGGCGAACGGGAACACCAGCGCGCCGGCCGTGACGACCACGGCCGCGGCCAGCCCCACCCCCCGGACCCTGTGCCCGCCCCGCGCTGGGAAGGCCAGGAACCCCACCAGGAGCAGCGCGAAGGCCAGGGCCGTCCCCGGGAGGAAGGCGATCCCGATCGCCAGGACGATCCCGGCCTCGACCACGAACCGGCCCACCCGCCGCGGGGGCGCCCGGTCGAACGCCAGCCGAAGCCGCGTGGCCAGTGGAGGTAGCACCGCGAGCATCACCAGCGCGCCGATCCGGCCCTGGGAGAAGGCCCACATCACCACGGCCGAGAGCCCGTAGCAGGCCGCGCCCACCACGGCCGGGAGCCGCTGCCCGGTCTGGCGGAACATGGCCCGGTAGAACGTCAGGCCGGCGAGCGGCGGCAGCAGGATCACCAGGGCCTTCGCCGCCAGCTCCGGGTTCGAGAACAGCACCGCGGACAGCGCTCCCACCACCGCGAGCGCCGGGCTCGCGGCCTGCGCCCCGCCCAGGCCGGTCGTTCGGACGCCGGAGTCAAGCTCCCGGAAGAAGTCCGACGGGTGCGCGGGAAACGCCGGGAGCACGCCGCCTTCCAGGTTCCCCGGGCCCACGAGGTGCCGGTAGGCGACGGCGGCCACGGCCGCGAACAGTACCCACGCCGTCGCGGCCGGATGGGCCCGGACGACCGACACGGTGCGGGCCCCCAGCGAGGGCAGCTCGAGCTCGTCCTGCTCCTCGAGCGGACGCTCTTCGGCCGCCGCCTCGCGCGCCCCCCGGAACCGTCCTCCCGCGGACTCGGCCCAGTGCCGGAGGCGCAGCGTCGTGGGGGCCATGTACCGGCGCACCGCCCGGTCGGGCACGCTGCGGACGGACTGCGCCCGGATGCGGCGGCGGACGGTTCCGGGCGCGTGCACGAGGTTCCACAGCCATGCCGCCAGCAGCTGGTACACGTCCTCGAAGCGCCGGGCCACCGCCCACGCCACGGCCTTCACCAGGCCCTGCACCAGATACAGCGGAAGGATCCACAGCAGCGAGAGCAGCCCGTAGTTCTTCAGCATGGCCGCGAGCGTGGTGCGTTCCTCGTGGTAGCGCGGCCGCACCGCCGCCCTGCCGTACCGGATGCCGTCGTCGACGTCGTCGTGGTGGCGGGCCCGGGCCGCCGGCGCCAGCCTGGTCGTGACCTGCGACTGCGGCGTCTCCGACCACGCCCACGTCCGCGCCCTGCGGGACGCCGGCGTC
>Ga0137368_10001117_pt1 | contig 27983 bp, 25 predicted proteins | sample SagtaG_13_FD_104917 | JGI IMG/M metagenome (GOLD analysis project Ga0137368, IMG submission 104917) | Vadose zone soil microbial communities from Sagehorn Ranch, Mendocino, California, USA - Sage1_L_100_16 metaG | ecosystem: Environmental > Terrestrial > Soil > Vadose zone | place: USA...
AAGTTCATCGAAGAGAACGCGCTCGACGTGCGTAATTTGGATATCTGAGACGGCGGGGCTAAAGCCCCGCCACTACAGCGCAGGGCTGCAGGCTCGCGCCACCTACACCTACCGACGTGACCACTGAAGCAAGAATTCCCGTAAACATCGAAGACGAGATGCGCCGCTCGTATCTCGACTACGCCATGAGCGTCATCATCGGGCGAGCGCTGCCCGATGTACGCGACGGCCTCAAACCCGCGCATCGCCGCGTGCTGTACGCGATGCGCCAGATGGGTCTCGCCTCGAACCGCGGATACCGCAAATGCGCGGCGGTTGTCGGCGAGGTCATCGGGAAATTCCATCCGCATGGCGACCAGGCGGCATACGACACGCTCGTGCGCCTCGCGCAGGACTTCAACATGCGCTATCCGCTCATCGACGGCCAGGGGAACTTCGGCTCGGTCGATGGCGATTCGCCGGCGGCCATGCGGTACACGGAGTGTCGTCCCGAGGCGCTCGCCGAATCGATGATGGTCGACCTGCCGCTGGACACGGTGGACTTCGCTCCGAATTACGACGAAACGCTTGAGGAGCCGCTGGTTCTCCCCACGACGTTCCCGAATCTTCTAGTCAATGGGTCGACGGGTATCGCGGTCGGCATGGCGACCAACGTGCCCCCCCACAATATGCGCGAGGTCTGCGACGGGACGATCTGGCTCATTGAAAACACGTTTCTGGTCGATCCGAACGCGCCGCGCCTGACGCGCGAGCAGCGTCTCAAGGAGCTCATTCGCATCATCCCCGGTCCTGATTTCCCGACCGCCGGCGCGATCGTCGGTCGCGCAGGTATTCACGAGGCGTACCTGACGGGACGGGGCACCATTCAAGTCCGGGCGAAGGCGGAGATCGAGACCACCAAAAAGGGCGACCGCCAGCAAATCATCGTCACCGAGATCCCGTATCAAGTGAACAAGGCGCGTCTCATCGAGCGCATTGCCGATCTCGTTCGCGACAAGACCATCGAAGGCATCTCGGACATCCGCGACGAGTCCGATCGCGACGGCATGCGCGTCGTCATCGAGTTGAAGCGCGGCGAGATTGCCGACGTCATTCTGAACAATCTGTACAAGCACACTCAACTGCAGCAGGGATTCGGCATCATCACGCTGGCTATCGTCGGCGGCCGGCCGCGCGTGCTGAATCTGCTCGAGGTGCTGGAGCAGTTCATCGAATTCCGGCGGGAGGTCGTCCGCCGGCGCACCGAATTCGAGCTGAGAAAGGCGGAAGCACGCGCGCATATGCTCGAAGGCCTCAAGATCGCGCTCGATCATCTCGATGCCGTCATCGCGCTGATTCGAGGATCGAAGGCGCCGCCTGAAGCGAGAGCGGGGCTCGTCACGCAGTTTGGCCTCACAGAAATCCAGGCGCAGGCCATCCTCGACATGCAGCTCCAGCGGCTCACCGGTCTCGAGCGCCAGAAGGTCCTCGACGAGCTCGCGGAGTTGATGAAAGTGATCGAGCGGCTTCGATCGATTCTCGCAAGCGAGCGGCTCTTGTTGCAGATTGTGGTCGACCAGCTGCGGCAGGTGCGCGACAAGTTTGGAGACGATCGGCGCACCGTCATTCTCGATGCCGAGGGCGAGTTGCGCATCGAGGACCTCATTGCCGATGAGGACGTCGCGATCACGGTGACCGACACCGGATACATCAAACGGACGCCGATTTCGACGTACCGGAATCAGCGGCGCGGCGGCAAGGGCCGCATCGGCATGCGGACGCGGGAAGAGGACGTCGTCAATCACCTGTTCGTCGCGTCCACCCACGCGTACATGATGATCTTCTCGGATCGCGGCCGCGCGTACTGGCTGAGAGTTCACGAGATCCCCGATGTGGGCGCCGACGGCCGCGGGAAAGCCATCGCCAATCTGGTGCAGATGGAAGCCGGCGAGAAGATTGCCGCCATGCTTGCGGTCCAGGAGTTCGACGAACGGCACTACATCGTCATGGGAACTCGCAAAGGCACGGTGAAGAAGACGGAGCTGGCCGCATTCAGCAACCCCCGCGCCGGCGGCATCATTGCCATGGGCGTCGACCCTGACGACGCCGTCATCGCCGTGCAGCTCTCCGACGGCAGCAGCGAGATCTTCATCGGCACGCGGCAGGGTATGGCCATACGCTTCCACGAGGGCGATGTGCGCGGGATGGGCCGTACGGCATACGGCGTCCGCGGCATCCAGCTGCGCGAAGGCGATGAAGTCGTCGGCATGGAGGTAGTCAAGCCTGGCGGCACGTTGCTGAGCGTCACCGCGAAAGGCTACGGAAAGCGAACCGATCTCGACGAATATCGGGTCCAGAGCCGGGGCGGACTTGGACTCAAGAACCTCGAAGTGACCGAAAAGAACGGTCCGGTCGTCGGCATCGCGCAGGTCCACGACGAGGAGCTCCTGGTCATCACTCAACAGGGCAAGATCCTGCGCACTCCGACGAGCGGAATTCGAACAATCGGCCGCGCCACCCAGGGCGTGCGCGTGATCGATTTGGAAGGGGACGATACCGTGGTGTCCGTGGCGCTTGTGGACAAGGACGAAGAAGTAGTAGTTTCTGCCGACGATGTCGAGAAAGGGGTCTGACCGCTCAACTGCGATTGAGCATTCAAGTGAAGGCTGTGGTCAAGGCCCGTTTGGTCGGAGGAACGCATGTTTGAACAGAGAATTCACGCTGTTCTAGCCGTCGCCGTCCTTATCGCACCGCTTGCCGTGCTCGCCGCGGCGTGTTCGCGACCGGCGGAACAACAGTTCCTCACACAATTCTTTCGAGCCGCGCGTGGCCGCGACAACACAACGCTGGCGATGATGTCGGCCGTCCCTTTCGACCCTCGGGAAAAGGGCTCGGTCGAGAGCTTCGAGATCAAACAGGTCACTCCCGAAAAACGCACGCCGCTCAATTTCAAGTCGCTCGTGGAAGCGGAGCGAAAGGCCACGCAGGACGAGGCCGACTTCAGACAGCGGAAGATCGAATACCAGAACGCCAACATGCCGGCGCTCGAGGAGATCGTCAAGCTCGAGCGAGATCCCAAAGCGAAGATGAATCCGACGCAGCTCAAGATGAAAGCCGAATGGGACAAGTGGCGGGCCGACACGACCATGCATCAAAAAGCCGTGTCTGCGGCAAAGAGCGCGCTGTCGAATTCGATTGGCCCGGCGGAAGCGTCGCTGACGCAGCCGGGACAGCCGCCCTTGAAGCCCGACCAGTTCGAGGGAGAGCTCGTGTCGAAAGACGTCACTGTCGACGCGCAGGTCAAAACGCCCGACGGTCAGACCGTGCCGAAGACTCTCGTGCTGACCATGGAGCGGGTTTCTGGCAAGTTGAACGGTCAGCAGCGCGAGGGCAGGTGGATCATCACGCGGATTCAGGGGGCGTAGAACCAAATAGAAGTTTCCAGTTACCAGTTTCCAGTTCAAAGGTTTAGTTTCAAAGTTGCGCGCGTAAAACTGACAACTCAACTTTGAACTGGAAACTGGAAACTGGTAACTGGAAACTAAGAGTCTTACACCATCTCGAGCTTCGCGTATCGCGCCCGCAGCGTCTTCGTCCCTACCGACGCAAAACGAACAATCACCTTCAAGTCGTCGTCCAGCTCCTCCACGCTGATGACCGTACCGACGCCGAATTGACCGTGACGGACCTTTGCGCCCGATCGAAGTCCTGACGGGACTGATTGATCCTCGTGCTCGTACGCGAACGACTCGGTCTGCTCGCGCACGCGGGGGCCGCCGCGTCCCGAGCGGCCGCGGGCGTACGGGTTGGCGCGATATTCCCAGCCGCGCGACGCATAGCTCGATGTATACGACGGGTACTCCTGCTCGACGAGATCGGAAGGAATCTCGTCGAGAAACCGTGAAGGCTGCGTCGCCTGATAGTCGCCAAATACGCGGCGGCGTGCCGCGCTCGTCAGGACGAGGCGCGATCGCGCCCGTGTGATCGCGACATAGCAGAGACGCCGCTCTTCTTCGAGCTCCTCTTCTGATTCGGCGGAACGCGAGTGAGGAAACAGTCCTTCTTCGAGTCCCGCGATGACGACCACCGGGAACTCGAGCCCTTTCGCCGAGTGCATCGTCATGAGCATGACGCGCGCGTCGCGGGCGCCTTCCTCCTTGTCGACGTCGGACAGGAGTGAGAGCCGGTCGACGAACCCTGCGAGTGAGGGCTCCGGCTCGCGCGTTTCGTACTCACGGGCGGCGGAAACGAGCTCCATCAGGTTTTCAATGCGACCTTCAGATTCTTCGCTGTGATCCTCGCGTAGATCGCGTAGATATCCCGATTGATCGAGCACCTTCCCGAGAGCAATCGAGACCGATTCGCGGCGCGCCATCTCCGCCAGGCCTGTGACGAGATCCCGGAATGCCGAAAGCGACGCCACCTGCCGCGGATTGAGCAGCCGGCCTTCGGTGGCCGCCACGAGCTTCGCCCACAGCGAGTTGGCAACGAGCGTCGGGGTCAGGCCTGCGAGCAGAGGCGGCAGATCGTTCAGCTCGGCGCCGACGTTGACCTGCTCGAGCGCGTCCATCACGCCCTTGCCGATTCCGCGCGCGGGAACATTGATCACGCGCTTCAACGCGAGATCGTCGTGTGGATTCAGGATCAACTTGAGATACGACAGCGCGTCTTTGATTTCCTTCCGTTCGTAGAACCCGACGCCGCCGAGAACCACGTAACCGATGTTCGCCTGGCGCAGCGCGTCTTCCACGGCGCGCGACTGCGCGTTGGTTCGATAGAGAACCGCCGTCATGGCGGTGACGTTGTCGGAGATCGACGCGCGGGCGACCCGCGTGATGAAGTCGGCCTCCTCGAGCTCGTCGGAGCCGCGGAAGTAGGTGATCCTCGCGCCTCCCTTACGATCGGTCCAGAGCGTCTTCTCTTTCCGATTGCGATTGTTGCTGATGACCGCTGATGCAGCATCGAGGATCACTTGCGTCGAACGGTAGTTCCGTTCGAGCCGCACGACGAAGGCTTCCGGGAAGTCCTGCTCGAAATCGAGGATGTTGCGCAGGTCCGCGCCGCGCCATCTGTAAATGGATTGATCGGGATCGCCGACGACACAGAGATTTCGATGGACGCTGGCGAGTTGTTTGATGAGCCTGTACTGCGGACGATTCGTGTCCTGGTATTCGTCCACCATGACGAACCGAAACTTGTGCGCGTAGCGGTCGCGCACCTGAGACGCCTTGTCGAAGAGCTCGACCGTCTTCAACAGGAGATCATCGAAGTCGAGCGCGCTCGCATCCTTCAACGCCTTTTGATACCCCTCGTAGAGGCGGGCAACCTCCCGATCGCGAGGGCTCCAGCTGTTCGCGAAGCTCTCCGGCCCTTCCATCCGGTTCTTCGCGGTGGAGATTCGCGCGAGCATCGCGCGGGGTTGGTACGTGCTGTCATCCAGGTGAGAGTCCTTCAACAGCTGTTTCATCACCGCCTGCTGGTCGGTCGTGTCGTAAATCACGAAGTCGCGGGAGAGGCCCACATGCGGTGCTTCGCGGCGCAGGATGCGAGCGCAGAGCGCGTGAAACGTCGAGATCCACATCGATCGGCAGTCGGCGCCGAGCAGCGTCTCGACGCGCGTCCGCATCTCCTCGGCGGCTTTGTTGGTGAACGTCACCGCAAGGAGCTGATCGCTGGCTGCTTGCCGTTCGGAGATCAGGTGGGCGATGCGATGCGCGATCACGCGCGTCTTTCCGGAACCCGCGCCCGCGAGAATCAGCAGCGCGCCGCTCGTATGCCGGACCGCCTGCTGCTGTTCGGGATTAAGTGAGGAAAGGAAATCCATGCGGGCTGTCCGAGTACGTAGCGCGGACCTTCAGGTCCGCGGTACTACGGAAGTTCATAGCTCCGCAATCTATTCTACAGTGACGGATTTCGCCAGATTGCGCGGTTGATCGACATCGCAGCCACGACGAACGGCGATGTGGTACGCAAGAAGTTGCAACGGCAGGACGATCCCGATGGGTGCGAGATCGTACGGCATCGCAGGAATTGACACGATCGAGTCGGTATTGCCATCGAGCAGCCGCCACAGGGTGTCATCGCCTGCCGTCGTGAGCGCGATCACCGATCCGCCGCGCGCCTTGGCTTCCTGAATGTTGCCAAGCATCTTTTCGTAGACGGAATCACGCGGCGCGATCGCGACGACCGGCATCTGCTCGTCGATGAGCGCAATCGGCCCGTGCTTCATCTCTCCCGCCGGGTATCCCTCGGCGTGGATGTACGAAATCTCTTTCAGCTTCAGCGCGCCTTCGAGCGCGATCGGATAATTGATGCCCCGTCCGAGATAGAGAAAGTCCGTTCGGTTGTGGAATCTCGCGGCGAGATCTTCGAGCTGACGCGAGAGCTTGAGCACCTGCTCGAGCTGCTTCGGCAACCGAACGAGGTTCGCGATGTTCTTTCGGCGTTCGTCTTCGCCCATCGTGTCGCGCACCTGGCCCAGATACATCGCAAGCAGGTGCAGCGCGACGAGCTGACACGTAAACGCCTTCGTCGAGGCCACGCCGATTTCCGGACCGGCGTGCGTATAAATGGTGCCGTCGGCTTCCCGCGTCGCCATGCTGCCGACAACATTGCAGATCGCGAGACTCTTCGCGCCGCGGCGCTTGGCTTCCCGCAGCGCCGCGAGCGTATCGGCCGTTTCCCCCGACTGCGTGATCACGACCGTCAGCGTTTTGTCGTTGACGATCGGTTCCCGGTAGCGAAATTCCGAGCCGTAATCAACTTCGACCGGGACGGTGGCGAACTTCTCGATCAGAAACTTGCCGACGAGTCCCGCGTGCCACGACGTGCCGCAGGCGACGAGCTGCACCTTGTCGATTGTGCGGAAGTCGGCTTCTTTGAGCGTCATCTCATCGAGGAAAACGAGACCCGTGTCCTGCGAGACACGTCCCAGCAACGTCTCTCGAACGGCGGTGGGCTGCTCGAAGATTTCCTTGAGCATGAAGTGCTTGTAGCCCGCCTTCTCGGCCTGCACTGGATCCCACGTGACGCGCTGCGCCGTCTTCTCGATAGCCTCGCCGGAAAGATTGAAGAACTTCACCCCTTCACGGGTGGCGACGGCCATCTCCTGATCGTCGAGGAACACGACATTGCGCGTGTGCTGCAGGATTGCGGGTATATCGGACGCGATGAACCACTCGCCTTCGCCCAACCCGACGACGACGGGTGGACCGTTGCGAACCGCGACGATCTTGCGGTCGTCGTCTGCCGACATCAATACGACCGCGAACAGGCCGCGGAGCCTCTTCATCGCGCGAAGCACCGCGTGCTCGAGGCCATCGTCCCGCCGTTCCTGCTCGACGAGGTGCGCGACGACCTCGGTGTCGGTTTCGGTCACGAACTTGTGACCGCGGGCCTGCAGTTCCTGTTTCAGCTCGAGGTAGTTCTCGATGATGCCGTTGTGAACGACGACAATGCGGCCGGTGCAGTCACGATGCGGGTGTGCATTCTCTTCGGTTGGCCGGCCATGGGTCGCCCAGCGAGTGTGGCCCAGACCATAGGTGCCGCTCAGCGGCTCCTGCGAGATGATCTGCTCGAGGTTTGATAGCTTCCCCGCGCTTCGGCGCAGCTCGATGCCCGTGCCATTGACGACTGCCACGCCGGCAGAGTCATAGCCGCGGTATTCGAGACGGCGCAGGCCGTCGATGAGCACGGGTACGACAGGTTTCTCGCCGATGTAGCCGATGATTCCGCACATAAATGATCGAGGCACTCAGCCTAAACGTGTTCGGGTCCCTTCGCAGCGCTGGTCTTGTCACCGTGAGCCTTGGACTTCGCACTTTGAACGTCGTGTTCTCTCTTCTTCACCCACCCGTCCTTGTTTTCCTGTCGCCCGCGTGCGATGGCGAGTGCGCCGGCAGGAACGTTCTCGGTAATCGTGGATCCAGCGCCGACGTACGCGCGCTCCCCGATTTTGACCGGCGCGACGATCGTTGTATCGCTTCCGATGAAGGCGCCATCCTCGACGATCGTCGTGCTTTTGACGCGGCCATCGTAGTTGCATGTGATGGTGCCGGCGCCGACATTGACGTCGGCACCGATGGTGGCATCACCAAGATACGTCAAATGATTGGCTTTGCTCCGCGCGCCAAGCGTCGTTTTCTTCAACTCGACGAAATTCCCGATATGGGCGTCCGCACCGACGTCAGCACCCGGTCTCAGGTGCGCGAAAGGCCCAATCGAAGCGCCCGCAGCAATTCGAGCATCGGTGATCACGGAGTGGTTACGGACGACGACTTTATCGCCCAACGTCGAGTTCACGATGCGACTGCCTGCGTGAATCTCGCACGCCGCGCCGATCTTCGTCGACCCCTCGAGAAACACACAGGGGTGAATGACGGTATCGGCTTCGACTTCAACGTCGACGTCGATGTAGGTTGTGGCCGGATCGATGAGCGTGACGCCGGCGGCCATGAGCTCTTCGTTCTTCTGCTGTCGCACCATCGTGCTGACCTCGGCAAGCTCGGAGCGGCTGTTGATGCCGCGAATCTCGCTCGCATTGTCAATCCTATACGCCGCGACGACTTTTCGGCGTCGTCTGTAAATGCCGATCAGATCCGGCAGGTAGTATTCGCCTTGCGCGTTGTCCGACCCGATTTCCTCGAGCGCACCGAAAAGCGGTTGCAGGGCGAGCGCGTAAATGCCGGAATTGATTTCTTTGATCTCGCGCTGCGCACGCGAAGCGTCGCGCTCTTCGACGATGCGGGTGATCCTGTCTTGCGATCTGACGACCCGGCCGTATCCGTACGGGCGATCGACAACCGCCGTGAGCAGGGTCACCAGTGCACCGGCTTCGACGTGGACCCGGACGAGCGACTCGAGAGTACGGGCGCGGAGCAGCGGCACGTCTCCCGATAGCAGCAGCACGCTGCCTGACTGGCCCTTGAGCAGTGGCGCCGTCTGCAGCAGAGCGTGCCCGGTGCCCAGTTGCGGGTCTTGCACAACGAACCGAAGATGCGACTGCGCTGCCAGTTGCTCGCGAACCTGCTCGGCCCCGTGACCAACAACGAGGGTGGTCGTGTTTGGGCGAAGCGATGCGGCCGTTTGCAGCACGTGCTCGATGAGGCTGCGGCCGGCGATACGGTGGAGCACCTTGGGCACCTCTGACTTCATGCGGGTGCCCTTTCCGGCCGCAAGCACAACGACGTGGAGATCGGACATCGGCAGGATCAGGTATCAGGTATCAGGTGTCAGGTATCAGGTGTCAGGTGTCAGGTATCAGATTCTAGGTGCCACGAGTCGAGTGCCAGGTGCCAGGTGCCAAGTGTCAAGTGCCAAGTGTCAAGTGCCAAGTGCTGAGCGTCACGTACGTGCGCCGTGTGCCGCAGCCACGTGGCGCCATGCAGCAGTTGCCAGCGTCCTTGGCACTAGCGGCCGCCCGCTAGCGATGGTGCGGTCGCTTCTGCTCCACAGGTCGATTCACTGGCGGCCCGTTCAGCAACGCGCTGACACGCTCGTCGTTGCGCACACGCTGCAGATCGGGATCCAGCCGCGCGAGTGCGCGGTTTTCGGGATTTGCCGCGATCGCCTGCTGCAAATAGCCTATCGCGTCTGGCAGCTCGCCGCGTTGCGCGAGACTGACGGCAATCATGTAGAGCGCTTGATCGTGGCTGGGGTGCTCGCTGAGGATGTGCTGGAGGTGCTGGACGGCCTGATCGGGTTGACCCGCGTTGAGCGCGATAGTGGCGGCGTATAGTCGCTCGGTCGTGTTCTGCGGCTCGGCAACAAGCGGTTGCATCTGACGTTCACAGAGGCTCAAGTACATTCGAGCGCGTTCGACAACCTCCCGCTCTTCGGAATAGGTCTTCGTCAGATGACGGAGAAGATCCGCCGCCTTGGCGTAATGATGCTGCTGCAGCGTCCGCACCGCTTGCTCGTACAGGGCAACGGCGTCGGAGTACCCGGAGGTGCGGCTGGATGGTGGTGCGGCGTCGGACGCAGCGCGTGGTGGCCGCGGCGCGACCGGCGCGACATGTTCGCGTCTGGGTCCTCGAGCGACAGTCTTACGATGACCCGCGCGTCGCGGCTGTTTGGCCAAATGCGCCCTCCAACAGGCGTGGCTCAGGTTGGGTCTGAGGCGCAAAAATTAACAAACCGTGGAAGAGCGGTCAAGTTGGTTAAACACCAGAACTTTTGACCCGTTCGATCGCGGCGTATATCTCGCGTGCCGGGAGCTTCAATCGTTCGGCGACCGCCCTGATGGCCGCGCGTCGACTGAAGGCATTTATATTGGTCAATTGACCAAATAAGTTTGCCACTATCTCATCGCTGACTCGCGCCGGTATGTCGGTCGAAGACGATGAGGGGTGAATTACTATCACATATTCGCCGCGGGGATCGGCGTTTAGCGTCAAGAGTTCCCGCGCAGTCCCCTGTTGCCACTCTTCGTGGCGCTTCGTCAATTCGCGAGCTAGGGAAATCGGTCGTTCGACCAAATACGCGGCCAATTCCTGTAATGTCCGACGAAGCCGGTGCGGTGCTTCGAACCAAACAACTGCGATATCTTCAAGAGCGGCGACCCGGGCAAACCACTGTTTTCTGTCATTTCCCCTAGCAGGCGGAAACCCAACGAATGCAAACGGTGTATTCGACAACCCAGCGGCACTCATCACAGTTGTGATCACGCTCGGTCCGGGAATGGGCACAACAGGAAGTCCGGCCGCTCTCACCGCTCGTACCAGCGCAGCGCCCGGGTCGGAGATCGCTGGCGTCCCGGCATCGCTCACGAGAGCCACGGACTTGCCCGCGTTCAACCAGTCGATCACCGTGGGTATTCGCGCGTACTCGTTGTGCTCGTGAAGGCTCAGGAGCCGCGTCCTGATCTCGTAGTGGCGCAGGAGTTTAGCGGTGTGTCGCGTGTCCTCTGCCGCGATCACGTCGGCCTCGCGCAACGTTCGCAGTGCCCGGAGGGTGATGTCCTCGAGATTGCCGATGGGGGTCGCAACCACGAACAGCGTGCCGGGTGAGGTCACGACGGAATTTTAAGGTAGGATTGAGGGATCGCCCACCGCGCGCTGGCGCTCACTTTGCCGGGGCAACTCGGCCGAACGTCCAGCCGCATGAGAGCCTCTCGTGAAACGGGGCTGGTCACGTCATTGAAGCCGGGGCCTGAAATTGATGCAAGCGGCCGAGCCACTTCCACATTTTATCGACGATTATCTAAATTACCTGTACGAGGCGCATCCCACTAGCGCGACGATGGACGGCGTTCACCTCCACGATGATCTTCTGGAGGACTTTCGAAAGCCTGCCGTTGACACGCATCTGAGGGCTCTTGCCGGATTTGCCCGTCGCCTGGACGCCATTCCTGTCGAAAACCTGCCGGACGTCGAGCGTGTCGAACACGCGATCGTTTCCTCCAATATCCGCGCGAGAGTCTTCGAGTTCGAGCAGGTGCGATCGTGGGAGCGGAATCCCTATTACTACGGCGAAACGTTGGCGTCGAGCCTGGCTGCGCAGGCGATCTTCGATTACGCGCCAGAGGCCGACCGTGCCCGCCGCGTTCTGTCGAAGCTGCGGCAAACGCGCCGGTTGATCGACGCCGCCCGCGAAAACATCAAGGAGCCGCCCGCCATCTTCGTGAAGGTGGGCCTCGAGACGCTTCGCGGCCTCATGACGTTCATCGATGCCGATCTGCCGCGCGCGTTTTCCACGGTCGACGACCTGCATCTGCTTGGCGATCTCGCCGATGCCTCTGTCGAAGCGGTGCAGTCGATTGGCAGCTACGTCGAGTATCTCGAGAACGACATTCGCCCACGCGCGAAGGCATCGTTCAGGCTCGGGAAAGAGCGGTTCGAGCAGAAGCTCCGACTCGACGAGGGCATCGCGCTGCCGGTCGACCGTCTGCTCGCGATTGCCGAGCGAGAGCTGCGTGCGACGCAGGAGGAGTTCCGCTCCATCGCCGGCCGCTTGAACGGCGGCGATCCGATCGAATCGTGGAGACGGGCCAAGGAGAAGTCTCATCCACAACCGGGAGAGCTCCTGTCGACCGCACGTGAGCAGCTCGGCGAGCTGAGAACGTTTCTCGAGCGCAACTCGATCGTCACGCTGCCCGAAGCGGCGAGTGTGGAAGTGGCGCCGACGCCCGAGTTTTTCCGCTGGTCGTTTGCGAGCATGTGGACGCCAGGGCCATTTGAGCCGCGGGCATCGCGTGCGGTGTATTACCTCACCGACGCGGATCCGAGCTGGCCGCGTGAGCGGCAGCTCGAACATCTGCGCGATTTCAATATCCCGACGCTGTGGACGATCTCCATTCACGAGGTGTTCCCAGGCCATTACCTGCACTATCAGCATCTGCGACGCGTGGACTCCAAAGTGCGCCGCTCGACACTGTTCGCGCCGGCGTCATATGTCGAGGGATGGGCGCACTACTGCGAGCAGATGATGCTCGAAGCGGGGTTTGGACGGCGCGATTACACGCTCAAGCTGGGACAACTCGCCGAAGCACTGGTGCGCCTTGCCCGGTTTGTCGTCGGCATTCGTCTGCACACCGATGACTGGTCGGTGGAGCAGGGCGTGCGTTTTTTCCGCGACGAGGCCTTCCTCGAAGAACCGAGCGCGCGGCGCGAAGCGGAACGCGGCACGTTCGATCCGACGTATCTCGTTTACACTGCAGGCAAACTGGCGCTGCTGAAGCTTCGTCACGACTGGCACGAGCAACAGGGCGGCAAAGCCTCACTGCGGGCGTTTCACAACACCCTGTTGTCGCACGGCTCGGCGCCCTTCTGGGCGCTGCGCAGCTTGATGCTCGGCGGCCAGGCACCGATGCAAAGCGCGCCCAACGGTCTTGGTGCCCGGCCGGCGGACGCGGTTCTGGAATAGGAAGCCCATGCCGCTCTACGAATACCAATGCGAGGTTTGCGGGCACCGATTCGAAGTGATCAAAAAGTTCTCCGATCCGCCGGTCGAGAGTTGCCAGAAATGCGGAGGCGTGGTGAGGAAGCTCTTTTCTTCGCCCGCCATTCAATTCAAGGGCTCCGGCTGGTACATCACCGACTACGCGCGCGCGGGAAAAGGCGGCGATTCGGGTGATGGCGGTAGCGCGTCGAAGGACGGATCCGAATCGAAGAGCGGATCGAAGACCGAATCGAAGAGCGACTCGGCCGGCGAGTCGAAGACGCAGTCAGCAGGCGAGTCGTCGAAATCGGAATCGAAAAGCCAGAGCAAGCCGCCGCCGCCCTCTACTTCGTGAGAACTCGCCCGTCACGTGGCGATGTTTCGCGACATGCTGCCTGTCGCTATCTCTTGACAGTTGTCGCTGTCAGATTCTCCAGGTATTCCCTGAACGGCTCCGCAAGATCCGGTCGCTTGAGCGCGAAGTACACGGTCGCTTTCAAATAGCCGAGTTTATTTCCCGTATCGTGGCGAACCCCTTGGACTTCGTACGCATAAAGCGGACGTTGCTGCAGAAGCCGGCGAAGGCCGTTCGTGAGTTGAATTTCGCCTCCGCGATCAGCGGCGGTGGCCTCCAGCGCAGCAAAAATATCCGGCGTCAGAATGTAGCGGCCAATAATCGCGAGGTTCGACGGCGCTTCGGCACGCGACGGCTTTTCCACCAGATCGTTGATTCGGTGCACCAGCCGGCCGGTGCCGTCGAATGAACCAGTCACAGTATCCGGTTGAATGTCAACGATCCCGTAATTCGAGACCTCGGATTCCGGCACGCGCTCGACGGCAAGAACGGGTTCCCCTCCGACGCGTTCGTACACATCGATCATCTGCTTCAATGCAGGCGGATCTGCGTCGATGACGTCGTCGCCAAGCACCACGGCGAACGGTTCGTTCCCGACGAGCGACTTGGTCACCAGCACGGCGTGACCGAGTCCGAGCGGCTCGCCTTGACGCACGTAGGAGAGGTTGATGAGATTCGAAATCTTTCGCACTTCGTCGAGCTGCTCGCGTTTGCCGCGACTTTCGAGAAACGTCTCGAGCTCGGCGGAGCGATCGAAGTGATCCTCGATGGCGTTTTTTCCGCGTCCGGTCACGAGGATGAGATCAGTGACGCCCGAGGCGACAGCTTCTTCGACGCCGTATTGAATCGTGGGCTTGTCGACGAGCGGGAGCATTTCTTTCGGCTGCGCTTTCGTCGCTGGCAAAAAGCGTGTTCCGAGTCCAGCCGCCGGAAACACAGCCTTCCGAATAGGCGGGGGCATCCGGAATAGCATACAGGTATCAGGTATCAGGTATCAGGGGATCAGGGAATAGGTGACAGATGCTCGATCCGGCTTTTGTTCGCGACAACATGGATCTCGTGCGCGATCGTCTGCGCGCCCGCGGCGTCGACCTGCACGTGGAGCTCGAGGAGCTCGCCGGGCTCGAATCGCGTCGGCGGCGTTTGATTCCCGAGCTCGAGGGGTTGAAGCGCGAACAGAACACGGCGAGCGACGAAGTCGCGCGCGCGAAGCGGCAGGGCCTCGACGCGACGCCCATCTTTGAAGCGAACAAGCAGCGTGCGCAGAAGATCAAGCAGATCGAGAACGAGCTCGATGGAGTGGAGCATCAGCGCCGAGGCTTGCTCGCAACCATCCCGAATCTTCCACACGCGTCAGTGCCTGTCGGCGCGAGCGCTGCAGACAACGCCGCCGTGCGGAGCTGGGGCGAGCCGCGCGCGCTTGGCTTCGAACCGAAGGCGCACTGGGATCTGGGTCCCGCGCTTGGCGTGATCGACTTCGAGCGCGCGACGAAGATCTCAGGCGCGCGCTTTGCCGTCCTCATGGGAGCGGGCGCGCAACTCGCACGCGCGCTCATCAACTTCATGCTGCACGTGCACACAACGGAGCACGGGTATATCGAAGTGGAGCCGCCGTTTCTCGTCAACGCGGCGACGCTCTACGGGACGGGACAGTTGCCGAAGTTCGAGCAGGATCTGTTCAAGATCGGAGGCGACTGGGATCTCTATCTGATTCCTACAGCGGAAGTCCCGCTGACGAATCTCCATCGAGCAGAGATTCTGGACGGTCGAACGCTGCCGCTGAAATACACGGCCTACACGCCGTGCTTTCGGAGCGAAGCGGGCTCGCACGGCGCCGACGTTCGCGGTCTCATTCGACAACATCAGTTCGACAAAGTGGAGCTCGTCAAATTCAGCGCACCAGCGACATCGTACGACGAGCTCGAGGGCCTGACGGCCGACGCCGAACGCATTCTGCAGAAACTCGATTTGCCGCATCGCACGGTGCTCCTGTGCACGGGAGACACCGGCTTTTCATCGGCCAAGACGTACGACATCGAGGTGTGGCTGCCGAGTCAAAACGCGTATCGGGAGATCTCCTCGTGCTCCAACTGCGAGGCGTTTCAGGCGCGCCGCGCGAGTATCAAATTCCGGCCGGAGGGGACAGGCAAGGCAGATTTCGTACACACGCTCAACGGCAGCGGCCTAGCCGTGGGACGCACGCTGATCGCCATTCTCGAAAACAACCAGCAGCGCGATGGTTCGGTGGTGATTCCAGAGGCGCTGCGGTCGTTCATGAACGGACGGGAAGTCATCGAGCCCAGGCAGTGAGCCCGTCGACAATCAGCTGATTGTCAACTTGGCCAGGTGAGTCGAGTGGCGCGATCCACGTCCTCCACGGCGCTGGTCTCGGTCGAACCCGACGCAAACGCTGTGGCGGACTGTCAACGCGCAGCTTTCCGAATAAAATGGCCGTCGGAGGGATGTGTGAGTGGTTGAAACAGGTGGTCTTGAAAACCACTGTACGGGAAACCGTACCGGGGGTTCGAATCCCTCTCCCTCCGCCAGTAAATGGGCCACCTACGCTACGCATTCCGGATCGGCACGCTGACGGGCGTCGCCGGGGGGCGCCTCGTCCACGTGTTGACGCGATCGACCCCGGACCACGTCGCGGCGTGGGAAAAGCAGCAGGAGCTGCGCACAGGGCAGTGGCGCCGGCGGCTGTTTCATCCACGATTGGCCACCCTGTCGCTGCGCGCGGTGCATCGTCGTGCCCCACGGACTCGGCGAGCTCACGAGCGCGGTTGGTAGTGGCGGCACCCTCACGATCATCGGCTGACGGCGGCCACCTGTGTTCGAAGAGCCACGGTCTTTCGCGCCCGGACCCACGAGTTCGAGTTCCTGCTTCAACGTGAACCACGTGACGGCGCGCGGCGTCGCCGCGCTCGAACAGACTCGCCGAGCGCTTCAAGCAGGTACGCGCGGCTGCCGCCGGGCGCCTGCTCGAGCAGGCGATCCCAGAGTTGCAGCGTGTCAAGCATCTGCTGCCGCCTGGCGATCAGTTCGCTGATCTCCACGTCCACAGCGGTGACCATCCGCTCGGCGGCCGCGCGCACTCGCTCGCACGGTTTCCCGCCCGCGGCACGCACGCGGAAGAAGTCAGCGATGTCGCGGAGGGCAAACCCGAACCGCTGCGCGTTGCGAATTACTTTGAGGCGGTGAACCACGTCCGGTGGATATTGACGATATCCCGCCGGCGTGCGCGCGGCGTTTGGAACGAGGCCCATCTGCTCGTAGTAGCGAATGGTGCCGGTCTTCACCCCGGCAGCCGCGGCCACTTCGCCGATTGAAAGAAGAGCACTCACGATCGCGATGGTACTTCGGGCTTGACCTTGCAGTCGACTCGAAGGTTTAGGCTCGATGCATGAACACACACGCTCGTTCGATCATCGTCCTGGCGCTGTTGCTCACGTTCGACGCATCAATCGCCGGAGCGGCGCAGCATGCCGCGATGCCGCCGGGAATGACACACGAAGACCACATGTCGCAGATGCGCAAGGAAGACGACTTGAAAAAACGCGGCGCGGCCGCCATGGGCTTCGATCAGGACAAGGTCACGCATCACTTCCGCGTGACAACGCAGGGTGGGGTCATTCAAGTGGATGTACGCGATCCTTCGGACCACACGAATCGCGAGGCGATTCGCCTTCACCTGCGGCAGATCGCCGCGGCATTCGCTGAGGGCAACTTCGAGACACCGTTTGCCACACACGCCGAAGTCCCACCCGGGGTTGCCGCGCTGCAACGGCTGACGACGATGGTCACGTACTCGTTCGAGGAGACCACGACGGGTGGTCGCGTGCGGATCGTCACTACCAACCGTGAAGCGCTGGCCGCGATCCATGTGTTCCTGCGGTATCAAATCCAGGAGCACCGCACCGGCGATCCGTTAACCGTCAAATAGAGGCGTGTCGTTTTGCTCGAGTCATCTGCGGTTGATGCCGAGCGCTTTGATTCTGGAGGCCAGAGTTGTCGGCTTCATCCCCAGCAGCACTGCGGCTCCCGTCTCGCCAAAGACGCGACCCTGAGTCTGTGCGAGTGCGGCCTCGATGTTCCCTCTCTCGAGCCGGCGAAACTCCGCGCGCGTGACGGGCGACCTCCGTCCCTCCCAGAGACCTCCGTCCCCGCCGGAAGGGATGGAGGTCGCTAACGGGGACGGAGGTCTGCGGGCGCGGAGATCGGGAACTCGCGCGGCGGCGACGTCAACCACGAGCGCGAGCTCTGAAAGAATGCGATCGTCAGGAATCTCGCGGTCGAAGATCGCCAGCACGCCAACGACGCCTGCATCGTCTATCAGCGGCAGACCGATGAACGCGCGAACGCCCTGGCGCGCAACCCATTCCGGGTTGATCAGCCAATTCTCGTCTCCGCGGAGTCCCCGAACGACCAACGCGACGCCGGTGGTGGCAATCTCCGCAATTCTGGACTCGCTGATGGCCATCTGCCGAAACTCTCCGTCCAAGCGCTCATAGCTTCCGCCACCACTCGGCGTGCCCGCACTCGCGTAGAGCTGCAATGCCCTGCCGTCCTCGTCGTCCGGGGACTGAAACCAGAGGCGAGCGAGCGCCACCGACCGTGAAGCCGCCATACCACCGGTGACCCTTTCAGCCAGCATAGAAGTCGAGGCGGCTGAAGCGACTGCTCGCAGAATCGAAGAGAGGGCTAGGTGCACGCACGAATACTACGATTATTCGTAGTAATGCGTCACGAGAAATCGTAAGGGACTTCCGCGGCCTCGACGCCTGGCGACGAGAATTCGTAGGTTTTGGGGTGCCCGAGGGTCGGGCCGCCCAATTTCACGAGCTCAATGCGAACTGTGATACTTTTTCCGGGCGTGAAACGGCCAACTGCAATTGCCTTGCTCCTGGGCGGTTTGTTTTGCATCTCCTGTTCCTCGGGGTCTGGAGTGACGCAGCTGCAGAAAACTGACACCACGGTTGGAACAGGGGCCGAGGCGCGCAAGGGCTCGGCTGTCCGGGTGCATTACACCGGCTGGCTGTACGACCCCAAGACCGCCGATCACAAGGGGAAGAGGTTTGACAGCTCACGTGACCGGAACGAGCCGTTCGAGTTCCACGTCGGCGCCGGCGAAGTCATCCCGGGCTGGGATGAAGGCGTCCAAGGCATGAAGGTGGGTGGCAGCCGTCAATTGACAATTCCACCTGCGATGGCCTACGGCGAGAACGGCGCCGGCGGCGTCATTCCACCGAACGCGACCTTGCTGTTCGATATCGAGCTCCTCGACGTGCGATAGATCGCTGTAATTCCGGTGGCGCAGCCACTTTGTCGGCATTTTGGGCCCTGCGGCGGCTGTGACTGGCAGAATCTCGCCTATGCCGAGCAGCTCGCGCGGAAAGAGCAGTTGCTCGCGGATCTCCTGCGCGCCCGGTTGAAAAAACGGGTCCCTGCGATCGATTCAATCCGCAGCATGCCAGTCGATCGCAGCGGCTGGCCCTGGCATTTCCGGCACAAAGCGTCTTTCGTGTTCGGGATGAGCAAGAGTGGCGAGCTCGCGATCGGCCACTACGCCGCCCGATCCAACAACATCGTCCCCATCGTCGAGTGCCCGGTGCATACCGATCGCGCCAACAGAATTGCGTTTGCGCTGCGCGAGCACCTCGCGCGCGCGCGCATTCCGGCAGCCGGCGGCGATTTGCGTGGTGTCGTGCGACATCTCGTCATCCGTACGACGATCGATGATCGTGAAGCCGTCGCCATGCTGGTCGTGACACGTAACGACAAGGCACTGCGCGCGCCCATTCGCAAGTGTCTCGCCGGACCAGAACGTCCGACAGGTTTTCTCTTGAATGTGCACGACGAGCCTGGACCGTTCATGGTGGGACGTCACACCATGCGGCTCGACGGTCCCGCGCACGTTCGCGAACGAGTCGGCGGCATTACGTTCCTGGTGTCGCCAATCTCGTTTTTTCAGACAAACGCACTGGTCGCGGCGACGCTCGTCGATCTGGTTGTCGAACAGATTGGCGCCCCGCCTCGACACGTCGCGGATCTCTACGCTGGCAGCGGCCTGTTTGCGCTGCCGCTCGCCGCGCGCGGCCACCTGGTCAAGGCAATCGAAGAAAGCGCGCAAGCGGTTGAAGATGGTGAAGCCAACGTCCGGTTGAACCGTCTGTCGAAACGCGTACGGTTCATCCGGAGTCGCGTGGAGGACGCACTCGATCGGTTCAAATCACGCGATGTGGACGCGGCCATTCTCGACCCGCCTCGCGCTGGATGCCCTATACGTGTGCTCGATCGAGTATTCGGGGACATCGCACCTGAAACGGTGATTTACGTCTCGTGCAATCCCGAGGCGCTGGCCGCGGAGCTTCCGAGTATTGTCGATGCGGGATACGACGTGCGCCGTGTGCAGCCGGTCGATATGTTTCCACACACGACGCACCTCGAGACGGTCGTTACGCTCGGACGCCAGCAGTCGAAGCCATCGAAACGCGATCACAGAGCAACGAACGCGCACACATGATCACGCTTTGTGGCGAAGCGTTTTCAGCGCGCGCCCGAGTGACATTCTCCTGTCCACCATCAGATATCTGAGCTGCGCGAACGACACATGATGCGTCCGCGACGCGTTCAGCGCTTTCATGAACTGACCGCGCGAGCGGAATCCCACTGAAGCCTGTTCGAGCGACATGCCCCCGAGCACCGGCGCGTATCGGGCGCGCTCTTTCGAGTTCCAGTGCCAATTGGGTTTGGGTTTGTACGGTTTGGGGGGTTCCGATTTGTATAGTTTCGCCAGCTTGGGTTTGGGAGGCTCTGGCTTGTACAGCTTCGCTGGCTTTGCCTTATACGGCTTTGCAGGTGGCGGCTTGTGGAACTTCGCGGGCTTCGGTTCGTGCGGCTTCGGCGGTTCCGGTTTGTAGAGCTTCTCCGGTTTGGGTTTCGGCTTCTCCGGTTTCGGCTCGTACAGCTTCGCCGGTTTGGATTTCTCCGGCTTCTCGACATGCGCCTTCTGCCAATCACCAAGCGTGGGTTTTGCAAACGCGGGTGTCGCAGCGACGCCGGACAATGCAAAGGTCAGCGCGCCAACAAGGGCGACCCGTCTGAACATAATGACCTCCTGCGAACACAAAAAGAAACCAAGACGTGTGCCAGCGAACGTTGTGGTCAACGCTATGCTTTTAAGGGATGGATATTGTTGAGCCACGGCCTGCGTCGACCGTGGTGGTCATACGGCGCTCTGCGACCACGCCGGTCGAGGTCCTCCTCGTGCGCCGCAGTGACACCGTAGCCTTCATGGCGGGCGCGTTTGTGTTTCCTGGTGGCCGCCTCGACAACGAGGATCGCGCGCATGCGGCAGCAGCCGGCCGATCCGAGACGGAAGAATCGCGCTTCGTCGACCTCACCTATCGCGAAGAGCTGTCATTTCGTGTCGCCGCGATTCGTGAGCTGGCGGAAGAAGCAAATGTCAGCGTCTCAATCGACGATCTGATTCCGTTCGCGCATTGGGTGACGCCCGAGAGCGAGCGGCGTCGATATGACACCAGGTTTTTCATCACGATGATGCCCGCCGATCAGGAGGCGCGGCACGATGCAAGTGAAGCGACTGCGCTCGCCTGGTTGACGCCCGCAGATACGATCGAACGCGCACGCGCCGGCGAGATCATGCTGCCGCCGCCGACGTGGACGACACTCAAGGAACTGCGGCAGTTTGGTTCGATCGATGCTGCTCTCGCGTGGGCGCGCGGACATCCGATCGTGCGCATACAACCCGTGCTCATCGAATACGGCGAGCACAAGATATTGACCTTGCCTGGTGATCCGCTTCATCCATCGATGCCTGCGGCGCAGATTCCGGAGGACACTCGATTTGTCTTCCACAGTCGTCGAGGATGGCTTCCTGCTTCGGAATGACTCGACGCCGGCGATCAGACCGGATCGACGTGTGCCGTCTGATCGTCGCGCGTGTCGAGGTCCGGCAGTTGCAGCGCGGCTCGCACGAACATCTCTTCCGGCAATGCGCCGAGAATTTCCACGCTCTCGTTCACGATCGTCTTTGGCACGCCGGTCACGCGATAGCGCCGCGTGAGATCCATGAATTCTGTTGCCTCAATCGACGACGCAGTGATGAGTGGATTGGCAAACGCCATCTTCTGCGCCAGGACGACCGCCCTGGGGCAGTGCGGTCACGTCGGCGTGGAGAACACCTGCAGGTGCATCGGCTTATCGACCGTCGCGAGAAGCTTCAAAGTGTCGTCCTGGAGTTCGACGTTGCCCGTTCCAGCAAGCAGTACGGCTTCGACCAGCGGCACGAATTCGTAGCCGGTCGGTGCGCCGAAAAAGCGCATGCGCGTGTCCTCGCCGCCTGAGAGCACAATGATGGCGGGTGACTTGTCGATCCCGTACTTCTGACGATCGTCGAGATCGAGGATGAAGTTCTTGTCAACAACCGAAATCTTTTCGTTGAGACGCGCAATTTCGTCGAGCACCTGCCGCGCGACGGGACCGCTCTCGGAGCCGCCAATGGTTTGCGTGAACAGCATCAGCGTGACGGGTTTTTCAATCGCGGAGAGGTGTTGCTTGAGTACTTGTTCGTCCTGAGCCGACAGCAGGGCCATTAGTCAATTGTAAGTCTGTTGATCCGCCGATGGGGGATGTAGAAGTGACGACGCGAAGATGTGTGGAATGAGGAAGTAACGATAGGGGCGCAGTGAAAACGCGGAAAATGTCTAGAACTTGAACAAATCGTCGAACGCTTTTCGTGCACCGGAGGGTTCGGTTGCGGCGCTGGCCGTCGCCGATGAGGTTTCGCGCTCCCACGTCGTACGCGCGGAAAAAAACTGACACTCGTTGGCAGCGTCCTTTGGCGAAATGCGTGCGGCAATCGGCTGTGTGCATTCGAAGCGTGCGCTGGGATCGAAATGCACGCACTGTGCGCACGATCGCAGATCCTGATTGCATTTGGCGCACTTGCTTCGCGAATAGATGCTGCCATCGACAATAGTGCCGCAGCGCGAGCAACGCGCGACCTGCCGGTAACCCGGCATGTTGGGATTTTTCGCGCCTTCCGACGAGATGCGGCGCGCGCCGGCGGGCGCACCCGGCTCCCGTTCGGGCCGTCGCTGCGGCTGACCCTCAGGTGTGCCCAGCGGTCGCGCCGGACGCTGACGTCCGCGGTCATCGTCCTGATACCCGCGCTGCCGGTACTTTCGGTCGCTCATGCTCTCGGCGCGATTATAAGGGCGATTTCGTCGTCGTTATAGCCAACTTCTTGCAACACCTCGCGGGTGTGCTCGCCGAGGAGCGGTGCCCTGCGATTCACGACGGGTGGTGTCTCGGACATTTTCATCGGCGACCCGGCAACGCGCAGATCGCCGAGCGTTGGATGCTGGATGTCGATCACCATCTCGCGCGCCTGCACCTGCGGATCCGCAAACGCTTCTGCGTACGTGTTGATCGGCCCGCACGGAACCCCGGCCGCCTCGAGCCGGTGGATCCAAACGGCGCGCGGGTGGCTAACGGTAAGTGCCTCGATCCGGGCAACCAGATCGACCCGGTGCCGAACGCGTCCGGCTACTGTCGCGAAGCTCGGGTCCTGTGTCCAGTCCGGACGCCCGAGCACTTTCGTCAGACGCTCGAACAGACGGTCGCTCCCCGCGCCCAGCGTGATGTAGCCATCGGAGCAGCGGATGGCTTGGTAAGGCGCGAGCATTCTGTGCGCCGATCCCATGGGCTCGGGCGTCACGCCTTCGGAAAAATACTGGGCCGATTCCCACACCGACAGTGCCAAACCGGCTTCGATCAGAGATGTATCGACATGCTGGCCGCGGCCGGTTCGACTGCGGTAGTGCAAGGCGGCGAGGATGGCGCTGAGCGCGAACAGCGCGGCGCCAAGGTCAGTCAGCGGCACGCCGACTTTCATCGGCGGCCCGCCCGGCTCGCCGGTAACGGACATCAGACCTGACACGCCTTGCGCAATGAGATCGAACCCGCCCTTTTCGCGATCGGGTCCCGTCTGGCCGTACCCGGAAATCGACGCGTAAATGAGCGCCGGATAGTCACCCGAGAGCGACCCGTAATCGAGGCCGAATTCGCGCATCACGCCTGGACGATAATTCTCAATCACGATATCGGTGCGCTGCAGCAATCGCCGAAAAACCCGTTGGCCCCCGGCACTCTTCAGATCGAGGACAATGCCGCGTTTGCCGCGATTCAGCGCATTGAACCCGGGGCTGTCGCTGCCAATCGCGCCCGGCATGCGGCGCGTGGAATCCCCTTGAGGCGGCTCCACCTTGATTACGTCCGCGCCCATGTCGCATAGTTGCATCGCGCAAAAGGGCCCGGCCATCACCTGCGTGACATCCAGCACGCGAATCCCGGCGAGCGCGGTTTGACGTGTTGTCATGTCTATCCCTGAAGCCCAGTTCACGTCCGACGATCGCATTGCCTACCTGACATTCCAGCGGCCCGAGCAGAAGAACGCGCTGACGTGGGCCATGTACGAGACGCTCGTGCAGGCGTGCGAATCGGTTGATGCGACGCCTGACATCTCTGTCTTCATCATCCGATCGCACGGCGACGCGTTTGCTGCCGGCACGGATATCCGACAGTTCACGACGTTTTCCACCGGCGAGGACGGCGTCGCCTATGAGCATCGGCTCGATGCGGTCATCGATCGCATCGAACGCGTCAGTGTCCCGACCATCGCGCAGGTGCAAGGCATCGCGGCAGGCGGCGGGTTTGCCATTGCGCTTGCATGTGATCTTCGCGTCTGCACGCCCAACGCCCAATTCGGGATGCCGATTGGACGCACACTCGGCAACTGTCTCTCAGCCGCCAATTATGCGCGCCTCATCGACTATATCGGCGCCGCTCGAACCAAAGAGCTCCTCCTGACGGGCCGCATGCTCGATGCCTCCGAAGCGGCGACGCTTGGATTGATCACCCGAGTGGCGGATCCCGCCGCGCTCGATGCCGTCGTCGCCGATCTCGCCGGCATAATCGCGGCGCAGGCGCCGCTCACGGTTCGGTCCACCAAGGAAGCGCTGCGTCGAATTGCGCAGCACCGGCGGCTGCCAGCGACTGAGGCTGACGACCTCATCAGGGCCTGCTACGCGAGCAACGACTTTCGCGAGGGCGTGGCCGCGTTTCTGGAAAAGCGTTCGCCGCGGTTCAGCGGACGCTGAGCGCCACCTCCGTAGGCCACAGATGGGCACAGATAGACCGCAGATACACACAGATAGGCCGCAGATAACCGCAGATAAACCGCAGATAGGCACAGATACGCCGCAGATAGCCGCAGATACAGCGCGGATCGACGCAGCTATCGATCGCGAATCTCTCCGTCGCGCGCTCGCACGGCAGATTGCAGGCGAGGTGCGTTTCGACGACGTCTCGCGTGCCCTGTACTCAACCGACGCCAGCGTTTACCAGATCAAGCCGCTGGGCGTGGTCGTCGTGAAGTCACGCGACGATATCGTGCGTGTCGTGAATCTGTGCCGGCAATACAACTGTTCCTTGACGATGCGCGGAGGAGGGACGTCGCAGGCGGGTCAGGCAATCGGCAACGGCCTGGTGGTGGATACGTCGAAATATTTCAATCGCCTGCTCGAAGTCAACGTTCCCGAACGTTGGGCACGCGTCGAGCCTGGAATTGTCCTCGACGCGCTCAACGACGCGCTTCGCGAGCACGGTCTTCGTTTTGCGCCCGACATCTCCACCGCGAGTCGCGCGAGCGTGGGCGGAATGATGGCCAACAACTCGTCGGGTGCCCGATCGGTTCTGTACGGCAAGACAATCGATCACGTGCTCGAGCAGCACGTGGTGCTGTCGGACGGTTCCATCGCGCTCTTTCGTGAGCTCTCTGCCGCGGAAGCGGATGCACGATCGAGAGGGGATTCACTCGAAGCAGTCTGTTATCGCGAGGTTCGTCGCATTGCACAGGAGTGCGCGGAGCAGATCGAGAGCCGCTTTCCGAAAGTGCTTCGACGTGTTGCTGGGTACAACCTCGATGCTTTTGTTCGGCCGGATCAACCGGTCAACCTGTCAAAGCTGATCGTCGGCTCCGAAGGAACCCTGGGCGTTGTCGTCGAAGCGAAGCTCTCGCTCGTGCCGCTGCCGGAGGCGAAGGCTGTGCTCGCCATTCAATTCAGCGACCTTCTCGAGGCGCTCCAGGCGGCGCCCGTCGTCCTTGCGCATCATCCGTCGGCCGTAGAAGTCATGGATCGATTCATCCTCGATCACACGCGGCAAAGCCCCGCGCTCGATCGGCTCCGACAGACTTTCATTGAAGGTGACCCTGCGGCGCTTCTTTGCGTCGAGTTCTATGCCGATCGCGCCGAGGATCTGCCGTCCCGTCTCCTGGCACTCGAACGAGAGCTCGTCGAGCGGCGCCTCGGCTATCGCTATCACCACGCGTTGGACGCCGCGGCGCAAGCATCGATTTGGTCGCTGCGCGAGGCTGCGCTGGGACTCTCGATGGCCATGAAGGGCGATGCCAAGTCGCTGTCGTTCGTCGAAGATACGGCCGTCGCGCCGGAAAGGCTCCGGGATTACATCGAGCGCTTTCTTGCGCTCGTTCGCCGCCACGGCACCGATGCCGGCGTGTATGCTCACGCCTCGGTCGGGTGCCTGCACGTTCGTCCCGTGGTCAATCTCAAGACCGAAGGCGGTATCCGTCAGTTCGAAGCCATTGCGCGCGGCAGCGCAGATCTCGTGCTCGAGTTCGGCGGCGCGTTGTCTGGCGAGCACGGCGACGGTCTGGTGCGAAGCCCTTTCATGGAGCAGATGTTCGGGCCCGAGCTGTATGCGGCCTTCCGCAGCATCAAGCAGACGTTCGATCCTCATGGGATTCTCAACCCAGGCAAAATCGTCGACGCGCCGCCCCTCACGTCGAACCTGCGGTACGGAACGGCATATCAAACGCGCAAGCCCGTCACGTATTTCGATTACACGGAGTACGGCGGCCTGGCGGGCGCGGTTGAGATGTGCAGCGGCCTTGGCGTCTGCCGCAAGACGTTGGACGGCACCATGTGTCCATCGTTCATGGCGACACGGGAGGAAGCACACTCGACGCGCGGTCGCGCGAACGCGCTGCGTCTCGCGATGTCGGGCGAGCTGCGAGAGGCGGGGCTGGGCGAAGAAGGCGTTCACTCGGTGCTCGATTTATGTCTGGAGTGTCGAGCATGCAAGGCCGAGTGCCCTGTTGGCGTCGACGTCGCGCGATTCAAGAGCGAGTTTCTGGCCGATTACTGGCGGCGGCGCGGCACACCGCTTCGCGCGCGCGTCCTCGGCAACGTACACCGCATCGCGGCGTGGGGCAGTGCCCTGGCGCCAGTGTCCAACGTTCTTGCTCGGAGCGCGGTGGCGCGCTGGATCAACGACGCGGTGCTCGGAATCGACAAACGCCGCCGGCCTCCTCGATGGTCGCGACGAACCTTTGAGCGCCAGTTTCGCGCGCGCGCAGGTGCAGCGGGCGCGAGAGTGACGATCTTCAACGACACGTTCACGAATTACTACAATCCCGACGTCGGCATGGCAGGCGCCAACGTGCTCACGCGTTTGGGCTTCGGGGTCGATCTCGGGTCGAACGTCTGCTGTGGACGTCCCCTGATCTCGCAAGGTTTGCTGGATGCGGCGTGCCGGCATGCGGCGCTCAACACGGATCGATTGTTTCCACTCGCGGCACGCGGCGAGCCGCTGTTGTTTTTTGAGCCGAGTTGCCTGTCAGCAATTCGCGAAGATGTGCCGGCGCTCTTGAGAGACGAACGTCAGCAGAAAGCTCGACTCGTCGCAGAGCGCGCACTGCTCTTCGAGGAGTTTCTGGAGCAGCAATGTCAGGCCGGCCGCGCGCGACTCGATCTCCATCGCGGCCCGTCGCGCATACTGCTGCACGGCCACTGTCATCAGAAATCGATGGGCAAGGTCGCTTCTGCCAGAGCGCTGCTGAATCGGGTGCCGGACGCGACAGTCGTCGATCTCGACGCGGGTTGCTGCGGGATGGCCGGCTCCTTTGGTTACGCACGCGAGCATTTCGACGTCTCGCGTGCGGTCGGCGAACGCCGGTTGTTGCCGGCCGCGCGTCAACTGGGACCTGACGACGTGCTGGTGGCAAGCGGCGTTTCGTGCCGTCACCAGGTTGCCGACTTCACGGGCGTTCGCGCCATGCACGCGGCCGAGCTCCTTTGGTCTCTCATGTCGGAGCCCGCATGAATCTCGCCGTCATCTCTGTTTGCGCCCTGGCTTTGGCGGTACTCGTGAGCTGTGTCAGTCGGCTCAACGTGGGCGTGCTGGCGGTGGCGCTGGCGTGGATTGTGGGCGTCTACATCGGGGCGCTGCCGGTCAATACCGTGATGGCGGGGTTCCCGAGCCAGCTTTTCCTGACGCTCACCGGCGTGACGCTCCTGTTTGCGCTGGCGCAGAGCAACGGCACGCTCGAGCGCATCACGCATCATGCCGTTCACATCTGCCGCGGGAACCGCGGCGTCATCCCCGTGATGTTCTTTCTGCTTGCGGCGGCTTTGTCGTCGATGGGCCCGGGAAACATCTCGACGGCGGCGCTGATGGCGCCGCTGGCAATGGCCACCGCGACGCGATCTGACATCCCGCTCTTTCTGATGGCGATTATGGTCGGCAACGGCGCCAACGCAGGCGCGCTCTCACCGTTTGCTCCGACAGGCATCATCGTGGACGGACTGATGGCGCGTAACGGGTTACCAGGTCTCGAATGGCAAACGTATCTGTACAACCTCGCCGCGCACGCCACGCTGGCGTTCGG
>Ga0137368_10001143_pt1 | contig 27687 bp, 26 predicted proteins | sample SagtaG_13_FD_104917 | JGI IMG/M metagenome (GOLD analysis project Ga0137368, IMG submission 104917) | Vadose zone soil microbial communities from Sagehorn Ranch, Mendocino, California, USA - Sage1_L_100_16 metaG | ecosystem: Environmental > Terrestrial > Soil > Vadose zone | place: USA...
CTGTCCCCGAGCGTGGTCGGCGAACGGTGGACGGCTGGCGACGCCGCCCTGATCGATGAGGCCCAGGCGCTCATCGCCGGGCCGCCCAGGACGTACGGCCACGTGATCGTGGACGAAGCGCAGCCACCCGGCGCGCTGAGGTGCGGCCTCGCCCCCACTGGGTACCATATGATAGCATATGGTACATGGCGAGAGCCCAGACCCTGGTGCAGCTCACGGACGAGCTGTTGGCCGCCCTGGACCAGCAGGCGGTGGCGACGCGCCGGTCTCGTTCGGACCTGATCCGCGAGGCCATCGACCGCTACCTGACTGCGGAGGCCGCGGTCGAAGCCGACCGCCAGATCGTCGAGGGATATCGACGCATCCCACAGGAAGCCGACCCCTTTGGCGAGGCAATGGCTCGAGACTCGATCGCCGCTGAGCCGTGGTGAATCGCGGCGAGGTCTGGTGGGCCGAGCACCCCGAGGCGGGCAGGCGGCCCTACCTGATCCTCACCCGTCAGGGTGCCATCCCTGTCCTCCAGCGCGTCCTGGCTGTACCCGCCACCCGTACGATCAGGGGGATCCCCACGGAGGTCGTCCTGGACCAGGACGACGGCATGCCGCAGCGGAGCGCCCTGAGCTTCGACAACGTCGTGACCATGCCTAAGTCACTGTTCACAGAGAGGATCTGCCGGCTCGGAGTCGATCGGCTCGAGCAGGTCTGCCGCGCTCTCCGCACCGCGGCCGGCTGCTGATCGCTGCCCGCACGATTGGGCGTATCGACGAACTGTACAGTTGGACGTGCGTCGTACTCGGCCAGCTCGATCGGCGGCTCGTTCAGGGGAGGCTCGCCGACCCACGCGGCCCGGATCTCCTCCTCCCTCGTTCGCTCCTGGTCCGAGGGCTCGGCCATCGCGCCCATCACGCCCTGGCGCCGAACAGCTGCCATGTCTCGGGGACACCCTTCAGCTCGTGTCCGCCGCCGTCCTCCAGCTCGATCCCGGAGCCGCCCAGGAGATCCTTCACCGAACTGGACACCAGCACCTCGCTCGGGCCGGCCAGGGCGGCAACGCGAGCCGCGATGTGCACGGCGAGGCCGCCGACATCGGACTCTCGGAGGTAGACCTCCCCTGTGTGGATTCCCGCCCGGATCTCGAGGTCGAGTGGCCTCACCGCCGCGATGATCGAATGGGCGCAGCGCACCGCTCTTACCGGCCCATCGAATACGGCCAGAAACCCGTCGCCCGCCATGTTGATCTCCCGCCCCTTGAACCGGTCGAGGTCGCGGCGCGCCAGGTCATTGTGTTGGTCCAGGAGGTCCCTCCACCGCTGGTCGCCGAGAGATGCGGCCTTCTCTGTCGAGCCCACGATGTCCGTGAACAGGAGCGTGGCCAGCACGCGGTCGGGATCGGCGCCGCTGCGAGCGCCGGTCAGGAACTCCTCGATCTCCTCGACGAGGGCGTCCGTGTCGCCCACGAAGACGAGGTGGTCGGCCCCGGGCAGCTCGACCAGCTTCGCGTCTGGGATCAGGCTCGCGACCTGCCGGCCCAGCTCGATGGGGACGATGTGGTCCTGGGTTCTGTGCAGCAGCAGGGTCGGCGCCTGGATCAGCGGGACGACGTCCCGAGCATTGAACACCATGGACCGTCGAAAGTAGTGGCCGACGGCGCCCGGCCGGACGGAGGCCCGCTGGAGGCGGGCGAACTGGGCGACGAAGCGCTCGTCGCCGACTCGGCTCGGGGCGAGGATGGGCATGCCCCCGCCTCCCCCGTGGAGCGCCAGGTCGTGCCTGATGGCCTGTACCATCTCGTCGATGGACTCGGGCGCCCAGCTGTGGCCCCCAACGGTTGCCGAGTACATCACCAACGGTCCGCACCGACCGGGATGCATGGCCGCCAGGAGCATCGCGATCAGCGTGCCGTCCTGGACCCCGAACACGGCTGGTCGTTCCGATCCCGCCGCGTCGAGCACCGCGATCGCGTCCTCGACTTGCGTCTCGAGGTCGGGGAGCTCGTCCAGCGGTATCGGATCGGACAGCCCCGTGCCCCGGCGATCGAAATGGATCAGCCGGGTGAACGAGCTGAGTCGGCGCAGCAGGCGGGCCCACTCGGGGATCTCCCACACCACCTCCACGTGGTGGACCCACGAATCGATCAGGAGGAGATCGGTCGGTCCGGTTCCCACGACCTGATATGCGAGGTGAACATCGCCATTCCGGGCGAATCGGGTCTCCGGCTGCTCCCTCATCTGGTCATCCTGATCGGGTCGTCCGCCCGGATCATCTCAGGGACGGAGGGATGTCACAGGCTCGAGGTACGCTGCACGCACTCCTGCTTGGGCGCTACCAGGCCGAGTTCCAGCGCCGGGGAGTCACGATCCACACGCCCGATGTGCTTCTTGCGGGAACCGCACGTGTCCACGGAGCCATCATCTTGACCGACAACATCGCGGACTTCCCGATGCGTGACGTTCGTTCCGAGCGGCCGATGGGCGATTGACGAGCCGTAGCTTGACCGTAGGTTCACTGAATCACGAGATCGACGCAAGGTCAGTGGGCGTCCATGGCGGTCCTAATGCTGGGGCGATTGCCCCTCGGCGAAGGCCGCCACACTGCGAGCGAAGGCGTCGAGGTCGCTCAGACCCTCGCTCAAGGCACGGTGGACCCGCGAGTCATCAACCTCGGCGTACAGATGAACCAGCCTGTTCCGCAGCCCGACCAGCGCCCGCATCCGCTCAGCCAGCCTCGCATCGAGGATGCCACGCTCCTCGAGCACCGTGAAGGCGTCCCGGAAGTCTCGCGGCACGCGCCATCCTTCCGAGGAGATGAGGTGATTGGCCAGGTCGATGCAGACCTGGGCCGAGGCCTGGACCAGGTAACGGCCGGCGAAGGCCTGCTGCTCGACGTAGCGGTCTACCGGCATCGAGGCAAGCTGGGAGAGGCGCGTCCGATTCTCCGACAGAGCCTCGAGGAGCCTTCGGACGCGCGCGGGATCAACCACGCAAGCCCTCGCGAGCCACCTGCTGCAGGTAGCGGCGAGTATGGGCCTCGAGGGTTGGGAGGAAGTCGAAGTACTGCGATCGGGTCAACACCTCGAAGGCCACTCGACGGGCCTCGTCGGCCGAGAAAAGCACGCGGCCCTCTTGGACGACCCGGCCCCTCATCTCGAGGGGAGCCTCATCCAGCACGATGAGGTCGACGTCCGGGACGCCCATGACTCGACCGAGCTGGTCCGCCAGCGCTTCCTGCTCCAGCAGTCCTCGCCTCCCTTCGAGCAGGACCGCCACGTCGGCGTCGCTGCTCTCCCGAGCCCCGCCGCGGGCCCGAGAACCGAAGAGGTACGCGACCACCACGCCGGCATTGCGAAAGATCTCCCTCAGCCGTTCGGACGTCCCATTCATGGTGCCAGTGTATGGCTGGGAAACGGCCGGGGAGTTCTACCCGACGACCGCGGGGCGGGGTGCCTGCTGCAACCGCTCCAGCCAGGGCTTGGCCTGCAGGCGCTCGAAGACCTCGCCGGCCTCTGCCAGGAGCGGCTCCGCCTCGTCGAGCCGTTGCTGGGAACCGAGCCACTCGGCGTGCTCGAGCAGCGTGACGGCCAGCCAGAAGGGCGTGCCGATCTCACGGAAGGCGCCGGCCGCCGGCTTCATATGGGTGGGAACGCGGTCCAGGTCTCCCTCGATCCAGGCCAGCCGCCCCCGGAACCGTGAGGCCTGGGCCTCGAGGATTGGCGAGCGCTCGCCCGGCCAAAGTCCGTCGATCTTCTCCAGCAGTTCGCGCAGAGAGCTCGTGTCTGCGAGGGCCGCCGCGGCTTCCAGCCCCTGGACGAATGCCTCCTTGACGTCGGTGTGCAGCCACGAGAGGCCCGGTCCCAGGGCGATCGAGTCTCGTGCCGAGGCCAGCGCGTCCTCATTCCGGCCCTCCGCCCGCAGGATGCGGGCGCGGACCCACGCGAACCCCGCCTGGAGCTGCAGGTCGTCCGAGTCCGCCCACCTCGCGGTGGAATCGAGGACCTCCCGGGCCTCGTCCGGCTCCCCACGCTCGATCAGCAGCGAGGCGAGGTACCGGACGGCGCGACTGTCAGAGCCGAGTGATAGCCTCACGACCTCGGATTCAAACCGGGTACAATCTGGAGTATGAGTGAAGTCCGAATTCAGTCCGTACGCGATCCGTTCGACGCGCCTGAGCTCATGCGGTCGTTCCTCGAGACGATCACCTTGAGCGACGCGATGGGCCTCTTGGAGGAATCCGACGTGGTCGAGTCGCTCGATCTGACGACCCTTCGCCGGGTGGCGGAACGCGCGAGCCGAGTGGGGATCGCTCCCGGGGCCGCGGTGGCGTTGGAGCGGCTGACCAATCGCCGAAGGCACGGCCGGCGCGTCGACCGATCCGATCTCACAGAGCTGAAGGACGCCATCGAAAGACTGTGGGAGGGACTGGAGCAGTCTCCCGTCCCAGAATTCGAGTGGGTATCCCTGCTAGAGGTATTCGGCGCGGACGAGCTTTCCTCGCTCGTGGGCACCTCGCTGTCGAGCCTTCGCCGCTACGCCACGGGCACACGGGCCACTCCCGACGACGTCGCCGCCCGGCTCCACTTCCTGGCCAGGGTGGTCGGCGAGCTGAAGGGCTCCTATAACCAGATCGGGATCCGTCGGTGGTTTCGCCGGAAGCGACTCGCGCTCGAAGAACGCGCGCCAGCCGATCTCCTCCGGGGATCGTGGGCCCCCGAGAACCCGGGGCCGGCCGAAGTGCTCGCGCTCGCCCGGTCTCTGGCTTCCTCGCCGGCCACGTGATCGCCTTCCGACATTGCGATTCGCGTTTCCCCTTCCTGTGGGAAGACGCGGGGCAGCTCCCCGGCCGCTGGCACGACGTCGGTGAGGGTCCGGTCCATTACCTGGCAGACACGCCCGATGGCGCCTGGGCGGAGTTCATCCGTCATGAGGAGATCCGCGACCCGGCCGATCTCGAGACTGTCACTCGAGCTCTGTGGGCGATCGATGTTCCAGATGAAGGCCACCACCCCCGTCCGGCCCTGCCAAGGCGCATCCTGGTCAGGGGTCCCGGGACCTACCTTCGATGTCGCGCGGAGGCCCGCCGGCTTCGAGCCGAGGGCCACGGGGGGCTGCTCGCTCCTTCCGCGGCGCTGCTGCCCGGCAGCGCCGCAGGATGGCGGGTGGACGGGGGCCTGGTTCGTGGTCCACGCAAGAATGGGATGGTCCTGGCGTTGTTCGGACGGCGTCCCGATCTCATCGGTTGGCCGGCCACCGTGGCCGGGCGCCCGGGCGAAGACATCCTTGGCAGAGTGAGGTACTTCGGCAACTAGCGCGCTCGCAGCGGTTTGTGACCCTGTTCGAGCGACTCTTCTCCCAGTAATCTCTTGAGCCGTGACGACCTGCTCGAGCTGCGGAGCTGTAAATCCGTCCGGGCAAAAGTTCTGTGGCGAGTGCGGGGCTCGCCTTGCTGTGGTGTGTCCCTCCTGCGGGACCCAGAATCCGCCCGGGCAGAAGTTCTGCGGGGAGTGCGGGGCTCGCGTCGATGCCCAGGCTCCGTCAGCTGCATCTTCGCCGGCGGGCGGACCCTCTGTCGTTGGCCGCGAGGCCGCCACAGCCGAGCGTCGCCTCGTCTCGGTGCTCTTCGCCGACCTGGTCGGGTTCACCACGTTGTCCGAGGACAGGGACCCCGAAGAGGTCCGCGATCTCCTCACCCGATACTTCGACGCCTCTCGTCAGCTCATCGGCCGCTACGGCGGAACTGTGGAGAAGTTCATCGGCGACGCGGTGATGGCGGTGTGGGGGACTCCGGTGGCCCAGGAGGACGACGCCGAGCGAGCGGTCAGGGCAGCCCTCGATCTGACCGATGCGGTCACCTCCCTGGGCGCCGAGGCGGGCGTGCCAGGTCTGCGGGCTCGGGCGGGGGTTCTCACCGGCGAGGCGGCGGTGACCGTGGGTGCCGAGGGTCAGGGGATGGTGGCCGGGGACCTGGTGAACTCGGCCTCCCGCATCCAGGCGGCGGCACCTCCAGGGTTCGTGTTCGTGGGCGAGGAGACGAAGCGAGCGACGGAGTCCGCCGTCGCCTACGAGGATGCCGGTGCCCACGAGCTTAAGGGCAAGGCCGAGCCGGTCCGGCTGTGGCGGGCCCTGCGGGTCGTGGCCGCCAAGGGAGGCTCCAGGCGCGTGACCGGACTGGAGGCCCCGTTCGTCGGCCGGGATCGCGAGCTCCGACTGCTGAAGGAGCTGTTTCATGCAACGGCGGAGGATCGCACGGCCCGCCTCGTGTCCGTCACGGGCATCGCCGGCATCGGAAAGTCCCGTCTGTCGTGGGAATTCGAGAAGTACGTCGACGGCCTGGCCCAGAACACGTGGTGGCATCGGGGGCGGTGCCTGGCGTACGGCGAGGGCGTGGCGTACTGGGCGCTCGCCGAGATGGTCCGGATGCGAGCAGGGATCGCTGAGGGGGAGCCCCCCGACGTCGCCCACGAGAAGCTGCGCGCCGTGATCGCCCAGCTCATGCCCGATCCCGAGGAGCAAGGTTGGGTCGAGCCTCGTCTGGCTCATCTCCTGGGCATCGAGGAGCACGTCGCCCGGGAACAGGCCGACCTGTTCTCTGCCTGGCGGCTCTTCTTCGAGCGGGTGGCCGAACAGCGGCCCACGATCCTGCTGTTCGAGGACCTCCAGTGGGCCGATGCCGGGCTCCTCGACTTCATCGAATACCTGCTCGAGTGGTCGAAGGATCACGCCCTGTTCATCCTCACGCTGGCCCGGCCGGAACTGCAGGATCGTCGCCCGACGTGGGGAGCGGGCAGGCGCAACTTCATCTCGGCTTACCTCGATCCGCTCGCGACGGCCGCGATGGAGGCGCTCCTGCGGGGGCTGGTCCCCGGCCTGCCGGACGAGCTGCGAACGAGGATCCTCGATCGAGCCGAGGGCGTGCCGCTGTACGCCGTCGAGACGGTCCGGATGCTCCTCGACCGCGGGCTGCTCAAGAAGGACGGATCCGAGTACCGCCTGACCGAGCACGTGGTGGACCTGGAAGTCCCACAGACCCTCCACGCCCTGATCGCCGCGCGTCTGGATGGTCTCGCTGCTGAAGAACGATGGCTGCTCCAGGTCGCCTCGGTGATGGGCAAGACGTTCTCCAAGCCCGCCCTCGCCGCGGTGACGAGCATCCCGGCGACGGAGATGGACACCCTGCTGACCTCGCTCGTGCGCAAGGAGGTCCTGCAGGTCCAGGCGGACCCTCGCTCGCCCGAGCGAGGCCAGTATGGCTTCCTTCAGGACCTGGTGAAGCGCGTCGCGTACGAGACGTTGTCGAAGAAGGAACGCAAGGCCAAGCACCTCGCGGTCGCCTCGTACCTGCAGACGTCTTCGGGCTACGAAGAGGATGAGGTCGTGGAAGTGATTGCGTCCCACTACACCGAGGCGTATCGAGCGGCGCCGGATGCTCCGGACGCAGAGGCGATCAAGGAGAACGCACGGACGATGCTGGCGCGAGCCGGTGAGCACGCAGCGTCACTCGCCGCCAACGAAGAAGCACAACACTACTTCGAGCAGGGCGCCGAACTGGCCGAGGATCCCGCCACGCGGGCCGAGCTCCTGGAACGCGCGGGCATGATGGGACGCATGGGTGGACGGTCTGATATGGCCACCGACCGGTTCGAGCAAGCCATCGCCCTCTTCGAGCAGGCGGGGCATACGCATGCCGCAGCCAGAGTCTCCGCGCGCCATGCCGAGATCATGTGGCAGACCGGACGGCTGGCGGACGCCGTCGACCGCATGGAGCAGGCCTTCGAGACGTTGAAGAGCGAAGAGCCGGACGAGGATCTCGCGATGTTCGCAGCGCAGCTCGCCCGCTTGCTCTTCTTTTCCGGCCACTCGGACCGGGCTCTGGAGCGGTTGGAGATCGCCCTCGATATCGCGGAGGGGCTCGGCCTCCCCGAGGTTCTGTCGCAGGCGCTGAACACCAAGGGCGTCGTCATGATGTCGAGGGGTAGGGGGAACGAGTGCGTGGCGCTCATGGAATTCGCCCTCAAGATCGCGCTGGAGAACGACCTCTCCTCGGCGGCCCTCCGTGCCTTCTACAACTTGGCCGACCAATGCATTCAGACGGATCGTCACCAAGACGGAGTCGAATACGTGCAGCGAGGACTCGCCCTCGCGCGCAAGATCGGCAACCGCCTCTGGGAGTGGCAGATGCTCGGCCAGTTCTATCCCTTCACCGCGCTGGGCCAGTGGGATGAAGCCCTGGAGATGATCGGCTCCATCCCTGAGGAACGACTGGATGACGTTCGGACGGTCTTCACGAACCTCCTGATCGGGTGGTCCATCATCCATCTGAACCGGGGCGAGCTCTCAGAGGCCGCCAAGGTCTTCGACCGATTGTCAAAGGTGGAGGCGTCCGCCGATGTCCAGGAGCGTGCGTCGCTCGCCGTAGCACATGGCATGCGAGCTCGCGCGGAAGGCCGGCACGAAGACGCACTGAAGGCAGCCGAGGAGGCGTTCGGAGACCGGGAGCTGCTCGGGTTCGGGTCGGAGATCGTCAAGGAAGCGTTCGTCCTGGCGACCGAGTCGGCATTGACCCTTGGAGACGCGACGAAGGCGGAGGAGCTCCTGACGATAGTGGAAGAGGTCCCTCCTGGCAGGCTGCCGCCGTTCCTTGATGCGCAGGCGAAGCGCTTCCGAGCCCGCCTTGCGGAGCAGAGGGGGGCGGACGGCCTGGTCGAGCAGTTGTTCAAGGCAGCCACCGGGGTGTTCCGAGAGCTCGCCACCCCCTTCTCCATGGCGACCACCCTGCTCGAGCACGGCCAGTGGCTCGTCGCGCAGGGACGGGTCGGTGAGGCTAAGGGCCTCCTGGATGAGGCGCGCGAGATCTTTGCGCGGCTCAAGGCGACGCCATGGCTGGAGCGGGTTGAGCAAGCCTCGTCGGCGTGGCCCGAGTCCGAGGCCGTTACCGGGCGAGTCTGATCCCTTGCATTCCATCAGGGAGTAGGCGCCCCTGGCGCACGGGGGGCGCCAGGCACGAAGATGGCCGCGATCGCCGGGGTCGGGCAGGGAGCGAGGTGGCCACGCGAAGCGTTGTCTCGGTACGGATGAACCGGTGGGCGGTCCTCGCCGGCCTCTATCCCAGGGGGCGCCCGCCTCATTCACGGCAACGCCGACCGCTCGGCCGATAAGGCAAGCCGGGCGCGGGGCAATCGAGGTCAGGCGGCGATTGCAGTTGGCGGGTATCGATCGGTTCGATCCGGCGATCATCGCGTCGGCCGGCGGGAACGTTCTGCGGAAGCCCCTCACGTTCGGCAAGGTCGACGTCCTAGAGCTCGTCGATCTGGCCGATCACCTGCGTCGACCGCGGGCACAGCCGCTCCTCAGCGCACCGCGACGCTGGCCCGGCGGGCCAGGACCAGGCACGCCAGAGCCAGGAACAGCGCACCGAACCCGCCCATGATCGTCCAGTCCACCCATACGGCCCTGGAGAAGCTGTCGCCATACTGGGCCAACAGCGGCGGGCCCAGCGAGCTGCCACCTCTGGCCAGCAGCTCGTCGAGGCTCAGTCCGCGCCCGAGTGCCTCGAACGCCCACCGGTCCGACATCGGGTAGCTCAGGAGCTTGCCGATCGTCGCCATGATCGGCACCGGCAAGATGGCCCCGGAGAACAGCACCTGGGGGAAGCACAGCAGTGGCATGGCTACCGTTGCCTGCGCCGGCTCGGAGACTGCCGCAGAGGTCAACAGGCCGAGAGCCAGGGCGGCCACGGCATCCAGCAGGAGGGTGACGGCCAGGGATCCCTAGACGCCCCACCCCGCGCTCGGCAACCGGTCGAAGGCCCGCAGGATCCCGAGCATCACCACGTCGACGCCCACCAGGAAGGGGACCAGCACGGCGAGCTTCGACATCACGTACGGCCCGATCCGGAGGTTCACCCGTCGCTCCCGTCGGAAGATCGGGAGCTCGGTGACGATCTGCAGCAAGCCCGTAGGTGAGGCCGAAGAAGAACCCGCCGAACGCGATCCAATACAGGATCATGATCGTGGCGCTGGGACTGGGATGGGCGAAGTCGAACGCTCCCGGCTTGAACAGCACGACGAACATGAGGACAACCAGAACGGGCGTGCCGACCAGGATGGCAAGCGTCAGCCGATTGCGCACCAGGATGTCGATGTTCCGGCGGGTAAGCAGCGCCCATTGCCCCACCGGCCCAATCGGACGGGCGACCGAAGCGGCCCGTTCGTCCCCTGAGGCCTCGGGCCAGGAAGCATCGCCGATCGCCCGGTCCTTCCGGGATGCTTCGAACCGGTGCCCCCACTCCTCGGGCGTGGCTTCCTGACCCAGCCGCTCGTAGATCTCGGCGAAGGAGTCGACCACGAAGTACTCGGTGGCCTCCTCGGGCCGACCGAAGAAAGCGAGGTGGCCTCGGGCCAAGAACACCACCTTGTCGCAGATTCCGATCTTCTCGGGAGCGTGTGTGGTCAGGATCACCGTGCTTCCCGAGTCGGCCAGTCGGCGCAGGAGGCGCATCATGTCCGACTCCGTGGCCGGATCCAGGCCGGAGGTGGGCTCTTCCAGGAAGAACACCTCGGCGTGGTGAGCAGCTCCACCCGATGCTGACAGCTTGCGCTGCCCGCCGGAGAGTGAGCCCACGCGAAGCTCGGCCCGCTCGGTAAGGTCGAGCGCGTCCATGGTGTGTGCGACCGATGCATCGATCTCCTCACGCGAGGTGCCCGCAGGGAGGCGGAGCCGAGCTGCATAGCGCAGGGTGAGCTCGAGCGGCAGCTCCCGGTGGATGATGTCCTCCTGCGGCACGTAGCCGAGCCGGGACCGGAAGGCGCCGATGTTCCCGTACAGGTCCACGCCGTTGTACAGAACGGCTCCCTCGTCGGCCGGATGAACGCCGGCGATGGCATCGAGCAGCGTGGACTTGCCCGCGCCGCTCCCGCCCACGATGGCCACCAGTTCTCCCGGCTCAACCGAAAACGAGACGTCGTGGAGGATCCGCTTGCCGCCGCGGACGCGTCTGCTCACTCCTCGTACGTCGATTCGGAAACCCGCTCCCGGTCCGCGACGAGGACTCCAGGCAGGCCCTCGGGGCCGGGCTTCGCTGCGGCCAGCGCCGAGTCGAGGGCAGTGTCGCCTCGTCGAAGCTCCTCGAGTTCAGCGCTGGAAAGGACCCATAAGCGCGATGGTGACTCCGCGGTGATAGTGGCCAGACAGGCAGGGGCGCCGAGGTGGCGCCGCGTCCCCGATCGACTGCCCGGCCTCGAAGTACCAGGTCTCGTCGGTTCCCTTGACCGTCCCTGCCAGACGCCCGGATTCGATTACATAGAAGCGCCGGTACAGAACCTCCCCCGCCTCCACCTCACCTTTCCGCATCCGCAGGGCCAGTTCGTTCAGGAGCTCCCGGGAAAGGCCGCGGAGAACCGGCGCCTTCCGCATGAGCCGGACCCGCCCAGCAACCTCACGCCAGTCCTCCAGCCGGTCGGTCTCGCCGATCTTCACGACGCCGGTTATACGTGGCGGGTCCGGCCCGGTTCAAGCCCACCCGGAGGCCGGCCGCCGTCCGTACCTCATCCTGACCCGCCAGGCTGCCATCGCCGTCTTGAACCGAGTCGTGGCCGTGCCGGCAACCCGGACGGTTCGAGAGATTCCCACCGATGTCGTCCTGGAGGAGGACGACAGCATGCCCAGCGCGCTGTGACCAATGCGGTGCTCCGGCCCAGCTCGATCAGTGACAACTAGGGCATCTCCCACGTCGCAGGCCCTTCGTTCCGGTTCACTTCGACAACCCCGCGAATCAATCCCGTTTCGACTCAGCATCCATGAGCGCATACAGCGTGCCGTACTTGAGGATGAAGCATGGCAGGTGATTGGGCGGCCTCCATCCCCATTGCCATCGCCCCCCGATCGGGTGACCGCCGGAGAGAGTGACATTTTCGGCTAAAGAGCGGATGCCTCACGTGCCACCCCGCCTCTACATTCCGGGCGCGAGGACGTACCTGAGACGACGTTTCCAACGTGCGTGCTCATGACAAAGGGGGGCCCCAATGAAGCGGCTCGTAGCGACCGTCGTGCTTCCGATCGCCCTGTTCGTGCTCCAGGTCGGCTTCTTGGCGACTCCGGCCTCAGCTCGACTGGGGATCCAGTCGAATGCCGACATCGGCACCAAGCCCTTCGAGGCGCCACCCGGGGAGGGCCCGAGCGCCAGCGCGAAGCCTCCGAGGGCGATCCTCGAGGCCAAGCCAAACCCACGCACCAAGCCTCAGCTCGCGGTCGGCGCAAATGTCAACGTGAGCAGAAAGACCGGCAACCAGCTAGAGGCAGCCATTGCGATCGACCCAACGAACGCAGACCGAGTATTCACTTCCTCCAACGACGAGACGCTCAACCTGGCCGGGGTGTTCACCGCAAGGAGCACTGATGGAGGGGCGAATTGGACTACCGGCGTGGTCGGTACGGGAGCTGACGGGTTCGCCGCCGCGTGCTGCGACCCCAGCCTGTCGTGGGACTCGTTCGGGAACCTGTTCCTCGCGTACCTCGCACTCGGCCCACCCCGCACCGTGGAGCTTCTCGTCAGCACGGACGGCGGGGGGACGTGGACCTCAATCGGACCGATCGACACCGGCGCCGGCAAGGACCAGCCCACCGTGACCACCGGCCCGGGGTCGGTGTGGGTGACGTGGCGAGACAGCTCTGGGACGGGGATCCAGGCGCGGGGGGCGGCGGTGAGCGGCCTCGGAGCGGGCAACATCGGTCCGTTCAACGCCGAGCAGACCGCCCTTGGTTCCGTAGGAGGAAACTACGGCGACATCGCCATCGGTCCGGCAGGCCAGGTACTGGTCGCCTACCAGATCCCGGCGACAGGAGAGGGCCCGGCCACCATCTTCGTGAACCTGGATGCGGACGGACTTGGGGCTGGAGGGTTCGGCGCCGCGACCGCCGCCACCACGACGAACGTCGGAGGCTTCGACTTCATCCCCGCTCAACCCGACCGTTCGGTGGATGCAGAAGCCGGGTTGGCATACGACCGCTCCGGAGGACCCAACAATGGACGCGTTTATCTCGTGTACAACGAGGAGACTCCGGACGAGAGCAACGACACCGACGTCATGGTCCGGTCCTCTCCGAACGACGGGGTGGCGTGGAGCGCCCCCGTCAGAGTGAACGACGACGTGGGCACCAACAGCCAGTTCCTACCGAAGATCGCCGTGGACCAGGCTACCGGTGACGTCGGGGTGAGCTTCCACGACGCCCGGAACGACCTGCCCGGCGATCCGGATGGGCCGAACAACGACGCCCAGGTGTTCGGATCGAGGAGCACCAACGGCGGAGTCACGTTCGAGCCGAACTTCCTGGTCAGCGCCGGCACCTCTGACGAGGATGGGGCCGAGCCGCCGCCCCCGTGCTGTCTGGACCTCGACTACGGGGACTACACGGGCCTCGCCTTCTTCCAGGGTATCCTTCGCCCTGTCTGGGCGGACAACTCGAACAGCACCGGTGACAACCCGGACGGCACCTTGACCAGATTCGACGTCTACACCGCCGGTGTGTCGTTCGCGCCACCGGAGATCTCCATCGACGACGTGAGCCTGAACGAGGGCGACGCCGGGACGACCGCTTTCACCTTCACTGTCACGTTGAGCGGTGCCTCGCCCGACCCGGTCACGGTCGACTTCGCCACGGCTGACGGTACCGCCACGGTCGCGGATGGCGACTACCAGAGCAATTCCGGGACGCTCACCTTCGTGCCGGGCGATACCAGCGAACCGATCACCGTCCTGGTGAACGGCGATACGAAGTTCGAGCCGAACGAGGACTTCTTCGTGAACCTGTCGAATCCGGTGAACGCCACCATCGATGATGGGCAGGGCGACGGGACGATCCTGAACGATGACCCTGTGCCGGCGGTCTCCATCGACGACGTGGCCGTGGACGAGGGCAACTTCGGTCCGACCCCGGCCACGTTCACCGTGTCGCTGTCGAACCCGAGCTTCCAGACCATCACCGTCGACTTCGCCACGGCCGACGGAACGGCGACGGTCGCGGACGGCGATTACGTGCCGGCGGCGGGGACGGTCACGTTCCTCCCCGGAGACACCAGCGAGGAAGTCACCGTGACGGTGAACGGCGACACGAAGATCGAGCCGGACGAAGACTTCTTCGTGAACCTGTCGAACCCGGTGAATGCCACCATCGCCGATGGCCAGGGCGAAGGAACCATCGTGAACGACGATCTGTCACCCAGCGTGCCCTGCACGATCACGGGCACGAACAAGAGCGATCACCTGGTCGGCACTCCCGGGGACGACGTGATCTGCGGGGGCAACGGAAACGACCTCATCGAGGGCCTGGGCGGGAACGACGTGCTGATCGGCGGGAACGGCCGAGACAGGCTGCTCGGTGGAGACGGCAACGACCTGCTCCTGGGAGGGAATGGAAAGGACATCCTGGAGGGCGGAAACGGCAACGACACCCTCCGGGGTGGCAACGGAGCCGACAAGCTCGTCGGGGGACCTGGCTCGGATGCCTTGTTCGGCGGGAGAGGCCCCGACAAGCTGGACACGGTGGACGGAGTCTCCGGCAACGATCTGGCCGACGGCGGTCCCGGGCCGGACAGCTGTATGGTCGATCCGGGAGACGGGGTCATCTCGTGCTAGCGCTGTGTGGGCTCAGTTCGGAAGGGCCGCGGATGTTTCCGCGGCCCTTCCCCACCTGGTGAGGGAGCCCGGAACCGACCCGACTGCGGGCCCGTCTAAGGAACGAGCGAGCATGGACAGGCGTCCACACTTCTTCTCGCGGCCGACGTTCCCCCTGGTTACAGGGGGGGCGTCGCTGTTGATCCTCCTGGGGGTGGCGTGTGGGGGCAAGGCGCCGTCGAGTTCTCCGGCCGCGTCGGTTTCGCCAGCTGAGGCGACCACCTCTCCCGGCTCCCTCGTTCCGGCATTGACCATCCTGTCGCCGCGCTCGGGACAACGAGTATTGGCTCCGGTCCCCATCCGATACCGGGTGGGAGGATTCGTACCCGGGAAGACCTCCCTCATCGTGTATCTGGGGGAGCCGGGGTCCAGCCTCTCGTTCGAGTTTCCGCTGGCATCTGCGACGGGAGTCATTCGCTTGGAAGACCACCCGATGCTGTCCGGCAAGAGAACACTCACGTTCAAGCTAGCAATGAATCATCAGCCCCTGGAGGATGCGGAGGCTGAGGTGATCCTTCCGAACGTGATCATAGAAGGGGAGCGAGGCGCGGCCTGACCGCTTTGCGTGACCACGGGAAGCCTCTAGCCAGCTTGTTCCAAGCGCCGCCCGGCCGGCTCCGCACCGAGCCATCAGTCGGCTTTCCTAGCCCTTCTCGGATCGCTGTCCGGTGGCCTCAGCGATGCCGCTTTCTGTGCCCGCTGACGGGCTTCGGGCGCCAGGCTGGGCGGCGTGACCGCCACCTGCTCGGTGTCTTCCCGGCAGCAGGTGGCACCGCCCACCGTCGCCGGTCCTCCTCGGTTGAGGTGGAGGGCTCTTCTGGCTTGTCCTCCTCGAAGTAGGGCGCGATCCAGTCCTCCATCCCCAGCTCCAGTCGGATGGCGTCGATGTCGGGCACCGACGAACCCCGGGCCCGGGCGCTCTCCCACCGCCACTCCAGGTCTCGCAGCAGCGACTCCAGCAGGGGCCGGCTGTCGAGGCCCTCCGCCGCCTCTCGAGGGGTCAGCCCGCCGAGGGCCGGGACCGCCTCGTCCAACCAGACCTGCTGCCACGCCCGAGCGGCCTCCGCGGACCCGCCACCCGGCGGCGAGCCCGAACCGCCGCTTCTAAGGAGCTCGACCTCCCCCGCCGGATCGACTACGTCTCGCGAGACCACGCGCGGCGAGGCTCCGATCTCTCGGAGGATCGCCACCAGCCGATCCAGCCGCTCCATCGAGTTGACTTCGACCGATATCCCTCCGGCGTCGAACCCGAGCGTCCCCCGGCTGTACCGCTGGGGCTTGTCGCTCTCCTCCACCAACTCGGTTCCTTGGCGTTCGGCGAAGGCCCGGGCCTCGGCCATGGCCGTGTCCCGCTCGGGCCTGGTCATCTCCCTCCCCAACCACGCGACCGTGTCATCGTCGTCCAGCGCCTCGAAGTCGGCGTTGGCGAGGAGGCGAGCCCGCACTTTGGCCGGGTCGTCCACCTCGACCCGAGCGGTGACGAAGAGGAGCGGGTCGCCGTCCGTGTTGGTGACCGCCACCGGCCGGGCCGCTCGTCCGGCCACCTCCGCGTACAGCGACGGGAGCAACGACGCCGTCAACCGGCTCAGGAGTCCCGCCAGCTCGGGGGAGGCTGTCTCCTCTCGAAGGTCGTTGAGCGCGGCGGTCGGCGTACCGGGCTCGACCGCCGGGACGTCGGGAAGCGGCCGGGTCCGCGCGCTGCCTTTCGGCTTCGATCCGCCCCGGCCACGAGGGCCCCGCCCGGCTCGACCGGCCTTCCGTGTGTACTCGGCGGCCAAGTTGAGCAGCTCGTTCGCGATGTCGTCACCCTCGCGTGAACCGATCCGCATGGTCGCCGCTCCCGTCCGCCACACCCCATCGACCGGGATCAACGCCCCCATGATCACCGTCCATCTGGGTAGCCCCTCTCGGATCTCCGGCGGGATCGAAGCGAACAGCCGGGTGCCGGTCAGGATGTCCGTGATCAGCGATGCCGGCCCCAGCTCGAGCTCGTCCACCTGCCACAGCCCATATCGGGCCCCGTCCGCCCAGTCCCGAGCCCGGCGTGCCAGGTGAGGAGCCGTCGCCGGGTCATCCGCGAACCGTTCGAGGATGGTCCGTTCGGACGAACCCGAACCTCCGTCGGGAACCGGTATCAGGTACCAGGTCCGTTCGACGAGCAGCCGGAGCTCGGCTTCGTCGATCACCGACTTCCCAGACTCGGAGCCGGCCTGTCCCAACTCCGAGAGCCATTCCTCGACGCCAGCCGTGACGGTCGGCTCGAACTCGGGCCGTTCCGAGTACCGCTTGAGGGCCTCTCGCAGCTCGTACAGAGGCGAGGGATCGCGGAACCGCTCCACCGCGCGCTGCTCCCTCGGCCGGCAGCACCGACCGTACCGCTGGCCGGATCCGCAGGGGCAGGGCCTCCTGGAGCCGACCCCGGCGAGGTGGTGATCCGCCTCGACGAGGGCGTCGGCGAAGATGGCTCCGACGAGTTCGTCTTCCGGGTCCTGTTGGGTCAGGGGTTCAAGGAGCTCCAGCGCATCTGCCATCCGGTGCAATTCCAGATAGGCATGAGCGAGGTGGAATCGAAGTCTCGGATGCTCGGAGCGCGTCAGGGCTCCCTCGCGGATCTTCGCAGCCCGCCCGAAGTCGTCTTCCAGCTCCGCCACCTGCGCGACCAGTTCGATGGTCGTGAGCGACTCGGGCTCCAATCTCTCGAGGGAAGCGACGACCTCGCGGGCCCTCGATGGAGAGGTGCGCGAGGCGATCGCAGAAGCAAGCCCGGGCGGAACCGGCTCACCGGCCTCGATCTCGAGGACGGCCTTCGCCGATACCTCGGCTGACACTCGAGGATCGAAGACGTCGTCGACCAGCGCCCGGGCCTCCCGCTCGGCCTTCCGCGTCGCGGATAGGTCCGCTGGACGCCGCCGGGCCATGTTCCTCCTCTTTCTCTTCGATTGGCCCATCTGACCTCCTGGCCATGGGAGTACGACACGAACAAACCAGGGGAAGGTCGGCGACCCGACGACGGATCGTCGTGGGGAGGGGCGGATTGGTCGCCTATATGCTACGGCGAGCCTATGCCCGACTCAGTCTTCCGGGGACCCGAGCAGGTCATCGACGGCCAGCGCGAGCCCCGGAGCCTGCGGCGTGTCGAGCGTTTCCTCCCGGGCGAACAGCAGCGGGTGACCGTAGCGATCCCCTTCCAGGCGGTACACTTCGACCCGCTCGGCCTCGAGGTCCACGAACCAGAACTCCGGCACGGCAAACCGCTCGTACAGCTCCCGTTTGCGGACCAGCTCGAGCCGTCTCGTCGACGGGGAAGAGACCTCAACGACCAAGTCCGGCGCCGAGCGGAAGAACCGCTTCTCGAACCGTCCGCGGTTCTCGGGGCGCACGTAGACCACATCGGGCTCGACCACGTTCGTCTCCGAAAAGTAGATGTCGAAGGGCGCGGGCAGGACCTCGCCACCGTGCTCCTCACAGTACGTTCCGACCCTCAGGACGAGCTTGGCCACCACGCGCTGGTGCCGCGTGGCCGGTGCGGCGGTCACAACGAGCTCCCCGTCGATGAGCTCGCGGCGGAGGTTGTCGTCGGGGAAGGCCTGCAGGTCCTCGTAAGTGAGGCCGGTCTGGGGCTGGGTCGCCATCCTTCACCTCCCGCGTTCACCATGCGAAGGATAGGAAGAGCCTACGACAAGTCCTCCTCCACGCAGACGCCATCCTCGTCCCGCGGGCCGGGCGACCGTATCTGATCCTCACTCGTCAGGGCGCCATCCCTGTCTTGAGTCGAGTGTTCACCGAGAGAATTTGCCGGCTTGGGGTCGACTGGCTCGAGCAGGTGTGCCGGGCCCTCCGCGCCGCCACCGGCTGCTGAGCGCCAGCCCTGGCCGATACGGCCCAACTCGCCAGGCGTCGCCTTACCAGTAGCGGGCGGTCGCCATCGCGATGACGGCCAGGATCAGCAACGTGAGGTCAAGCTTTCCGTATCGTTGGAGCGCGCTGATGAGCCCTCCCATCCGCGCCTGCTGCTCGGTCGAGGGGGCAGCTCCCGACGCGGCCATCTCGTTCCCCAGGTCCACCAAGCGCTCCACGTTCCGCCCCACGCCGATCGTGCCGACGAACATTGAAACGGACGCCAGTACGGCGCCGATGGTGATGACGAGCCCGAACCTCGAGGTCACCCAGTTGTCGAGGGAGCCGTACAGATCCATGTTCCTCAGCCACAACACCCATCCGGCCAGAACGTTCGTCACGCCCAAGCCGGTCATGACCTTCACGACCCTCCGCTTCTTCACCGCCGCGGTCAGCAGCGGTCCGGCGGAGGGCCCGACCTCGGCCGCGGACGGCCCGATGAACCCGACGAACAGGAACGCGGAGCCGACCCAGAGAACCCCGGCCACGATATGGAAGAAGCGGAAGACGAGAAAGAACGGTGCCGTTGCGACCATTTGTCCTCCCTATCCCGCGGAAATCCGGCGCGCTGGACGATAAACGACTTCAGGCGGCCGTTGCTGACTTTGCCGGGACCAGCTGGAGTTCGGTGGTGATCTCCACGCACCCCTCGAGCGACCGGGCCACCGGGCACTTGGACACGTGGAACCCGAGAATCCGGTCGATCGCCTCCCGCTTCTCCGGATCGGCCTGCAGCCGATACCGGACGTGGACCCGGCGAAGTATGATCACGCCGTCATCGGCCTTCTCGACCTCACCCGTCACGTCGGCCACCAGCCTGCCGTCGGATGCGGGGATCTCGCGCGCCTCCAGCGCGCCTCCCAGGGTGCCGGTCAGTCAACCCCCGGCCGCGGCCACCAGGTAATCGAGAGTGGAGGCATGTGGCTCGAAGGTTCCAGGCTCCTTCTTGTAGTGCTCGGCGATCTCGTCGTGCACGCCGAACAGGACCGGCTGGTCCACCGGCAGCGAGGCTCTGCGGGTCCCGCCGGCGAGGCGTTCGATCCGAACTCGGGACGTGTAGGCGACGGCCATCAGGACCTCCTTCCGTGTCTCCGACTCATATACCCGCATGCCTCCCTGAACCCGACGGTGGCGCCCAGCCCAGATTCAGGCGAGGGCCGCCAGCTCCTGGCGAACCCGGGCGGCTCGGACCACGTCGCCTTTCGCTTCCCTGAGCGAGAGCGACTGCCTGAGCGCCTCCGCGGCCTCCCCCTTCCGCCGCGTCAGGCGAAGAACGAATCCGAGGTCGGACCACGCATCCGCCATCTGGGGCAGGTAGTCCACGGCTTCGGTCAGGGCAACCGCCTCCCGGGCGAGCCGTTCGGCCTCTTCGAGGTTCCCGCGCTGGGCCTCGACCAGCGCTAATGCCTCTCGCCATGTGATCTGTGAGGCCCAGTCGTCCATCGGCGAGGCGTCCCTGCCCTTCTGTGCGAATTCCTCCGCCTCGTCCAGGCGCCCGGTCAGCGCCAGCACCCGGGCGAACTGGCTCGCCAGCGTGGAGAAGAAGGACTTCTCCCCGAGGCGGTCGAGGGCCAGGACGGGAGCGCGCATGGTTTCCAGAGCTCGCTCGTGGTCACCGAGGATCTCCTCCATCAGGCCGATGCGACTCCCGACGCACGTGATGGAAAGAACCCCGCCCAGGTCTTCCAGGAGGGGCCGGGCTCTCGCCGCTGACGCTCGAGCCTCGTCGGCCCTCCCGAGCATCGCCGCGAGCACGGCCCTGGCAGTGAGGATCGATCCCTCGGCCAGGCGCAACCCCGATGCCTCGGCCAGGAGCTCGTCGCAACGCCGGACACCTTCGGCCGCAGGCGTCGTCCCCCACATGTGGATCCCGCCCAGCCAGTGCAGCAGGAAGGCCTCGTGGGGCGCTCCGGTTCGGCGCGCCAGCTCGATGACTCGCTGGAGCTCCGCCGCCGAGGCGGCGCTGCGACCGTGGGTCCAATGCTTCGCCGCAAGGATCCGGTGGGCGAAGAACAGCCCCATGTCGTCTTCGTGCTCCTCGAAGAACGGGATGGCCTGCTCGGCTACAGCCGCCCGGTCTTCCCACGCCACCGAAACATCCCACCGCCAACCCTCGAGGAGCTTGGCCCGGAGCTCCAGGGCTCGGTCGCCGGCCGTGCGAGCCGCCTCCTTCACCTCCTGGATGACGGCTGTCGCCCGGGCGAACTCTCCCAGCTCCATGAGTGCCCACCCGAGGTCGAGCAGCACCGTCGAGCGCCGGGGATCGCCGACGGGTAGCAGCTCGGCGGTGCGCGTGAGCAAGGCCTGCGCCGCAGCCAGGTCCGAGCGGTTCAGCGCCCGTCGCCCGGCGGCCTCCAGATGGTCGGCGGCGCGAGCGGCCAGCGCGCGGGCCCGCTCGTCGATGCTCCCGAGCTCCTCCCGGTAGCGGTACGCCTGCTCCAGGTGATAGCCGAGGATCTCGTCGAATTCCGGCGAGCGTTCCCCTGCCACCCGCTGGAGCCATCCCGCGAACGCCTCATGGAGCTGGGCGCGCGTCTCCTTCGGCATGCCGGCGTAAGCAGCGTCACGGATCAAGATGTGGCGGAAACGAAATGCCGTTTCCCGGACGATGTCCGAGTGATCGGGCCTAATCAGCTCCTTGCGCACGAGGGTCATCAGGTGACCGCCCACTGCGGGGCGCATCGGCTCGGGGGCCAGTTCCGAGACCGCGCTCTGGTAGAAGACCTTCCCCACGACCGACGCCCGCTCGATGACCTGCCGTTCCTCACCGCCCAGCCGGTCCAGCCGCGCCGCGAGCAGGGCCTGGATCGTGGGCGGGATTGGGATCGTGGCCAGGTCCCCGGTTGGGACCCAATGTCCGTCGTCCCTCCTCAGGAGCTCGTCGTCGATGAGCATCGACAGGACCTGCTCGACGAACAGCGGGTTCCCCTCGGCGGCCTCGGCGATTCTCGACTTCGAGATCCCTGGAAGAAGGGCCATCCCAAGCAGGTTCTCCACGAGGACCTCGCAGTCCCTCTCGGACAGCGGCTCGAGCTGGATCGTGGTGGCGTTGTGCTTTCCTCCTCCCCAGCCGGGCCGGACATCGAGCAGCTCCTGGCGGGCGATGGCGACCAGGAGGATCGGAGCCTCCCGCGACCATTCGGCCACGTGGTCGATCAGGTCCAGCAGTGTCGGTTCGGCCCAGTGGACATCGTCGAACACCGCAGCCACCTGGCGCTGCTCGGCCAGCGACTCGAGCAGCTTTCGGAATGCCCAGGCGATCTCTTCGGCGGGCGCCGTGGCTTCTCGAAGCCCGATGACCTGCATGAGACGATCGGCCACCGCCTCGCGGTCTTCTTCGGGAAGCAGGGCGGCGAGCTTCCCGGCTGCCGCGTCGACCCCATCCTCGTCGGTAATCGCCGCTGCCTGTCTCACCATCTCCACCACCGGCCAGTACGTGATGCCGGCTCCGTAGGGCAGGCATCGCCCACGCAAGGCGGTCGATCGGCCGGCGATCGCCGACACCAACTCCTGGACCAGCCGAGACTTCCCCACCCCTGGCGAGCCGATGACCGTAAAGAGATGGCAGGCCTGGTCCTCGGCGGCCGCCTCAAAGGTCTGCTTCATGAGTGCGAGCTGTCGCGAGCGTCCGACCATGGGGGAGTCGAGGTGCCGGCGGACCGCCTCCGCCTCGGGATGAACCTCGAGCAACCGGAAGGCCGTGATCGGCTCGTCCTTTCCTTTGACGGTCATGGGCTCGGCCGGCTCCGCGGTAATGGCGTCGCGAACCAGCCGGTACGTGGCCTCGCCGATCAGGACCTCACCGGGCTGGGCCGACTGCTCGAGCCTCGCAGCCACGTTGACCGCATCCCCGGTGACGAGCGTCTGCCCGGTCGCAGGATCGCCTGCCACCACCTCGCCGGTGTTCAGGCCCGTCCTGGTGAGGATGGCGATCCCCCGGTCCCGTTCCAAGTCTCGGTTCAAGCGCTCGAGGCGTTGCCGCATCTCCAGGGCAGCCCGCACAGCGCGAAGGGCGTCGTCCTCATGGAGGGTCGGGATGCCGAACACGGCCATCACGGCGTCTCCGATGAATTTCTCCACCGTCCCGCCGTGCGCTTCGAGGGCAGCCTTCATCTCCTCGAAATAGCGAGCCAAGATCTGCCGAAGGGACTCGGGGTCAAGGCGCTCGCCCAGGTGGGTCGACCCCGTGACGTCGGAGAACAGCACCGTGACGACCTTCCGCGCCTCTCGACGCGCGGGTCCCTGGTCAAGCGGCCTGCCGCAGGCCAGGCAGAATCGGGCAACCTCGGTGTTCTCGGTACCGCAGTTCCCGCAGACCGGCACGAGACGAAGTGTAGGTCTCAGCCCCGACCGATCCCAGCCCGAGCGTCGGTGCCGATTCTCAGTGAGGGGATTGCGGCCGCACGGTTCGCCGCTATCGGTGCTTGCGTCGCCAGATCGGCTCGAGGACCCATTCCGAGGGGCCGATGGAGAGGTGGGATCGACCGACTAGGTTCTCGTCCGGTACGTCGGGGGAGCGCCCTCCGGGTTCTCGGGTGTCCTGTTGATCACAAGGCGCGGAGTGACCGGCGGTTCGCCGGAGCGGCGGGGTCCCGACCACGCAGCCGGAACGGCATCGATCAAGTAGGCCAAGCGGTACGCGATCGGCTCGTAGTTCACCCGCCACCCCTGGAAATGAGGCCAGGCCTCGTCCGGGGTGCGCATCATCGGGAAGTCGACGGACTGCAGCCGCGAGATGCCCTGGTCGAACTCCTCCCGGGTGAGCTGTATGCCGGCGTCCGGCATAGGGTCTTCGTCGTACGGGATGCCCACGGTGCTCGCCAGCTGGCGCAGGCACCGGAACCCCATGGCCAGGCAGAGCCGGGCCTGGACGGGGAGGTCGTCCGGAGCCACCGCCGACCACAGCGCCGCCGAGTCCATCACAGAGAGCAGTGCCAGCAGCCACGATGCCTTCGGATGCGGCGAGCGAAAACGCAACAGGATCGGATAGCTCGAGTGGCTCTCGGCCACGTCGGCTGCCCATCGCTCCCATTGCCGGTAGAACTCGGGGAGCTCCTCGATAGTGATGGTGTAGCGGCTGCGGGCCAGCAGCTCCGGGCCCCACGCGGGCAGCCCAGCCCGGACCGCGATCAGCGTGACCTCCGTCTCGCGCCGGTTGAAGGCGCTGTAGAGGGCGGGCAGGTAGGCGATCTGCAGGGCGACCACAATCAGCCCCGTAGCACCGGCCACGAAATCGATCACGGTCGGACCTCCACCTCGGGTCGAGGCGAAGCCGAGGGTGAACAACGAGGAGCCCGATTCGCGAAACGCCGCCGCCAGGTTCCCCGTCGCCGGCCAAAGCACCAGGCCATAGGCCACCAGGTACGAGGCCAGCCAGGAGATCAGCGTCACCGCCAGGACCAGCGGGGCCTGGAAGGCCAGGATCCGGTAGCGCTGCCCGTAGTGGGGCAGCGAGTGACCGGCCATCCGGAAGGCCGCGTCGATGAGTTTGTCGACCGTCCTGAACAGGCGGGCCACTCGCCCGCCGGGCGTGACCAGCGTCTGCAGAACACTCGCCGACGTCGCCAGGGCGATCAGTCCCCCCAGCAGCGCCCCGAGCACTCGCAAGGCCTCCACGACCCCTCCCTTAACCGGCGACAGATCCCGGTGGGGTCAGCGCTGGGCCAGCTGCCCGCTCAGGCTGAACGGCGCCGCCTCGAGTTGTTTGTGGACAGAGGCTGCTTCTTGATGCGACCGACGACTTCCACTCGAACGGGAACGCCATCGATCTCCGCTGGGAGCGACCCGTCTCTCGGGACCTTCACCAGGTTCACCTTCACGGCATAGCCTTTGGCTTCCCGGGCGATCCCGATGCCGTTCACCAGCTTCGAATCGCCAAGAAGCTCCGCCGCCTTCGCCCTGGCAGCTCTTGCCTTGGAGATGCTCGCCGCCTTCATCGACGTCAAGTTAGCAGGTCTACTCTGAGTTCTCGCAGGACCGGCTCCAATGGATTCGCGTACGTCACGCCCATGCCCGCAGGTCCCCCAGCGTCGCTTCCCGCGAAAAGCAAGGCATAGGGGCGGCGATCGCCGCTCGTGTAGATGAGGGACCCGCTGTCTCCGCCCGCACTGAAGGGCTGCCGCGTGCCGGCGATCTCGATCTGATCGTCGAATCGAAGATTGCCGATGTCGTACTCCACGACGACACCGTCGACTTCGAACGCTGCCACCCTCCCGCGCGTGTGACCAGTGGTTCGCCCGACCTTTTCAACCCGAGAGGCATCCTCAGGCGCCGCTACGTCGGTGGACAAGTGCCGCCTGGCACGGGGGAGCCGAGGGTCGTACTCGACATCCTGGTTCAGCGAGGCGATCGCGCAATCCATCGCGTTGGCGGACCCGGACACGAGCCTGACGAACTTCTGGAGGGCGCCAACCACGTCTCTGGGGCGGCGCCCCTTGTCGTACGCGCCGGGCTGGAGGATCTCGTCCCCACGACGCCCCTGGTTCTCATCGGCCAGGACGTGGTTGTTCGACAGGATGAAGACTGACTGTCCGCGGGACACGAACGACCCGATGGTGCCAGCGGTTATTCGGAAGTGACCGACCGAGATGCCGGGTCGAAGCGGCCGGTGCCGGTCCTCGTTCCACGCGTCGCGCTTGGTCACCCTCCCGATGAACCGCACGTCGGCCTCTCCCCGTGCTGCGGATATGAGCTGGGCGACATGGTCGCTTCGCGCCAGCCTCTGGTGCTGGACTCGCACTGCGAGCCTGTAGTCACCCTCGACGGCGCCGGGAGCGACACCGAGGGCGATGCCCGGTTGTACGCGTTCGACGTCCTTCGTCCGACCAGCTGGAATACCCAGCGGGGCGGCCTTCCGGGCCGGGAGCGCCAGCGTCATGGGGTGTGTCTCCGATAACGAAGCCTTCAGATTGCGGACGGAATCGAGATTCATCGATGCCACCTTCTCCCCAACCCCTGCTTGGTAGACTGCTGCCCATGGCTGAATACCATGAAGTGTTCCACGAGCGTCTGTACTTGAGGGAACCTCGTACCGAGCGACTGCGGAAGAGCGCGGCCGGCCGCCTTCGCCACCTCCTGAACACCGGGTGGAAAGAGACGGAGCGGTGGCATGCGGACGACTACATCACGGTCCGCATGGAGCGAAGCGGCGTCGCCCCCCGCATGACGGAGATGCCGAAGATCGTCCCGTCTCAGCCGGGCCCGCCCCGCCGTGGTCCCGGACAAGGGCCACCTTCCGGACAGCGCAGATAGAGACGGGGCCGAGCCGCTGCAGGCGGCGGGTCCACCCTTTAGCCGATCACCCGGACGCCGTCTTTGTAGACCGCCCGGATACGGTCCGGCAGCTTCTCGAAGTCGAATGGGTCGCCATCCAGGACCACCACGTCGGCTCGCTTGCCCGGCGCCAGCGTGCCCAGCTCGTCCTGCAAGCCCATCAGCTCGGCCGCGCTCGACGTGGCCGCCACCAGCGCCTGCGATGGCGTGTATCCCTTCTCCGCCATCAGCACCAGCTCCCGGAGGTTCGTCCCGTGCGGGGCAACGGGGCAGTCCGTGCCCATGGCGACCTTGACCCCCGCCTCCGCGGCGCGCCGGAAGGACTCGAGCTCGGGTCGGCCGAGGGTCCGCAGCTTCTCCCGGACCGGCTCTGGGATCTTCGGGTCCGCCGCCATCTCTTCGGTGGTATCTCCCGCGGTGAGGGTGGGAACGAGCCAGGTCCCGTGCTCGAGCATCAGCTCGATCCCCTCGTCGTCCAGGAACGTGCCGTGGTCGATCGATCGGACGCCGGCCCGAACCGCACGCTTGATCCCCTCCGCCCCGTGGGCGTGTGACATCACCCACCGGCCGAGGTCGCCGGCCGTCTCCACGATCGCCTCCACCTCGGACTGCGTGAAATGGGGGAGCTTCGGATCGTCGAACGGTGAGAGGAAGCCCCCGCTCGAGGCGATCTTGATGACGTCTGCCCCAGCCCGGACCATCTCGCGGACCTTCGCCCGAACGCCCTCGCCGCCATCGCACACGCCGCTGGGCATACCGGGATAGGTCACGCCCCACTGGCTCACCGCGCCGCTGGGCAGCCAGGCATCGCTGTGACCCCCGGTCATGCTGATCATGTTCACTGAGATCTGCATCCGAGGCCCGACGAGCACACCGTCCTCCACCGCTTGTCGCAGCCCGGCGTCGGCCCCGCTCGCGTCTCGGACCGTGGTGATGCCGAGCGAGAGGATCCACCGGAGGGTCTCGGCGATTCGGTAGAACGGATAGGAGAACGGGCGGTGCATCACGGCCAGCTCGTCGAGGTCCTCGTTTCGCATGGCCACGTGGATGTGGCAATCGAACAGTCCTGGGAGGAGGGCCTGCCCGGACACGTCGACGCTCTCGTCGCCGTCGAGGCCCGGCCCCACCTCGACGATCCGTCCGTCCTCGATGACGAGGTCCGCCTCGGCGGGCGGCGCCCCGGTCCCGTCGAATACCGTTCCGCCCGTGAACACCGTCCGCATGGTCTCCTCCGATCCGCCGCTGCCGCGCAGGTCCTGATTAGCCTACCCGGGCGGCCTGGTCGCCCGGACCACGCAGAACTCGTTCCCCTCGGGATCGGCGAGCGTCACGAAGGGGTCCTCCGGATTGCTCGAGCGCCACAGGAACGACGCCCCCAGCGCCTGGATCTGCGCGGCCGTCGCTTCCTCGTCGTCTGCCTCGAAGTCGAGGTGCACGCGGTTCTTGACCACCTTTCCTTCCGGTACGCGCTGGAACGCGATCCTGGGCGCATGCCCAGCTGGATCTCTCAGGGCCACCCAGTCGGCGTCCTTCCATTCCGGGTCGTCCCAGGGTGGCTCCCCTTCCCGAGGCTTGAACCCGGTCACCGAGCTCCAGAACTCCGCGAGTCGCGCCACATCGGCACAGTCGATCACCACATTCGCCATCCGCACGTGGGGTGTCGCAGCTTCCTCCGCCATCCGCCTTCCTTATTCCGTGTAGCGGACCGCTTCAGCTGGAGGAAGGCGCGACGCTCGCCAGGCCGGGCCCAGCGTGACCAGCAGCACCGCCACGTAGATCAGCCCGAGGACGCCGCCGATGCTGGCGAAGTCGATGCCGAAGCCCGGCTGGCTGTCCTGCTGGCGGTAGAAGACGTA
>Ga0137368_10001146_pt1 | contig 27676 bp, 16 predicted proteins | sample SagtaG_13_FD_104917 | JGI IMG/M metagenome (GOLD analysis project Ga0137368, IMG submission 104917) | Vadose zone soil microbial communities from Sagehorn Ranch, Mendocino, California, USA - Sage1_L_100_16 metaG | ecosystem: Environmental > Terrestrial > Soil > Vadose zone | place: USA...
GACAAGGACGTCGCGCGCGTGCCGATGAAAGTCGAAACACTGCCCTTCGCGATGGACCAGTTGACGTGGACGTTTCTCGACATGACCATCGACAGCGGACGGCTCGCGATCATCTGGGGAAAAACAATGGCGAGCACGCCGTTCAAGGCGGGTTCGTAGCGCGGCGGCAGTCCGCCTCATCCTGAAATCGGGAGGAATGATGTCGACGAATGCACCGGCCTCGGAGATGCCATACCGGGTGCTCGGCCGCACCGGCGAGCGTGTGTCTGCCATTGGTCTGGGCGGCTGGCATCTCGGTTTCAACCAGCAGGACGAAGCACTCAGTATTCGCCTCATTCGCGAAGCAATCGATCGCGGCGTGAATTTCCTCGACAACAGCTGGGACTACAACGAGGGCGCGAGCGAAATCCGCATGGGCAAGGCGCTTCGCGATGGGTACCGGAAGAAAGCCTTCTTGATGACAAAGATTGACGGTCGGTCGAAAGCCGAAGCGAAGCGGCAACTGGACGAGTCGCTTCGCCGGCTTGCAACGGACTACATCGATCTGGTCCAACACCACGAGGTTCTCCGCTACGAAGACCCGCATCGGATCTTCGATCAGGAGGGTGCCAACGCCGTGCTCGTTGAAGCACAAAAGGCGGGCAAGATTCGCTATATCGGTTTCACCGGACATAAGGATCCGCACATCCACCTGCACACGCTCGACGTTGCCCGCAGCTACGGATTCACGTTCGATAGCGTGCAGATGCCGCTCAACGTCATGGACGCGCACTACCGCAGCTTTGAACAGCTGGTTCTCCCGGAATTGGTGAAACAGAACATTGGGGTCCTCGGCATGAAGAGCATGGCGAATGGCATCATCTTGAAGTCCGGGACGGTGAGCGCGATTGAGTGCCTTCAATACGCGCTCAGTCTGCCGACATCGGTCGTGATCACCGGCATCGAAAGCATCGAGCGGCTCGAACAAGCCTTTGAAGCCGTACGCACGTTCCATCCGCTGAGCGACGGCGAACGCGCCGCGTTACTGGCAAAGACAGCCAGGGCCGCATCACGAGGTGAGTTCGAGTTGTTCAAGACCACGTCAATCTTCGACGCCACTGCCCTCAATCCGGAGTGGCTCGGTGAGGAGCCGCAACGCGTGCAGCAAGTGATGCAGAACTAAGCGGCTCCCTCCCAGTCGGCGACGGCTTGTCCAAGATGAGACATGAAACGCTCAACGACGTGACGGTCCACCGTAGCGTAGATACAGCGCCGGCACGACCACCATGTTCAGAAACGTGGAGGTCACGAGTCCGCACAGAATGACAATCGCCATCGGCGTTTGAATCTCGCTTCCGGTTTTGCCTCCACTCGCCGCGAGAGGGATCAGCGCCAACCCGGCCGCCATCGCGGTCATGAGGATCGGAACGAGCCGCTCGCGCGCGCCTCGCTCCACCGCCTCGCGAAAGTCGGCGACGGCTTCCTCGTCCATCAGGTGGCGGATGTGGGAGACGAGCATGATGCCGTTCCTGGTCGCGATGCCGAAGAGGGTGATGAATCCAATGATCGACGCCACGCTCAGGACTCCACCGGCGAGGAAGACACCTGCAACGCCGCCCATCAACGCGAGCGGCAGATTCAGCATGATCAAGAGCGCATCGCGGACGCGTCCGAACGCCAACACGAGGAGCAGGAACAAACCCGCGATCACCCCTGCGCCGAGAATCACCAGGCGTCTCGATGCGCTCCGTTGGCTCTCGAACTGGCCGCCATACTCAACACGATAGCCGGCCGGCATCGCGACGGTGCGCGCCACCGCCGCTCGAATATCGTCGACGACGCCGCCAAGGTCGCGTCCTGCCACGTTGCACGAGATCACGATGCGTCGTTGCACGTTCTCCCGCAGCACCATGTTCGGCCCCTGCTCGCGACGGACGTCGGCAAGCAAGCGCGCGGGAACCGACCCGCCGTTCGGGGTGTCGATGGGAAGATCGGCGAGCCGCTCGAAATCGGCTTGCGACGCCGGGTCGAACTTGACGACGAGATCGAAGGCAGTGCCGCGGTCGAATATTCGGCCGACGGTTGCACCCGCAAAGCTCGTCTCGACGGCTTCAGCCACATCATCGACGCGCAGGCCATAGCGCGCGATGGCAGACCGATTGAGCACGAATCGGACAACGGGGACGTCCATCTGCTGTTCAAGCGAGAGATCGACCACACCGGGGACGCTGTTCATCATCTCTCGCACGCGTTCGCCGAGACGCCGCAGCGTGCCCAGGTCGTCGCCAAATACCTTGACGGCGATGTTCGCCCGGGTGCCCGACAACATGTGGTCGATGCGATGCGAGATCGGTTGGCCGATCGTCACGTTGGTGCCGGGCAGTGTCGAAAAACCTCGCCGCAAGTCGGCGAGCAGCGCCGCGCGAGGTCGACCCGTGTCGCGCAAGCCGACATCGATCTCGGCGGCCTCGACACCCTGTACGTGCTCGTCGTATTCGGCCCGGCCCGTCCGCCGTGCCGTCGCGACGACTTCCGGCTGTGACATCAGAATCTGCTCGACCTTGCGGCCAATTTCGTCCGACTTCGCGAGCGACGTGCCTGGAAGCGTATTGGCCTGAACGGTCAGGCTGCCCTCGTGAAACTCCGGCAGAAATGCTGAACCCATACGACTCATCGCGGCGACGGCGATCAGCAGGATGGCGGCGGCTGTGACCATCACAAGGCGGGGGTGATCGAGCGCGCGCGGCAGGTCTCTCTCGAACCGCGCCTTGAGAGTACGGGCGAGCCACCAGTCATGGCCTCGCAGAATGGATCGGGCGTTCGGCAGGAACGCAAAGCTCAGAGCAGGCGTCACGATCACTGCCACGGCCAGCGACGCCAGCAGCGACACGATGTACGCAAACGCGAGTGGCGTCAGCAGCCGTCCTTCCACGCCCGCAAGACCGAAGATGGGCAGGAAGACGAGCACGATGATGATCGTGGCGAACACAATCGACGTCCGGATCTCGAGCGTGGCATCACGCACGACGTCAGCGGCCGGCCGCCGCTCGTCCGGCGGTTTCGACGCATTCTCCCGCAGGCGCCGAACGACGTTCTCGACGTCGATAATCGCATCGTCCACGAGTGCGCCAATCGCGATTGCCATGCCGCCGAGGCTCATCGTGTTGATCGTGGCGCCGAACCCTCGCAGCACGAGGACCGCCGCGGCGAGCGACAGGGGAATGGCCGTGAGAGTGATCGCGGCGGCGCGGAGGTTGGCGAGAAACACGATGACGATCGCGATGACGAGCAGCCCACCGTCGCCGAGCGCCGTGACCACATTCGCGATGGCCACTTCGATGAAGTCGGCCTGCCGGAAGATCCGGCGATCGATCGTCATCCCACGCGGCAACTCGTGTTGCAGGACGTCGAGCTCGCGATCCAATCGAGCCGTCAGCTCGAGCGTGTTCGCGCCCGGCTGCTTCTGCACGCCCACGATCACTGCCGGCCTGCCATTCCGGGAACCTTCGCCTCGCTTCAGCGCCGGACCTTCGCGAACGTCCGCAACGTCGCGGACGAGCACCGCTCGTTCACCACGAAGCGCGATCATGCTTTCACCGATCTCGTCTGTCGTTCGCACGCGACCGATGGTTTGCAATACGTACTCTTGCGGTCCTTCCACGTAAATCCCGGCCGATGTGTTCTGGCTGGCGCCACGCACGGCATCGAGCAGCTCGTTCACCGCGACATTGTTCGCGCGCAGGCGATCCGGATGGGCAATGACCTGGAACTGGCGCTCCGCGCCACCGATCGGCGTCACTTGGGAAACACCCGACACGGCCAGAAGCCGGCGGCGTATGACCGTGTCCGCAACGGTGCGCAGCGTCAGTGGATCGTCGATATCCGAGGAGACCGCGAAGAACAGAATCTCCCCCATGATCGACGAGATAGGCGCGAGAATCGGACGCTCCGCCTGCGGGGGAAGAGTGGCGCTCACGAGCGCCAGCTTCTCGGCAACGACCTGACGCGCCCTGAAGATGTCCGTGCCCCAATCGAATTCGACCCACACCACGGCAATGCCGACCGCCGTCGCGGATCGGACGCGACGGACATCGGATGCACCATTGATAGCCGCCTCGATCGGAAACGTCACGAGCGACTCCATTTCCTCCGGCGCCATGCCGTGACCTTCTGTGAGCACGGTCACCGTCGGCGCTGTCAAATCCGGGAACACGTCGACCGGCATATCGCGCGCGATCCAGAGTCCCGACGCGAGGAGCAGCAGCGACATCGCGATCACCATCCAGTGATGATCGATCGACCATTGAACGAGTCTTTTCATCGCGATCCTTGACCTGTTCCCCGTTCAGTGCACGTGGCCTTCGGCAGGCAGCCCTTTCGCGGCCGACGCGAGCTGCACCTCATAAACGCCGCGCGTGACCACACGCTCACCTGGCGTGACGCCACTCTTGAGGCCAACAAGCTCCCCGTCGCGCGACGCGACCTCGACGAAACGACGCGCGAAACGCTCACCGCCGACCTGCACGAAGACGTACGGCCGGCCGGCTTCCATCAGCACAGCGTTTCGGGGCACTGCGGGCAGGCGTTGGCGTCCGCCCGTGTACAGAATCGCGTTGACCGATTGGCCCACGAGCAATTGACCGCCTGGATTCTGAATTTCCATTTGAACGGGCAGAGCTTTAGTCGTGGCATCGAGCACGCCCGAATCGTGGACGTGTTGAAAGCGGAGCGCGACCGGCTCCGGACGCCCGGGGAGCTCCAGCGACACCGCGGTAAGTCCGCGTACGGCGGTCACGTCGGGTGCGGGAACGAAGAGGTTCAATTCGAGCACATCCGTCCGCACGATCTTGAACAGAGGCGCGCCTTCGTCGTACGCAGCGCCCAGCGTCGCCATCACGTCAGTGACGCGGCCCGCAATGGGCGCACGCAGTGCGAATGCGTTGCCGGCCGCGGCACCGCCTCCGCTTTGTAACGTCTCGTCCCGTTGCGCGAGACGAGCTCGAGCCGCGCGCAACCGCGCCTCGGCAACCGTCGTCGCGCGTTTGGCGTCTTCCACGCGCCTGGCTGGGACCGCGCGCTCGGCCAGCAGGCGTTCCGCCCGCGTCTGCTCCACACGGGCGGCCTCGACGAAGGTCTGTGCTTCCTCCACGGCAGCCACGAGCGTCGCGCGATCGTCGCTGGCGCTCAGCCGCGGCTCGAGACGCGCGAGCACCGTACCAGCGCGAACCGGGTCGCCAATGGCCGGGAGGCGGTTGGCCACGACACGGCCCGGAGCGGGCGCCGCAACCACAGCCTCGCCACCAGGAACCGGATGGAGGACGGCGGGGACGCGTATCGACGTTTGCACATCGGCGGTCTCCACCGGTGCGGTCGCAAACTCGTTCGTCCACTGCTGCTCTTTCAAGTACGCGATCGCCGCAGCATCATCGCCGGGACGCGTGATCGCCTCGGCATTAGCCGCTTGTTCGTCGGCGAAGATTTGAATGTCGCCGAGATCATGTCGGTCGGATAGTGCCGGTCCACTGAGCACCAGCGCCCAGCGATATCGGCCAGCGGCGGGCGCCGCGCCTTCGACGCGGAACGCGCCAGGCCGCGATGGCGGAGGACCGACCAGCGCGGTCGGCTGTCCGCCGTTTGCAGGTGTGAACTCGACGCGCGCTTGACCCGACGACAGCGGCTTGAAGTCCGCGAGATTGGTGAGATGCACGGCAAACACTGCCGTACGACCGGCGACGAGCGGCGGGTACTCCATATACAGCTCGGTGCGTTCGGTCCAGTGCGTGACATTCAATGCGCGTGGTTCGCTCGGCGTCGCATCCGATTTCCGCAAACACGCGCTCATCGCGACGGCAAGCACGGCGATGAGATACACGGCACGCCTGTTTGTCATCATCGAACCTCCCATCCACTGACAAACTCCAGCTCGATTTCCGCCTGACGCACCGCCGCGTCGAGCGTCGCCTGGCGCACACGCGCCGACAACCCGGTTCGATACGCATCCAACAGCTCGAGGATGCTGCGCTCACCGGCGTCGTAACTGACTCGAGCAATGCGTTCGAGTTGATCCGCAATGCCGACAGCTTGCGTACGATACCGTTCCGCGGCATCACGCCGTTCGAGCACCGCGGCGCGAAGCCCAGCGATCTGACCGCGCAGCGCGAGGCGGAACGCAGTCGCCCGGGCGCCGGCTCGAGCGGCGCGCGCGAGGGCAAGCGCCCGTTCCGGCTGGCCGCGATCGAACAGGGGAATGGACGCATGCATGGTGACGACGCTGCCGATGTCGCCTCCGGCAGTGGAGGACTTGGTGCCCGCAACGACCTCCGGTTCAGGGATGCGTCGCCGATCGGCGGCACGTTGAGCGAACCCGGCCGCTTCGGCCTCGAGTCGCAAGGCCTGCAGTTCACCACGCGTCGATTCGGCAGATTCGACGAGCGCGTCGAGTGTCGGGACAACGGTCGGAGTCGAGGGCTGCGCCACCGCGATGATGCGAGTTGGATCCGGCACGTCAGCAAAGAAGCTCGCGACCATCGCTTGCGCACGGGCGCGTTCGATTGCGACGAGGGCGCGATCGGTGTCGACCTCCAGCACCTCGCGTTCCGCACGCAGGAGATCGAATCCGGCGGCATCGCCGGCCGCTTCGCGTCTGGCAAGGACATCCGCGAGCTCGCGCAGACGATCGCGCGAGGTGGTCAACTGGCGCTCGCGGGCCTGCGCCGCGACAAGATCGGCGAACGCGAGTCTCAGGTCCGCGCGAAGCCGGCGGATCTCGTCGTCCGAGCGGCTGGACGCGGCGCCCGCCATTGCGGACGCAGCCTGCACCTCGAAGCCCCGGCGCCCGGTGATTGGCAGCGGCTGCGCCACGATGACGATGTTCTCCGTCACGCCGGCGACCGATTCGCGGTCGAACGTCACCCGGGGATTTGGCCATCGTCCGGCGTTGAGCACGTCCGCACGCGCCACTTCCACATCCGCGCGAACCGCTCGTGCGCGTGGACTCTCGGCCGAGAGTCGCGCCAGCGCGTCGGCTTCCGTCAAATTCAAGGACTGCGCGCCGACATTTGCCGGCGCGAGAGCAGCCGCCAGCGCGGCGCAAAAGACCGCTGTTCGCATAACACCTCGGACGTCAAGCTCGATTGAAGACAGACCGGCACTAATGCCGTCAGATCAGCTCAGAGGCGGCAGGCAGGAGGTGCCCGAAGTCCGGAGGGAGCAGCCCAGGGTGGGTCATGAACGGAGACAAACAGCGTCTGGACCGTCCCGTGTAATGTCCGCGGCGGTGGCAGGCTCGGTAGCCCGGGGTCGGCGAGGTGATTATCTGGACAGACGCGTGCAGCGGACTGTGCGCCGGTGCACGATGTCGGCAACCACTGGAGGTCGGGATCGTCGTCCGCATCATCAACGGCGGGCTGTGTCCCGTGTCGGTGATGCGGTTCGAAATGACGATGGACGAGATTGGAATGATGTCCGTCGTGGCTTCGGCCGACGTGGACGTGATCCGGCGGCAGGAAGGCACATGCGAGCACCGCGAATACCGCGAGCGCTGCCGCCACTGGGTGTCGAACCGAACGGAACATCTGGGCGCATTATCGCCGAGAAAGACATGAGTCAAACGCGCGGGCCTGCCAATCCACGACTGACGGGCAATCACGCGCAGCAGCGAAAGCCGACGCCGCCCGCCTCCGAAGCGGATTCAGCGAACCGGGACGCTCGGACGATTGGGAAGGAGGAAGGCGACAGCTCTCGCGAGTCTTGCCGGTTCGACCGGCTTCGAAAGGTACAACTGGAACCCGGCCGATAACGCACGCTCCTGATCGTCGGCTCGCGCATGCGCGGTGAGCGCCATCACCGGCACGTTCGGGAACTCGCGGCGAAGATGACTCAGAAGCTCGTAGCCATCCTTTCCCGGCATCGCGAGATCGCTGATGACGACGTCGTGGGTCGTCGTGCGCATGAACTGGAGGGCAGCATCCGCCGATTCAGCGGTCGTGACCGACGCGCCCAGCGATTGGAGAATCGCTCGGACGAGGTCGCGTTCATCAGGCTGATCATCGACGACCAGTACGCGCACGTCATCGAGTCGCATGACCGCATCGCCCAATTGTGCTGCCGCTACGCTGGGAGACGCGACGCGTGTGACCGGGAGTCGCATCTGGAACGTCGTGCCCTTCCCTTCGCCGGAACTGTGCACCGTGATCGTGCCGCCGTGCAACTCCATGATGGAGTTCGTAATCGCCAACCCGAGACCCAGGCCGCCGTGCTGTCTTGCATAGCTGCTGTCGGCTTGCCGGAACCGATCGAAGATGAACGGGATGAACTCCGGATGAATGCCTGCGCCTGTATCGCGAATGGTGATCATCGCGGAATCCTCGGCGACTCTCAGGTTGATCGCCACGTGACCGGGAGGCGTCGTGAACTTGATCGCATTCGACAACAGGTTCCAGATTGCTTGCTGCAGTCGATCGGCGTCGCCATTGATGAGCACCGGGCGGACTTCGATGACCACGTCCAGGGACAGCTTCTTGGCAGCGGAGGCTGGTCTGACCACTTCCACTGCGCTTTCGAGCACCTCCGCCAGATCGACCAGCTCGCTGCGCACGCGGAGCTTTCCCGTCACAATGCGCGAGACGTCGAGCAGATCTTCAATCAACTGCGACTGTGTTCTGGCATTGCGCTGGATCGTCGCGAGGGCCGCCAGCTTCTCGTTCTCGGGCAGACTGCCACTTTCGAGGAGCGTCGCCCACCCCAGAATGGCATTGAGCGGCGTGCGGAGCTCGTGCGAAAGCGTCGCGATGAATTCGTCCTTGATACGGTTGGCTTCCTCGTGCGCGGCGCGCTCGCGCAGAAGACGTACGCGCTCCTGCTCGATCCGTTGGCGATCGGTGATGTCTCGGATGGCGCTCGCGACAAGCGTCCCTTCTTCCGTGGTCAACGGGCTCAGGCTGATTTCGACGGGAAACTCCGTCCCGTCTCGGCGTCGTCCGTACAGTTCGAGCCCGATACCCATCGGCCGGGCGTGCGCCGCACTGAAATATCCGGACCGATGGTTACCATGTGATCGACGATACCGATCCGGCACCAACACTTCGACGGGATGACCAAGGAGTTCGCTGCGCATGTAGCCAAACATGCGCTCCGTCTGCGCGTTCACCAGTACGATCACGCCTGCGTGATCCACGATGACCATGGCATCGGGTGCCAACTCCACAAGGGCGCGGAACTTTTCTTCGGCCCGTTTTCTGTCGGTCACGTCGCGAATGGCGCTGATGGTAAGACGCCGGTCGTCACTCGTGAACGGGCTCAAGCTGATTTCGACGGGAAACTCGGTGCCGTCGCGACGCCGGCCATACAAGGTCACACCGGCACCCATTGGGCGTGTTCGAGCGGCCTCCACGTACTCGGTTCGATGCCCGACATGCGATGGGCGCACTCGTTCGGGGACGAGCAGCTCGATCGGTTCGCCCAGGAGCTCGGTCCGGGGATAGCCGAAAAGGCGTTCAGCCTCAGCGTTCACAAGTTGAATCATTCCCGCTTCGTCGACCATCACCATTGCATCCGGCGCCGCTTCGAGCAGCGCGCGGAACAGCGAATCGTTATGCGGCATTAGGGGCTGTGAGGTTGGCGGTGTTACCGGCGTCGCGGACGGGTCCGCGCCGTCTGACGAGGGCTCTTGTCGGCTGATAGGGGCGGCAAATTACCATCTACTCGGTAAGGGTAGCTCTGCCGTAGGGATGGTGGCACCAATACCGCCGAGCTAAGAGTCAACGGTTTGTATCGGCGACTCGTGGCAGTGCCGATAGGTCGAGCCCTTGTTTTTCCCGCGCGAACATCGCGCGGACGAGTCCGGCAAACGTCACGATCCACCGCGACAGGCGGCCGTGGGAACGTCGCGCGCGAATTCGTCGCAACCGCCGCAGGGCTGTACACGGCTGGCAGGTGATCAGGGCTGATCCTCGGCCCGCGCATGGGCTGTGAGCGCCATCACCGTCCGCCGGCCGAAGCGCTGCGCGGCGAGTAACTGTTCGGCAGGTCGCTTATCTTTTCTTCGTCGTGGCGGTCGCGATTACGGAATACCCCGAATTGTTTCCGGCTGCATCGTAGGCCCTGACGCGGTAGCGATATGCCACATTCGCCTTTAGTCCGGTGCTCGGATACGAGGTTGCGGACGTTGTAGCAATCTGGACGAAGTTCGTGCAATTGCTACTCTGGCAGCGCTCTATTTTGTAACCCGCTACTCCCACGTTGTCAGCACTGGCAGTCCACGAGAGATTGATTTGAGACCTCGAGATTGACGTGGCTGTCAGGTTCAACGGAATCGAGGGTACAGTGGTGTCCGGCGAGACGCTCAAGGTAACTGCCCTGGTCGCACTTCCGTTGCCATTCGCAGCGGTCAGCGTATAGGTCGTCGTTGAAGCCGGCGACAGAGTGAGAGTGTTTCCAGTCACTGCTCCAATGCCTTGATCGATGCTCACCGTGCCAGCATTCGAGACGTTCCAGGACAACGTTGATGTCTGACCAGCCACGATCGACGCCGGCTGAGCGGTGAAACTGTCGATCGCGGGCATTACCGTCGTAGACGATTTGAACGACAATTCCCAGACATCGGTCGACGCGTTGATATTGTTATCGTTCGCGCCCAACTCCATGATGACCATCGTGTCTTGTTCGGGGTCGTAACCCGCTAAACCAGAAAAATACTGTCTTTCACCGACACTATCCCTGGGGATCGATGGCCCGCCAGCAATATTTAGTTGGGTCCAGGTATTCGTCGCGAAGGAATACTGCCACATATTACCCACATCGACGTATTGCACCAGGCGATTGCGAACGGTGTCGTAGATGAGCCAAGGATAGAGCGAAGCCTCCTTCGGTGGTTTTACGTCACCGGCTGGATTGATCCTCGTCCACTTCAAGATCTCAGGATCGAATCGATAGAGATCATTCTGGGCACCTTGAGCATCTGCTGTAGACAGGCCGCCAAAGAAATACACGTTGCGATCGGCCGTGTTGAAGAGGAGCTTGCCAAGGCCATAGCTCGGCCCCTGCATCGGAATGTCTCCCGTTTGCCTGTTTGTGTCGTCGACCCAGATGTTATTGCGCGGATCGAAATGAAGCAGGGTGTTGTTGGTGCCGTACGCGATGTAAGTGTCGTGCACGGGGTCGTAGACGAACGCGGCGTCAACCAGATCTCCTGGATATACAGGATTACCGCCGTTCAGCAATTCAGACCACGCCAGCGTCGTGGCATCCATCGTCCAGGTGTGGTGCAGGAGGTAGTTCGAACACAGTAGCGCTGTGATAAACACCTTGTCACGACGGCTGTCATACTGAAAATAGCTCATCGCGTGCCCGTCCTGATAAGGCGGGAAAGGCTGCTCGCAAGTCTCATAAGTGCTTGACCCTGTCCAGGACAAGCGATTGAAGCTATGAGTTGAGACGTGATACTCCCACATCGCATTGCTGAAAATCGTCTCGGGATTGTTATACATGCCCCAATACAACAACGTGCCTCGGCTGGCCGCATAGGGCATGGCGTAGTTGAATGTCGCGAAATATGGGTACGATTCACCTGGCGGGCAATTGCTCGGATTGCCAGAGCAGATGGCGATCCACGAGCCTTCACCCGTCCCGACGTCGCCTACCGTCACGGTACTGGAGGCCGATACCGAACCGCCGCTGTTCGTTGCCGTCAGAGTGTAAATAGTTGTCGTCGATGGGTTGACGACAATCGTTCCAGACGATGCGACCTGGCCGACCGGCGCGATCGTGACGGTTGTCGCGCCATCTGTTGACCACGACAAGCTGGTCGACTCTCCTTTTTGAAGAGTCGTCGAGTTTGCACTGAAGGCAGAAATGGTCGGAGCGGGGACACCGGCCGAGAGTCCTTTGAACGCTACTATGACGCTCTGCGTATCCAGCCAATCGGCGATGGTCCCAGTCGACGCGTAACTGCCACCGCTACTCACAATCCGATCCTGGACGTGGTGTTGGTGATAAACATTGTCGCTCGACGACGCGACCGTGCTCCAGGGAGCGTCTGGCAAAAGAGACGCAGTCGGGTTCCACACATGGTGAACGCCCAGCAGCAACTCTTCTGGATGCGAAATGTTGACCGCTCCGCTGCTGTAAATGTTGGCCGCAGTTCGGCCGCCGGCAGTCACATCGACGACATTTGTTCCCAACAAACCGGAATATTCGATGGCGGTGACAACATAGTAATCAGGGCCTGACGCGCTGACGGTCAGTTGGTGATTGGAACCGCCAACAATGTCTGACGCATAAAAGACGACGATGCGCGAACCGCTGGCGTAATTGACGGCCGTACTCCACGTGTTGCCAAAACTGTCAGAAATGCTGCTGGGCGGGCTCGAGGAATAGTAATTACTGACGGCAACGACCAAAGTGTTTCCTGAAGCCGTCGGATTATTGAAGGTGATGGTGACCGCGTTGTTGTAAACGGCGCTAGCCGATTTGTCCTGGACCCGGGTAATACCTGCTGCCTGCGCGTCCTTTAGAGAGGACCAGTCAATCGCGGTGGCGCTCAGCTCGCGCGTTGTGGCGAACAGCAGCGCAACGGCGAGGACAACCTGTGTGGCGGATCGCTTGGCGAAAAGAGCAATCATCGAAAGTGGCTCCGTGACTCTCACGTCGTAACCGGGAAATCTTGCGAATTGAAGCGCCCGCGTGAATGCAAGACATCAGCCACCAGGAGCCTGTGCGGTTGGTAGGCTTACGCGTCACAGGACCGCGCGGTCCAACCGTGGCCGAGTTTTCGGCAACAATTCTGTACGCAGCTTGCGTGTCCCGTCGCCCGCAAGCCTTGCCCATGCGCCTCAGGTCGCGATGGTAGAAGAACGTTCCGTTCTGACGAAGCGTGAATTCGTGCGTCCCGGCGTAATCCGATCCTGCGAGATGCCGGGTATTCCGTCCATCTCGTTTGGGATCTCGAGCCCATGCCAGTGCATCGAAGACGGTTCCGGCAGTCGGTTCACGACGTTCAGTCGGACGCGATCGCCCTCGTTGACTTGAATCGTCGGCCCCGGCACGCTGCCGTTGAATCCCCACGCGTCGACAGGGCGGCCCGGCAGGAACTCGGTCCGTACGTGGCCGACTTCGATGTCGAAGACCTTGAGTCCGCCCTCGAGCCGCCAGGGCAGATCCGGAAGGTCGGGCGTGACGACTGGCACGATGCCGGGCGCCGTTCGCGGAGCTACACGCGATAGCGGCGCGGCAGGCGCCGAGGGCTCATGAACGTGCTGCGCATGCGCGGCGTTTGCAGTTGCCACTCCGGCAACCGAGCGAGTTCACGCGGATCAAGCCACCTGCTATCCAGCAGCTCATTGCGCCAGGCGGCGTCAGTCGGCGCCGAATAGATGGCATCATCGAGCCGTTGCCACCCGCATATCCGCATCACGGCCCGCGAGGCGGCTATCAGAATCCGTGGCCCGAAGCACAACCGCGTGGTTTCAAGGATTTTCTGCGCTGGCAGCTCGTCGAGCGGCGAGCCGGCACGGTCGCACAGAGTCCCCCGCTCGATTCACTACCCACGCGCGAGCCGGTCATCATCTCCCCGCGCGCCGAGCGCGGGTATCGGTCAGTCACCTGGATCGGTCATTCGACGGTGCTGTTGCAGCTCGGCGCACTGAACGTGCTGACCGATCCCATCTGGAGCGAGCGTGCGTCGCCGCTGCGCACTCTGGGCCCGCGGCGGCTGATGGCGCCAGGCGTCGCATTTGACCGATTGCCGTCAATCGACCTCGTGCTGCTGTCACACAACCATTACGATCACCTCGACGCGACCACAGTGCAGCGCATCGCGGCGCGCTTCCCCAACGCGACGTGGCTTTGTCCCATGGACCTTGGCAAGCCGCTGCGAAAGCTGGGCGTGAGCCAACCGGTCGAGCGCGATTGGTGGCAGTCAGTCGACGGCGGTGGTGTCTCGGCAACGTGTACACCGGCGCAGCACTTCAGCGGTCGTGGCCTGCGCGATCGCAATCGGACGCTCTGGTGCGGCTGGACGATCGCGGCCGATGACGTGCGCGTCTACTTCGCCGGCGATACGGCCCTGCACCCGGAGTTCGGCGCGATCGCCGCGCGACTCGGCCCATTCGACTTGATCATGTTGCCGATCGGCGCGTATGAACCGCGCTGGTTCATGCGCAGCGTGCACATGAACCCTGAGGACGCAATCGAAGCGTATCGTGCGCTGGCCTCGCGCACGACGATTTCACGCTGCCTCGCCCTCCATTGGGGAACCTTCCGCCTGACCGACGAGGCGATCGAGGAGCCACCCATCCGCTTCGCGCAGAGGTGGCGCGAGGCAGGACTTCCAGAGAGCGCCAACTGGATTCTGGCGCATGGCGAGACAAGACCTTTCTAGCCTGGATGCCCCACACACGTTCGCGCTCCTGCAGGTTGCCCGCCGCACATTCTGACCGCTTGACACGTCGCTCGCTGCCAGCCGATCATCGCGCGGACAAGCCTTCACCGGGAAGTCGGCGTCTGCCGGCTTCACCACATCCGCCTGACGCGGGCAGAAGCTTGAACGAGGAGCAAAAATGAGTCGGGCACAGACTGCTTTGTTGACGATTGCATCGGTGGTTTTCGCGGCGTCCATCGTCGTCGCGCAGCAGAGTGCGCCTGCCCCCGCTGCGCCGGTGCCGCCTGGTCTGCCCGACTGGGCGTACGCGCCTCCTCCACCAGCAGGATCGCCGCCACCGCCATCGGCTCTTCCGGCTGATGACAACGCAGTGGTCCGAATTCCCGGTACGGACAAAACGATGACGCGCGCAGCCTTGCGCGGGACGAAAGAGATACCGGATTGGTATCCTGAAGAACGTCGCGGTCAGATGCCGGCAATCGTCAAGGTCGGCAAGGAGGGCGTTCGCGCGTGCGGCTTCTGTCATCTCGCAGATGGAACAGGCCGGCCGGAGAATGCTCCGGTCAACGGACTGCACGTCGCGTATTTCATGCAGCAGTTGGAGGACTTCAAGAACGGTTTGCGTCACAGCGCCGATCCAAGAAAAGCCAACACGAACAACATGATCGATTTCGCCAAGAAAGCGACGCCTGACGAACTCAAAGCGGCGGCGGAGTATTTCGCCGCGCAGCCGTATCCGAAGCGTATCGAGGTGATCGAATCGCGCACGGCTCCAAAAGTGCGCCTTCAGGGCGGAATGCACATGGCTGTTCCGGCAAACGAAGGCGGCGGGATGGAGCCAATCGGCAACGAGATCGTCGAGGTGCCTGCCGACAATCTCCGCGCCGAGGCGCGTGACACGCACATGGGCTGGACGGTGTACGTGCCGGCCGGAACCCTCGCCAAAGGAAAACAACTGGCTGCGAAGAATCAGTGCAGTGTCTGCCACGGCGCCAACCTGGAAGGGATTGGCCCCGTGCCGCCGCTCGCCGGCCGGTCGCCGAGCTACATCATGCGCCAGTTGTTCGACATGAAGACGGGGGCGCGTCGCGGCCCCTGGTCCGAACTGATGAAGCCGATTGTGAGCGGCATGTCCGTGCAGGATATGACGGCGCTCTCCGCCTACGCCGCGTCGCTCCCGCCATCGGGCGCAGGCACCCGCGGCACGCGCTGAGACTGAACGCGATGAGCCGCGTCCGTTCGGCGCGGCTCATATCCCCGTTTGCTCGTATAGAGCCCCTCTGGCGCAAGCCACGGCAATAGCTGGCATCGGGCGACAGCGAATCGTGCTGGCGCTACACTCTCGCCATGGCACCAATGCTTTTTCGTACTTTGATGGCAGGCGCGTGTGCGCTCGCACTTGCTTCGGCCCTCGCTGCCCAGCGCGGGGCGACGAATCCGTTCCCGGGTGGCAGCAATCCAGATGGATCGCTTCGACCCACGCCACCAGTCACCCGGCTGTTCACGCAGGATGCCTACACGGAATATTCCATCCTCGAGCCGGGCAGCGAGTCGTTTCGCATTCGGTTCCTGCCGGAAGAAACGCTCGTCGGTGCCACCGAGCTCGTGAACGCGACGCGCGGCGGCAGCGAAGGATCGGACATTCAGGTGTTCGATCCACGAACCGGCAAACCGATGCCGTTCACGTATGAGCAGGACAAAAACGATCCGGAGACTCACGCGATTCACGCCAAGCTGGCCATCCCGGTGCCCGAGGGCGGCGTCGGCCGCGTGCTGATTTACAAGACCTACAAGGACCCGCGCACGTACATGATGCATGGCGACAACATCGTGTGGGTGCGAAGTCTGAGTGGGTACCGCCTCGGCGTCCTGCTGCCGAAGGGATTCTCGTTCATCTCGTCGAACGTCGCCGCGCAGATGTCGACCACGGCTGATGGACGGTTGAAGCTCGCGTTTGCAAATCCGAGCGGCCAAAGCAATCCGGTGACGATTCACGCGCGCAGGACCACCGCCACGTTTACTCCCTCGGGCGCCGATGACATGTTTTTTGACGACGTGAAGACGTTGTACGAACTTGACGCGCCGGAAACGCATCGCATCGGCGTCGATCAGACCTATAGCGACTACCGCAAAGGTCCGAAGGCGACGCTCGATGCGATCGCCTATCTGCCGCTGCGCGATCTGAAGGTGCTGGACCTCGACACCGCGCACGTGCTGACACCGCTCAAGACGGGCGCGACGACGAGCGTGGCGCTCGAGGCGCCCATCACCGATGACAAGCAAAGCGCGCACCTGCGGATCACCGGCACCCTCGTCGATCCGGCATATACCGTCGAACGCGGCGATCTCGTCTTCGTGCGCACACTGAAAGGCCTGCGCAACACGGTGCTATTGCCTGCAGGATGGGACGTGTCCGCGGTGTCGCAATCCGGAACTATCGGTACGTACAATGGCCGCGCGTTTGTATCGTTCATCAATCTGAACGCGGAGAACCAGTACCTGGTTCGAATCCGTGCAAGACGCCCGTGAGTCGCCCAGGAGCCTAGCTTCTCTTCATCCTTTCACTGACGTTCGGCTTCTCCATTGAAATACGCGGGCGGCTCAATCTGACATCGTCGTGCGTTCGAGGCTTCATCACCGCTTCTTCATGATCCGGCGGCAACTCCTGGTCAACGCCTCCTTCGTAACTCTCATCCTTGCGAAACGCTTCGTCCGGTATCTCTTGCGGTTGGTCTACTCTCTTGAAACGTGGAACTTCGACATCGCCGCGCTTCGCCACGACTCGGTACGAGAACCGCAGTGTGCTCTTGCCATCCTGCTGCTCGCGCACGACGAAACTCTCCGGGGATCGACTCTCCACATACAGACCTTTTGAATCGCCGTACGGCGTGAGAAACACGTGATAGTGATACGTGTTCGTCAGATGACTGAAATCGGCGTCGAGCGTCACTTCGCTTCTTCCGCTTTCGAGCGTTGCTTCGCCAAAATCCTCGAACCAGCTCTCGGGACTCTCGATCGCGCAGAATAGTCTTCGGCTGCCATCGGGGTGCGCGACGACCGCGCCCTTCACGCCGGTGACGGTCAAGTCTCCATCGACGAACACCCGCCCTTTGAAGTGGCCCGCCATCCCCGCGGCGCTTCCTGTCGAACCAAACACGCCGGTGCCGCTTGCAGACTGCCCTCGGACGCCGATGCCTGTTTGCGATCGGCCGTGAACGCCCGTTTTGTTGTCGCCGACGCCGACGACGCCGATCTGTGGAGATTGTCCAATGACGCCGATCTGTGGCGATTGCCCGACGACCCCGATATCGCTGACGCTTTCACCCAGGACGCCTGGACCCGTTGTCGACGCGCCGGTGACACCGCTCGAGGAATTCGATTGGCCCGTCACTCCAGAACCGAGTGTGCTTCTGCCAAGCACGCCGATCCCGCCGGGACATTCACCAAAGACGCCCAACACTCCTGGAGAAAAGCCTTTGACACCGACATCCGTATCCGACTGACCGTGAACACCGGTGGCTGACTCCGAGAAGCCCATGACGCCGATTCCTCTTGCACTCTGCCCGAGAACTCCGATGTCGTTTTGCACACTGCCCCAGACGCCGACCGATTGATCGGATCGCCCGACCACGCCTGCGTTGCCGCTGCTGACGCCGAGAACCCCATATCCTTCGGTGTTCCCGAATCCAACGACGCCAATCTGGTTCTGGCTTTCGCCCTGGACGCCCGAATCATTCTGCGCAAGGCCCCACACGCCCATCGACGTTGCGGATCGGCCCACCACGCCGACGTTGTCTTTACTGTCGCCGAAGACGCCGAAACCAGTCGTCTTCCCCCGACCGATCACTCCCGTTCCGGTTTGACTCTCACCCAAAACTCCCGCGTCACTTTGTGCGTCTCCCCAGACGGCAACCGAGGTATCCGATCGTCCGACGACGCCTGCGTTGTCTTTGCTGTGGCCGAGGACCCCGTAGCCTTTTGATTTCGAATTTCCGAAGACGCCTATGTGATCTTGACTGTCACCGAGCACTCCAGAACTGCTCTGGCTGTCGCCCCGGACACCAACCGATGAGGTCGATCGTCCCCAGACTCCCGCGTTGGTTTGGCTGGTGCCGCGAACGCCGTTTCCAGATGTCGCATCGCCAACCAGCCCACTTCCGCGTCCGCCCCCAATGCCCTGGAGCGCGTGAAAATGCCCTCCGGTCTGTCCGCCGGGTTTGATCTGCAAAATAATCGCGTTCGCAAATCGCATCAGTTGGTTCGGACCAAGGTCCGCGTTTGTGGCGATCAGTTCCGTCTGCCTCTCGGCCCAATTCTGATCTTCAAGGGAAAGATCACTCATCGGATGGCTCCTTTACGGTCGCAGTGTCCCACTGACGATGGGCATGCACGTCGAAGTGGCCAAGTATAGCCGCTGGTCGGTGTGCGGACGACATGCTACACGTGCATGGGGCGGGTTGTTCACGATCTCAGAACCGCACGCGTATTCCGCCGTTGACGTTCCGCCCTTCCAGAGGTGCCCACGCGTCCACAGTCCAGCGGCCATCAGCCGCCCGCGTGCGCCTCGTCATCGGATCCCAGCGCGTCTGTCGCACACCTGTCAGGTTCTCGCCATTGATGAACAGACGCCAGCGGCCGAATTGCCTCTCGCCGAGCAGGCCAACGACGACATACGGTTTGCTGAGTCCGCGGTAGGGGTTCTCCTCTAGTCGCTGCTGTCCCGTGTAGTACCACTCCATTCCCACTCGCCCCACATCCTCGGCCTCCCACATGCCGACGATTCCGGCGCTGTGGCGAGGCGTGAGCGGGACGTCCTCTCCGAGACCATCGACAGTCTCCCGAGCACGCACGTAGTTATACGTAGCCGTCAACGCGAAAGGTTTACGACGCAGCGTGCCCAGTAGTTCGACACCGACATTCCTCGCCGCGTCTGGAAGATTTCGCAAGAGGTACGACGTTGAGCGATCGACGTGCACGGGGTCTGCAATACGGGACGCAAAAACCGTCACGCTGTATGACACCGGTCCGTCGGTGCGCGAGAGATCGAATGACGCGCTGAGTCCCCGTTCGGCCTTCAGCGGCCGGTCGATTGTGAGGCGGGTCAGACCTGCCGCCTCGGTTTCTTCTGTGATCGGTGTCGCAGCGAAAAAGCCGGTTCCAACCGACAGACGGCTCGTCCAGCGGCCGTGGCGCGCAAGGGCCGACAGACGAGGACTGAAGAAAGTGCCGTACTCGCTGTGGACATCGATGCGAGCGCTCGACGAGACCGACAACGCCGAGGTCACGTCGAGATCGTACTGCACGAAAGCGCCTGGGACCGTGAACGTGTAGTCGAACTGTGGTACATCGCGCGCCGCATATGCATCACGCTCGATCGCGACGCCGGCAACCCAGGTTTGACGACCGACGGTTCCGCGCACTGCCATTTCCCCAAAGCTCGTATAGTGCCGATCGCGCTCCGGCAATTCACCGAATTGATGTTCGTGCCTTTGGCGCACCACGGCGGCGCGGGCCGTCACGACGTACCGGCCCTTCACGAGGAACTGGCCGAGCGCGCCAACGTCGTAACGCTTGGTCTCCAGCGCTTCGATGTACGACTGGCCGGTGACCGGAAGCACTTGGCCCTCAGGCGTGCCGCCGTCACGGGTCCTCATACGTGAAGCCCGTCGTCGCGAAGAACGTACGCCCATTTCCGCCATCCCAGAACAACCGTGGGCGGAGCACCGCTCGCCCATAGCCCGGCAGATCGGCCCACGCATCGTCGTTCACGTCGGTCGTTTCTTGCCAGTGACCTCCGCCGAGCAGCGAAGCGCTCCATCCGCGCGCAAGAGGAGCAGAGAGGAACGTCACGGCATCGGTCGCCCCGCGCGTCGACCGGTTCAGCAGGAACTCCCGTTCTGCCTCGCGAGTTGGCCGACGCGATAGCAGATTGATGACCCCGCCCATTGCCCCCGCGCCGTACAGAGCCGATGCCACACCTTTGATCACTTCAACCTGACTCAAATCCATCGGCGGGATCTGGAGCAGGCCCAGTCCACCGACTTCACCAAAAAGCGGGAGTCCGTCTGCCAGGACGCGTGTATAGCGTCCTCGCATTCCTTGAATGCGTACGCTTGCGGCTCCCAACGAGGGAGACGTCGCCTGCACTCGCATGCCGCCCATTTCGTTGAGCATCATGACGATGTCGCCTGGCGTCATCAGCATCTTCTCTTCGATTTCTTCACGTGCCAGCACTTCGACGCGCATAGGCTGATCCTCGAGACGCTTGTCGGTCCGAGTAGCGGCAATCACCGTGACGTGTTCTTCGACCGACGGCTGCGGTTGCAGCTCGATGATCACGTCTTGCTGTGCGCCTGGCGCAAGTTGAACGGCGGTTGTGATTGGCACGAATCCATCCTTCACGACACTGAGCTCGATCGTGCCTGAGGCAGATGTGACAATCACTTTGCCGGTGGCATCCGTTCGATGCGTAACGCCACGAACGATCACTTGCGCATCCTCGATCGGCTTGTTGTCAGCACGCACCTCCACGCGGAGCGTGGCCGAAGGAGCCTGAGCGGCGAGGGCTGCGCCCTGCAGGGCGATGACCACACTAATCAACAACACGACACGCATCGAGGTATTCGCCCCGAACGGCACTGAGACAAGAAAAGGGAATCCGCGGTGCGGCACCGCGATGGCGGATTGCGGAAACCAGCTGGAGGCCAGATAACCCACCCCTATGCGGCCTGAGTTTTGCTCATCCTCGCCGGAAGCCCACATGACGGCTCAGGAACGACTCATCCGATTACAACGCATGCTCGCCGCTGTTCAAACTGAATACGCACAAAGTGTCGACGCGTATCCGGCGAAGGCCTCCCATCTCGCCGATGCGATCGCGGATCTCGGCGTGCTGATTGAACGCGTGCGGTCCGACGACTCCCCTTCTGACAAACGAAAAGATACGGCCGTCGCCTGACGCCGACCGTCAGCACTAAGCCTCACCAGTTGCGTCGATTCCGAGCGGCGGCGGTTCAAATCCCACGAGGTATTCGAAGTGCTGGCGGAACGCGTCGAGCGACATCCCGACAGTGGCGGCGAATTTCGCCAATTCGTGGGGATCGTCGAAGTCGTCGCGCCGCAAGCGGATCATGTACCGGCGAGCAATGGCATAGCGCGTCGAGCGCGTATCGACCAGCCGGATCTTCGTACGACCCGTCTCGCCGTCAAGCAGCGACAAGAACGGGACGGGCACAAAATGGCCGCCCTGCATCGAGATCATTGCGGCGTTGCCGCCGGCGAGCAGGTATTTGGCGGCGCAGTAGCCGAGATCGCGCGCGTACTCCATGTCGAACGGAACCGGATCTGCGCAGCGCAGCTCGTACCCGATATTCTTGGCCGCGATAGTGGCTTTGACGCCGAGCGTCTTCAGCCGCGCGAGCACCTGCGCCTTGAGGATTTCACCGATGTTCACCTCGGCGATCCGTAAATTGCCGTGCGCGTCGCGCTCCACCTCCTGGAGACCGGACAGGTCTTCGGACACGACATCGAGCACAAGGCCTTCAGCGACAATTGCGACGCCGTCGCGGCGGCCATAGCTGAGACGTTTCACGATCGCGCCGACGAGCGTGTCGACAATCGTGTTGAGCCGGATAGGTTTTGGGAATTCTTCCGGAATCAGCGTCAGGGTGGCCCCAGCCGATTTTCCGATCCCGAGCGCCAGATGTCCGGCCTTTCGCCCCATAGTGATGACGAAGTACCAGCGCGACGTGGTCTTCGCATCGACCATCAGGTTTTTCACGATGTCTGCGCCGTAATGGCGGGCCGTCTCGAATCCAAACGTGTTGACCGCCGGCGGAAGATCGAGATCGTTGTCGATCGTCTTGGGGACGTGGACGACGTGAATGCGCCCGGCGGCCCGCTCTTCCACTTTCATCGCCGAATAGATGGTGTCGTCCCCGCCGATCGTGATGAGACGTGTGACGTCGAGCCGTAGCAGCGAAATCACGACCTGTTCGAGGTGCTTCGGATCGCTGGTGGGATTCGCGCGCGAGATGCCGACGTAGGAGCCACCGCGGAAGTGAATGCGGCTGACCGCGTCGATCGTCAGCGGCATCACGTGCTCGATGTCCCCCTGCATCAGCCATTCGAACCCGTCCCGTATACCGATCACCTCGATTCCCTCGAGCGCGGCGCGAATCGTCGCGGCGCCAATGACACTGTTGATGCCGGGGGCGGGTCCGCCGGCGACGAGAATCGCGAGCCTTCGGTGGTGTTCCACTCTCAGATCATAGAACCGTGCCGGTATAATCGCCGCGACGCGTTCCCATGCCACTCCCGACTGGTACCCATGTCGGCGCGTACCTAGTCCTGGGCTCGCTCGGGACAGGCGGGATGGGCGAAGTGTACCGCGCGCACGATGCCAAACTCGGACGCGAGGTGGCGCTCAAGATCCTGCCCGAGCCGTTCGCATCGGATCCCCAGCGGCTCGCGCGATTCGAGCTCGAAGCCAGGGCGCTGGCCTCGCTCAATCATCCGCATATCGCACACATTTATGGCGTCGAGGAGAGCGGGACAACGCGCGCTCTCGTCCTGGAACTCGTCGAGGGAGAAAATCTCGCCGAGCGCATCGCCCGCGGATCGATCGGCATCGACGAAGCGCTGGCTATCGCCCAACAGATTGCCGACGCGTTGGACGCGGCGCACGAGAAGGGCGTCATCCATCGCGATTTGAAACCGGCGAATATCAAACTTCGGCCCGACGGCGTCGTGAAGATCCTCGACTTTGGACTCGCCAAAGTCTTTACGCACGAGGGCACCATCGCGGACGAGTCTTCGACACGCACGGCGACCGTGACGCGCGCCGGCACAATTCTCGGCACCGCTGCTTACATGAGCCCGGAACAAGCACGCGGCCTGCGAGTCGACAAGCGCACGGACATCTGGTCGTTTGGCTGTGTGCTCTATGAGATGCTGACCGGGCGTCGTGCATTTGCCGGCGACACGTTTGTATTCTCGACACGACCGGAACATCAGCCGTCGTACTCACCCGACGGGCAAAAAGTCGTCTTCGTCTCGGACAGCACGGGGGCAAGCGAGATCTGGATCTGCGACAAGGACGGCGCCAATCTCGTGCAGCTCACGTCGACGGCGTGGCCCGAAACGGCAGCGCCCCGCTGGTCTCCGGACGGCTCACAAATTGTCTTTCACTCGCGCCCTGACGGACCGGGCGACATTTTCACGGTGCCATCGGGGGGCGGTGCGCCGAAGCGCATCACCGACGACCCCGCGGACGATTGGGGCGCGAGCTGGTCACCAGACGGCCAATGGATTTACTTCGCGTCGAATCGTACCGGACGCTTTGAGATCTGGAGGACGCCCGCGAGCGGTGGCTTGGCAGTCCAGGTGACCACCACTGGCGGGATTGGTCCAACGCTCTCGGCTGATGGGCGTTATGCGTACTACGCAAAGGGCACCGAGCTCTGGAGAATCGCGGTGAATGGTGGCGACGATAGCCGCGTTCTGGAATCGCTATCCGATTGGAGCCGGTTCGCGCTGACGGAAGAAGGCATCTATTTCATTCCTGCCCGACGCCCGCCGGTCAGGACATCTTCCGACTACACGATTGACTTCTTCAGGATGTCGAACGGGCGGATCCGCACCGTCGCTCAGACCGACAAGCTTCCCTTTCTTGGCTTGACTGTCTCGCCTGATGGCCGCTCCCTCTTGTACTCTCAAATCGATCAGTCCGGCACGGACCTCATGTTGGTGGAAAACATCCGATAGTCTGACGTGACGAAGGTCGCGAGATATAATTCGCACCTTTACATCACGAAAAATCGAGGTGCCAGATGTCCCCGACCACTGCCGACATTTCCAGTCTCGCCGCGACATTTTCCGGTCGCCTTATCGGTCCAGGCGACGCCGATTACGACCAGGTGCGCGCGGTCCACAACGGAGTGGTTGACAAGCGCCCTGCCCTCATCGCGCGTTGCCGCGGCGTCGCGGACATCGTGGACGCGGTGAAGTTTGCGCGGCAGACGAACATGCCGGTGGCGGTGCGCGGCGGCGGGCACAACGTTGCTGGACGTGCGGCCATCGAGGGCGGGCTGTTGATCGATCTCTCGTTGCTGAAAGGCGTGCAGGTCGACCCGTCGGCGCGCACGGCGCGCGCGCAGGGCGGCGTCACGTGGGGCGAGTTCAACCGTGAGACCCAGCTTCATGCGCTGGCGACGACAGGCGGCGTGGTGTCGACTACCGGCATCAGCGGCTTGACGCTCGGCGGCGGCTTGGGGTGGCTCTTAGGTCAGTGCGGACTCGCAGTCGACAACCTGCGGTCGGTTGAAATCGTCACCGCAGATGGCACGGTCCTGACAACAAGCGCCGAAGAGAACGCGGACTTATTCTGGGCAGTTCGCGGCGGCGGCGGCAACTTCGGCATTGCCGCGTCGCTCGAGTATCGACTGCATCCGATCGGCCCCGTCGTGCACGGCGGCGCCGTCATGCATCCGTTTGCCGTAGCCGAAGACCTGCTGCGCTTCTATCGAGATTTCACGGCCGCGTGTGCGGACGACCTGACGGTGTTCTGCGGCTTTCTGCACGCGCCAGACGGCTCGGGCATGAAGCTCGCCGCCATGGTGGCGTGCTACGCGGGACCACCGGATCGCGCCGACGCCGCACTCGCCCCGCTCAAGGCATTCGGATCGCCCGTCGTCGACATCATGGGACCGATCCCGTACTGTCAGCTGAATACGCTCTTCGATGCGTCGCTGCCGCGCGGCGCGCGCAATTACTGGAAGTCGACCTTTCTCTCCTCGCTCAGCGACAATGCGATTCGGACAATCGTCGACATCTACGCCTCGTGCGATTCGCCGATGTCGCAGGTGTTGATCGAGCATTCTCACGGCGCCGCCACTCGCGTCGCGGCGGATGCGACAGCGTTCGCCCATCGATCTGCCGGGTATAACTTCCTCATCCTGGGGCAATGGATGGAAGCCGCCGACGATCAGCGGGTGATGTCGTGGACGCGCCAGCGGTATCAGGACATCCAGCCGTTTGCTGCCGCCGCGCGTTATGGCAACTACCTGGATCACGACGATGCGGTGGAGATGGCGTACGGGGCCAACTACGCGCGGCTGCAGGAGATCAAGGCGAAGTACGATCCCGACAACTTCTTCCGGCAGAATCTCAATGTGAAACCGGCCACCGATTCAGCGCGGGCTGCGCATCCTTCGACGCGTTCAGCCGCGAGCCCTCCGGCAACGATGTAATCAGACCCCGACGTGCGAGTCACCTACCTCGCAAATGAAGGTCACGTTCTACCACCACAGCTGCCGACTGACGACCGTCGAGTGTCGACTATCATTAAACCCGAAGCTCACACTATTCAGAGCGCCAACGGCGCCAAGCGCTCGAACAGCGCTATTTTGGCAGAGGCAATCGGATCACGTCGATGCCAGGATTCTCAGCACAAGTGAATTGAGGTGTTAGTCGTGTTTCTGAAACGCCAGCGCGAGGGGTCCGTTATTTGCTCGGCCTGCGGCGTGCTGGTCGGCGTCAACGACGACCGCTGTTACAACTGCGGGCGGCGGAATCCTGGTCTGTGGGGTTACGCGCCGGCGCTCAGGCGGCTCGGACAAGATCTGGGCTTCGTGCCGCTCGTCATGGGCGCGACGATCACGCTCTACGTGCTCGCGCTGCTCCTCTCGCGCAGCAATCTGCAGGTGATGCTCGCGCCGAGCCCGCCGATTCTTTTCCTGCTGGGTGCAAGCGGCACGGTGCCGGTGCTGGGCTACGGGCGGTGGTGGACATTTCTGACCGCCGGCTGGCTGCACGCAGGCGTGTTGCATGTTCTCTTCAATGTGCTGTGGATCCGCCAGCTCGCGCCCGGCGTCGCGGAGCTGTACGGCGCAGCACGCATGGTGATCATCTACACGATTGCCGGCGTCATCGGCTTCGCGCTCACCACGTTCGCCGGCGCGTATCTCCGATGGATGCCGATTCCTTTCCTGCGCGGCGCCGATTTCAGCGTGGGCGCCTCGGCCAACATCTTTGGCCTGCTCGGCGCGCTCGTGTATCACGGCCGACGAACCGGCAGCAGTCACATTGCGCAGGCGGGCTTGCAATACGCGCTGTTTCTGGGATTGTTCGGGCTCATCATGCCGGGCGTTGACAATTACGCGCACGCGGGCGGATTTGCCGGCGGATATCTCGCGGGTCTTCTTCTCGATCCATTGAAGCCCGAGCGAATCGACCACATGGTGATGGCGTTCGTGTGCCTCGCCGCCACGTTTGTCGCGCTCGGAGCGTCGGTCATCACCGCCCTGCCGATGTTTCTCCAGCAGTAGTCCGCGCAGAAACGCCGAAGCCACAGAGACACCGAGACACAGAGAACTCGTTTGGAGAGTATTCGCTCTGTTTGTTCAGCGGCGATGCCGGCCATCTTGCCGTCGCGAGGACGACGAGCCAGCGCCCCGTAGTTAGCTCTCTCCAAAAAGTTTTCTCTGTGCCTCTGCGGCTCGGTGGCTTCGTGAATCCGTCAAATTGGAGGTCGATACAGAAAGCTGGACGCACGCATTGCGTTCTCGCTGATGAATGACGTCTCGACTGGCGTTCGTCACTCGCCATTGTCATTTCCTCCCCGCATTGGTACCAGCAACGGAATTCCTCCAGCGGCACCGGGCTTGCTCACGCACGGGATCGTCTCAAGCTCGTGGCAGGTTGCTACAGGCGCTGGAGGTCGGAATGAAACTTTGGAAGAACCTCGTTTTGGGTTTGGCGGCGGTGCTGGTCACGACCGTCCCCGTGTTCGCGCAAGGCGGCGGCGCGAGCTCCACCGGCAGCATCAGCGGAGAAGTGAAAGACTCGCAAGGCGGCGTGCTGCCGGGCGTGACCGTGACGGCCAGCAGCCCCGCGCAGATTGGGACCCTCACCTCGCTGACAAACGAAGCAGGGATTTACCGCTTCCCTGCCGTTCCACCTGGCGAATACAAATTGGCGTTCGAGCTCGCCGGTTTCCAGACCAACGTGCGCGAAGGCATTCGCGTCACCCTCGGCTTCAACGCGCAGGTCAATGTCACGCTTGCCGTGGCCACACTGCAGGAAACAGTGACCGTCAGCGGCCAGTCGCCGGTGATTGACACCTCCGCCACGCGCATCCAAACGAACTTCGATCAGCAGGCGCTGGCGTCGTTGCCAAACGCGCGCGACATGTGGTCGCTGCTCGCGACCACGCCGTCGGTGACGCTGAATCGTGTCGACGTCGGCGGCAGCACCATGGGCACGCAGACCACCTATTTTGCCTATGGCTATTCGGGTCAGAACCGGCCGCTCATCGAAGGC
>Ga0137368_10001147_pt1 | contig 27669 bp, 25 predicted proteins | sample SagtaG_13_FD_104917 | JGI IMG/M metagenome (GOLD analysis project Ga0137368, IMG submission 104917) | Vadose zone soil microbial communities from Sagehorn Ranch, Mendocino, California, USA - Sage1_L_100_16 metaG | ecosystem: Environmental > Terrestrial > Soil > Vadose zone | place: USA...
ATCATGAGCGCTCCGCGGGGGCGAGGGAGATCCACACAGCTCAGCGGCCGGTGGGGCGGGTATTTCAACAGCCGCCGGACTGGCGTGGAACCCGTGCTCCCGGGTTGCGAAGACCAGCGATCAGAGATCACGTTCGACTTGATGCCCGACTCTCGCTCAGACACGGAAAATGAAAAGCCCCCTCTCCTCGCGTGGCGAGGGGGAGGGGGCTTCCGTGCGCGGAAGACGCTCTTACTTCTGCAGCCCGGCCGCCTTCGCGACCTCCTCGGCCAGGTTCTCCTGCTTCTTCTCGAGCCCCTCGCCGAGCACGAACCGCGCGAAGCGGCGGATCTGGATGTTCTCGCCGATCTTCGCGATCGCGTCGGTGAGGACCTCCTGGATCTTCTTCTTGTCGTCCTTCACGAAGAGCTGCTCGACGAGGCAGTTCGTCTCGTAGAACTTCTCGAGCTTGCCGGTCGCGATCTTCTCGAGGATCGCCTCGGGCTTCTTCTGATCGCGCATCTGGGCCTTCGCGATCTCGAGCTCCTTCGCGACGAGCTCCGGCGGGACCTCCTCGCGGCGGACCCACAGCGGCGCGGCGGCCGCGATCTGCATCGCGATGTCCTTCACGAGCGACTGGAACCCCTCGGTGCGCGCGACGAAGTCCGTCTCGCAGTTCACCTCGACGAGCACCCCGATCTTGCCGCCCATGTGGATGTAGCTCGAGACGGCGCCCTCGGTCGCGGCGCGCGACGACTTCTTCGCGGCGGCGGCGAGCCCCTTCTTGCGGAGCAGCTCCTCGGCCTTCACGAGGTCGCCGCCCGCCTCTGCGAGCACCTTCTTGCAGTCCATCATCCCCGCCCCGGTCTTCTCCCGGAGCTCCTTCACGAGCTGCGCGCTGACCTCGGCCATCTCGAATCTCCTCGTTCGTAAATCTTGGGCGGGCCCGAAGGCCCGCCCGGATGCGTTCACGTCCTCTGGCGATCGCGGCGCGAGAGGCGCCGCCCGGGCCGGCGCCTACTCCTTCGGCGGTGCCTCGCCCGTCGCGGGCGCCGCCGGCGTCACGTCGCCCTTGCGGACGACCTCGACGTTGGCGCTCGCCGCCGCGCGGTCCTCGCGCGGCTCGCGGTCGCGGCGGGGGCCGCGGCGATCGCGCCGGTCGCGGCGGTCCTTGAGACCCCGCTCGCTCGCCGCGTCGCGGTCGTCCTCGCCCTGCCGGGCGTCCTGGCCGCCGTGCTCGGCGACCCACGCGCCGTAGCGCGCGCGCCCCTCGATGCAGGCCTCGGAGATCTTGCCGGTGAAGAGGCGGATCGAGCGGATGGCGTCGTCGTTGCCGGGGATGACGTAGTCGATCCCCTCGGGATCGCAGTTCGTGTCGACGACCGCGACGACCGGGATGCCGAGCCGGTTCGCCTCGTGGACGGCGATGTGCTCCTTCTTCGTGTCGATGACGAAGACCGCGGAGGGGAGCCGCGACAGCTCCTTGATGCCGCCGAGGTTCTTCTCGAGCTTCTCGCGCTCGCGCTCGAGGGAGGCGACCTCCTTCTTCGGGAGCCGCTCGTAGGTGCCGTCGGCCTTCATCTTGTCGATCGTCTTGAGCCGCTCGATGCCCTGCTTCACGGTCTTGAAGTTCGTGAGGGTGCCGCCGAGCCAGCGGTTCGTGACGAAGAACATGCCGGAGCGGGAGGCCTCCTCGCGCACCGCGTCCTGCGCCTGCTTCTTCGTGCCGACGAAGAGCACCGAGCCGCCCTTCGCGACCGCGTCGGACACGAAGCGGAGCGCGTTGCGGGCGAGGCCGACCGTCTTCTGCAGGTCGATGATGTAGATGCCGTTGCGGGCGCCGAAGATGTACGGCTTCATCTTCGGGTTCCAGCGCTTCGTCTGGTGCCCGAAGTGGACGCCCGCCTCGAGGAGCTGCTTCATCGTGATGGCGGTGCCGCCCGCGCCGAGGGCCGCTGCCATCACCTCGGGCTGGGGCTGCTGCTGGGGAGCGGCGGCCTCGGGGGCCGGCGCCGGGGGGGTCTGTTCGGGCTGCTGCTGCTCGGGCTGCTGCTGCGTCTCCATGTGGTCTTCTCCGGTTGTTCCACCACTCCCGTGAACTGCGGAGCGCCGAGATCCCGGAACGTGAGCCGTTCGCCGGGAGCACCGGGGCGCGCCGATGCGGGGAGTGTGAGTATTTGAATCCTGCCGTCCTCGCGGACAGCCCTCCGCGCACGAAACCTCGCGGGGGACGGTCACTTAACACAGGGCACGGGCTGTCGCAAGCAGCGGTGCGGCACGCCGGCATCGGGAAAACCTGCGTCCTCGCGGCCGCTTGGCTAGCGGCGGCCGCGCCACCACGAGAGGAGCACGATCGCGCCGTCGTAGCCACGCCAGGCGACCGGGCGCGCGGCGGCCCCGAGGCAGACATGGCGCACGAGCCGCTCGCCGACGAGGAGCGTGCGCGCGCCGCACTCCGGGCAGCGAAACCTCCGGCGAACGTCCGCGAGCGATCTGGGCCGCTCGGGCGACGCGGCGTCGGGCCCGAACAGCCCGCGGGCCCGGTACGCCTCGAGCTCTGCGATCTCCGCGGCCTCGCCCCCCTTCGCCCGCTCCCCGTCGGCCCGCGCGAGCGCCGAGCACGCCGCGCACGGGGGGAACCCGCCGCTTCGCGCGCAGGCGATCTCGATCGCGCCCGCCGTTTCGCGCTCCCACTCGTCCTCGCGTGCGTCGATCTCGACGAAGGGGACGAGGGCGGCGGCGAGCGCGTCTTCCTTCTCCGCCTCGACCGCGTGCGTGACCTTGACCTCGAAGGCGAGCGTCGGGCGGCCGCGCGCGGAGACGAGCACGTCCGCGCGGAGCGCCCCGACCGCGCCCTCGCCCTCGGCGGCGTCACCGAGCGCCGCGAGGTCGCGCGCGTCCACGCGGCGGCAGGCCGGGCAGCGGGTGAGGACGGAAACGGCGAGCGCCCCGGCGAACGCCTCGGCGCAGCGCGCGAGGAGCCGCTCCTTCGCGTCGAGGTGGAGCGCCGTCTCCGGCGCGGTGAGCGGGCAACGCGAGCCGGGCAGGTGCGCGAAGTGGTGGGTGCGGACCTTCCCGAGGTGAGGGACGAGCCGCTCTCCGCAGCCGACGCAGGTGAACGGCGCGCGGTTCCGGCGGTCCGCCGCCACGAGCCGGTCCGCGCGCACCTTCGCGCCATTCCCGTCTCTTGCCCAGAGAAGGAGCACCCCACCCGAGCCCCGCACGGAGGCCTGCGTCCCGCGGCCCTCCGCGGTACGGCTAGTGCGTCGAGGCACGAGGAGGCTCCATGGGACTCGAGGTGGGCAAGAAGGCCCCGGACTTCGCGCTCGAGGACGAGGCGGGGAACGTGGTCAGGCTCTCCGACTTCAAGGGCAAGCGGGTCGTCGTGTTCTTCTACCCGAAGGCGATGACGCCTGGCTGAACGCAGGAGGCCTGCGACTTCCGTGACGAGGTCGACGCGTTCAAGAAGAAGAAGGTCGCGGTGGTGGGCATCTCGAAGGACACCCCCGCGTCGCAGCAGAAGTTCAAGGACAAGTACGACCTGCCGTTCCCGCTCCTCTCCGACACCGACACCGAGGTGCAGCAGGCCTGGGGCGTCTGGAAGGAGAAGAGCATGTACGGCAAGAAGGTGATGGGGACGGAGCGGACGACCGTGCTCGTCGGCCCGGACGGAAAGGTGGAACGGATCTTCCCGAAGGTGAAGGTGGACGGGCACGTCGCGCGCGTGCTCGAAGGACTTTAGAACGGGGGACACTCGTCCCTTCGGGCCTCGCGCCGCCCCGCCCCCCGCGCGCCGAGTCGCGGCGGGGCGCGAACCACTGTAGAAGAGCGCGGATGGTAAAGCGCGCCGTCCGAAACGACCAGATCGATGCCGCCGTGCTCGAGGTCCATGGCCTCGTCCACGACCAGGGCTGGCTCGCCGACCGCGCGCTCGAGCGGGCGCTGCGGCGGGACCGCGGCCTGTGGGCCTCGGAGCGACGTCACGTCGCCGAGGCGGTCTACGGCATCGTCCGCTGGCAGGGTCAGCTCGACGCGCTCCTCGGCGGCCGCCCGGGGCTCGCCGAGCGCTACGCGGCGTGGCTCACCCGCTTCGGCGGCGTCCCGGCCGCCGACGCGGCGAAGCGGCTCGGGGTCGTGCCGGGGCGGCTCGCGGCGCTCGGGTCCGCCGACGCGCGCATCGCGGCGGTCGCCGATCCCCTCGATCGGCTCTCGCTCGAGGCGTCGCTGCCGCGCTGGATCGCGGAGCGATTCGTCGCGCAGCTCGGCCTCGAGGAGGCGCGCGTGCTCGGCCGCGCGATGAACGAGCGCGCGCCGCTCACCGCTCGCGCGAACGTGCTCCAGGGCGAGCGGGACGAGCTGCGCGCGCGCCTCGCCCGCGAGGGCGTCGGCGCCGAGCCGACCCGGTTCTCGCCGTGGGGGCTCGTCCTCGACGGACGCGAGAACGCGTTCGCCCTTGCCTCCTTCAAGGAGGGGCGCTTCGAGATCCAGGACGAGGAGAGCCAGCTCATCGCGCTCGCCTGCGGCGCCCGCGCGGGCTTCACCGTGGTGGACGCGTGCGCGGGCGCGGGCGGAAAGGCGCTCGCGCTCGCGGCCGAGATGCACAACAAGGGCTCGCTCCACGCGCTCGACTCCGACGCCGAGCGGCTCGACGAGGCGCGCCGCCGCGCGCGCCGCGCGGGGGTCCACAACCTGCGCGCGCGCCCCATCGCGCCGGGGCCGGAGGCGGAGGCGCAGCTCCAGGACCTCGCCGGCAAGGCCGACGTCGTCCTCGTCGACGCGCCGTGCAGCGGCCTCGGGACCCTCCGCCGCAAGCCCGACGCGCGCTGGCGGCTCGGGCCGGAGGACCCGGCCCGCTTCGCCGCGCTCCAGCGCGACCTCGTCCGGCGCTTCGCCGCCCTCGTCCGGCCCGGCGGGCGGCTCGTTTACGCGACCTGCTCCGTCGGCCCGACCGAGAATGACGAGGTCGCCGACTTCGCGGCGCGCGAGGTGGGGCTCCGGCCCGCGCCCATCGCGCCGTTCCTCGGCGAGGAGCGGGCGCGCGCGCTCGCGCTCGGCGCCGACGAGGCGCGGCTCACGCTCATGCCGCACCGGCACGGGACGGACGGGTTCTTCGTGGCGAGCTTCGACAAGGCAAAGTAGCGAGGTCCAGGTCCAGGTCCAGCGAGGAAGAACCGTGCCGGAGCTGCCCGAGGTCGAGATCGCGGCGCGGAACCTGCGGCGCTGGACCCGCGGGCGGCGCATCGAGCGCGTCGAGCCCGATCCGAAGGCGCGCTACGTGTTCCGCCCCTCGTCGCCGGCCGCGTTCGCGAAGGCGATGACGGGCGCCCGCTTCGGCGAGATCCGGCGCATCGGAAAGCAGCTCCTCGTCTCGCTCGAGAAGGACCGCGCGCCGCTCGGGCTCCTCGTCCACCTCGGCATGACCGGCAAGTGGCTGCGCCGCGCGGAGGCGGATCCCGCGACGCGCTTCTCGCGGGCGAGGTTCCACCTCGACGACGGCCACGTCCTCCACTTCGACGACCTGCGACTCTTCGGCCGGCTCCGCGTGGTCCCGGGCGCGCGCTTCGACGAGGTGCCCGAGGTCGCCGCGCTCGGGCCCGACCCGCTCGAGCGCGGCATCGACGTCTCCGCGCTCGGCGAAGCGCTCCGTCGCTCTCGCCTTCCGGTGAAGGTGCGGATCATGGACCAGGCGCTCCTCCCGGGCGTCGGGAACATCCAGGCGTCCGAGGCGCTCTTCCGCGCGCGGATCGACCCGCGCCGCAAGGGGCCGACGCTCGCCGCGCGCGAGGTGCGGGCGCTCGCCGCCGCGATCCTCGCGTCGATCCGGGAGGCCATCGCGCGCGAGCAGGGCCCGGAGATCTCGTACGTCGAGGAGCCCGGCGCCGAGAACCCGTTCGAGGTCTACGCGCGGGAGGGCGAGCCGTGCCCGCGCTGCGGGAAGACGAAGCTCCGGCGCGTCGTCCAGGCGCAGCGCTCGACCTTCTTCTGCCCCGGATGCCAGCGGTAGCGCCGGCGTGCAGCAGGAGCGTAGAGTTTCCCCGGATGCGCCCCGAGGACCTCGCCTCCCTCTCCATCGCCGAGCTGCGCGCGCGCTTCGTCGACGCCGGCCGGCCGCTTCCGGAGGAGTGCGAGGCGGCGCTCGAGGCGGAGCCGCGCGCGGGGGCGCGCGAGGTGCTCCGGCTCGTCCGCAAGCGCCGCGCCGGAAACCGCGCCGAGGGGCAGCGCCTGCGTCACCTGCTCCGGTTCGAGACGGAGCTCTGGGAGCGCGGCGTCGTGCACGTCGCCGGCGTCGACGAGGCGGGCATGGCGCCGCTCGCCGGACCGGTCGTCGCTGGTGCGTGCGTCCTGCCGCCCGACTACCGGCCGCGTGGCATCGACGACTCGAAGCAGCTCGACCGCCGTGAGCGCGAGCGGCTCGCGGAGGACATCCGCCGGAACGCGGTCTGCTTCGCGGTCGCGCGCGCCGAGGTCGCGGAGATCGACGGGCTCAACATCTACCGCGCAGGCCTGCTCGCCCTCACCCGCGCGGTGAAGGGGCTCTCCACCTGCCCGGGCCACCTGCTCGTCGACGCGCGCAAGCTCCCCGAGCTGCGCATCCCGCAGACGCCGATCATCCACGGAGACGCGCTCTCGCTCACGATCGCCGCCGCCTCGATCCTCGCAAAGACGGTGCGCGACGCGCTCATGGCCGAGCTCGATCTCGCGTACCCCGGGTACGGGTTCGCGCGCCACAAGGGCTATCCCACCGCCGAGCACTTCGAGGCCCTGAAGCGGCTCGGCGCGTGCGAGATCCATCGCAGGAGCTTCCAGCCGGTGCGCGAGGCGCTCGGGCTCGATCCGACGCAAGGGGAGCTCTTCGCGGCGCCGCCTGCGGACGGCGACATTTGACGCAGCGGCCGCCGGTCGATACAACCACGCGGCGAGGACGAGCCCGACGGTGACCCCCGCCGGAGTCCGGAAGCTGCAGGAAGCACTGCACGGCGGGGTCGAGCGGCGCGCACCAGGGCCAGGGATTTCCCCCGGCCCTGACGCCCCCCGATCCGGCGACCGCATGCACGAACCTTCATCGAAGTACCCCGCCGCTCCCGAGTCCCAAGAAGACCTCGACGACTCCCGTGACCACCGGCCTCCGCCGGGGCTCGCGCTCGATCCGCCCGAGGACCCGCCGCCGGCCCACCCGCCCGAGATCCCCGTCGATCGGCTCGACCCGGACGCGGTCAGGGTCATCGCGCGGCTCCGCCACATGCGCCACCAGGCGTATTTCGTGGGCGGCTGCGTGCGCGACCTCCTGCTCGACCGGACGCCGAAGGACTTCGATCTCGCGACCGACGCCCACCCCGGCGAGGTCCGCGCGATCTTCCGGAACTGCCGGCTCATCGGGCGGCGCTTCCGGCTCGCGCACGTCTACTTCCGCGGTGGCAAGATCATCGAGGTCGCGACCTTCCGGAAGAACCCGATAGACGTGGCCGAGGACGTTCCGGACGGCGGCGACCTGCTCATCACCCGCGACAACGTCTTCGGCACCGCCGAGGAGGACGCGGTCCGCCGCGACTTCACGGTGAACGGCCTGTTCTACGACGTCGCCTCGGGCGAGGTCATCGACTACGTCGGCGGCCGCCGGGACCTCGAGGACCACCGGATCGCGACCATCGGCGACCCCGAGATCCGCATGCGCGAGGACCCGGTCCGAACGCTGCGCGCGGTCCGCTTCGCGGCCCGGCTCGGCTTCACGATCGAGCCCGACTGCTTCGAGGCGATGCGCCGTCACGCGGGGGAGCTCGCCCGCTGCGCGCCGGCCCGCGTGCTCGAGGAGACGTTCAAGATCCTGCGCTGCGGCGGGTCGGCTCGCGCGTTCGAGCTCCTGCGCGCGTGCGGGGCGCTCCCCGTCGTCCTGCCCGCGCTCGGCGCGGCGCTCGACTCCTGGGACGAGTCGCGGCGGCGCTCGTTCTTCGCCCACCTCGGTGCGCTCGACCGGCTCGTCCGGTCCGGCGAGGACGTCTCCGACGCGGTCTTGCTCGGGGCGCTCCTCATGCATTTGACGTCGAGCGGGGGGGCGCTCGACGCGGGCCACTCCCGGGCGAACGACGCCGACGCGCTCCTCGACTCTCTCGTCTCCACCTCGCGCCTGCCGCGGAAGATCGCCGAGCGGACGCGGCTCGCGATGCAGGCGCAGCGCGGCTTCCGCGACCCGCAGCGCAAGCGGCGCCGGCGCGGGCGCGGCGGCGGCGGCCAGCCCCACGCAGACGCCGCCCAGCTCCTCACCATCTCCGTCGAGGCGACGGGCGAGGGGCGCGAGCTGCTCGACCGCCTCAAGGCCCAGGCGGGCCAGGACGACCACGCCGAGCGCGAGGTGGAGCCCCGCGAAGGCGCCCGCACCCCTATCGAGCACGCCGGGCCCCGCGCCGAGCGGCCCGCCCACCCCCGCCGCGCCGCGCACGGCGGGGCGCGCGCAGAGGGCGCTGGACGCCGGCACATCGCGACGGTCGACATGGACGGGCGCGACCCGCTCCCCGAGCGCGGCGCCACCACCATCGTCGAGGTGGACATGGAGCTCCCTCGCGAGGGGCGCGCCGCCGCGTCCGACGAGGGCGCTCCGACCGGCGAGGGCCAGGCCGGCGGTCGCAAGCGCCGCAGGCGGCGCGGTGGTCGCAGGCGCGGCCGTCGAGGCCCTGGGGCCGTTGCTCCCGCGGGGGGCACACCCCCGCCGCCGGCCGAGGCGTGACGGGTTCCTGATGCGGGCGGCCCACGCCGCCCGCGTTCGGGTAGAATCGCGGAACCCCGGCGCCGTTGAAAGAAGCGGCGCCGTCCGGTAGAACGCGCCGACATGCCCGTCGAGAAAACCGTCGTGAAGCCCATCTACAAGCGCATCCTCCTCAAGCTCTCGGGCGAGGCGCTCATGGGCGAGGGCAAGTACGGCATCTCGACGAAGACGCTCACGGCCATCGCCCAGGACGTGAAGGACATCGTCGACATGGGCGTCGAGGTGGCGCTCACGATCGGCGGCGGGAACATCTTCCGCGGCGTCTCGGGCGCGACCGAGGGGATGGACCGCGCCTCCGCCGACTACATGGGGATGCTCGCCACCGTGATCAACGCGATGGCGCTGCAGGACGCGCTCGAGAAGATCGGGGTCGTCACCCGCGTGCAGACCGCCATCGAGATGCACCACGTCGGCAAGCCGTACATCCGCCGCCGCGCGATGCGCCACCTCGAGAAGGGGCGGGTCGTCATCTTCGCCGCCGGCACCGGCAACCCGTACTTCACGACCGATACCGCCGCCGCGCTCCGCGCGATGGAGATCCACGCCGACGTGCTGCTCAAGGCGACGAAGGTGGACGGCGTCTACACGGACGACCCGAAGAAGAACTCGAGCGCGACCAAGTTCAAGCAGCTCAGCTACATCGACGTCCTCAAGAAGAACCTGAAGGTGATGGACTCGACCGCCATCAGCCTCTGCATGGACAACGACCTCCGGATCATCGTCTTCGATTCGACGAAGCGCGGAAACGTCCGGCGCGTCGTGCTCGGCGAGGAGATCGGGACCGTGGTCGGCCGGGCCGAGAAGAGCCAGAAGCACGGAGAGGAGCGCGCATGAGCGCCGCCGACGACATCCTGACCGACCTCCACGCCCGCATCGCGAAGACCCTCGACGACCTGAGGCGCGAGCTCTCGAACGTCCGAACCGGGAGGGCGAACCTGCACCTGCTCGACGGCGTGCGCGTCGACTATTACGGCACCCCCACGCCCCTCAACCAGATCGCGACCCTCTCCGTCCCGGAGGCCCGCCTCATCATGGTGAAGCCGTGGGAGAAGAACATGATCCCGCCGATCGAGAAGGCGATCCGGGACGGAAACCTCGGCCTCAACCCGCAGTCGGACAAGGACCTCGTGCGCGTGCCGATCCCGCCCCTCACAGAGGAGCGGCGCCGCGACATCGTGAAGCAGTGCCGGGTGAAGGGCGAGGATCACAAGATCGCCATCCGCAACGAGCGCCGCGACGCGAAGGAGCTCATCGAGGTCTCCGAAAAGGACGGCGAGGTCTCCGCGGACGACGCGAAGAAGGCCCTCGAGAAGATGCAGAAGGAGACGGACGAGGGCGTGAAGAAGATCGACGAGATCGTCGCGGCGAAGGAGAAGGAAGTGATGCAGGTGTGATCCGGCGCGGCTCCGTGCCGGAGCTCGACCTTCGCGCCGCGCTCCTCCTCGGCGTCCCGCTCCTCCTCCTCGGCGTCGCCTCCGGCGCCCTCCGTGTGCTCGCGCAGCAGCCCGGCATCGCGCCCGCCCGCCGCCGCGCGCTCCAGGCCGTCTGGGTGCTCCTCCTCCTCGTCGGCGTGCCGCTCTGGCTCGTGCTCGCGAGCGCGCTCCGCCTCTGGTGACGGACTCGGGCCGGGCGGCGGCCGGCCTCGGGCGTGCCGGACCCCGCCCGCTTCGTCTCGTTCAGACCGGGAACACCATCCCGGCGAGCGCGATGAGCCAGAGCAGGTGGGCGATGCCGGACAGCATGGCCATCCGTCGCGCCGCCCCGTCCGTCGCCGCCACGACCTCGCCGCGCTCGAGCCGCCCCGCGATCGACCGCCACGACCGGCGCATCGCCGAGAGGAGGCCGATGCGGACGAGCGTCGCCACGAACCCGACGGTGATCCCGACGCGGGGCCGCGTCATCCCCTCTTCCCACATGAGCAGGAGCCCCGTGACGAGCGTCGCCACCCCCGCGGCGGCGTCGAGGCCGAGCTTCGGCCGGACGCTCGCGGCGAGCGCGTCGAGGTGCGGGCGTCCGAGGCCGAGCGCGCGCTTCACGTCCCCGGACAGCCAGAGCGCGGCGGCCATCCAGACCGAGATGGAGAGGACGTGGAGGAAGACGAGGAGCGAGTGGAGTGCGTTCACGGTAGGTTACCTCCGAGGAGGCGACTGTACGCCGGGCGGCGGCGCGAGCGGAGTCCCGGTGAGGTGCCCCGCGCAGAGCTCGCCCACCCACGGCCGCGCCGGCCGATCTCGACGCACGCCTGTTCGCCCGCGAGCTCGCAGCGAGCGCCCCAGTTCTCCCTCGCCCCCGCGAAGCGGCGCGAAGGGGGGGAGAGGGTCGGGGCTAACGATCCCAAGCGTGGGATGATGAGGAGGTCGGGGAGAGGGCTGTCGGCCAGACGCGGCGGACTAGTAGCGATACCCGTGCGCGATCGGGAGCCGGCGTCCCTCGCCGAACGCCTTCTCGGTGATCTTCAGGACGGGCGCGGCCTGGCGGCGCTTGTACTCGCTCGCGACGACCAGGCGCAGGATCCGGCGCACCGTCTCCTCGGGATGGCCGCGCGCGACGATCGCCTCGAGCGGCAGCCGCTCCTCGACGAACGCGTGGAGGACGTCGTCGAGGACCTCGTACGGCGGAAGCGAGTCCTGGTCGGTCTGGTCGGGCTTCAGCTCCGCCGACGGCGGCTTCGTGAACGTCCGCTCCGGGATGAGCCCGCGGCCGGCGCGCTCGTTCGCGGCGCGCGCCACGCGGTAGACGAGCGTCTTCGCGACGTCGCCGATCACCGCGAGCCCGCCCGCCATGTCGCCGTAGAGCGTGCAGTAGCCGACGGCGAGCTCGCTCTTGTTGCCGGTCGAGAGGACGAGCCCGCCCGTGTCGTTCGAGAGCGCCATCAGGATCTGGCCGCGCACGCGCGCCTGGACGTTCTGCTCGGCGAGATCGCAGAGCGGCCGTCCCTGCGCCCGCTCGAGCTGCCCGAGAAACGCGGCGTGCATCGGCTCGATCGAGATTTCCTCGAAGCGGATGCCGAGGTTCCGGGCGAGCTCCGCCGCGTCCTCCCGCGAGTGGCTCGAGCTGTAGCGCGACGGCATCGCGACCCCGAGCACGGCGGCCGGCCCGAGCGCCTCGGCGGCGATGCAGGCGGTGAGCGCGGAGTCGATGCCCCCCGAGAGCCCGACGATGACCGTGCGGAAGCCGCACTTGCGGACGTAGTCCTTCACCCCGAGCACGAGGGCGGAGAGCACCTCGTCCGCAAGTGCGTCGCGCGGCGAGGGGCGCGGCGGCGGGAGCGGCGCGCCGTCGAGGCCGAGCACGCGCGTCTCGCCGGACTCGAGGTCGGCGATGACGAGCGCCTCCTCGAAGAGCGGGGCGCGCGCGAGGACGCGCCCGTCCCGTCCGACGAGCATCGAGCCGCCGTCGAAGAGGAGGGCGTCGTTGCCGCCCACCTGGTTCACGTAGGCGATCGGCACGCCGTGGCTGCGCGCGCTCGCTGCGAGCATCCGCTCGCGCAGCGCGGGCTTGTGGACCGCGTACGGCGAGGCGGAGACGTTCAGGACGACCGCGGCGCCCGCCCGCGCGAGCTCGGCGACCGGATCGCGCGCGTAGCGCGGTCGATCCCAGAACCGCTTGTCGTTCCAGACGTCCTCGCAGATGGAGAGGCCGACCCGGAGCGCCCCCGCGTCGGCCGCGGTGGAGCGGTCGGCGGGGAGGAAGTAGCGGGTCTCGTCGAAGACGTCGTAGGTGGGCAGGAGTGACTTGCGGCCGATCGCGGCGACCCGCCCGCCTTCGAGGAGCGCGGCGGAGTTGTAGACGCCCGGCGGCGGCGCACCCGGCGCGGGCTCCGGAAACCCGAGGACGACCGAGACGTCGCGCGACCACCCCGCCGGCGCGGCGAGCTCGGCGAGCGTCCGCGCCGCCCGGTCGAGGAACTCGGGGAGATCGAGGAAGTCGCGGGGCGGGTAGCCGGAGAGCGCCAGCTCCGGGAAGACGACGAGGGTCGCGCCGGCCTCACGCGCCCGCTCCGTCGCCGCACGGATCCGCGCCGCGTTGCCGGCGAAGTCGCCGACGGTCGTGTCGATCTGCGCGAGGGCGATGCGTCGGGATGGAGCCACGGGGCGACAATGGTACATTAACGCCGCGATGCCGCGCCGCATCCTCCTCGCCGACGACTCCGAAGCGGTGGTGACCGCGATCCGCCGCGATCTCGAGGAGCGCGGCCGCGAGGTGGAGGCGGTCTCGCCCGGCGACGCCCCGGCGCGCGCTGCGGCGGCGCGTTACGGCGCGGCCCTCGTCCGCGGCACCGCCGGCCCGAAGGTGCTCGCGGCCGTGCGCGCGGCCGACCCCCACCTGCCCGTGCTCGTCCTCTTCCTCGACCGGAAGGAGGCGGCGGCCCACCCGGGCGCCCGGGGCGACGCGGTCCTCGTCGGGCCGCTCACGCCCTCGGCGGTCTCGACGGCCTGCGGGCTCGCCGAGGAGCTGCGCGCCCGGGGCGAGAAGATCGCCGAGCTCGAGGCGCGGCTCGAGCGCCCCGCACGTGCCGTGCGCGATCTCGAGTTCCTGAAGAAGCTCCTCTTCGTCGAGGTGAAGCGGTCGCGCCGCTACGGCTTTCCGGTGTCGCTCGCGCTCGTGTCCGTCGACGCGTGGGAGCGGCTCGCGCCCGCGCTCGGCTCGCGGGGCCGGACCGCACTCCTCGCCGAGCTGCTCGGGATCTCGAGCGGCGCGCTGCGCGACATCGACATCGCCGTCCCCTTCTCGGACGAGCGGCTCGTCATCCTCATGCCGCATACGAAGGACGACGGGGCGCTGCGGGTCGCGCGGCGCCTCTGCGCGCTCGTCCGCGACCGGACCGGAGCGCCGAAGCTCACCGCGAGCGTGGGGGTCGCCTCCCATGGCGGCGACGGCACCGTCTCGTTCGGCGCGCTCGTGAAGCGCGCGGGCGACGCCCTCGCGAGGGCGCGCGCGGCGGGCGGTGATCGCGCCGAGCCCGCGGACCCACCGAGGAAGCGAGACCGGATCTCGATCGGATAGCGGCCGGCGCGCGCCCGCGCGCATAGGTTCACGCGCGATGCCTCGCGCCGGCCGCGCGCTCCTCGCCTCCGTGCTCCTCGCTCCGCTCGCCACGCGCCCGGTGCAGGGCGTCCCAGCGCGCCCGCCCTGCACCGGTCGCTACGCGGACACCCTCTCCGCGATGGTCCCCGCCGCGCGGGAGCGCGAGTCGCGCCCGGTGGCCGACTGGGTCTACTGCCTGCGCGCGAGCGCGGTGTACGAGCGGGTCTCGTACGGGCGCGGCGGGAAGCTCGTGCACGAGTACACCACCAAGGTCCGGCACGGGACCGGGTTCGCGTACCGGCAGCGCGACGGCGAGTGGCTCGTCGCGACGAACCAGCACGTCGTCGCATTCCCGGAGGTCACCGCGGACGGACAGGAGCTCGAGGGCGTCCCGGCCGGCTCGCGCCGGGTCCGGTCCGAAGTGCGGATCGTCTCTAACGAGTCGGAGCCCGACGCGCCCGAGCACATCCTCCTGCGCCCGCTGCTCGTCGACGACGCGCTCGACATCGCCGTCCTCGCGACGCGCGAGCCGCTCCGCACGATCCCGTACCGGCTCGGCCGGTCCGCCGACCTCCGCGTCGGCAACGCCGTGCTCGTGCGCGGATACCCGCTCGGCGCGTTCGCCGCGTCGAACGCCGGGCGGGTCATCGGCCTCGGCCAGCACGACCTCGAGCGCGCGTGGGATCACGAGGACTTCGTCGTCGACGCGCTCCTCAACCTCGGCAGCTCGGGGAGCCCGGTGCTCGCCGTGGCGTGCGACACGGGCGAGCCGGAGGTCGTCGGCGTCTATCACGCGGGGTACCGGAACGCGCAGGGGCTGAACGTCGTCATCGCGCTCGACCAGCTCCGCTCGGCGCTCGACGAGCTCCGCGTGCCTCAGCGCAACGCGTCGGCTCGCGAGCCCGCGGCGGATCCCGCCGAGACGCGCGCGGCGCTCGCGCGGGGCCCGGTCCTTTTCCCGTTCGGCGGCCGCGCCATCCGGGCCGAGCGGCAGGGCGACGGCGTGCGCTTCGCGGTGCTCGACGAGGGGTTCCCGCTCTCCGCGCGCGTCGAGCTCTCCATCGTGGACCGCGGCCTGGCCGCGGAGGGGCAGGCCGCCGACCTGCGCTCCGCCCTCTGGGAGCAGCTCGCGCTCGTCCTGCGCTACCGCGCGGTCGAGGCGGGGGCCGAGGCGCGCCGTTCACCGACGGCGCGAGACCGGATCGCGGCGCGCGTCCGGCGGGGCGAGCCCGAGCAGGAGCAGCTCCTCGCGGCGGTGAAGGCGGGCGCGGAGGGGCTGACGCCTGTCACGCGCGGCGAACGTGATCCGGCTTCCCGGGGACGTTCCGACGCAGCCGATCGGGCCGGACGCGGGGTCGTCGAGGTCATCCTGGGCGCCCACTGATCGCGACCCGCGGCCGGCCGCCGCGCGCATTCTCGCCTTCGATCCGGTACCGCCCCCATCAGGGTACAAATTCACGCACGGGACGCCCCTTCCGGGAATCATTGGGGAAAATGCCCCGTGGTCCTGCACCGTTGATGGCGCGCCGGCAGAGGGGGGTGGCAACCGTGCGGGGCGTTATTAACGTCCCTTCGCTGGTGACGGCCGACCAAGCAGGGGCGCGTCGAGGAAGCCCCTGCCCGAAAGTAGACCGTAACGCCGGCGAGAATCGGCCCCCAGGAGGGCCTTTCCGGGGAAGGTAAAGAGATGGCCCAGATCGATATCGAGATCCTCACGCCGTTCGCCGCCAAGTTCATGGAGGGGACGACGCTCACGCCCGCCGAGCGTGCGGAGGTCCTCCGCATCGCCCAGGGCTTCGCCTGCAAGGACTCCGCAGCCGCGGCCGGCGTCTCGCCCGAGACGATCCGCGCGCGCCGCAAGAGGATCTACCGGAAGCTCGACGTCCCGGGCTCGGGTGAGCTCCTCGCGTCGCTCCTCTCGCTCTCGCTCAAGATGCTCGCGAAGGGCGAGAAGATCGAGCCGCGCCCGGTCGCCCCGACTCAGCCGCAGCCGCAGCCGCAGCAGGGCTCGGCGGCGATCGCCCGCTAGAAGCGCATCCCGTGACCCGTCGGTCCAGTCACGACGGGCCGACGCAGCCGCAGCGCGCGCCCTCCGGCTACGGCGGGCGCGCGCTCAGGATGCGCGGGGCAGCCAGCGCTCGATCCGCTCCGCCACCTTCGCCGGCGTGAAGCCGTACTCCTCGGCGAGCGCCTTCTCCGGCGCGCTCGCGCCGAACCGGTCGATCCCGACGACGAGCCCGTCGCGCCCCGCGAGCCGCCACCACTCGATCCCGCGCGCGGCCTCGACGACGGCGACCGGCAGCGCCCGTGGGAGGACCTGCTCGCGCCACTCCGCCGGCTGCATCTCGAACTGCTCGTAGCACGGCATCGACACGAGCCGGCCCTGGATGCCCTTCTTCGCGAGCAGGTCGAGCGCCGCCTGGGCGAGCGGGACCTCCGAGCCGGTCGCGACGACCGTGAAGCGCGCCTTCTCCGGCGCGTCGACGACGTAGCCGCCGCGCAGCGCCGCTTCGGGCGTGACGCCCGCCGCGCGCCGGACCGGCGCGAGCTTCTGCCGCGTGAGCACGAGCGCCGTCGGCCCGTCGCGCCGCTGGAGCGCGTGCGCCCACGCCGCCGCGACCTCGATCGGGTCGCACGGCCGCACCACGTGGAGGTTCGGGATCGCGCGGAGCGCGGAGAGGTGCTCGACGGGCTGGTGGGTCGGGCCGTCCTCGCCGAGGAAGATCGAGTCGTGGGTCCAGACGTAGATTGCCTGGAGCTTCGAGAGCGCGGCGAGCCGAACCGCGGGACGCATGTAGTCGGCGAACTGGAGGAACGTGCCGGTGAACGGGATGAAGAGGCCGTCGTAGGCGAGCCCGTTCTGGATCGCCCCCATCCCGTGCTCGCGGATGCCGTAGTGGACGTTCCGCCCGGCGGGCGCGTCGGGCGAGGAGGAGCCTCCCCCCTTGATGTCGGTGAGGTTCGACTCCGCGAGATCCGCGGAGCCGCCCACGAGCGAAGGCACGAGCGGGGCGACGCGCTGGAGCGCGGCCGCCGAGAGCTTGCGCGTCGCGTCCGCGGTGTCGGCCCCCTCGAGGAGCCGCTCGAAGATCCGCTCCGGAACCCAGCGATCGACGTGCACGTCGAGGAGCGCGGCCTGATCCGGGTGGGCGGCGCGCCAGGCGCGCTCGCGCTCGCGCGCGACCTTCACCTGCCCGGCCTTCTCCGCCTGCACCTCGCGCCAGAGCGCGCGCACGTCGTCGGGCACGAGGAAGCGCGGCTCCTCGGGCCAGCCGAGGTTCCGCTTCGTGGCCTTGAGCTCGTCGTCGCCGAGCGGCGCCCCGTGGGCCGACGACTTGCCCGCCTTGCCGGGCGAGCCGAAGCCGATGGTGGTGCGCACCCGCACGAGAGACGGGCGGCGGGTCTCCGCCTTCGCCGCCTCGATCGCGCGGTGGATCGCCTCGTGGTCGCGGCCGTCCACCGACTGGACGTGCCAGCCGTAGCCCTCGAACCGCTTCGTCACGTCCTCGCCGGTGAAGGCGATCGACGTCTTCCCGTCGATGGTGATCTCGTTGTCGTCGTAGAGGTAGACGAGGCGGCCGAGGCGGTTGTGTCCCGCGAAGCTCGCCGCCTCGGCGGCGACGCCCTCCATGAGGTCGCCGTCCGAGACGATCGCGTAGACGTGGTGATCGCCGACCGGGCTCCCCGGCCCGAGCTTCGCAGCGAGCATCGCCTGGCCGAGCGCCATGCCGACGCCGTTCGCGAACCCCTGCCCGAGCGGCCCGCTCGTCACCTCGACGCCCGGGAGGTGGCCGAACTCCGGGTGGCCGGGGGTCCGCGAGCCGAGCTGGCGGAAGCCCTTCAGATCCTCGACCGTGCAGTCGAAGCCGGAGAGGTGGAGGAGCGAGTACAGGAGCATCGACCCGTGGCCCGCCGAGAGGACGAACCGGTCGCGGCCGAGCCAGCGCGGGTCCTTCGCGTCGAAGCGCAGGTGGCGCGTCCAGAGGACGAACGCCATGTCCGCGGCGCCCATGGGCATGCCCGGGTGGCCGCTGTTCGCCTGCTGGACGGCGTCTGCCGCCAGCATGCGGATGGTGTTCACCGCCTTCTCGACGAGGTCACGGCTCGCGTTCGGCAATGGGGCTCCTCGGTTACGCGCGGGGGGGTGTCGAAGGTGCGCAAGATCGCGCAGGGACGAAGGGAGATCAAGGGGGCCGGCCGAACCGCCGGCTGACCGGGCGACATCAGCCGGTCAGGCTGCGGAGGAGCCTGCGGAGCAGGCGAAGCACAGGGTCCCAGCCGGTGGCCGCTCCACCGAGCTCGCCGTCGAGCCGGCGCCGCTCGCGCGCGCCGACCTCGCGGGCGAGCTCCTCGCCCATGGCGCGCCGCGCCGAGGCGACCTCGGCGGCGTCGCGCGACCGCAGCTCTAGCCGCTCCGCCTCGTCGGCGGTGTCGCGGGCTGCCTCCTCCTGGCGCCGCGCCCAGAGTTGCTCGTTGAACTCGCGCTGCGCCTTGGTTTCGAGGCTCGCGCTGCAGCCGCTGCACTCGGTCGCGAAGACGCCGTGATCCATCCCGCACCGCATGCAGCGGGTGAACGGGCGCTCGCCTGCGGCGGTCTCGACGAGCTCGATCCGAGGCTCCGGCTCGGGACCGAAGCGCTCGAGGTCCGCTCCCGAGCTGCGCGGCGCCTGCGCGTCGCGGATGCCCGGCCGCTCGACCGTCTCGAACCGCTCGGCGGTCGCGGGGTCCGCCTCGGCCTCGGCCTCCCCCTGGGGCCGGTCGGCCCGGGAGCGCTCGATGTGGAGGAAGCGGCGGAGGCTCGACACGCGTCACCCGGCCGGCGGAGGGATGGGGTCGGGCGTCGCGCCGGACGCGGCTCGCGTCCGCGTGCGCGCCCACTCGCGGAGCCGGTCGATCTCCTCGCGCATCGTCGTCGAGAGCGGCAGCGCCTCCGCGATCGCCCTGACGAGGTGGCCCGGCTCGAGCTCCTTCGCCTCTGCGAACGCGTCGTAGAGCGCGGAGACGACCGCCTGCTCGATCTCCGCGCCGGAGAACCCGACCGTGCTCCGGGCGAGCGCGTCGAGGTCGTGCGCGCGCGGATCGCGCCCGCGTCGGCGCACGTGGATCTCGAGGATCTCGCGGCGCTCGGCGAGCGCGGGCAGGTCGATGAAGAACAGGTCGTCGAAGCGCCCCTTGCGCAGGAGCTCCGGCGGCAGCTGCTCGATCCGGTTCGCCGTCGCGACGACGAAGACCGGGGCGGTCTTCTCCTGCAGCCACGTGAGGAGGGTCCCGGCGACGCGGGCGCTGACGCCGCCGTCGAGCGTACTCGAGCCCTGGATGCCGGAGAGCCCCTTCTCGATCTCGTCGATCCAGAGGACCACCGGCGCGACGCTCTCCGCGACCTGGATGGCGCGGCGAAGGTTCTCCTCCGAGGAGCCGACGAGGCCGCTGAAGATCCGGCCCATGTCGAGGCGGAGGAGCGGCAGCCCCCACTGCGCCGCGATCGCCTTCGCGGTGAGGCTCTTGCCGCAGCCCTGGACGCCGAGGAGGAGGAGCCCCTTCGGCTCGGGGAGGCCGAAGCGGCGCGCCGCCTCGGAGAAGGCAGCGCCGCGGCGGGCGAGCCACGTCTTGAGGAGCTCGAGCCCGCCCACGTTCTGGAGCTTCTCGTCGCTCGGGTAGTACTCGAGGAGCCCGCTCTTGCGGATCACCTGCCGCTTCTCCTCGAGCACGAGCCCGACGTCGTCGCGGCAGAGCCGCCCGTCATGCGCGATCGCCTTCGCGAAGGCGTTCTCCGCCTCGGAGAGCGTGAGGCCGAGGGCGGCCTTGATGAGCTGGTCCGCGTCGTCCTTCGTGAGGTCGACCTTCGCCCGGTTCCCCTGGCGCACGACTCCGACGATCTCCTTCAGGAGCTGGAGGAGGTCGCGGTAGGTCGGCAGCGGGACGTCGAGGACCGAGACCTCCTTCTCGATCTCCGGCGGGATGACGAGCGTCGGCGAGAGCAGGACGACCGTCGTGTAGGTGGACTTGAGCGCGTGGGAGAGCTCCCGCACGGCGCGCACGACCGCGGGGTCCGCGAGGTACGGGTGGAAGTCCTTCAGGACGACGAGGGCGGGCTCGGAGATCTCGTGGATCGCGGCGATCGCGGCGAGCGGCTCCTTCGTCCCCTCCGGCGCCGCCGCCGTCTTCGCGCCACCGAGCCGCTTGAACCCGGCCACGATCGACCAGCCGAGGAGCGCCTTCCCGTGGGTCTCCGCGAGCTGTTCGAGGATGGCGTCGAGCCGCTGCTCCTCCGAGGTGACGAGGTAGACGAGCGGGTAGCGAGCGCGGATGAGGACGTCGAGCTCCTGCACGAACTTCGGCGCGGGAGCGCCCGGGGACGGGGCGGGCGGTGCGCCGGGGGCGGTCATCGCCGCGATTCTAGCAGGGCGAGCGGCCCGCGACTGGGAGGGGAGGGAACGTGGGCGGCGCGGCGCCGGGTTCGATTCCCGGCGCCTCCACTCTCAACCCCGCGGCGACGCGGGGGTTTTCTTTCACGTGTACCAAGGGCGCCGGGAACGTGACCCGGCGCCTCCTGGCAACCCCGCGAAGTCACTGTTGGTCACCTTGGTACATTGGTACGCGCGGCGGCCACGTCCGTTTGCCGCCGTTTGCGTCCGTTTTCGCCGGTTCTCGCACGGGCGACCCAGGCGCGCCGATTGACGCAGCGTCGCTTGGTACACGTTCGTGCACCGCGCGGGCACGTCCGTCTACAGCCGTTGCGACCGTCCGCTCATGTAGATCCGGGCCAGGTGCTCGGGCGCGGGCACGAACGGCACTGGCGGCTCGCTGTCCCCTCTATGCCCCCGCGTCGCAGGCGAAGAGGCTCTCGACGAACGTCTCGGAGCCACCGGAGATCGAGGCGACGCCGTCGGATACCGAGAGCTCCCAGCGCGTGCCGTCTTCGAAGACGAGCGTCGTCCCCTCGACGCGGAAGCGCCGGGCCGCCGCCTTCTCCGCACGCTCCGCCTCATCCCGCTCCTCGCCCTCGAGGAACTGGACCTGCGGGCACGAGACCGAGAAGACGCCACCACTGAAGCTCGGGCTGCCAGAGTAGAGGCCGCCCCCGCAGGACGCGCTGGTGAACGCCCAGCTCGTAGACTCGAGCGCGCTCGCGACCGCGCCGGGGCGGCGGAGATCGACCTCCCCGGAGGCGACGCGGAACGAGAGCGTCCCCACGTACGCGGGGAAGTCCTCCTTCGCCCGCGCCACGAGGCCCCGGTCCGCCGCGACCGCGGGGGCGAGGAATCGGAACACGCGCGCGGCCTCCTCCGGCTCGGCGCACTCCTCCATCTCCGGCTTGTTCTCGCGCGCGAGCAGCGCCTCCTCGTAGAGACCACGGCCGGTGACGGGCGCTTTCTCGCCGTAGCCGGCGTCGAGGTGGACGCCGACGACGCGGAGGCCCTGATCGTCCACCAATACGGCCGCGCGCCGCTCGAACGGGCTCTTCACCCACCCGCGCACCCGCGCGGCCGCGCTCCGCGTGGTCCCCACCTTCTTCCAGTCGAGCCGGCGCTCGGTGGTCTGGAGGCGACGGACGCGCAGGTCGCGGCCGTCGACGATCACCCTGTACTCGTGGAGATCGCTGACCAGCCGGACGGGATCGACGAGCACCTCCGCCGGAACGACCGGCGCGACGTCGTAGTGGGCCAGGATGGTGCCGTCGCCTTCCCAGGGGCGCTCGGCGAGCACCTTGTCGTTCGCGAGATCGACGACGCGCAGGATCGCGGCCGAGCCGGACCGGCGCTCGACCCACGCCACGCGGTGCGCGGGCGAGAAGCCGACGACCTCGGCGGCGGACTCGCCGGGAGCACCGGGCGCGAACGGAACGGAGGGTACGTTCGCGCCGCCGGCGGAGAGGACGAGCGCGGCGAAGAGGAGGATGGCCATGGCGCCCCGGAGGCTTCGTCGGGCGATGATATCAGGGGGCGCGCGGCGGCGGTCAGCGTACAGTCAACGGGAATGTCGAACACGCGCATCGCCCTCGTGTTCACCCTCGCCCTCTCCGCCGGCGCCGCGTCCGCGGGTGACGCCACGCCTACGACGCGGCGCCAGCCGCGGTTCGTCGCGCTCGGCTTCCTGCCGGGTGCGCACCGCTCCTGCTACGCGTGGGACGTCTCGGCCGACGGGACGACGGTGGTCGGCGACTGCGGGGGAATGCCGTTCCGCTGGCGCGAAGGAACGGGCATGGTCGCGCTGCAGATTCCCCCGGGGGAGGACCGCGATCACCGCGCGACGGCGGTCTCGAGCGACGGGAGCGTCGCCGTGGGCTTCTCGCAGGGCGCGGCCGTCCGGTGGGACGCTGCCGGACGCATGTCCGTCGTCACCGGAAGCGCCAGCGCCTGGGGCGTGTCCGCGGACGGCCGGACCGTCGTCGGCCGGATGGGCGAGCCGCACGTCGCCTTCCTCGCGGGACCCGACGGCCGGGCGCTGCCGCTCGGCGATCTCCCGGGCGGAGACACGCTGGGGCAAGCGCTATCGGTATCGGCGGACGGGTCCGTCGTGACCGGCTGGAGCCGCAGCGACCGCGCGCCCGGAACGGGCGAGAGCTTCCTCTGGACGCGCGACCGCGGCCTCGTCCCGCTGCCCGGCGCAGGGACTCCTGCGCCGAGCTACGCGCGCGCGGTCTCCCCGGACGGCGGCACCGTGGTGGGCAACGCGTACGGCGCGCTCGGGCACGAGGGCTTCGTGTGGGACGAGGCCCATGGCTTCTCGTGGATGGGAGACCTGCCCGGAGGCGGCTTCTGGAGCGACGCCGTGGACGTCGCGAGGGATGGCCGCGTCGTCGTCGGCGCCGGAGCGAGCGAGGGCGGGGGCGAGGCTGCCGTCTGGACGCGCGGGGGCGGGATGCAGTCGCTCGCGCGCGTCGCCCGTGAAGCGTACGGGCTCGACCTCGCCGGCTTTCGCCCCGGATCGGCCCAGGGCGTCTCGGCGGACGGTGACGTCGTCGCCGGGTATGGCACGAACGCTCGCGGCGAGCCAGAGCCGTTCCTGATCGTGCTCCCCCGGCTCGCGGAACGCCTCGCGCAGCTCGCGTCTCCTCCGGAAGAGCGCCCGGCAGCGCCGTCGGCGGAGCTCGCGCTCTGGTACCGGTTCGACGAGTCCTCCGGCCCCGTCCTCGACGCCTCGGGCCGCGCCCTGCATGGCACCGTTGGAAACCTCACGCGCGGCGAGCCGGGCGTGCACGGGGGGGCAGGGACGTTCACGGGTGCCGGCGGCGTGACGGCGCCGGCGGGCGCCGTGCCCGACCTGACGCGCGGGGCCACGATGGAGTTCTGGCTGAACCCGCTTCACGCCGGGCGGCATGACGACGCCATGACGGTGCTCTCCGCCGGGAAGGGCGGCGAGACGTTCCAGCTGAGCACGAGTTGCGGGAACCTGTCGGCGACCTTCACGCGGGCGCAGGGGTCTGCGTCCGCGACGGCGCAGTGCGGGACACTCTCCCCGGGCCGGTGGTCTCACGTGGCGGTGGTGAACGACGGCACAAGGGTTCGCCTCTTCGTCGATCTGCGCCTGGTGGGAGAAGGGCCCGGCGGCAGTCTCGGACCGATCCCGGGCGAGGTCTTCGTGGGCCACGCCGGCCGCGAAGGACGCACGCACCCGTTGCTCGCCTCGATGGACGACCTGCGTATCTGGAGCGGCGTCCGGTCGATCGCCGAGATCTGCGAGGACGCGGGCGGGCGCTGGCGTGCGCCGTCGTGCGCGCTCGAGGTCCCGCAGGTGCCGGTCTTCCCGCAGGTGCCGTACCTGGTCCGCGACGAGCTCATCCGACCGCCGGAAGGGGCGAAGCCGTCGAGGGGCTCGACGGTGCCCTGCACGTCCGCGGCGGTCGCTCCGCTCGCGTGGTCCCGCGGCGGGCGGATTGCCTTCGTGGAGGCGCGCCCCCGCGAGCTGCCTCAGCTCATCGTCGTCGACCTCGTGCGCGACCAGCAGGTGGCGCGGATCGACTGGAGCGGCTCGGCCGAGGACGTCCGACAGTTCGAGGTCTTCGCCGCGCCCGACTCCCCGGCCGTCGTCTCCGGGCGGCTACGCCTCGGTAAGATGTTCGAGCTCGACGGCCACGCGTACGCGCTCCTGCGCTCGACGCGCGGCGAGCTCGTGCTGCAGCGAGACGGTCAGGCGAAGGTGATCGGACCCGCAGGCGCGCCGGTATGCGATGAAATGATCTGGGCGCGGAGCCCCTTCGAGGACCGGATTGCGATCTGGCTCGGCAGCATGGACGACCGGGTCCGTGTCCTCGGCGCGCACCTGCTCTCGGGGTTCGGCGCCGCGGCCAGGTGACGTGCATCCCGATCCATCTTCTCGTTCAATGCGGCGAACACAGATAGCGATGACACTCCCGAGCGGCGCGAGTCCTCGCGATCATCGGAGCGTTTCAGCAACTCCTTGAGCGAAGGGTGAGCGACTCAATAGCGAAGCTTGCAGCAAAGCAAATCGTGTTCGAGAACCAAGCCAACCGGCTGGAGCACCGCCGTGCCGTTGGTCCGTGGGCGGGCGTAGCGCCTTGGTACACTTGGTACATCGAAGCGGTCGCATCGGGTCGCATCGCGGTCGTAAGCGGGCGTATCTTCCCGCTCAAGCTCGCGGATCATCATCCGTTTCCGTCCGTTTGGGTCCGTTTGCGTACGTTTTCGACCCGCCTCGCGGAGGGTTCGATTCCCGGCGCCTCCACTTCACAACCCCGCGGCGACGCGGGGTTTTTCTTTGCGGTGTACCAAGGGCGCCGGGAAAGTGACCCTGGGCGTTCACGCAAGGTCGCTAAAGTAGGCGCGACGTGCTTGGTACACTTGGTACACGCGCCCGCCACGTCCGTTTGCAGCCGTTTGCGTCCGTTTTCGACCGTTCGAGGCTGGGGCAGGGGCGAGCGCCCGGCGAGCGTGTGATCGTCGCCGCGGGGCTGAACGCGCGTCGCGGTCGCGTCCGAGCCAGTGCGTCAGCCAGGACTTAAACCGCTCCCAGAGCCGAAGCGTGCCGCACGAAATTGATCACCCCCACGCCTTGGCGGTCGCGCTGTCGTAGTAGACGACCTTGAGCGGCTTCACGTTGCGGCGGCGCTTCGCGATCTGTTCTCTGCGCGTCACGATCTTCGCGACGGACGCTTGAATGGCGTTGTTGATCGAGCTCTTGGGGTCCCCGTGCAAGCCGACCAACATCACGGGTAGCTTCGAGTTGTCCGCGACCGCGTGTGCGATGTGCCCGTCCGAGTCACCAAGCGACAGGCCGAACACCACGAGCGGCCCCTCGATCTTCGAGAACTTGTGAAGCGCGTACCAGAGATACCCGTTCCTCTGGATCTGCTCGATCTTCTTCTCCGGCGAGCCCTCGGCGACGAACATCGGGTACTCCTTGTTCGCGAGTCCGGCCTTGATCAGGTGCGTGAGCGGCGTGCCCGTGCGACTCCAAGTGTGCTTCCGGAGCTCCCCCCCAGTCGTGTACAGGTGCAGCGCTCCGTGCAGGAAGTACAAACCGCGGTCATTCCCGAGCCGCTCCGAGAAGACGACGTACGGTGTTTCGGGATCGTCGTCGTCGCCACGAAACCCATCTCCCCAGAGCGGCCCTTCGCGCCGGTGCATGTTCACCCAGTACGCGAGCAAGTCGTAGTTCGTCGTGAAGACATTGTGGTACGGGCTGAGGAACTTGAGCGCGGCCGCCTTCTTCGCGTCCGGGACCTTTCCCGTGTGCTCGAGGTGTGAGTTCGCCACCGCGTCGACGAGCGTCGCCTTCACGATCTCGACGTCCTCGAGCATCTGCGACGGCCCGGTGAGGAGCCCGTACGTCTCGGCGACCCAGTGCGCGTCGTCGAGCAGCCTCATGACGCCTTCGAAGTTGCTGGTGCCGAGGTACTCGAAAACCTTCTGCGCCCGAGGGCTCAGCCCCGCACCGACGGCGGCGTCGTAGAGCCGCCCGTACTTGAAGACGGAGTCGCACGCGATGCTGAACCCGTTGCCCAGCAGGATGTGCTTCCGGCCAGGTTCGAGCTGCCCCACTGCCTGCTCGTACGTCAGGACTTCAGTCGCGAACGCCACCCCATCCCCCTTTCGCGTTGCCCAACGGTGAACTGGTAGGGCCAGCTTATCTCAGCCGGCGGACAGGGTTTCGGCGTCACGGCCTACCATTTTTTTCCGAGAAGGTGCTGCAGCGCCTGCTTGTCGAGCGTGAGATCCGCGACGAGCGTCTTCAGCTTCCGGTTCTCGTCCTCGAGCGCGCGGAGCCCGCTTCGCGTCGCTGACCTCGAGGCCGCCGTACTTCGACTTCCACCGGTAGAAGGTCGTCTTGGTGATCCCGAGCCGGCGGACGACATCCTGGACCTTGGCCCCGGCGTCGACCTCCTTCAGCACCCGGATGATCTGCTCCTCGGTGAACTTGCTCTTCCGCATCCGTCCTCCACTGCCAGTAGAGGACTCACGCTGCGAACCGTCCAGTTTCCGGGGGGCAGGTCACTTCCTCCAGCTGAAAACCGTCCAGCTTCTGGGGGGACGTCATGAGAGCGAGTGCTCCCGGCTCGTATGCTCCACATTCCAGGTACAAGGAGAGCGGCGGTAGAATCGGGAGATGGAGCGACTCGCGAAGCTCGAAGCCACATTTCGGCAGTTGGGCATCGACATCAGCGAGCCCGGGTTCTACGACTCGCCGGGATTCATGGCGCAGGAGCAGCGGGACCCGGAGTTCTTGGTGCGGTACGCCGAGTTTGTGAATCTCAGGCGGGCCACTCCAGAGTACGAAGCGTTCGCTCGATCCCAAACGGTGAAGGCGGCCGCGTTCCTCCACGAACGCCTCGTGAAGGACGGCCGCCCTGGAGCTTGCGTCGACATCTCTGGGCTCCTGTCCCGGTTCCTGGACCGACTCGGTGTGTGGAACTACGTGGTCAAGGGCGGCTTGGTACTCGAGTTCTCTGCAGCCACCGGGATTTCGCCCACGTATTTCTGGCCGATCATGGCGCCCGGAAATCCCGCCATCGCAGGCCACACGTGGGTCTGCGCCCCGCCGTTCAAGGTGATTGATATCTCTGCATCGGCCCAGCCGTACCGGCGTAGTGAGAGCGCATATATCTCCGGGTACATCGCGGAAGAGAACCCCACGCCCGTTCCAGCGCGCTCTGTATCGGTCGTGGACCTTCTTGACTCCGATGTTCGAAACCCTTTCATCAGGGATCACGGACGGCTACCAACGATGGACGAGTTGGGAGATGGTGCTAAGTGGATCCCCCTGCTCGGCGCATTTCAGGTCTCGAGGCCCAACGTCACGATGCGTTACATCGGGACGGCGGTTGGTGCGTCGGATGTCGGGATCGACAAAAAGAAGTATCCCACCTTGAGCGGGCTCTCCCCCGCCGATGCGTGGAATGAGTTTTGCGACCCGAAGTAGTTGGCCGCACAACGCGCTCCGCGCGTCGTCAGGAGTGCTCGACGACAATCACACCTCCCCACCGTGTTGCCTCACGACGAAATGCTACTCCTAACTCCCACCACTCGCCGACCGGAATGACTCTGCTGCAGGACCTGGCTCCAAGTCGGGCTTGGTGAAAATGAGGGCGCGAACGGCTTCGCCGCGCCACTGCTTGACGCGACGCTGAAGCGTTCGCGCCTGGCCATCGGTGAACTGGCCGGGCATTTCCCACTGAAGACGCTGAAGGAGTTCCTTGGCGGTGCGGTCAGGTTCGGCAACCAACCGTCGCAGACGCGCGGCCAGCACGCTTCAAAGGGATCCTTTCGCGTGCGCCAGTGACGGCGTGGCTTGGGCTGCTTCGCCGCTCACGAGGAATGACCCACCTCCGCTCACCAGAAGTAGCCCGGCGCGGATCACGACATGCGTGTAGTGGGTCGCTGGTTCCCCTGCGCCATGCCCATGCGGTAGGAGTCCGAGGGATGGAAGAACTCCCCCGAGAGATC
>Ga0137368_10001148_pt1 | contig 27654 bp, 25 predicted proteins | sample SagtaG_13_FD_104917 | JGI IMG/M metagenome (GOLD analysis project Ga0137368, IMG submission 104917) | Vadose zone soil microbial communities from Sagehorn Ranch, Mendocino, California, USA - Sage1_L_100_16 metaG | ecosystem: Environmental > Terrestrial > Soil > Vadose zone | place: USA...
GAGCCAACGCCCGTCAGCGCACCTAGACTGACCTAGTTCAACACGGCGATGCGCCCGTGCCCGCTGTCGAGCCCTGTTCCGAACCCCTGGCCCCCGCTGAAAGAGCCGGGCACAAAAATCTCGATCAACATGAAGAGATTGGACCACGCCCCAGCCGCGAGTAGATAGCCGCACATCGCGCCAAGCACGTCGTCGGAACGGACGACGCGCTGCTCGAAGATGTTCCGCAGGATGACGATCGTCGCGAAGCCAAGTAGCAGAAGCAGCGCGCTATGATAGATCAACCGGAGTAGTGCCTCAGGGCAGCTCGGCGGCAGCACATAGTGAGCCCAGGCGCTCGCAACGGCGGTGGCAAATGCAATGAATGCCACCAGACGGTTCACCCGCCGATCGAAGACGATGAGCAGAACAAGCAGCTCTGTCGTTGAGATGGCAAGGTCGGAGACGACCGGCCCCAGCAGCAGCCGATGACTAAAGGACTCCACAAGAGCCACACCGACTGTCGCTGCCAGGAGAATAGCGTACTTGTGGCTACGGAGTGTCACGGACTTTCCTTAATCCCGAAATTAACATCCGAGATTGAAGCTCGAAATCCGAAAAGGACGAGGTCGAGCCGATCTCCATCGCCATACCTTTAACCCGCCGCTTCACTATCAACTGAGCACGGGAGGTGAAGCAGCGCATTTGATAACGGCCCGAATCTTCTTTTCGCTCTGCTCCACGCAAAATAGCAACTGAAAAATTCACGCAAGCGGAAGAAACTTTCACGTAGAGCCGTGCAAAGTCAATCATCCCTTTCCTGAGCGAGTCGCGTTTTCCTGGACCCCGGCGCGCCAAGGGGGCAGTTCTCACGAAATTGGAGTCTGCCTAAAGCCCTCCACCCCAGCGGAATTGCCAGACGATCCCGGTCGCCCAATAGTCGTCGCCGCTGCGGCTGTAGACGCCGTTGCTGCCGTAGAATTTGATCGACTGGTAGCGACTCATCGACAGCGCCATGGTCAGGCCCAGACGCGCGTGTCCCAGCTGCTCACCCTTCTGGCCGTCGATGGTCGTGCGCCCGCCCCCGTAGTAGGTGGCGTCCAGTGCGCCCCAGAGAGCGGGGAAGAACTCGTAGACGAGGTGTCCCTGCACCGAATAAACGGGGTCCTGCGCGAAGGTCTGTCCACCGAGGAAATCGTTATTGTTGGTGAAGAAGGTGACGGCGGGAATCAGCTCCAGTATGACGGGGCCCCAGGCCTTGGACACGCCGAGCTCCGGCCTGATGGACCAGCGGTTGGCCCCGACGTTCAAGAGCTTGGTCGAGTCGTATTGACCAAGCGGCGGGGTCACCTGCAGGCTGGCGCCAACGATGACGTCCTGCTGGTACGTCGGAAATTCGTTCATCGAGACCGCGGGGGCTCCGTAGAAGTTGACGGAGAGGCGAACTATCGGATCGCCGAGTCCGGACACTATTCGCTCCCGTTCTTCCCCGCCGACCTTGGCGCTGCCCGACACCTTGGCGACGGGCAGCGCCATGGCGAATTTCCCCGACAGGCCCCACAGATCCAGGGACCGCGCATAGGCGAAGACGCCGCTGTTGACGTGGACTTTGGCATCTTTGATCGGAGACGAGGCCTCGAAGGCGACGTTGCCTTGTGTGTAGCCATAGCCGGCAAGGAAGAAATTGATCCCGACTGGGGTGTTCACGTAGGATCTAGGTTCGAGCGCCTGCGGGTACACGTTGCGTGCCGGCGCCGCGATCGCGATCACAACGATTGCCGTCCACACCCAACCCACGAATGGCGCAAGATGTGACGGTATGATCGCCTCGAGCCTAATCTTTTCCAGGACCACGACGACCTTTCCAGGAAGCAGAGCGTCGATCACAGCCATGGCGGTGGAAAGACCCGAATATCGTACGCGAAAGAGAAGGAAAGATTGGCCATCACATGCGTTGTGAGTCTAGCACTCGGCATCGTTGATCATGCCAGTCCTCCCTCCTACTGCCCAGAACGCTCGACCGCGCCCACGGCGGCGGCGATGTCCCGGCTCAGGCGCGCGAGCGCGCGGCTGTGGGCGGCGGCGAGCGCATCATAGCTTTTCTCCTGCACGGTCTCGCGCACGGTGGTGCGTCCTGTTTCGACCTTGCCATCCTTCGACCTGCGCACGGTCCAGACCGCGTCCAGCACGGCCGCCTCTCCTGGCATCGATTCGAAGCTTTGCACCTCGATCACGGCGCGATAGTCGGCGTCCGCGCTCAACAGGGTCACGCGCGGCGTGCCCAGCATTAGGACGAGATTATCGGCGAGCACGCGCGCGATATTGTTCTGCAGCGGCGCAGCCCAGCGGTTGAACTCTTCCAGGCGCACTTGATTCGGGCCTGTGTTAACAACGATCTGCGGGCGATCGACCACCGCAGGCACGGATACCGGGCCCACGGCGATCGAGAGGTTAAACGAGGTCGAGGTCGCGGCGGGCCCGCTCGCGGCGCTGAGGGTGTAGAAGTGCGACGCCGGCGTGGACGCGCACCCGGCGATACAAGCGGTGAACGTAAGGACGGCGGCTAGGATGACCAGGCGATGCATTGGATTTTTACCTTTCAAATGTTTAACGGGACGACTTCAGCAAGGAGACGAGGGTCGAGGGGGGAAAGAGTGTCGGGGGTCGAGTGTCGAGGGGAGATGCACCGGACCAGCTCCGGCACGCCGTTTTTCACTCGTCACTCCTCCCTCGCCCCTCACTTCTTCTTCACTCGTCCCTTTCTCACAGGAGCTAACAGAGAAAACGGAGTTTCTTTTGAAATTCATCTCTGTTCTCTCCGTTGTCATAATGGAAGATTGGAGAAATGGAATGTTGGAAAGGTGGAATGATGCTCCCAAAGTTTCACTATTCCATTATTCCAGTGTTCCAGTCTTCCAAGTTCCTCGACACTCGTCCCTCTTTCTGTTTAGGGATTCTCCTCGGTCTTGCCCCGGATCAGCGCTTCGGGATGACGTTCCAGATAGTCGGTCAGTACGCGCAGCGAGCGTGCCGCGCGTGCAATCTCCTGCAGAGTGTCACGCAGATCCTGTTGGGCTGGAGCGTCCTTGCCGACGAGCGTTGCGTCCGTGCTCTTGAGCACCCCGTCGGCGGCAGAAATTGTGCCGCGCAGTCCGTCGAGTGTAGACTTCAACCCCGGCGTGACGTCTACGTCGATGCGATTCACCGCCTTGCTCGTGTCTTCGAGCGTTTGGCTAAGGTTCGCGAGCGCCTTCGTGAGATCGGCGCCGATCGCTTCGTACGGCAGCTTGTCGAGCTTCGCGACGATGCCGGTGATTTTCGCTTCGAGGTCAGAAGCAGTGCTCGGGACCACCGGCAACTCCGGCACGTCCCGGCTCCAGTCGATCTTCACCTTGGGCGTGTTCGGGAAGAAGTCAAAGGCGACAAAGAGCTGCCCGGTGAGCAGGTTGCCGCTACGGAGCTGCGCGCGCAGCCCCCGTTGCTCGACCAGGCGCTGCATGAGCGCGTGGCGCTGCTGTGCGCTCCGAATCAAGGCTTCGCCCACGGTCGCCTGCTTTGCGCGCAAGGTGGCTACCAGACGCTCAGGATATGACACCACCTCCACCCGCCCTCGAACTCTGAGCGTCGCCGGGTCGACGTCGAGACCGACATCGGTGACCTCTCCCGCCGGCAGCCCGAGGAGAGTGACCGGCGCGCCTACGGACAGCCCGCGAAGCGATTCATTTAGATAGAGCACATAGTGCGCCGATATCGACTCCGCCTGCTTCATCGCGGTGGCCTGGTCAGTATAGAGAGTGAAGACCGTGTTCGGGGCAGCGGGGTCGGCCTTGGATGCGAAAGGCGGCGTGTCGAACGCGAGGCCGCCCGCGATCAGCGCGATTAGAGACTGCGTGCGCACCTCCACTCCGCCCGCGCCAATGGACGCATCGACTCCGCTTGCGTTCCAGAAACGTGTACCCGGATTGACGTACTTGTCGTAGGGCGCGTTGACAAAAATCTTGATCTCGATCCGCTTTCCATCCGCCGCCAAGTTGTAGGCGATGACCTGCCCCGCCTGCAGGCGGCGATAATAGATCGGTGAACCGATCCCCAGTGAGCCGAGGTTTTCCGCCGTGAGCACGAACTGCCGGCCCGGCTGCCCGCCGGTGATGATCGGTGCGACCTCGAGCCCAGTGAAATTGCGCTGCTGCTTGTTCGAATTGCCGACCTCGAAGCCGATGTAATTGCCAGAGAGCAGGGTGCCAAGTCCCGATACCCCGCTCAGAGTGACGCGCGGCTCGACAACCCAGAACTTCGCGTCGTCAACCATCAGGTCCGCCGCGCTTTTGTCGATCTTTGCCATCACCTCGACCTTCGAGTGGTCGCGGGAAAGCTTCACCGACGTCACCTGGCCGATGTTCACGTCCTTGTACTTGACGAAGGTCTTGCCGGCCTCGAGGCCCTCGGCGGCCTTAAAGATGATAGTGATGGTTGGCCCTTCGCTCATGATGCGCTGGATCGCAATTCCTATGGCGACCACCGCGGCAAGAATTGGGATGATCCAGACGACCGAGATCCGTGTCCCCTTCTTCGGCACGACCGTAGCCTGCGGCAGGTTGTCGCGATCAAGGTTCTCAGCCATGCAGGCCCTCCCCGTTTGCAACCGAATCCCAAATCAGGCGGGGGTCGAAGGACTCCGCCGCAATCATCGTCAACACAACCACCGCTGCGAAAAAAACCACTCCCGGACCGGGCTCCACAAACATCAGCGGCTGGAGCTGTACCAGGGCGACCGTGAATGTGTCGACGAACACGTCTAACATCGACCAGCGCCCGATGAACTTGACCATGCGATAGAGCCTGGTCCGTTCTCCGCTGCCACCCAGAGAGCCGCGCTGCACCGTGATCAGGAGATAGGCGAGCGCGACCAGCTTACCGAGCGGGATCATCACGCTGGCGATCAGCACAATGAGCGCGAGCGGCCATGACCCCGAGGTGTAGAGAAACACCACCCCACCCATGATGGTGTCGGAATCGACCGAGCCGAGCGTGGTCGTGCTGAGCACCGGCAGGACGTTTGCGGGGATGAAGCAGATCGCAGCGGCGATGACGAGCGCCCACGTGTACTGGATGGAACGATGGCGGCGCCACGCGAGTTCCCCGCCGCAGCGCGGGCAGTAGCCCGGCTCGGCCGGATCGGCCGGCCGCGACAGTAAGGCGCAAGTTTCGCAGGAAACGAGTCCCGCCTGCGCGCCGGTGAGGGTGATAACAGTCATCGTAGCCTGTGCCTAAGCGTATTTTCCATCTGCGAAAATTTTCAGCGCGAAATCCGAAAACTGGAAGATTGGAATAATGGAACGATGGAATGATGGAATGTTGAGGCGAACTGAATGCTCCATGATTCCATTATTCCACCATTCCATAATTCCAGCCTTCTTCCGTCACTCCGAATCGATTGCAGGCGGCGGCGCTTCAGCGTCGGCCCACTTGACCCGCTTCCAGACCTCGCGCGGATGGAAAGTGACCATGATCGCGGCAAAGAGGACGATCAGCCCACCCACCCCATACATGCCGATGCCGGGCTCCACCGTTGCTAGCTCCGCGATCTTGATCAGCGCGACCAGGATACCGAGCATCATCACCTCGCTCATCGACCACGGCTGCATATAGTGCGCCCAGCGTAGCATTTCGCCGACCCAGTGCGGCGCGGGCGGCCGCCTCACGGCGATTAAAGCCGTCAGCATGAACAGGATGTAGCTTGCCGGCGCGATCACCGCGCAGAATGCAACGATCATGGCCGTCACATCCTGACCTTGCAGCCACATCTGGTACGCCCCGCCGATGATGCTCGTACTCGCGTTGCGCCCGACGGCCGAGAGCCCCATTAGCGGCGAAGTATTGGCGACGATGAATACGATGGCAGCCGTGAGCGTGAGCGCCAGCGTGCGGTCGAGGGGATCGGTTGGCTCGGTAGCGATCGTGTTGCCGCACCGCGGACAATGCGCCTTGCCTCCGGGAGGAAGTTCCGGAAGGTGCTGCAGCAGATCGCAATCAGGGCAAGCGATGGTTTCCATGGGCGGTTAGCGTCTTGGTTTTCTGACAGATGTTAAAATCCTCGACCAAACGTTTCTGAACGACGACTTGATCTATCTAGTCGATTAGCACCGCGAGTTGTTGGTGGAGTGCAAATCAATCCTTCCGTAGAATTTCATCTCGTCTCCTCCTTTGAGTCCTGCCACCAAACGCACTACTCTCGGAGAAGCCTTCTAGACGATTATCATGTCTAGCGAAAACAAGCTGAGCTGTGTATTGGACCTTAGTCCAATAAGGACGAGTCAGGAACTTACCAGGAATTTTGGAATCCGAAGCTCGAAATTCGAAACAACTTTGACAACTGGAACGATGGAAGACTGGAATGTTGGAGTAATGGAAAAGACAACGATCTGCTCCTTCATTCATTATTCCATTATTCTACTATTCCATCATTCCACCTTTTCTCAAAACCTGACACCGAAACCTATCCGAGTCATTCGCTTCGCACTCGACACTTCACCCTCGTCACTTTCTCCCAATCACGACGCCTGCTTCACAGCCGGAATCTTCCACGTGCCGTCGATGATCGATGGCGTCTTTTCCTTGGGCCAGTACATGCGCAGCATCAGGATGAACTTTTCCTTCGCTGCGGGCAGCCAGTTCGCTTCTTTATCTTTGCCCGGTGACTCGTTCTGGATATAGATATCCACCGAGCCGTCGGCATTCGTCTTGAACTTGCTCCGTGAGCTGACGTTGTACCGGTTCAGCGGGTTGTCGACGAAGAAGAACTCACCGTTGTACATGGTTAGCGACCAGAAGCCCTCAACCGGCGGCATCTCGCCTTTGTTAAAGTGCATCAGATACTTGTTGGCACCGCTGTATTCCTTCATCCTCACGAACTGGCCCATCGGTGCCTTGAATCCCTCCGATGCCGCGGCGTTGGTCAATGCACGGCGCGTGTACTCCATCGTGACTAGCGGATAGGCGTAGACCTCAATAGCGGTCTCTAAACCCTCTTTCTCTTCCGCGACGGCCTCCGCAGTCGCTTTTTCCTTCGCCGTATCCGTAGCCGACTCTTTCTTGCCGCACGCCGCCAGGCTCAGCACTGCGGCTAGCATGAATATGACGTTCAGAGTTCTTGCCATGGTTATAGATCTACCCATGAACTTCGGTCCGGTAGTCCTCACGCGCTTCTCCTCCTGTGTTTTCTTGGTAAGCTTTTTTCCTCGTCAAAATTCACTTTTACGTTTTCACCTGCATTCAGAACGCTTGCGCGACAATAGCTTGAACCGATCAAGCGTGTATATTGGACCTTGGTCCAATAGGAAGTCAGCGTAGAAATCCGAAATTCGAATGTCAAAATCCGAAACGAGCGAGGGGCGAGGGTCGAGGGGAAATTCCTCGTCACTTGACACTCATCACTCGACACTCATCTACTCGGGTAGCCCATTGAGCATGTACATGGCCTGAATCGCTTCGCTCGGATTGCCGAATCCGCCGAACCAGCGTTCATAGATCGGCACAATACCGCCCGAGCGGTAGAGCTCGGCTAGAGCCCGGTTTACGGCGAGCCGGAAAGCCGCGTCGTTGCGTCGCACCATAAATCCATAGGGCTCATAAGAGAACAGAATACCGGGTAGGGCAAAGCGGCTCGGGTCTTTCGAGGTCACCGCGAGTCCGACGAGGATTCCGCGGTCAGAGGCGAATGCTTCGGCTAAACCCTTCTCGACAGCCGCAAGTCCCTCAAGATGATTCTTAATTCGAACGTACTGAACGGTAACGAATTCCTCCTTGAGGAATTTTGCTAAGGCGGTCTCAGTGGTCGTCCCAGGGATGACTGCGATGCGCTTATCTGCCAGATCGGCCACGGCGCGAAGCTTTAAGTCCGCCTTAGTCAGCAGGCTGCCGCCGTCGACGAACGTCATCAGACTGAAATCCACTCTTTCCTGCCGCGAAAGGCTGGCCGTGCTCGTCCCGCATTCGATATCCACCTTGCCCGATGCCACCATATCAAGGCGATTCTCGGTCGTGACCGGCACCCAATTGAGTTTTAGATTGATCCCGAGTTGTTTCTGAATGGCGCTCGCGACATGCGTGCAAAGATCGATGGAATAGCCTACCGGTCGCCTATCCGGTCCTGGAAAAGAAAACGGCGGTGCCGACTCGAGGTAGCCAAGCGTCAGGGTGTTTGATGATTTGATCTTCTTGAGCGTCCCGTCCAATTCCTGGCCAAGGCCAGCGTTGGTCATGACCAACGCTGCCAACAACGCGCCAAGCACAACCTTAGTATTCCTCATGTAGCCCTCCATCAGGAAACTCGAGGCACGAAATTCGAATTTCGAAACAAGCTCCAACGACCAAAATGCAAAACAAAAGCCTGAATTCGAATTTTGAAATCCGAAACAAGTCGCGTCGTCGCGCCAACACGCCAAGTTAATAATTTTCCCTTGGCGAACTTTGCGTCTGTGCGCGAGAGATTCCAGAGTCGAGGGGAAAATTCCTTATCCTTGACACTCGTCCCTCGACCCTCGTCACTCCTTAGAACACCATCTGCAGCCGCACGCCGAGGACCGTCGTCGTCCCGATGCTCTTTTTACTGACGATCGCTGGTAGTGGGCTAAGGGTGAATTTGTCTTTCTGCGCGCCTCTGACGACCTGTATGTCCGGCGTCAGCAGCAGCCATGGCGTTATCGCAACGTTGTAAAACGCCTCGAAGCCATACTCGTCGCGCAACAACTTGATGCTGCGAAACACACCTTGAAGCCTAGGGTTATTGACGTCGATATAATAGAAGCCGAATCCGTACCGATCATTGGACCGGCTTGGAATGACACCTTTACCGCCGACTCCTAGGCTGTAAAAGTAATGCATGAAGTTGGGATTGCCGTCCGAAGCGCCGAAGCGTCCGAAGACGCCGATCCCCTCGCCGGAGCCTTTCTTCGGCTCGTAGAGGTACTGATCGAAGTTGTAGTGGATGTTCCAAGAGCCTTTTTTCGCCTCAAACGCGCCGTTTTCGAAGATAAAGCGCGCACTCTGATCGATCGAACCAAACTTTCGGTTGGAAAAAGCCGCTCCGAAAAGCTGATGCCCGGTGAGTCCGAAAAAATCCGTCCTCACTCGGCCCTCACCGACAAACGTTAAATTATTCCCATCCAAGTCATCGAAGCCGCTGGTGCTGGCCTGTCCCGTGGATGAAAGAACCATAAAACTCACTATCGCTTGATTAGGATCTTTCGTTGGCAACGCGATGACCCCGGTGCCCAGTGTCGAATACGGCACCGTCGTCAGTATGATCGGATTGGCATTCAACGCGAGATTCATGAACTGGCTGTCGCCTTTGCCATGGGCAAATTCATTCATGTCACCGGAGGTGGAGGTGAGGGTGGCATACTTGCCGATAGTCAAACCGAAGTAAGGCGAAAGGAATTGGGTAAAGTTTAATGCAGGCAGATTAAAGTTGTCGCCGGCAGGCGTGGGATAAAACTGGCTGCTGTTCACCGGCATGAGCGAGCCGGCCCTGCCATTGATCGACTTTCGAAGAGTATCCGCGGGGATGAAATTACCCTCAGCTTCCACGTTCAGAAACCCGCCGGGCCAAAGTCCCAGTTTTTGTGTATCTAGGCTAAGATTGATGTCGCCGCGCCCGCCGCTGTACTGCCAGCCGATATCCTTGCCGCCGTGGACGATGCCTTGCGCCGCCTGAGTCAGGCTCATGTCGAGGGTGACGCCTTTGTCAGCAAGCTGGTTGCGGATTCCCCACCAGTCGCCGCTAAGAGTCGAGCGCGTCCAGAAATCCCCCGAGTAGGGATTCGAAGCGGGTGCGTCTTCTGCTGGAATCTCGGTGCGTAGAGAGATTCCAAGCAGAAATATGATCGTTCCAATAATCCTCGATGTCTTCATATTGTTACTCCGGTTTGATCTTTGTCAGCTTTCTGTCAGGTGTCAGATGATGGAATAGTAGGGAAAAAAACGGAATGATGGAATGGTGGAAAGTGAAGACACGGAATGATGGAATGATGGAATAGTGGAATGATGTTCCAATATTCCAGTATTCCAGTACTCCATTCTTCCATTCTTCCAGTATTCCACTGTTCCATTGTTTCATTCTTCCAGTCTTCCAATATTCCATCGTTCCAGTATTCCAACCACCACCTACTTCGGAAACAGAAACTGTATCTGGAAACGCAATTGCCACTGCGGGCCAAACTCTGGATGATGCACGTTGCCGTACGCGGCTAACTGGGTGTTGATCGGAAGCTTCGCAATCGGATGACCTTCCAGCGGAAGTATTTGCCCTAGCCTGAATAGCTTCCCCACGCCGCCGCCCAGCGGCACCGTCCACACATCGCCTGCCTTGTCCGCCTTCCAGTCCGCCGTCACTATCGGTGAAGTGGTCAGGTACCAGCCGTCTGGAAGGTTGTAGTTGACGAACCACTGCAGCACCATCGCGTTTACCGGCTTTTCGCCCCAGCCGGCGAACGACCACTGATTGTTAAGCAGGGCGCCGTACACCCAGTGTCCTTGCATCGTCAGCGCCACTCCCGCCGGTCCCATGCTCCACTTGCCACTGCCCAGATCTCGGTCGGTTGCCGTCGGCAACGTCATCGTCGGGCCGACGCCCCAGATCAGTTCACCGGGCTTGGCGGGCGAGAGGAAGAATGTCGGATTGAAGTCGCCGAATCCGGTGCCGGTGGTGCTCGGTACCAAGCCGCCGAACGAGGGGAACAGATTGGGCTGGTTGATGATCGGCATGATGATGCGAGTAATAAGATTCCACTCTTCGCTAAGCTGGATCGGAATCACGGGCTGGACGTTGAGAACGTAAATCATCTTGTTGTGATGAAAGCCCGCCCCGAAGTTGAAGTTGCTCTGCAGCGGCACACTGATGAGATCAGCCACCGGATTCTGTGTTTTTTTCGCCAGCTCTTCCGCGCTGGGTTCTTGACACACCGCTGCCGCGGACAATCCCAAGACCAAAGAGAGAACGCTCAGCAGTCCGAAAAGGTCGCGTGTTTTAATAATAAACATGTACGCTCCTGTGGCGAGTTGAGTGATGGAATGCTGGAAAAATGGAATATTGGAATGATGGGTTACAATCTTCTTTTACCCCGCTATTCCAATCCTCCAATATTCCAGTATTCCATTGTCCGTGTTTCTATCGAAGAGCGGAGAGCCTGTATATTGGACTTTGGTCCAATAGGAGATAATCAAAAACGTTAATCTTCTCTTCATGGTACTTCCTTTGTTTCGAAATGATTACGCCAGAGCAATACTTACCGTTTATCGGTTTCTAAGAGTACCTGCAGGCTGTCGCCATACTTCTTCGCCGCCCGGCCCACTTTTCTATTCTTTAAAGTTAGCCTTCTTATCCCGCAGATCTTGCAATAGCCCATCGAACGACTTTTTGCTCAAGACACGGTCGAACTGCGCGCGGTAATTGTTGACGATACTGATACCCTCCACGACAACATCGTAGGCGCGCCATCCCGCCGGACTTAGGTGAAGCTTATAATTCACGCTATGCTCTTTGCCATTGTTCAATTTGGTCCTCGTATTGATCTCGACATACTTACCATCGATGATTTCCTTGTCGTATTGAATCTTCGCGTCGCCATTCTCTTCCAAGGTTCCCATGTACGCGTGTTCCAAAATATCCACGAACAGCGGCGTAAATTCTCCCAACCGATTGCTATATGTACGCGCATTCCCGCCGAGCGACCGGCGAGACATTTCTTCAAAATCAAAGATTTGTCGCAAAACAACCCGGGCGAGCTTTCGTCGCTGATACAAATGTTCAGCGCCGGCTAATTTCGGATCACGCAAAACCTGTTGCAAGCTCGCGATATGGGTTTTCAATTGCTCAAGCGCGGGCGAATCCGCATAAACCAACGAACAAAGCGCTGTCACAAGCAAAATGGCGACAAGACCAAGTTGGCGAAGCTTTGTCGTTTCAGTCTTTAGCTTTTTCACGCCACGGCGGCTCGAGCTCGTCATGGTTTGTCGAACGCGAAGATACGCTTCCAGTCGTTCTTCATGCTGATGGACCAGCTATTCTTTTTGCCTGAGCCATCAACGCGTCGGTGAACGTGCCGACTTTAGACTTCGGTCCATAAGCGTACTCGCGCTTGTCGTCGTCGTGATGCACCAGCATCATCAGCCGCGCGCCGTCACCCGCCTGAGTATATTCGAGCATCTGCTTGTCACCGATCGAGTTGCCGAACGCGGCGACGGGACGCCGCCCGATCATCAGGTGAATCCCCTCCGGCTTGCCTGCGCTGTCGTCGTTCAGCAGCACCTTCGGTACTTTCATGAGGATCGGCTTGCCGCTCTTGTCGTAAACGAAGTGCGTCGCACCGGCGCTGCCGACCACCTGCTCGGTCGGGATGCCGTAGACTTGCTCGGAGTACATGCGCACGAGTCCTGGCCCCCGCCGGTGACCAGGTACGTCTTGTAGCCGTTGGCGCGAAACAGCTTCATCACTTCCTGCATCGGCTGATAGGTGAGATCGGTAAAAAGCCAGTCGAAGCGCGGATGCTTGGCGGTCGCCAGCCACTTCTTCGCCTCAGCGCGCCGCCACCCCTCTCACGACCCCAACCGCGTCCGCGTTTCGAATCTCATAATAACCGACGAGCTGGCCGTCAACGTCGCCCGCCTGTTCGCAGATGGTGATTTGAGAAAGGGAAAACCAGAAAGCAACGACTCTCGGATCGTCCAAGACTTGGTAAACGGCGCCCGAGCGCATGAGGAGCAGGTCTCGATCGACTCTAGCCAGGGAATCCTCCCAACAAGCAGCCTCCGAAACGGCGCTGATCGACAAGAGCAGAAGCGCCGCGAAAAAGAATCGTAAAAATCTCAGACGCAACGGAGCTTTCCCTCGGATGAGCCGCCTCAACAACTGAAGCATCGTCCTTTGCAGGAGGTCCATGGTTATTGGTACCGATTCATCACGCAAGTTTTGAAATCAGCTCTGTCGGTTGAAAGCCGAACATGAAAGTGGTTGCGCATTAGCGTGCGGGCGTCGCTTGCTGGGCGGACCCGACGGTAACCGCGTCTCGGTAAACTAGGATCTCGATGCGGCGATTTTTTGCGCGGCCCGCGTCCGTATGATTGTCGGCCACCGGCACACTCTCTCCGTAAGACATGACGATGAGCTGGGCCGGATTGATTTGCTTTTGCTTTGCGAGATAGCTGCCGGCATTTTCGGCTCGGATTCGCGCCAATTCGTAATTATATTTTTCGCTGCCAGCGTTATCGGTGTGACCGGCCACTACAAAAAGTAGGCCGCCCGTCCCGCCTCCATCGCCGCTCACGTCACTTACAAAAGCGTCGATCTCCTTTTTTGCTTGGTTACTGAGAATGGTCGAATTGGAAGTGAAGAATGCGCCCTGCTTCATGTCGAGCACCAGTTTACGTTCGACTCTCAACCGCTGCAGGTTTTCCAACGCCTGGTCGGCCTTGGCGTTGGTCTGGTTGAGCCGGCTGTCGAGGTTGGCAATCTGATTGGCCATGGTTTCAACTCGACCCTCGAGACCGGACACCCGTCCGCCCATCTTGGTCATGCCGGCTTCCGTTTCAGAGACTCTTTTCTCCACCGGGAAGATCTGCTCCTTGACCCACGTTTGGACCCAATCTTGAGTCGCCACGCAGCCGGAGGCAAGAAACGGAAGTGAAATAATCAACAGCGCAGTTGCTTGCGCCAAACCATTTAATTGAGTCATTAAAATCTCCTTAATTAGTTATTTTTAGCGATCCACGACTTAACTTTGTTGTGATGCATCATCCCCCGATTAAAACATTCGGGGTGCCAACTTTCGAAAAATTCTCATGATTATCTTTTGATACCCCCAGCTTGCTGCGGGTAGTTCATTCTTTAAACAAGCGTTGCTTTTGTTTCGTCGCGCCATTTTCTGCCGCTCGATATTTGTGATTACCTTAATTTGAGGCTGATCCCCGATGGACCCGCCGTGAGCTGAGTCCCCGATTCTTGTGACGATAGCGAGACGACCACTCCTTTGGCGTTGGTCATGGTTAGTTCACCTGTCCCCCCGGCCACGGCGAAGGTCGCCTGAGTGGCGACATAATTTCCTGAAAAGTCGGCGACGTTATTCAAATTGTACACCCTACCCGTGCCCGTCACGGCCGAGGCGCCAAGATCGAGCAGACTCAACTCGGAGACGGAGAAAGGATAGTCCCTGCCCTGAAACGTGAGCACGCCATCGCCCCAGCTAACACCGGCGACCAGAGCAACCGACTTGCTTCTGAGGCTTAGAGCCGCGGACGGTGTCCTCGGATCCTGCCTATGATATGAGACGGGCTCGTCGGTGCCGACGATGAGCGCTTCATTGCGCTCGTAAACCTTCCAGTTCAACCGCTGCATCTCGGCGCGCGCCCGAGGGCTTAAAGTACCGGTTATCCAGAGTTGTTTGTCACTGATTCCGGGCAACTGATTGGCGAGATTGTCAGCAGTGGTTACCACGCGAGCAATCTCTTCGGTCCACGACACATAGTCCACCGGGATATTAAAGACCAGAGATCCTTTTACCGTTCGCGCCGCGGCGACGGGCCCGACAGACAAGAATCGTTCGAAGGGGCTAACGGCACGGTGATAACCCGCATACATCTCGGCCTGGCGCTGGCGAAAGAACGCCACATCATCCTTGTCGGTCAGCGCCGCAAGTTGCACGAACCGGTCGCGTTCAGCCACCCCTCTCATTTCATCGAGCGCGGCCACGAGTATTGTCTGCTCGCGGGGACTGAACTCGGAGTCGCTGATAAACGTATCGGTGGTGTGCTCGTCGATGCCCATGGCCTTGAGCTTCTCGGTATTCATGCGGCGCAGATCCTGCGGCGGCGTGTTCTGAAAAATCGCCGTCCCGAGCTTAGTCATACCGATTGCAGTCATGGCGACCCCAGCGCCACCGGGTACCGCAGCCATGGCCGCGGACACGGTCAGCCCGCCGGCGAATCCGGTCCAGGCGATCTCGTTTAGGCGATCTTGCAGGACCTTGTTTCGCGAGTAGACATCCACGCCTAGCTGATGAGCGTAATCCCTTTTGTAATTGGAAAAGCCGATCAGGTTTTTGAATCGGCTATCCTCCGCGTCGCTCCGTTTAGCACCGAAAAGGCTGTCCCCGGCGCGGCGAAACATCAGCCCGACGCCGCTCACCACCTCAGTAGTCGTCTTAACGGGCTGAAAGACCATGTCTTTGGCCGCCACCAAAGCGTCCAGTCCGGATTCTTTCAAGGAATCTGCGTATTCTTTCGTACCCTTGAGCCGGTCCATGACCGCCATCGCATTGATTTCTTGAATCCGGATACGCAGCATAGCGGTGGAGACCGCCGAGAAGGTGCCAAAGCGCGAGTCAATTGTATAGATATTCACGATGCCGTCGTTCTTGACCTTTTCCTGAACTCGATGATTGGGCCCTGACAAAAGCTCCGGCGGCAATATTTTGGATGCGCTGAGAACCGGCAAACTCTCAAAGCCCGGCTGAGCGGCCATCGTGAACGATGGTTGCAAAGCCAACATGCATAAAAGAACCAATGCCATCCATGAGATGCCGGCCGGTCGAACCGGCAAAAAAGACTGCGCTTGTTTCATCGATCGTGTCTCCTTTAAGTTAATGAAGAAATATTTTTCTGTATCCATCTGTTTCCTCCTCCTGATTTCAAGTCAAACCGATATAGACAAATTCACTCTTTCTGTTCCCCATCGGCGCCAAGTTTAAGGGCCGCGCGCAGAGTCTTGATCAACAGCTCGTCATTAAACGGCTTACGCACGAAGGCCACTGCCCCGGCCGCCAGCGCTTGTTCGCGAACGTTCACTTCATCGTGCGCGGTGATGAAGATGATCGGGAACCGGTTGCCGTCTCTTTTCAGTCGCTCCTGCACACCAAGACCGTTCAGGCCCGGCATCTGGACGTCGAGCACGACGCAGTCGACCTGTTGTGACGGCATCGCTTCGATGAGGTCAATGAACTCCTGGCCCGACGCGAAAGTGTCCGCCTCCATTCCCAACGAGCGCACGAGACGCTTAATAGCGCGACATACAGATTCATCGTCATCTATAATAGCGATCCATGGTTTGCTGTTCGTGATAACCCCCTACGCTACGCTGCGTTGGGAACAGAAAATGTGATGACACTCGCATTGCGCTGAAAGAACTCTAGCGAAGAGCCGTAAGGGTGTATATTGGACCTTAGTCCAATAAGGGGTTAGCTGGTAGGAACTGGCGGACGAGGAGACTCGTGGTAATTGGCGCTGGGTGCTGTCTAGTCTTCAATGCCAGGAGCTACAGAGTATGACTGACATCCAACCCGCCGACGTACTCAATGGAACAGCCGCAATTACCTCGTAGTAGCTGCTGCATCTCCAGACAAAAGGCGGCATCATCGAATAAAAGACAGCCCATATACACTGTCCCCTCGTACTCGACAACTAAAAAAAACCTCTCACGCGGGCGGAGTTGAATCACAGACCATAATATTTCCCGAAGAATGCCGACTTCGCCACTGGGATGCTGATTTTCCCCGCCGCGTATCCGAGTCCAAACCGGAGGCCAGTTAGAAAGTCGCCTATAGGACATGAGTGGATGGTCACGCAACTGCATGGAACGCTCAATCTATGTCAATAACGACCGCCACGCCGAATTGCTTCCCGGCGTGAATCTATGCTCGACTGTTTCGCATGATTATTGGCACTGGTCCCGTTCACACTTTTTTCCTCGGGATGCCGACGTGCCCGGCAAGCCGCACCAGTTCGGCGAGCGACCCCACCTCCATTTTTTCCATCACTCTCGCTCGGTGCACTTTGATGGTTTTTTCCACGGTGCCGAGCTCGGAAGCAATCAGTTTGTTCGGCATCCCGCTCGCCACCAGAGCCATCACTTCGCGCTCACGCGGAGTCAATTGTTCGACGCGCCGCTGAATGTCTTCAATTTTTATCCGCTCGGCACGATCACGGCACGCACGAGCGATTGCCCGCTCGATTGCGCGCAATAGATCTGTGTCGTTGACCGGCTTGGGCAGAAAATCCACGGCGCCGGCCTTCATCGCTTTTACGCTCATCGGAATGTCGCCGTGGCCGGTGATAAAAACGATCGGGAGATTGCGGTTCATGGTCTGTAGCTCGCGCTGAAGGTCGATTCCAGTAAGACCGGGCATACGAACGTCGAGGACGAGACAGGCTGCTTCTTCTGCGTCAGCGCTCGTGTCAAGGAACTCTCGCGCCGAGGTGAATGTTTGTACCTGATGACCCGCGGACTTGATCAGCCGCGCCAACGCCCGTCGCACCGAGGCATCGTCATCGACGAGGAAGACGGTGGGGAGGGAGGACGGGATCATGGCGCAAAAGGGAATATTGGAATACTGGAATGATGGAAAATTGGAAGACTGGAAGAATGGAATATTGGAATACTGGAATATTGGAGTACTGGAAAACTGGAAGATTGGAAGATTGGAACATCATTCCACTATTCCATCATTCCACCATTCCGTGTCTTCACTTTCCACTATTCCAGTTATTCCAATCCATCTTCTTTGCCGTAGGCAGCATTGGATTCCTTGGCCATAAAGCTGTCGTTCCACTCTCCCCTTTCCCTCTTATTATACTGAAGACTTTCGATCAACTTCTTGATCCCATTTTCCAGTTTATAGGCGAGCGCGTCCCACTCCTCAAACTCTCCCTCAGTAATCTGACCTGCTCCGCGGTACACATGAGTACCGGAGACGGATTCTCCAAGTGAGGCCTGCGCTATGTTAAGAAACTGCAGATATTCGTTGAGGCTACGGCGGCAGTAACCTTCCGCAATGTTCCGATGCACCGAATCGACGGAAGCAATCTGGTTGGCAGCGACCCTTCTGAGCTCATAGGGAAACTTTCGGAACATCGTGCAGGTCAGGACATATAAGGTCGCTGAGTCCTGCCACACAGCCAGCTTCTGATATCCGCGATTGATGTTCTTGCGAGAGTTCATACGTTAGGGGGATAAAACATTGGAATATTGGAATTGTGGAACGGTGGAATGATGATCAAGATAGCCCCCGAGAGTTTTTCTATTGTCTCTTCTATAGGTTTCCGTCTTCCATTCTTCCATTCTTCCATTCTTCCATTCTTCCATTATTCCATTATTCCATTATTCCGCTCTTCCCTTTTTCCCCTCCGCTGCCTCCACCGGCACCGTGAAGTAGATCGTCGCGCCACGATCGGGATTGTTCTGCGCCCACAACCGCCCACCGTGGGCTTCGACGATCGAGCGACTGATAGCGAGCCCCAGGCCGAGCCCATTATCTTTGGTCGTATAAAAAGGTTGAAAAATCTTGTCGAGCTGATCGTCTTTCAGCCCCTCGCCGCGGTCATGCACCGCGACGATCGCCATATGACTGTCCAACTCGGTCCGCACGGTTACCTGGCGCTCCGTCACCGGGCAATCTTTCATCGCCTGGAAAGCATTCAGCAACAAGTTTAAGATTACCTGTTGCAACTGCACCTTATCACCGTGAACTTTTGGCGCGCCGGGATCCATTTCCAGCAGGATATTAACCTTGTGCAGGATCGCGTCGCTGTGAATGAGCATAACGACGTTGCGCACAATCGTTTCAAGGTCCAGTGCCACAATTTCGAGATCCCCTTTTCTGACCAATTCGCGGACCCGGCGGATTACTTCACCCGCGCGGTTATCGTCCTCGACAATGTCCCGAAGAATAGCCCGGACCTCTCCGACATTCGCCGGGTCGGCAGCAAGGAAACGCTGCGCGGCCTGGGCGTTGCTGAGGATCGCCGTGAGCGGTTGATTCAATTCATGCGCCAGTGACGCCGCGAGTTCGCCCATCGTGGTGATTCTCGCTACATGCGCGAGTTCGTCGCGTTGCCGCTGAACCGTCAATGCAGACTCTCGCTCTTGCGTAATGTCGACGGCGGTACCGATCCATTCATGCACCGCACCGTCGGGCGCAATGATCGGCACTGCTTGAACATGAAAATGTCGATAGCTCAGATCGCGAGCGCGTACTTGAAACTCGTTCTCGTACATGTGTTTTTCCGTTATTGCCTGCTTCCACAATCGCGCGCTGTGCTCTTGATCCTTGGGGTGAAGAGCGTTAACCCAACCAAAGTTGCTCACTTCATCTTCGTTCTGTCCCGTGAGCTCTTGCCAAAGTGGAGACACTAAAAAGCCCTCACCTTTCGCGTTTGCGCGCCAGACCATATTCGCGGTGGCCATTACCAACGCCCTGTACCGCGCCTCGCTATCGCGCAGAGCGGCCCCCTTGCCTCGTCGCTCCTCGACAAGCGCCGCCAGCAGCATCAAGGGAACGGAAACAGCAATCAGGAAGATTTGTAAGGATAGTACATTCTCCGCAGGCGAAAGGCTGATGAAAGGACCGTGTCCCTGGGTACCAGCCCAGATCGACACCAGCACCACGACCAGAAGTGATGTGCTAGCTCCGGTGGGACCGAATCGTACTGCAGCCCACAGGAGGAACGGCAACGGCAGATAAACCAGCGCTGGAGCAGTACCCGGACCAGCACTCGGCCAGCTGAAGACGAGCACGGAGATTGTCAGTAGTCCGCACGCTAAGAAACACGCCTCGGCGTAACGCCGCGGCGACACACCCCGCAGCCATGCAACGCCGTTGGTGGCCCAGAGAACGATGAACGGGACTAATGTCAGCTCTGCCAGGACATTGGCGGTGAAACGCGTTCGCCACACCTGCCAATAGGCACCTTCTTTCCATCCGACAAGCACCACGAAAGCCGCGTCTATAAATGAACTTACGAAAGGAGCCAGAAAGACCGCGAAGATCACGAAAACGCCGGCGTCCCAAAAGTTGTCGAACTTCAGTGCGGAGCCGATGAGCCGACGTATGCAATAAGCTCCGATTAAGGCCTCACTGGTGTTGCTGAGGAACCAACAGAGAATCATTAAAGTGGGGACGCCGCTTTGCAGCTGTACGGCCACGTGAGCTGGAAATGCGCCGAGGAGAACAAGCCACCACTTTCTAGTTGGCGTAAGCAACAGGCAGGCGACTAGAACCGCATTGGGAGGCCAAAGAGTTGAAACCGCATCACTCGAAAGCGTCAGTGCGAAGCCAATAATCGCTCCGAGATAGTAAGCCGCACCCGCCCAAAACGCGATTAGGAGGTTGTCTGGATAAGGGAGTGAAAAGCGGCTCCTCGCACTCCGCTCGACGCCACCTTGTACAGAGATGGAGCTAGTCATACTCAATTGTCCGGAAGCTCGATCACCGAGATCATTGTTTGTTTCTGTCAGATTGACTAACTACGACTCATTGTGGGGTTTCCTCCCACCTGCCCTCGACAATCTTCTCGATCGGCAATGTAAAGTAAAAAGTCGCGCCGTGGTCCGGATTGTTCTCCGCCCACAACCGCCCTCCGTGGGCTTCAATAATCGAGCGACAGATGGAAAGTCCGATACCCAATCCTTCGTGCTTAGTAGTGTAAAACGGCTGAAAAATCTTATCGAGCATATTGTCGCTGAGGCCGGTCCCGCGATCCCGCACCGCGACCCCGACCATCCCGGCGCCGTCCAATTGAGCGCGCACCGCGACTTGCCGCTCGTTCGCTGGGCAATCTCTCATCGCGTCAAACGCATTGAGCAACAAGTTGAGCACGACCTGCTGCATTTGGACTTTGTCGCCTCGCACATGCAGCGCACCGTCATTGAATTCCAAGGCAACGCGAACATTGCGCAAGATGGCGTCGCTACGGACAAGCAACGAAACGTCGCGTATGACCTCCCCTAAGTCGACTCGCGCGAACGAGAGTTCATCTTTTTTGACCAGTGTCCGCACCCGCCGAATGATATCGCCGGCGCGAATATTATCCTGGACAATATCTTGGAGAATCTCGCGCACCTCTCGCAGATCGGCCGGGTTAGCCGCCAGGAAACGCTGCGCCGCCTGCGCATTGCTGAGGATGGCAGTGAGCGGCTGGTTCAGCTCATGCGCAAGCGAAGCCGCAAGTTCACTCATGTTGGAGACACGTTCCACATGTGCGAGGTCGTCCCGCTGCCGCTGCAACTCGGATTCTGTCCGCTTGCGCTCGGTGATGTCCACTATGGCCGTCAACACGAGGAGCCCTTCCTGCGTGTGGATGGGATTGAGGCCGATTTCGACCAGAAATTCGCTGCCATTTTTGCGCCGGGCAAACAGATCGCGTCCCGCGCCCATGGGTCGGGTCTGTGGCGCAGCAAAGAATCCAGCACGATGAGCCGGATGGTCGACGCGATACCGCTCCGGCACGAGTACCTCGACGGATTGACCGATTAGTTCTTCGCGCGCATAGCCAAACAACTTTTCTGTCTGCACGTTGACCAGCACGATTTGGCCTTGCTCGTTCACCATGACAATGGCGCTGGGCGAGGCTTCGACGGCCAAGCGAAATCTTTCTTCCGCACGTTTGCGCTCGGTGATGTCGATGCACGTGCCGATGTACCCAAGGAACGTGCCATTGGAGTCAAGGCGCGGCACTCCGTTATCGAGGACCCAGCAGTATTCACCGTCAAATCTCCGCAAGCGATATTCCATCGTAAAATCTCGTCGCGCGTCGAAAGCCTTAGCATAGATTTCAAGACAGCGATCGAGGTCTTCTCGGTGGACGCCTTCGGCCCAGCCATTGCCGAGTTCCTGCTCCAGCGTACGGCCGGTAAAGTCGAGCCGGCCTGTATTGAAGAAGGTACAGAGTTTGTCCGGGCCCGACATCCAGATCATCACGGGCGCGGCATCGGCCACGGTGCGAAAGCGCGCCTCGCTCTCGCGCAGTGATTCTTCGGCCCGCTTGCGTTCGGTGATGTCAATCACAGCGCCCAATCTGTGCATACCGCGAGGTTCGCTTACAGTCTTGCCTCGCGCCACGACCCAGCGTTCCCTGCCGTCGGGAAGAGTAGTGCGAAACTCACCTTCAAATGGCATTCCAGCCTGCTGCGCGCTCTCAACCTCGGTGATGACTCGAGGACGGTCGTCAGGATGAATACATGCGAGCATATCGTTGACTTTTACCGATTCGTTTTGGCCGAAGCCAAATAAAGTACGCAGATGCGAGTTAGCCCAAACCTCACCCTGCTTGAGATCGCGTGACCACAGGCCTATCTCTCCGGCACTGACAGCCAGCTCCATGAATTGATGGCTCTCCCGTAGCTCGGCTTCGGCCCGGCGCCGGCGCGCCCGGTGCAGCAGCAAAGCTGCGATCATCGCCGCTTGTATGCTGAGAATGATAAGCGCGCCGATGATGTACCAACGGTATTGCTCCCACATCGACTGCGGTCTAAATCGCACCACACTATCGGGCGGCAGCCGACTTTCGCTTATGCCCCACCGTTTCAAGGCCCGCCAATCGAACATCGGTACACCGTCAGTGCGAATTTCGAATGGTAATGAGTTTGGCGCGGCGCCACCCAGAACACGGTGGGCAAATTCGCCGGCTCGCCGTGCCAGAGCTGCAACATCTGCCACAGACCCACCTACCGCCCCTGTACCTAACATCGTGTCTGTCATGACATAAACCGGAACATTGGCCGATTCGGCGATCAACTGCGCGGCCTGCGCGGAATTGAAAGCCCGACCAGCCCCGTCGCGGAACATTCTGGTAAACAAAATCGCCGTTTGTGGCGCCAGCGATCTTACGGCATTTCTGATTTCGGTCATCGGACGGTTAGTCCAGAAGTCGAATTCGATTCGACCGGTCAACGAACGTGCCGCCTCCTGCGCGCGGCTGATGACGTGAGTATCCACTTCGGCCGTCCCGCCGATGACGACAATGCGGCGTGTTTCAGGCTGCAAACGGCGAATCAACTCGATTGTGCCTCGCGGATCGGAGCGCTGCGCTAAACCACTGATGTGGGCGCCTAGCTGATCAACTGAAATTTCCTCTTCGGTTAAACCTATGACGACGACCGGAACTCCTGGAAATAGTTCTTTGAGCAGCTTTTCAGCGATGCTCAAATTGCCGAGGTAAATTAGAATTACGATATCGGGACGATCGTCGACATATTTTTCGCTAAGATAGTTACGGAATAGCCGGTGATAACTTTCACTGGGGAACCGAACGATGTCGAGGGATTCGGAGTAAAACTCCATCTGGCCCGATTCGAGTTGCCGCAGTGTTTCGAGCGCGCTCTGCTCGGCAAGCGAGAAACCCGGTGCGAACCGATTGCCAGTTGAAATCATCAGCACGCGTTTGGCGCTGCCGCTATCCGCGCTGTCGACGTCAGTTGCCGCCGTCAGGCAAAGCACCGCGCAAAGCGCACAAACAGCCAACCAGCCTAAAGAAAGATTGTAATGCATCGCTCAAGATTCGGCTTGGCCAAGTTGGGTTCATCCGGGCGGGATTATAGGGCCACCCTCTAATAAAAATTAAGAAAAATCAACCTTTTGGACTCTCTATATTCCACCGTCGTTTTCTCGAAGCCTGTCGACACAGGCATGTTGAGTTACTGGAAGCTCGAGGTTTATCACGATTCGCATCGCAAGCGGTTCGCGCGAACGGATTGTTTGGCGTGAAGAGTGAATTAGAGAGTGGCAAATCGGGTTAGGAGCTAACACGTAGCATCTCCGTTGAACACTAACGGACGTTTTCAGCGAGATTAACTTTATTGTCCGGAAAGACTGAATCGGGCAGAAGGAGATTAGTGTAGGGCGCTACCGGCTCAGTTTTGATGCCTGACAGCCAGCTTATGGCTTCTTTTGTGTCGCCAAAGACGGCGACTTTAAGGCTCCGGTTCATTAGGCCCTCACCTAACATAGCCAGCTGCTGGTACTGCCGTATCTCCGCGGGAGAGACCAGCGCAACTTTGTTATTATAGGGCCAGCCTTCGGAATCAATACCATCGATAAGCTCGATGACGTCTGACGCAAAAAGTTGAAACGTCGAATCTTGGAGATCGATAAGAACTTTGCAATCGAGAAGCGCTCGAGTCTCTTCGATCACTTTGTCGAATATATGCTTCAACCCTTGGACATTCACGAAGTGAACCTGGATGCCGGCCGCAGTTTATCCTGAGAGCGTCGAAGGGCCGCCATGACGAACTTTCGCTTCGCCTAAATGCGAGGGATTTCAACTCTCCCAGAGAGGGACATTGAGAGTTCATTGCGTCGACAATTGCGGACTAATTCTCTCCGTGAATTAAGGCAATGTGTCCGCGTGCTCGACCAGGATGCGCTTCACTTCCTGAATCGTTTCTGGGTTGCCCTGCATCGAATGTGCCGAGTGCACAATCTTCTCCGATTCGACGCCGTCGATATGCGCGCTCGAATATTTGACGACGCCGTCTCCGCCCTCTGCCGGCGGGCCCCCGCTTTCAACCCCAACGATTGAGTTAGCGACCACTCCATCGGCGATGGGGATCGCCGATAAGGCCTGGATGAAGCGATTGTTGGGGTTCATGTTATCGATGCTGGTCGGAACGCCGCTCATTGGACCGAGGATAAATCCCTTGTGCTGCAGCGTCAAAAGATCGAGGCTTAACTTTGTAAAATGGCCCGGTAAATTCACCAGCCAAGAGGCGAAGCCGCCCAGAATCCCAAGGGCCTGGTAACTGCCTCGATGCGGGGTTGCGATAAATACGACCCGGCGCACAAACGGCAGAGGCTTGATCAGAAGCGCGTTGGTAAGAAGCTCACGCGTTTCAGCATCAATATCCAACTCTTCCGGCGGCACGCTGAAAGGCCAGAGGCGCGTGCCGCTGTCGATCACCGTCATCTTGGTCAGGAGCCCGCCTTGACTATGGCCTATGACCACGAGTTGTCGGAGGCGCGGATCGTTCCCCTCTGGATCCAACTCTTTCACAACTTTGATCAAAACATCGCGCAGCAGCATCGCCGAATATGCGATCGGATTTCCCGTGTTATACATGAACAGCCAGATCTCATATTTTTCCCAAAAGCGCGGGTCGTTCTCCAATTCGTTGACCAACTCCGCCCAGCGCGCCGGGCTCGACGCCGTGCCGTGCACGAGCACGACCGGCATCCGTCCGGTTTTGTGCGGGTGCAGCATGAATAGCCCTTCGCGCAAACTTGCGTCACCGATGGCGAAGTCACCGGAGCGAAAGCCGGCGATCTCAAAGTCCCAAACCGGCGCTCCTTCCAAAGTCAATGCGAGAGCGGAAGTTGTTTCGTATTCGATCGGCACATCGACGCCGGCAATCTTGAGCGTCCGTGCGGAATCCTGAGTGTAAAATTCGAGTTCGCCGTGCAACTTTCCCGAAGCCAATGCTGCGCGCGGATCGTCGAGGCGCAGAAACGCCGTAACCGGAATCTTCAGCCGGGGAGGAATACGCGATGATAGTTTGCCGGCGGTGCTCTCGAGCGGCTCGAGCGACGCGGCGAGAGCCGCGCCGATCCCGGGAGTTCGGTAGCGATTACGCAAACCGCGCACCTCGAGGTCGGCCGCGGGAACAAAATCCTTCATGCGGAAACCGGACCAGATGAGATCGCGTTCGTTGAACGCGACCGTAAGCTCTCCGAAAGGCAGTTTGAACGTGCCGCCCATCGGTATGGCGTAGCCGCCTTCTTCAGACTTCGCCGCCTGGGTGAGCGACTGGTTGTAGAGATCCACCGCCCACCGCAGTCGCGGATCGATTCCCCGTGGGGGCGTGCCTCGCTGTCCCGGAAGAACAAATGCGTAAGCATACACGGCTGCCGCCAGATAATAAGATCGATCTCCGCTGTTTTCGGCGTGAAAAAAAGAAAGCTCGGCCAGGGCGAAAAGACGATCCTCGTCGCCTTTTGCCGCCAAACCCGAATGCAGATTAGAAAGCGCCTTTTGAGGATTGTCTTCGAATTCCTGGTATAGGTTAAAATTGATCAGCTCTCGCGCGGAGAAAGAGCTAATCTTCTCGGTGGAAAGCACATTGCTCGTAAGCGACTGATACGCGACGCGGCGATCCACGTAGCTTACGCCGATCGGTGTGGCACAGGCTGATAAGAGGCAAATTAGGGTAGAGAACCCGCACCATAAAGCTGCGGTCCGGTAGCACTGCCGATGATCGAGTAATCCTCTCATACGGGAAGATCCAAACTTGGGCGGCATAAGACTGACTGGCTATTTCATCCTGATCGTCACGCCGCCGGGTCCGAGGTTCAATCGCGTGCCGGATTCCTTGCCTTCGTTCGACAAGACGACAAACGTCACACCTTTGGCATTTCTCATGGAGAACTCGCCCTGACCGCCGCGGACGGCGAACGCTGCTTGAGCAGCAGCGTAGTTGCCGGGAAAATCGCCGAGGTTTTTCAGATCATAGACTTTGCCGGCGCCACTAAAACTCGAAACCCCAACATCCACGAGGCTGAGACCAGAGACGGAGAAGGGATACTCCTTCCCCTGATAGGAAAGAATTCCCTCACCTGAGCTGGCGCCCACGCCCAACGCAACCGATTTGAAATTCAGCGATACCAGCCCCGACGGCACTCGCTCTTCGGGCTTTTCATACTTCGGATAGGACTCCGCCCATTCGAGAAGTTTCGCCTCGCTATTCTCTTGCACTTTCCAACCGCGGCTTTCGATTTCCTTGCGTGCCCTCGGACTGATGGTTCCCGTGATCCATACCTCTTTGTCTGCGGTGCGAGTCAACTGGCTAACGCGCTGGTCCGCGGCGGTGATCAAGCGTGCCATCGGTTCGGTCCACGCCAAGTGATCCATCGGAACGTTAAAAACCACCGCGCCCTTGGTGGTGCGGACCGCGGCAAATTCACCGAGCGCGATAAAAGTCTCGACCGGCGCCACGGCGCGATGATAGCCCGTATACATTTCTGCCTGCCGCTCGCGGAAGAATGCGATATTACTGTTGGGCGACGCCGCCGCCAATCTGACAAACGTTGCCCGGTTGCCAACGCCTTTCATTTCTTCCAGCGAATTGACCAGCAAAGTTTGATAGCGCGGCGAATAAACCGAGTTGTTAAGAAATGCGTCGGCGACTTCAGGATGGACATCCATCGCCTTGAGCTTCTCTCCGTTCATGCGCCGAAGGTCAACGGGCGGCGTGGTACGCAGGATATCGTTGAGCAGCTTGTGACTCCCCGACACCGTGATCGCCAAACCCGCTCCTCCCGGCACCGCCGACATGGCCGCGGCCCAGGTAATTCCGCCGGCGTAGCCCGCCCAGGAAATTTCATTGAGCCGGTCCTGAAGTTTTTCGTTGTCGGTGTAGGCATCCACGCCTAACTGGTGCGCGTATTCCCTTTTCGTTTTAGAAAAACCGATCAAGTCCTTCACCCGGCTGTCCTCGGAATCACTGCGCTTGGCGCCACCGATAGCGTCGGCCGCTCGTCTGAAAGCCGTCCCGAGACCGGAAGCAGCGCCACTCACTGTATCGACAGGTTTGGTGACGAGATTCTTGAAGCCCACCAGGGTATCCGTCCCCGCTTCCTTGAGCGACGACGTGAATTCCTTGGTGCCCTTGATCTGCTCCATCCGCACCATTGCGTTTATTTCGCTGATGCGAATTCTCAACATCGGCGTCGACACGGCGATGAAGGTACCGAACTTGGAGCCGACTTTATAAGTGTTGAGGTAGCCGTCGTTGTAGACGGTTTCCTCGACGCGATGATTGGGTCCGGATAACAAATCGGCCGGCAGAATCTTCGACGCCTGAAGCGTGACCGAAGCTTCGTAGGCGGGTTGGGCTGCCTCGATTGAAGCCGCGGCGAAGGC
>Ga0137368_10001164_pt1 | contig 27514 bp, 24 predicted proteins | sample SagtaG_13_FD_104917 | JGI IMG/M metagenome (GOLD analysis project Ga0137368, IMG submission 104917) | Vadose zone soil microbial communities from Sagehorn Ranch, Mendocino, California, USA - Sage1_L_100_16 metaG | ecosystem: Environmental > Terrestrial > Soil > Vadose zone | place: USA...
GGTTGTTGTACCGCGTCCTCCGAAGAGGGCGTTTGAAATGCTTGAGCCGTGTGCGGCGAAAGTCGCAAGCACGGTTCTTAGGGGAGGGCGATGGCAGTAATGCCATCCCCTTACCCGGTAGCAAGTTCACAAGCCATGCGCTCCTGCTGCGTGGCGCATCGAGCGCGTTCTCGCCGTTCGGCCACGTAATCGCGCTTCGCACGGCCTCCGGATGCGGATGGTGGTCTGTGTTTCACGTCAGCCATTTGAATTTAGCCTCCCGCTTCGATCTCGCTTTGCGCTTCAACCTCGCCTTGACCTTGCGCAAGACCGCGCGCCGCAGAAGCTCGATCGTCTCGTTTGAGGTGAAGCGGGCGGCCTTCGCGCAGTCCTCGACGACACGCCTCTCCGCCGGAGTGAGCGATTCGAGAACTGCGGCCAAGTTGTTATCTGAAATCTTCATGTTTGATTGTTACTGCCGCTCGCCATATTCATTTGTCCGCGCGCGAGCGGCCCCTGGGAGACGAGGTCCGCGATCGCGCCGCGGGAGCAGGTTCAGGGTTTTGCTCAGGTTGTGATCGATGATCGCCATCGGGTTCTTAGTAGTCGTAATGATCGCCGCCGAACATCTCCCGCGCCTGCGGCTCACCGTCGAGCTTTTCGACGAGCGCATTGACCGCGGCCGCCGGCGTCGTCCCGATCGCGCTAACCGACGCGAGCGCGCGCTTGCGGTTATGACCTAAGCCTTTGATGTCGACCGAAGCGACCCAGAGTCCGAGCGCGGGCGTGAGCGAAATGCCGCGCTCGGCGATCTGGAGCATCGCTTCGACCATGCGGCGGGTTTCGACGGCGGACAATGTCGGTTGTGAAGTGATCGTGGTCATAATCACATCGTCCACTCAGCAGTGTCGCCGGCGTCGAACAGGAATTCGAACCAAGTTTCGCAGGTCGAGCACAGATGAAGATTGTGGCCATGCGCTATCAGATGACCGTCACAGTTCGGCCGCCAGGGGCAATCTGATGGCATCCGGGTTCCGCTGACCGGCCTCGGTCGCGCTAAGGAGCCGAGACGCGCTCCGCCCGATCCGCCCGACTTGTCCGACACGTCCAAGGCGCGCCCGTCTTCGATTTGATTTCCCGATGTGTCCGACCTGCCCGACGCTGTTTCGACCGCTTCAGCCATGCCGGTTGCCCATCTTGTCAGGAAAGAGTTTTGCATTTTAAACCTCACTGTTTTTTGGTCGGGCAGGTCGGGCAGGTCGGGCGCGCTTCTTTAACCGTATTATTGACAATGTTTTAGTCCTGCCCGACATGCCCGATTACTGCCCGACCTGCCCGACCTGGTTAGTCGGGCGCGTCCCCTTGCCGCCCGACCTGCCCGACCTGTGTTTTTCGGTCGGGCGCAAGTCGGGCGCTATCTAAGCCATTCAAGTATCAATAGTTATTCGCTTGCGCCCGACCTGCCCGACCTGCCCGACTCCAAAATGGTCTCCTTCACAACGTAAACGCGTGGTCTGCCCTCGTCTCGCACGCTTCGCTTGACGGTCAAATCCTTGTCGCCGCTGGTGACCAAGTAGCCGCGGTCGCGAAGGACACGCGCGGCACGTTGCGGATCAAAGCCGGCGCAGACATCGCGCTTGAATTGCTCGGTGAAAAAGCAGTACTCAATCTCGCCGTTACTGGTGGTCGCCTTGAAACCAACACGATTGGCCACCCGCTCTGTGTCGGCGCTCTCGAAGCGACTTGATCCATGCGCCTCGATGAACGCGCGAACCTGACGAACAATCGCCTCATCGTCGGCGCTTCCGCTCGTTTCGCGGTTGTTCAACCAGTGTTTGAATAGCTCGATCGCCGCTCCTTCCGCCTCACCCTCTTCCCAACCTGTCACCCCATAAGACGTAGCCATTTCGCCGCGAACGCCACGAGCGCGAACCGTGTGGCCGCGCGGGTCACTTCGCTCGAAACCTCGATTTTGTTTTGTTCTCCGTCTTGCTCTTCGGTGAGGGCCTTGTCTATGAAGTAAGGGAGGAATTTTCCCCATGCAGTTTGTGTCGCGCTGAAATCGGAATCCTCGGCGGTAAGCAGACGAACAAATTCACGACCAGCCGTGCCGTAGTAGCGACTGGCCGAGAGCTTCAGATGGTTGGCGAATTTTTGACCTGAGGGAAAAGTGTGCAGGTTATCGAAGACTCCGAACTGGCGTTCGCCGACAGGAATGTCCAGCAACCGTACTTCCTGTCCGGCCCTGACGCGCCTCCCGATCTGAGCGATATGGGCCGACAGGCTGATCTCACCCGACGAAATGAAGAGAGTGCGCCAGCTCGCCCGGCGGCGCGCAGTAACGTAGCGCGTCATGCGGCCCTTGCCCTGGCCGTTTGCGATCAGATAGGCGGCTTCGGCCGCCACATGGGGATCGCACTGCGCCAACTCATCGAGCGGCAGTATTGAATCGTTATGGCGCTCGCAGACCGACTCCAGCCCGTTCGCCGTCGCCTTCCAGCCTTCAACAAAACCGCCCTTCTCGCTGCCGTCGCCGTCAACGCTTGCGGCGACCTGTAGCGCGGTGGTTTTGCCCAGGCTGCTGTAGCCGCGCAGGTTGAAGCCGCCGTTTTCCACCTTCACAGGGTGAAGCAGTTTGGCGGCGAATCCGGTGGACGCCCCGAAGATCAAGATCGGATTCTTCCGGCAATACTGCGCGACCTGCGACTTCCATTCGTCAAGCGTCCCGCTCGACTTGAAGCCGTTCGCAAAATCCGCTGTGGTTTGCAAGATGATTTGCTCGCCGTCCGGCGGGTTGATCGTCTCATCCGGGTAAACAATGGCGTGATTATGCCAGCCAGGACGTGTAACACAGATTGCCCGCTCTTTGGGATTGGCTAACTGAATGTAGTCGCTGAGCCGCTCTTTCGCCCTCCGAGAGGAGCCGACACACAATCCCTCGCTTGCCAACCGCTTCAGCCACTCTTTGCTATCGCCCATCAACTCGTCTATGCCCATCGCCCATCTATGTGTCACATGGTCGTAGTCCGCCCACTCTAGGAGCTTGCCCCATGCGGTTGAGTCTTCAGCGCGGATATGGGCGAGAACGTGAAGCGGCGAGCAAACGAAAAGTGGCCTGTCGTCGTCGTCGGTGGTCGCGTGGACGCCGACGTCATTGAGAATGAATCCGCGCGGGGCTGATGGATCGCACGGCCCGTCGTCAATCGGCTCGCGCAGTTTGTCGGTCGCCAGCGCGAGCAGTTCGTCGACCGTGTGGCCGGCTGCGAAGAAATCATCCAATCCGACCTTCGCCCCGCCCTCGCCGGATGGCAAATAGATGATCTTCACGTCGGCGCCGCGTGATTCAAGGAACGCCTTGAGCCGCTTCATCGCGCCGCACACGCTCTTCTTCTCGACGACGTCGGAGTCGAAGGCGATATAAACCTTGCGGCCTTTGAGCGCGATTGATTCCCAATCGGCGAGCGCGGTCGATCCGCCGTCTTCGTTCTCTCCGCGCCAATTCCAGACGCCCAGGAGCGCGACGCAGCACAAGTTTTTCGATACCGCGGAGTCGGCTTTCCGCGCGCCCTCGGTAATGAACAACGACCTGGCCGGATCGCCGAGCCACACGCGCGCCGGCGGCGGAACGTCAAGCGCCATTCGGGAGTCGGCGCGTGTTTCATACTTCAACGGCTTTGGCGTTTTGCCGTTCTTCGACCTTGGGATGCGCGGCATGTCCGGTCGAATCTGGTAGTTCACGATTTCACCCGTTACGCCGAACACCGGCACGACCAACGCCGGCACAATCCGTTGGTAGTCGGCAAAGCCAATGTCCCTCAGCTCTACCTTTTTCGTCGCGGTGAAATAACCGCGCGCGGTGGCGACTTCCGGCGAGATCGCCGAATCCTTGATCATCTTGGCGTGGTTCGGCGCGAGTCGCGCGGCCCAGTCCGGCGCGGGATCGAGAGCGGCACCGTTGACTGTCGGGATCTCGGCTTTGTCCGCCGCGCCCGCGGTCACTGACATCGGTTGCCCGTCTGCAGCCGTGTCAACATTTCGCGCCGGATCATCGGGAATCTCGGTCTCGGATTTCGGCTGCGAGGATGTGGTGGTCATGCGAGCGACCTCCTCTCTGCGCCGGTCTGCGTCGGTGTCACGGTGAACGGCAAGCCCACCGCGATCGGGATGCGGCGAGCGCGGCCCCCGGGTTGTGGTTCCCGGGGGCATGACGCCCAAAATAATGACCGCCAGCGCGACCGCGCTGACTTTTGCGCTGGAGTCGGGGGTGACTCAGGCGTGCCGACCAACCAGCGGTAACATCGGGTGCAGCAATCAGTGCCACCCTCGCCTGGGCGCTCGACGTAGCGCGCGAGCCGCGACGCTGGTCTGAGACAGCAGTCACACCGTCTCGGCGGCGTAGTTATTTGTTTGGATAATTGTTTCGGATCGAAGAAGATTTGGCTTGGGTGTACTGCCCTGTTGTGAGAGAATTCCTCCACGATATTTAAATTCCTTTTGATCCGCCGACAGAGCCGCTCTTCGGCGGATCATTTATTTGCGCAGGAGGCTGGGATAAAATCGGCTCAACCTGCCAACCTGCAGGTTAATCGAAGCGGCTGCGCGAGCTGGTGATTTGGTCGTTGTCGGCTCGCGTAGGCCGCACAAATTACGCGGTCGCGCTTGCGACCTGCGGTTCGGTTTGCGGTTCGGCTCTGCAACTCTGGGTCGGCTCCTTCCCTTGCTTGTTGGATCCGGATAGGTAAGCACGCAAATCGTCATCCAGCACAATCACTGCGCCCTGCACCTTACGGACAGGCAAGCCGCCCATCCGCGCGACCTTCCGCCAGAACGCCAAGCTAAGTCCGGTTACTGCCGGCAGCTCCGTTAGCCGCCAAGATAGCCGTTGCGTCACGTTTTGATTCTTCACGATCTCTGTCCTCTCATGTGTGCCACCATCACATTTTGTGATGGTGCATGATGCGTGATACTATATTTATTGCGTGCAACGCAACTAATTGAATCTAGCAACCAATAATATTTCCAACAAGTTGATGACAAAATCGAAATCAAAACGTGACGCGCGAAGGAAAAGTGACGGTTTGAAGCCGAAACAAGGCACAAAACGTCACGCAGGCCGAAAACAGAGCAAGCCGTTAGTACCAGAGCCGACAGAACTGACTGATCTTTTGACGCTCGTGAACTTGCTGCCTCACAACTTTGATCACCCGTACAAACATGACATTGTTTACTGGAATCCAGATTCGAGCAGCAGCGAGCTGTATAGAAAACTTCTTTGGTTGTTGGACGGATTACCAATAGAGCTTCAGGCTTACGTCTTTCGTGACGGTCAAGGAGAAGTTTCCGAGTTCGGCCCGATCCAATCTGGTGAGTGGATAGAACTGGAAAGAAACTTTGCGGTCCTGCATGTGGCAAAACCTGAACTGGAGGCCATTGTTCAAGACACAAAAAATCGCATCCTTCGCGCAATGGAATTGGAGAGTCGATCACCAGTAACCCATCTTGACGCATTTCACAGTGAAACCGTAAAAATCGCAGGTGGAGAATATTTTGTTTGGTCCTCAAGCGAGCTGATTTCGAGAGCAAGAAACAGACTGCTCTTTCTCTTCGCCGCGCGCGAAACCTTGAGCGCTTTACCCAAGCCTGACGCATGGCTGCGGGTACTGCGTTTAAATGATTCGCCGTTATCGGTCGGCGCCCATGCCAGGATTTACATCGCGCAGAGCGGTGAAGATAAAGGCAAGCTAGTCGTTCACTCTCCTGTTTTATACAAGCGCCTTGAAGGGATCGAAGCGGCGCGGATTCGAGAATGCCCGATCTGCGCCAGGATTTTCTGGGCGGGTCGAAAAGATAAGTTTTGCTGTTCGGATAAATGTCTGGCCGCTCAAAGGTCGAGAGAGTATCGGAAGGCATACAAAGAGAAGTGTGACCTCCAAAGATCGAACCAACGACAGTTGAAGGCGCTGACCTCCGAGCAAGGAAAGACGAGTTCCCAAAAGGGTAAAAAATCGGCCTGAGTGGCTGCTCGGAAAGGGACGAAAAAAGTCCCGATTTTGCAAAAAGTGTTACGTTTGCCCCTACGGCGGATAAAATCTTCGATCGTAATGAGCCTGCAACTCGCTGACTTGAAAGATAGTTCTGAGCGCAGCCAGCCAAAACCGCCGCTGATGATCCATTCTATGTCCTGATCGCGTCCGCCGAACGCGCGTTCGATTTGCAGCGCGGCGCGGGCCAACCGCCGCACGACCGTGTCGGTCCACACTCTGCGTTCCGTATTGAACGAGGAAGGCAATATCACCCCTTATAATTCAACACACAAAAATCAATATACGGCGAAAGGAAAGACAGAATCAGTCGTCTTCAGGCGGGTTCTTGCCTGCGCCAGATCTGAGCAGTAAATTGATGTATTGCTGTAAGACCCTGATCGTCCGCTCGCTTTGTTCGATTTCGGACTGCAACAACTGCAGCCGCTGCCGCTCGACATCCAGAGCCTGGCGTTCCAGACGCCGGGCCACCAACTGCGAGCGATTCAAATGCAACAGGCGGATGTTGAATGCGCCAGTCGCCGTCAGCGGCTCGAGATGGCCAGTCTGACTATTTTCGCGGAGATGGTCAGCGAGGTTGTGGCGCTGAGGATGCAACACGAACAAACCGGCGGCCTCTTCTTCAGGCGACGGCCAGTAATCGCCTTTGTATAGATTGCAGCGAAAGCAGGCGTAGACTAAGTTCGCCAAATCATCCGCGCCGCCCGCGGCCAACGGACGATAATGGTCAACCGTCAACTCCGCGCCTGCGCTCGTTTCATCCACGCGGCAATAACCGCAGCGGAATCCAAAGGCCCGGCGTACTTGTTCGTGCAGCGGGTGTGGCATTCAGATTTCGAGGCCAATTGGGTAATGGGTCAACGCCAGATATTGGCGTTCCAATTCTGTCGCGCGCGCGCGCAGCGCCGCCTCCTTGCGCGCCAATTCCTGACGGCGCGCTGCCAACTCGCCCCACTGCGCGCGCAGCGCCCGCCACTCGTCATCGGCTGGACGCAAGGCCGCCATTTCTTCGGATTCCAATTCTGCCAAGCCGGATTGATAGACCCGTTGTTCTTCGTCAGACAACTGCTCGCCGACGGCTACGCGACGATGCAACTGCCACCAGACTTTGTATTGCTGTTCGTTCATTTTACTCAACCTCGATGTTTGGCGATTGATTGCGACCAATCGAGTATCAAATCTGTACTTTACCGCAAGCAAAAATAAAGTTGAAGCCACACAAGTTTTTAACGTCAGCCAGGCGTTCGGTTGTCGGCCAATAATCCGCTCGTGATCCCGGTACCAGTGAAGGACCTGGACGACCGAGAATTTAAAGGGGCGTCGTTCTTGAATTACTCGGAGACGGGTTGATTCCCAAGCGAGAGCCGATTTGCGGCTTTACGTTTGAGCCCATCATCAGGGTTCAGATATTCACGCGTGGTATCAATGTCAGAATGTCCAAGAAGATGTTGTACGGTGACAATATCAGCGCCATTCTCCAGCAAGCGCGTCGCATAAGTGTGCCGAAACTTATGCAGCGTTGCGCTTTCGACGCCCGCGTGATTCGCAATCCTCTTCAACCGTCGGAGCATTTCATTCGGCGCCATCCGGTTTCCTTTCCCCGTCGGGAACACCCAGCGTGATGTGCGAGGGAGTTTTTCCAGAAGTCGAATCAGATCCGGCGGCATCGGGATTTCACGCTCTTCGTAGTCTTTCGGTGAGAAGTCGTCTTTGGCCTGCACGCGCACGACACCTTTCTTGAAGTCAACGTCCCCTCCCTCCCAAGTAAGGTAGACAAGTTCCTGCTTACGCAGGCCTGTTAGCAGAAGCGTGGCGTACAACGCCCTGTTAAAGGGGGTGCAGGCCGCAAAGAGCAGGTCTAGTTCATCCTGGGTGGTAAGTTGGCCGGCGGCGTTTAATGCGCTCGCTAACTGAGCGAAGCTCCTTGGTTTTGGCGCAGGGGTTGTCTACATCAACTCCACGTTCGCGGGCGAGATAGTTGAAGAGGTTTCGAATGACTTGAACTTCAAAGTTGATGGTGGTTGGCGAAACCAGCCTTTCAGTCTCTTTCACCCGCTCGCGGCTGCGCGCCTTTTTGTAGTCGTCTACGTCGGATCGCTTGATCGCCTCGACATATTTTTTCGGGCCAAGGATGCGGGTGAAATGGCCAAGCGCCTGGCGGTAGCGGTTGAGCGTCTGCGGTTTCCCAGGAGAATGTGTCTTCACATGATCTTCAAAGTATTCGATGGCCTTTGTGATCAGCGTTGCGGCTACTTCTGTCGGGACGGCTTTGATCGACTTCCCACCGGACACCATCTCTCCAATGAGCTCGTTCCTTTTTCGACGCTGCGCCTCTGTCGCCTCACTAGGCGTTTGCCCTGCCATCTCCCTCAGGCGTTTTTTTCCCTCCCACCATTCTATGAAATAGTAGCCAGGGCGCTTGTCCCAGAGATAGCGGTCACCGATCTTTTCCAATGAGATAAACTTCCAGACCCCACTTTCGAAACGCACCTTCTTGATGATGCGTACGCGCTTCTTCGGCCCTTTCGATAAAGTGGATCTGGCAGGAGAGGGGGATTCAAAATCTTGATCGCGCACAATCAACCTCCTTGGTGTCTATTTTTTCAATTTTACAGACACCAAGAAGCTAGCGCTATTTATAAATGATTGCAAGTAAAGGAAGAAAAAAGACGATGGTGCGGATGAGAGGACTCGAACCTCCACGAGATTACTCCCACAGCGTCCTGAGCGCTGCGCGTCTACCAGTTCCGCCACATCCGCGTTGGAAGCTGGCATACTACTGGCCGGGTAAGAGGCTGTCAAGCAGCCGCGCTTTTCAGATTTTTCGGCTCATCGCTACAACCGCTGGAAGAAATTGATGATGTGGAACGCGTCGATGTATTCGAACGGCGTCCGTCCGATAGCGCAATAACCGCAAGGCAGATACGCCATCCTTAATAAATAATTGACAGTGGAATGGCTTGAGGACTATATTCACTCGCGTATTTCAGCAAAAGTCACACCTGCAATTTCACCGCCGAATTAGGCAAGACCGCTAAATGTTCTTTGTCCAACGTGGTTCACCGTGGCCTCTGCTCCATTGCCGTTCGGAGCTGTGGCGCCAGAAGTTATCAGAGGAGGTTTACTTGCCATGCGTCTCATGCGTTTCGCCTTTGCCAAAGCTATCCTTGTCGTCAGTCTGGCTCTCGGTTTCCTGATCATCTTCGGTTTTCAAAACATCGCTCCAAGCCTTCAAGCGCCGATGGCCGCCCCTGCCGCAGCAGCCTTGCCACCCGATCCGGCAGTGATCGGTCAGTGGTCTTCTCTGATGCCCATGAACGGGGTAGTCGCCATCCACACACAGGTTCTCCCCAACGGCAAGGCGCTGTTTTGGCAGCGTAAGGATACAGAACTGACTACAGAAACTCACCTGTGGGACCCCGCTACAGGAGGCTTCACACAGATAACCAATCTCTACACGCACCTGTTTTGTAGCGGCCATGCTTTTCTGCCAGACGGCCGCCTGTTGGTTAGCGGAGGTCACCATTTCCTCGACGGCGATGGCGAGCCGCATACAAATATCTTCGATTTTAATACCAATACCTGGATTCGCGTGGCCGACATGAATGCCGGCCGTTGGTACCCGACTAACACCACTCTCGCCAATGGCGAAGTACTTACCGTGTCTGGGCTCTACTGGGACGGAACTCTGGATCCGAATGGTAATCACCATCACTTAGGGCTTGTCCAAAAATAACTTGACGATTTGCCGAAAAACTTTTGAAAACAGTTCGAAATCGAGCGGATCGCAAATCGAAATCGTCAAGTTATTTTTGGACAAGCCCTTAGTCAATCCGGTTCCACAAGTGTGGCAAACTACCGGAGGCTGGCGATCACTGTCGAACGCGCTAATAGGGCTGCCCCTCTATCCCTGGATGCTGTTAGCGCCTGATGGCAGAGTCTTTAACTCCGGGCAGGATACCCTCACGCGCTTCTTGGACACCAATGGAGCAGGTTCCTGGACTAACGGACCTAGAAGCCAATTCGGCTTTCGAGACTATGGGTCATCAGTGATGTATGGTGATGGCAAGGTCATGATTACGGGCGGCGGCAGTCCGCCTACTAATACCACGGAGGTGATTAACCTATTAGATAAATTGCCTCAATGGCGATATGTGGGTTCGATGGCTTTCGCTCGGCGTCAACTTAATGCAACGATTCTGCCGGATGGGAAAGTGCTGGTTACAGGCGGCACAAGCGCGCCTGGCCCCCAAGAGGCCACCCAACCAATACTCGCAGCCGAGATGTGGGACCCGGCGACGGAGACATGGTCAACTATGGCCAGCATGCAAGAGCGGAGGTTGTACCATTCGACAGCGTCGTTGTTGCCTGACGGCAGGGTGCTTTCGGCAGGTGGCGGAATGCCTCCGGGAGGGGGAACGCTTCCTGGAGGGGGAACAGATACAGACCATCCTAATGCGGAGATTTACTCGCCACCATATCTATTCAAAGGCCCGCGCCCAACGATTACAGCCGCCCCCGCTAACGTAAACTATGGTCAGACGTTTTTTGTGCAAACGCCTGATGCGACCGGCATAACGAAAGTGACATTGATTCGTTTATCATCTGTGACTCATGCCTTCAATGAGAACCAGCGGATCAATCATTTGGGCTTCACACAAGTGGCGGGTGGGTTGAATATGATTGCGCCTATGAATGGGAATCTATGTCCTCCTGGCCACTACATGTTGTTTATACTCAACAGCCTCGGCGTGCCTTCCGTAGCCAGAATCGTTCAGGTGCAGGAGTCTCCAAATAGTTCATCAGGGATAACTATAACTTGCGACAACGGCTACGATCTGTATTTCAACGGGAGCTACAGAGGATCCGGATCAAATTGGTTTCAATCACAGAACTATGATTTGACGCTGCAACCAGGCAAAAATGTCGTGGCGATAAGAGGCGCCGATGTTGGCGGGGTCGCCGGGTTGCTGGCTGAACTACGAGTCGCCGGGCAGCGGCTGGGCAGCAACGTGACCTGGAAGGTGAGTCTGACCGCCCCGCTGAATTGGACTGACGTCAACTTCGACGACAGCGGCTGGGCGAACGCGACCGACTATGGCCCGTATGGGATCGGGCCCTGGGGGACAAATGTCGGCGGGATGCCCACTGACACGCCTGCCAGATGGATCTGGTCGTCGAATAACGACGCGCACGATGTGGTCTATTTCCGCGTCAGCTTTAGCCGCCAAAATGTTACGTCGGCCATCAACGATTACCGCGCCGTCGCCTTTTTCAATCCGAGTTCCTCCTGAATCTCGCGCAGCGCGGCGATGACGAACGCGCAATGTTCATCGAAGCTCAGACCCAACTCTTCGGCGCCGCCCCACAGGTCGTTGCGGTTGACCGCGCGGGCGAAGGCTTTGTCCTTGATCCGCTTCTTGACCGACGAGACTTCAAGCGTGTCGAAGCTCTTGTCGGGGCGGACGAGCGCGCAGGCCACGAGGAATCCGCACAGCTCGTCGGTGGCGAACAGGGCGTGTTCTATGAGACTTTCGCGTTTGACGCCAGTGTAATCGGCGTGCGAGAGGATGGCGCGGATCACGTCTTCCGGGTAGCCGCGCTCGCGCAGGACTTCGGAGCCGAGCTGCGGGTGACGCTGATCCGGGTAACGCTCGTAATCGAAATCGTGGAGCATTCCCACTACCCCCCACTTCTCTTCGTCCTCGCCGTACTTGCGGGCGTAAGTCCGCATGGCGTGTTCGACGGCGCGCGCGTGTTTGCGCAGGCTATCGCCCTCGGTCCATTCGCATAACAGGTTCCAGGCTTCTTCGCGTGTCGGCATTCGTTTCGGTCTCCTCGGAAAAACATCCACGAAGTCACACGAAGAAAACACGAAGGAAAAGAAACACCTTCGCGCTACTTCGTGTGACTTCGTGGATGTTTTTCTACATTGATTCTTTCGGCGGGGCAAGAGGATGAATGGGCGCCGATTCGTGTTATATTCGGCGCCGGCTTGGCCCCGCCAGATTTAATGTCTATAAGGAGACGCGCTATGAACCGGCGCCGTTTGTTTCAAGCTCTGTCATTGCTTTTCGGATTATTGCTTGCCGCCTCGATCCTGACGCCGCAGGGCGGCGCTCAGGAGGGGATTAAGTTTGAGATGCCGAAAGATGACGTTAAGAAAAAAGTCGTGAAACCCGCTGCGCCAAGTCCGGCGACGGTCGAAATGTTGAATGGCCAGTCGGCCAGGATCGATTCGCTGACAGACGGCGACGCGGTGAAGCTGAAAGTCACTTTGGATAAGCCCGTTGAACTGGCCTACGTCGCTTCGTTCAAGTTCGCCGACGACGGGCGCCAGATCGACAAATGCATCATCACCCCCGGCGCCCAGAGTTGCGAAACGAAGGTCGCGCCCGCGTTGGGCTGGTATTGGGGCAAAGACGGCAAGGGGCAAGCCGAGCGCGAGATTCGCGTCGAATCGGGCGACCCTGGCTTGTCGGAGACCGTGAACTTTTCGGGGACTGCGAAGCTGCGCGTTTCAGCGCGCCCGGTCGTGCTGGTTCATGGCCTGGCGTCGAACGCCGCCACGTGGGCCGAGTACACGAAGCAGGGCGGCTATCTGGCGGCGATAGGATTGCGCGGATTCGCGGTCGGCGACGGGCAGGCCGAAGGAGCGATGCTCATGGGCGACCCGTCGCAGCCGCTCAAACAGACGAAGACAATCGCGCAGAACGCCGAAGAGCTTGCCCGCTACGTGGCCGGAGTCAAACGCGCGACCGGCGCGCGGACCGTAGATCTGGTCGCGCACGGCATGGGCGGCCTTGTCTCGCGTTATTACATTGACCGCCTGATGGGAGACCGCGACGTGGCGCAATTGATCATGCTGGGTTCGCCGCACGGCGGGACTCCTTGCGCCAATCTCCCGGCGTCGCTCGGATTTTATCTGCCGGCGACGCTGGAACTGCGCTCGGCGTATCTGGCCGAAACCTTCAACCGCCAGGTCACCCGCCGCCACGGCGTTCCCTTCCATCTGCTGGCCGGCAAACCGGTCGTCGAACCGTTCAAGGCCCCTTGCACAGCGACGCCTAGCGATTTGGTCGTGAGCCGTCCGAGCGTCGCCGCCATCACGGCGCCGATCTCCGAGTCGCCGCTTCTCCATGCCGACATGACCGGATCGGAGCGAGTCTTCAAAGACTTCGTCGCGCCGCGTCTGCTGAGACGGTCCGGAGAATTTCCCGCCGAGGCCGACCCGGCGCCCCCGGCTTCGAGCGCGGCGCCGGAGCAGTTCACGAAGGTTTTCACCGGTCACGTCGACGCCGGCGGCAGTCGCGAAGTCGTCATCAGCCTCGATAACTTGTCGGCGGCCAGTTTCGCGCTTTACGACACAACCCGCTCGTTGGCCCTCACGGTTCGCGGCGCGAACGGCAATGTCATCAACTTGACCCCGGACGCAAACGGCCTTGTCGAGGTCAAGGACCCGGCGGCGCTCTTCACGCTCGGTTACGGATTCAACAAGCCCGCGCCTGGCGCGTGGAAAGTTACCTTGCGGGCGACCGAACAGACGCCGGGCAGAGGCGCCGATTACGCCCTGGCGGCGAAAGTCAGCGGCGGCGCGACGCTGCGGGCGCGGGCCGATCGAATAGTCACGACGCCCGATCAGCCGATCACTATCTCGAGTTCTCTGGAACTCGCAGGACGCCGGCTGACCGGAGCGACCATTCAGGCCCTGATCCATCGCATCGACGGCGGAACCGAAGAAGTCAATTTCGCGGACAGCGGCGATGAAAAACGCGCCGTGTGGGTTCCGAAAGAATCAGGCGCCTACGCCGTCGATGTCGTCGCGCGAGCCTCGACGCCCGACGGCCTACAGATCGAGCGCGCCCATTTCCTTTATTTTGAAGTTCAACCCGGCCCCGCCCGCGTACAATTGACTCTGGCGCTATTGATCATCGCCGGGATAACATTGGTCACGGTGGCCATCTTCTGGTTAATGAACCGTCGGGGGCCTAAGGCAAAACAATCATGGTAAGTCGCTCTCGATAATTTAAGACTTATAGGTCCTATGGTCTTATGAGTCCTATTTATGATGCCCCCAAGGATTTTTGGAGGATTAAAAAATGAAGTTCTTTGTCGATACCGCAAACATTAAGGAGATTCGCGAAGCGGCGAGTCTGGGCATACTAGACGGCGTGACGACCAATCCGTCGCTCATCGCCAAAGAGGGTAACGTAGATTTCAAGGAGCACATTCTGAAGATCTGCGAAATTCTCAATTGGGAGGGCGCTTCGGTAAGCGCCGAGGTGGTCGCCACCGAATACGACGGCATGATCGCCGAAGGCCGCGAGTTGGCGAAAATCCATCCGAACGTTTACGTCAAACTGCCGATGACCAAAGCCGGACTGCAGGCCACGCACACGCTGTCGAAAGAGGGCATCCGCATCAACCAGACGTTGATCTTCAACGCCACCCAGGCGCTGATGTCAGCGAAAGCGGGATCGACTTTCGTCAGCCCGTTCGTCGGCCGCCTGGACGACATCGGCCACGAAGGCATGGGATTGATCGGAGAGATTCGGGAGATTTACGACAACTACGGATTTAACACTCAGATTCTGGCGGCCAGCTTACGCCACACGCTGCACGTGATCGAATCGGCGCGGCTCGGCGCGGACATTGCCACCATGCCGTTCAAAGTGATGGAGCAGTTGATCAAACACCCCCTGACCGACATCGGCCTGGCCAATTTCCTTAAGGATTGGGAGAAGATCAAGCAGTAGATAGACAAGGGGACAAGGGGACAAGGGGACAAGGGGACAAGAAAAGATCAGATTCTCCTTGTCTCCTTGTCCCCTTGTCTCCCCCTCTCCTTGTCTCTCCTTCTAGCGGTTTTGGTGTGCGCCGCGGATTTCTTCCTTCGTGATCACCCCGTCGCCATTGGCGTCGAGGCGGTCGAATCGTTTCGGATTGCCCTTCCATTCGTCGCGGGAAATTTTCCCGTCATTATTCGTGTCCATTTGATTGAGGCGTCCGCCCTGACGGCGCGCGACGTCGCCGAACTCTTCACGCGTGAGCGAGCCGTCACCGTTCTTGTCAATCCTGTTGAAGACTTCCGGTTTGCCCTTCCACTCGTCGCGCGAAATCACGCCGTCGTTGTTGATGTCCATGCTTTTCATCCTCTTTTCCCCGTTATGGCCGCCGCGCCGGCGGGGGCCGGGTTGGCCCTGCGGGTCTTGCGCGAGGACTGAAATCGTGGTTAGAAGGGCTAAGACACAGGCCGCAAATATCAAAAATCTTGTCATTTACATTTCCCTCCATTGATCTTGATGTTTTACTGTCTAATCGAATGATGTATCGTTGCTTAAACCGTTAGAGGCCGTGAAGCGTCTGAAAGCCGAAAAAATTCGACCTGCGCGAACGAGTCAACACCGCGAGCATTAGCGAGCGAGGCTTTCGAAAAGGACTTATTGATGTGGCCTCGCTCGCTAATGCTCGCGGCGCTGACTCGGAGGTCGTCCGCACAGGTCGAAAAAATTCGAGACGCCACAGATGTTCAGAAAGGAAAACCATGACAAAGAAGTTTTGCAGACAGTGTGGGAGCGCTCTGACCAAAGCAGGGGCGAAGTTTTGCACGACTTGTGGCGCGACCGTGGACGGTGTGGAGACCGACGACGTAACGTCTCAGGAGACCGTAGGCTTACCCGGCGAACAAACCGTTCAAACTGTCGCCGCCACCGAAGTACTTCCGGCGTCAAAGCCGCCTTCAAATTTCAACACGGAAGAAATGCCGCAAGTGGGAATCACGGGGCGGGCTGAAGGGAGGGCGACGGCGGTTGTCGCAGACGCGCCCATCACTCAATTGCAAGCAAAACCCGCGGAACCGGCGCCTGCGAACCGGCCCTCAAACGGACGCAAGAAATTAGCCATTGCCGCGGCGCTCGTCGTTGTGGCGCTGGCGGCGGCGTCATTCTTCTTTATTAACTCGCGCAGGTCGCCCGAAGCTCAAGCCGAGGCTCAGACCGCCGCCCAAGCCGAACCAGCCAGATCAACGCAACCCGTCGCCCAGCAATCTAATCAGCAACTCGGCCAGCAACCCGGCGCCGGCGCGAACGCTCAAGCTCAACCGCAAACCAAGCCACAGCCGACCAGCGAAGTCAAACCGTCTGCAATTCATAACGCCGAGGCCGCCTCAAACCAGCAGCGGCAGGGGGTAGCGAAGCCCATGCCGGCGACCCCGCAGGAACAGCAGGCTGCCGGCGGTCCCCCCAGCGCCGAACAAAGTCTGAACCAGGGAAAGACATTTTATAACGAGCGCCGCTACCAGGAGGCGCTGGCGGAGTTCGAGCGGGTCAAGAAGCTTGATCCGGCCAACAAGGATGTTTACTACCTGATGGGCCTGACCTATTTTAAGATGAATCAACTGGGGCAGGCGCTCGAGGCCTACCGACAATGCACGTCGGGAGTTTACGCTTCAGTGTCTGAGCGCGCCGTGAAGAATCTGGAGAAGAAAGTCGGTAAGGTCAACGCGAAATGATCTTGTGCGCCATCAAACGATTATCCTTTGCGACGTATATCAACTCGGTGATTTCGTCGTTCGAGAATCTGTAATCGAGGTCGTCCAGAGCGACTACCCGCTCGGTCTGGCCCGTGTTCAGGTTGACGCCCGCCAACCCTCGCCCGCCTTCAGGCTTCAGATCGGTGTAAAAGTACATAAAATGGCCGCGCAGAGTAGCCAGTTGCTGTCGCCGCCACAGAAAACGCGAGAGCTTGTCGATCTGATGCGATGGATCGAGCCGATCCATCAACCTCTCTTCGACATCGACGTCGACTGAAATTTGCGCAGTGATCGTACGCGCTTGCGCCGCGCGGACGGCCCGTCGCGCCAGGTCGGCGCGTGAGATGACGCCGTAACCTTTTATTTGCGACGTGACATATTCTCTCGCGGCGCCGGCGGCGTAATCGGTGAGGTTCGGCATAACCACGCGCGAGGCCGCTCCCGACCACCGCAGCGCGCTCACGCCCCGTGCCAGTTGGACGCCGCTAAAGGCCGTCGTAGCGATCCCGCCGTAGCGAAAATAGATCGAGGCGGCGCGCGCCGTGATCGCCCCTATCGTTCGCATAACGCCGCGCCCCGGCGGGTCGTGGCGAGCGCGCCAGACCGCTTCCCCGCCCCGCGCCGTGTCGAAGCCCGCGATCTCATTGCGCCCGCCGACGACGGCCTGCCTCTCTTCGTTGATTAAGACAAAGGCCGCGCGGTCAATGCGGTGCTTCAGGCGTTTGACCACCTTGCCGTTCGACGCGTCAATCGCGATCAACTCGTCGCGGTCGGCGACGAGCGCGGTCGAGGCGTCGGGCAGCGCGACGTTCGTGATGCCTTTGTCGGCGCCGCGATAACGCCACAGGATTTTTCCGCTCGACGGGTCAATCGCGCTTAGACCGTAAGGCCCGCGCTCGACGACCTCGCCGTCTTTCAACCCCGTGAATTGCCCGCCGGTTCGGACGAAGAGCGTCCCGTTGGCCAGAATCATTTCCGGCGTCAGGCCCAGATCTTTCGCCTCCCAGACCTCGCGCCCCGTCTCGCGCGAGATCGCCCGTACTCGCCCGCGCCCCGAAACATAAATATGCCGCTCGTCGACGACGGGATCGGCTTCGGTCAACGCCAATCCTTCCTCGTTGACGCGAAACTTTTCTCTGATTCCCTCCTTACCCGTGCGCGCGTCGAGCGAGGTCACGCCTTCGTAAAAGAGCCACAACCGGCCGTCCAGGAAGAACGGCGCGCGGTAATTGTCGAGCGTGTAGAAGGTCTCGTCGCCGTCTCCGCCCCAGCGGGCGGGCGTCATCTCGACCTCACTCTCCAGATCGCGCTTCCACAACTCGTCGCCAGTGGACAGGTTCAGCAGGTGGAGCGTCGGGCGTCGTTTGAAGCCCTCTTTCGGCCCGGCCTTAGCGTCACGAACGAAGACGACGGCGGCCAGATCGTTCTCCGGATCGACGGCCATCTGCATCACGCCGCCTTTGATCTTGTCGCTGCGCCACAACGCATTGCCCGCCATCAGATCGACCGCCTCGACGCGGGTCTTCCCGCCTTTTTCAAAACTGAGCAGCAAGAGGTCGGTGCCGACTATCGGCGCGACGTCCGATTCGTCCAGCCGAACGTCCTTACGGCGCCACAAAACCTCGCCCGTTTCGCCGTCCACGGCGTAGAGCGATTTTTCAGTCCCGACGATCAACGCGCCAAGCTCTGTCGTTTGATGGAAACGGACCTTGCCGTCGAATTTCGCGGACCACTGGGATGAAGGAGGCGCAACTGCTTTCGTCGCCGGCAGTATGAAGAGAGGCGCCAGAATGAGCGCAAGGAAGAGAGGCCTTTTTGTGAGACGGAGAGAAAGAGATGAAACATTCAAGAACATCCACCAATCCTTTCGCGGGGGCCGAAATTGCCGGGCGTAGTGTAACGATCCGGCCTGCCTTCAACAACCGGGGGCGCGTCATAGTTTTGCGCGCGCCCTGGGTACGCATCGCTTCCAGCGTGCAGTCTCTGCAGGAGGCGCATTGGGGAAACAATGGGCCGTCTATCCGAGACTGCACGCTGGAAGCGATGCGTACCCAGGGTTATTTCCGCCGAGCTGTAAAAAACTTGACACACATCCTCAACAACTTGCCACGAATTCGTCATGCCGCGCGCCAAGCGGATTATCCAGCGCGATAAACAATTGATTGTTGAGTTGCCACAGCAACATCAACCTGCCTAATTAGTCACAAAGCTAATGCGGCGCACCTGGCCGCCGCCGGCAAAGGTCGTGTAGTAAAGCGCCTGCGTGTTCTGATGAGGACCAAAGATCAAAGTGACGGCGCTGCCGGAGCCTAAGCCCGTCACGAACTCGCTCGCCGTGAAGCCGCCGACGCCGTTCGGAGAGAGTTGAAATATTTTTCCGCAAACGAACTCGCCAAATAGATAGGCGCCTTCAAATTGAGGCGGCCAGACGCCGCGCGGCACGAACGCGCCGCCGGTGATCGAATTGCCCCTGACCCCGCTCGCGCCGCAGTCGCCGGTGTGTTGGTACGCGAAGATCGGGTTGGTCAACCCGGCGGGTTGCGGGCCGCAGTTAGTCGTCGAGCCGGTGGCGCAAGGTCCTTCGCGAATATTCCAGCCGTAATCGGCGCCCGGGACTGCCTCATCAATCTCTTCCCATGCGCCCTGGCCGACGTCGTTGATGAAGAACCTGGTTCCGGCGGCGTTCGGATCGAAAGCGAGGCGAAACGGATTGCGCAAGCCCCAGGCGAAAGTCTCCTGACACCAATTGCCCGCCATCGTCATACCAGCCGTGTTGCACCGCGCGCTGTTCGACCCCTGGAAAGGATTTGTCGACGGGATGTCCCCATCGCGCGTGATGCGCAGGATCTTGCCGAGCAGCACATGCCTGTCGCGAGCGGCGTCGTTATCTCCGCCTCCCCCGCTGTCGCCCGCGTAGTCGGCGCCGCCGTCGCCGACGCCGATGTAAAGGAATCCGTCCTTGCCGAATTGAAGATCGCCCCCATTGTGGTTACCGTTGGGCGAGAGAATATTATCAATGAGTACGATCTCGCTCCCCGGGACGACTACGTTGCCGCTGCCGAGGATGAATCGGGCGACCCGGTTGACGGGATTAAGCGCATTGGTCGGTTGTCCGGTCGGACAAGTCAAGGACTTATTGAAGGTGTAGTAGAGGTAGATGAAATTATTACTCGTAAAATCCGGGTCTACGGCGACGCCAAGCAGCCCGCGTTCGCTGTTGGAGCAAACACGGCTGCTCAAGTCGAGCGCCGGCGTGGCCAGCAGATTTCCGTTCTGGTAAACGCGCAATTGCCCGCCCTGAGTTGTAATCAATAACTTCCCGTCGGGCGTAAAGGCGATAGCGGTAGGCCCGCCGATGTTAGCCACTGATACGTCTTCGCGCCGCGTCGGCACGGGCGTCGGCGTGGGCACGAGTATTTCTCTTCGAGAGCTTGTCATACAAGCTGTGAGAAAGGGAGCAAGCGTAATAATGACAGCCAGAATTCGGGTTTGCACAGCGTAAGCCTCCTTTGCGTCAATTGCGATGGGCTGATGTCATTCGATGGGGGATTACGCTATTTGGGGGGTATCGCGCCGCGTCACTGCCACGATAGGGCCACGATAGGCTAACGACACGACGAAATATAATCTCTTAGTTATTATGACACAAGCGCAGCTGATGTTCGATTTAGCGATTCGCCTGCCTCCACTTCCTGGCGCGCTCGATGTTCAACTCCAGTTCCTCCTTCAATTCCGGCTTCAGAGCGACGGCTCGCTCGAAATCACGCACGGCTTCGGCGTCCTTGCCCAGCCGCATCAAAGCCAGTCCGCGGTTCCCGTAAGCCAGTGCGTAGCGCGGGTCGAGTTCGATTGCGCGATTGAATTCCCTGACCGCGCGCTCCAATTCGTCCTTGTCAGACAGCGCCACCGCGCGGCCATAGTAGCCCGAAGCGTAACGCGGATCGAGCGCAACTGCCTTATCGAAATCTTTCAACGCGCCGTCGCCGTCCCCTTTCGCCTGCCGGGCAAAGCCGCGATTGAAATAGACGTCCTTGAGGCGCGGATTGAGCGCGACGGCGCGGTCAAAATCGGCGAGGGCGCGATCAAGATCTTCCTTATCCATATACACGGAGCCGCGATTGTTGTAGGCCTCGGCGTTGCGCGGATTGATCGCGATCGCGCGGTCGTAATCTACAATCGCGCGGTCGTAATCTTTCAGGGCGTAGCGCACGACGCCGCGATTGTTGTATGCGTCGTAGAGACGCGGATTGATCGCGAGCGCGCGGTCGCAGTCGGCGATCGCTCCCTCGTAATCGCCGAGTTTATAACGCGCCAGCCCGCGATTGGCGTACGCCGCCGCCGCCAGCGGGTCGAGTACTGTCACCTTGTCGAAATTCGTCGCCGCGCCGCCGAAACCGGCGCCGCCTTGCCAATTGCGATTGTCCAGGCGCGAGCTGATCTCGATGGTTTTGGTGAAATCGGCGATTGCGCCCTCGAAATCCCCTTTCTGATAGAGCGAACCGCCTCGGTTGAAATGATCCTGCGCGGCGCGCGGCGCCTGTGCCAGACAAGGCGCCGCGAGAAGACCCAGAGTGAGCGCGGCCTTCGCGATAGGATGAAGTTTCATACCCAGCTCTCCTGCGGAAAATCCCTGGGAACGCATCGCTTCCAGCGTGCAGTCTCGGCCTCTCCCAATGTCGCCGCGCTAGCGCCGAGCGATTATCGCTTGCGATCCTGCGCATCCGGCCTCAAGCGCGCTGCGGGCCTCCGATGGGTCTTCTAACCACGACTGCACGCTGGAAGCGATGCGTACCCAGGGGGGATTTTCATTCATTCTGGGGGTCGCTCACTGCGATATGAACGACTCCTCAGAACGGCGCACGACGGCATGGGGAAGCGATCGCAGGACGCGTGATGCGCCGCTCGCTTACGCGCGATGCGCTGTTGATTGTATGGGTGGCGCGAATGTGAGTGGGGCCGTAGAAGCCGCAGTCGCAAATCTGCTCGGCCAATCCGCGCCGCTAACTATATTTACTTCGCCCGCGAGGAAAACGTTCGGAGAAAAGCTACTGATGAGGCCGATTCGCCACGTTCTCCGGGCCGAAATTTGATCGCGAATCAAAAAACGAAGATCGTTTCCTCAGCGCTGTACATTTGCTCAAGGAGCGCATGACGAAGAGGTCAGTCACAAGGGGTAAGTGATGAAGAGGCTGGGAAGGTAGCGGGGATTTTTCGATTTTTCTATCATCCATACACCTATCCTGCCGCGAGCCACGTAATACCAACCGAAGAAAGAATCAATCATGCCCCGGCAAAAACCATCCACGTAATGCCTTTACAATAATTTTCATAATAGTTGGAAAGAGGGAATTGCTGCGAACGCATGGTTAAGCAGGCTGGCGGGAGTCTGTTTACAGACGATTTTCTCGAACACTCTGATTTGCCTCAGTTCCGCCGAATTCTCTCTTCAATCCGGATGAGGCGGAGGGGGTCGCCGCGCGGGACTTATTTGGCCTGTGCAGTCCCGAGTACGTTTGCGCAGGCTGTTTGAAGAGCCCGAACCAATTCGTGGTCGGGGATCACTGTGCAAATGTCAGCCCGTGCCTCCTGCGGTGGAGGCCGGGCTGACAGATCACGTCTAAATCAGGCCAAGCAACATTGGGGCGCCGGTACAGCGCCGCGCGCGATTGCTGCGCGGCGGACTCATCGGTCGGCCGCTTGCTTACGCGCGCGGTACTGTACCGATCTTGCGTGGCTCCATTTAGACCTCCAATTCGCATTCTCTATTTTTCAACAAAATCTCTCACAATTGAGGAGTTAAGATGTTCAAAAGAAACATTCAATTTGGGGACATCCATCACTTCGACGCTTGCGCGACGCGCCACTCGTTGTAGCGCTTGATGGCGAAGCGCGCCGCGGCGTCCGGGGTATTGCCGATTTGCCCCAAGATTGCTGTATCGGGATTTCCGCTGCCGGTCAGATGGAGCCGATAATAACCTCGACTGTGCAGGAATACAGTCCGTTCCATTCCCGGGCGCGGCGGCGGGGCGGGAAAGTTGACCCAGCCTCGGTCGCCTACGTTTGGCATGACATAGTAAGCTTCATCCGCCTTCGACAACTCGGCCAGCAGGTCTCGGTCCCCGTCATTCCAGGCCTTTATCGGGCTGACCTTCTCCACGATCGGCGTTTGGTCGGTTCCGTAATCAACGGCGAAAGAGTTGAGCGCCCAGAAGCCCACTGGCGGGCGGATTCTGACGCGCAGTTGATCGCCCGTCGCCCGGCTCAGGTCGAGAGCGACGACCCGATCTTCGGCGATGAATGGGCCTCCGCCGGGCAGCGTCCCGCGATGTTTCCATCCGTCGGGTTCTTCGACTTCGAGCTTGAGCGCGAACAGCTCTTCTCTGAGTATCCAGGCGAAGAGTGCGGCGGATTGCGTTCGATCGCTGTCCATCGAGGCGTACCAGGACTCCAGATCGCGTCCGCGAAGCTTGAGCATCTCTTTGATCATGCCGGATCCCCACAAGCCGGTGGCCACATTCGCCACCAGCCTGGCGCGCGTCGCCCACTTCGGCTTCGGAAAAGTCAGTACGATCTCCTGCCGCACGCCGCCGTTGGCGTCGAGAACCGGCGGAGCTTCCCAGATGACCCGATCAGTCGTCGTCAACCAGGGAAGCAGGTCGCGTCCCTGATTGTCTCTGGCTGAGGTCAGGCGTTGGGGCGCGGCCAGGACGTGAAACCCGCCCCACTCGTCGGCTACCACCCGCGTCGCCGCCGGATGGTCGACCACCTGCAGCTCCATCAGGTTGGTGTACTGCGTCTCCGGCACTTCGTTTGTGACCATCAAACGATAGAGGCCATTCTCCGCGCGAAGATGTTCGAGTTCGGAATAATCATCCCGCTCCAGGCCGCGCGTAACCGCTCCGCCATATGGCTCGGCGTCGAAGACGTACTCCGAACCATTCCAGGAGTAGATGAAAGGGCAGGACTGCTTGAGGGCCAGCGCGATGGCTACGCTCGCAACAAAAGCGCCAGCAGTCACGCCTACGATGAGACCGATAGTGCGCGCCTTCGACACTTCTTTTCGTTCAACCCAGAACCGCTGCACGTGGTCGAGAGTGATCTGATACGGGGCTCCGTTGACGGACGCCTTGAGCGTATTGCCGCTCAGCCTAGCCCCGCTCGAATCGAAACGGACATCCTGGCCGTCGGTGGTCGTGACTCCGACGATCTTCTCGTTTCCGGGTTCCTTCACTACTGACGGATCCAATTTAACAGTCTTTGTCACCTTGCAATCCGTGATGGGTATCAGCAGGGTAAGGATGAGGGCGCCGATCAAAAAGCGGCAGGTAGTCGCTCTCAAACCGAGAGCGCGACTGAGTTTTGCAAAGCGTCGGGTGTCTTGCATATGTTCCTCCAGTTTTTGGGGGCGGGGAAAGTATTCAGTTATACTGAATGCGCCAAAACGCATCGGGCGCTACTATAGATGGAAAGTCCGGGAATAGATCTCTCTCGTTCCCTCGCGGTCCGAGACCCACACCATAAGATATTGACCGGGGGTTTTAGTCGGCGCGATCTTCGCGTCGTAGTCGCTCGTCCGCTCGGTGGTGAGAAGGCTGTAAACTGACTGTTCCGACGCCATGTTGCGCAGAAGAATGTTGCCACGGCTATTGGATCGCGTGGAGGTCCAACTGAGATACAACTGCCGGCTGGCGGCGTCCGTGAAAACAAACGGCAGCAAATCCATCTGGCGCCGCTTTTCATCCTTCGGTGAGGACACTTCAGGGACGGACCAATTCAACCCGTCCCACGATCGCGAGATCACAATCTCAGCCGAGGTGTCGCTGAGGTAGTCGCGCAGAGGCGATCCTTGCCGGTACCGCGTCCACGCCAGAATCTTTTCCCCTTCGGACGTTTCGATCATATGAGGGAAATCGTCCTCCTCAGCGCTCTGCGTGATCTGCCTCTCGGGAGCCCACCAGAGGCCGCCATCATCAGACCGGGATTCGTACAGCTCCCGATTGCCAGTCTTACCTGAAGACCAGACGATGTGTAGAGCGTCGCGCGAATCCGCGAGGATGCTGGGCGCCCATTCCACTTTCGGACTATCGGTGATTTGTACCGGGATTGACCAGGTTCGCGCATCCTGCGAGCGCGAATACCAAATGTCAATGTCTTCCTGCGCTCGTTCGAGCCGGAACCATGCGATGTGAAACGTACCATCCCTGGTCTGCGCAAGGGAGGGATAGTAGTCTTCGCCGGGACCGATGGTCACTAGCTCCTCGGTGGACCAGGTCTGGCCATCCGCTGAACTCTTGATGTAAATATTGACTCCGTCTTGCCGCTTCGACGACCAGGCCACGTAAAACCGGCCATCCCGGGCGAGCATGACCGATGGATCTTCGTCGTCGCCGTTATCGTCGCTAATGCGGACTGGCGCAGATAACTGAACTTCGGCCTGGCTAGTGGAGGCTGTTAGTTTCTGGTTAGGCCACAAAAACGCGATCAACAGACCCTGCGATCTTTGGCTGACGCCACTGAAACCGGTGGGAGCGGCTAAATTGTCGCGCCCCCTGGGGAAGAAATTGAACTCGCCTTCGACTGAGAGGCCGTCCGTGATGTTCATGGTGAGGCGAGTTCCCACACCGTGATCGGTGGCGTCGAAATCGCGCAGGCGCAACCTTGAGTAATGCACGCCAAACTCAACCCTCGGCGTCTCCGATTGCGCCTGCGCATTTTGCGCCGGAACCATCAACAACAAAGCCGCCGCGGCCAGAACTAAGAAAAACATTTTTCGCATTTATTCGCTCCTAAGAAAAGGTAGGGCAAACTGGCAGTTTGCCTGGTCTTCCCTAAAGGTCGCATCGAAGGAATCAAGGCAAACCTCCTGGGAGCGCAGGCATCCTTGCCTGCGAGGTTTCCGGCAATGACCGACTGACCGATGCAAGCAGGCAAGGATGGGCGGCGCTCCCAGGAGGTTTGCCCTACCCTCGCGTCGCGCTTTTCATTCCTTCAGCGCGCCGCGACCGGCATGAACGACTCCTGTAAAGGTGTTGGAATTTCCTCTAGCGCCGTACCTGGCGCGCTCCCGAGCGATGCGTGCCCAGGGGTGATTTTCATTATTTCCGCTCGTCGTCACGTACGCCCTGAACGGCTCCTACCAATTCACGTCGAATGGCAGAGAGGTCCCACAGCTTCATCGTCCCGTCCGCGCCTCCGGAGGCCAGGGTGCGGCCATCCGGGCTGAAGGCCAACGCGGTTACGCCGACCTGGTGGGCCTCCCAATGCGCCAATTCACGTCCGGTCGAGACTTCCAGCAGTCGAATTGTTTGATGATCTTCGCCACTCGAAGCGAGTAGACGGCCGTCAGGGCTTTTGATGAGCGGCTCACGGGGCGTCGCCTTGAGCGGCTCCGCGAGATCGTTCGCTGCCCGTCCCGACCAGACCTGTTCAAACAACGATTGCCAGGCTCTTTGTTCGGTCATAGCCTTCATCCTGCGCCAGCCGACGGCCCAGAGCGACGTCATCAATATCGCAAGGATCAGAGCGGCGGTGGCCGTCGTCGGCCATGGGTTGCGCCTGCACCAACGCCAACCTCGGTACAAGAGGTTGATGGGCCGCGCCTTGATCGGCTCACGCTTTAGATAGCGGTCGAGGTCGTCGGCCAGTTCCTGCGCCGTTTGATAGCGCCAGCGCGAGTCCTTCTCCAGACATTTCAAACAGATCGTCTCCAAATCGCGAGAGAGCTTCGGATTGAGCTTTCGCGGCGCGATCGGCTCCGTGTTGATGACGAGCAGGATGGTGTCGAGCGGGGTCGCCGCTTGAAACGGCGGGCGGCCCGTAAGCAGTTCGTAAAGGATCGCGCCGAGCGAATAGACGTCGCTGGCCGCCCCCGTGCGTCTGCCTTTGCCGTCGGCCTGTTCCGGCGGCATATAGCTCGGCGTGCCCAGCACCGTCCCTGTGGCGGTCAGCCGTGAATCGCTCGCAAATCGTTTGGCCAGACCGAAGTCGGCGATGCGAGGGTTCCCGGCTTTGTCCAGCAGCACATTCGACGGCTTCAGATCGCGGTGCAGGATGCCCTGCTGGTGCGCGTAATGAATAGCTTCGGCGATCACCTTGACATAGCGCGCCGCGGTCCGCGCCGGCAGCGGATGATCTCTGACGACCGCAGCCAGGCTCTGCCCCTCGACGTAATCCATCGAGAAATAGCGCTGACCGTCGTGCGCGCCCACTTCGTGAACGGCCACGATATTGGGATGTCGCAGATTGGCGATAAGCTCGGCCTCGTTCTGGAAGCGACTCGCTTCTGCTTCGGAGACGAGCATCCCGGGCAACATCATCTTGACCGCGACAATGCGGTTGAGGCAGACCTGCCGCGCCTTGTAGATAACCCCCATCCCGCCGCGCGCGATCCGCCCCAACAACTCGTAATCGCCGAAGGAGCGGTCGCTCTCGGGAATCGCCGCGTCCGCGACAAAACCCTCGTCCGGCAAACTTTCAGAAGGCTCGGACGATAGTTCGAGCGCCATTCCCATCAAACATTTCGGACACAACCCGGCGGGGGCGTCTGCGGTCAACACGCCATGGCAGTTTGGACAGAAACCAGGTTCAGCCATCGGACGGCCCTCCTTGTTCATTTTCCCTTCGTCATTCGTCATTTGTCATTGCGGAACGGACGCAACTTCCGCAATGACAAATGACGAATGACAAATGGAAAATGGAAAATGGAAAACGATTACACCTTTTACTGAAGCAAATGACGCGAAAGGTTACAGGTCAATGAGGAAAAATTCCGACCTGTGCAAGTGGTTTGCGTCTCCTCGCCGCCGCAGCGGCGCCTGAATTTAGCCGTGGGTTTCAACCCCTTGTCATTACCCAAATCTTTTCAGTTTTGCGCCGGAGGCGCAGCGGAGATTAGCCGGTGGCGCCAGCCACCGGAAAGCCCGTCATTATTGCCTTCGCGCCCCGGCAGGGGCGCGGGACCGTA
>Ga0137368_10001174_pt1 | contig 27471 bp, 28 predicted proteins | sample SagtaG_13_FD_104917 | JGI IMG/M metagenome (GOLD analysis project Ga0137368, IMG submission 104917) | Vadose zone soil microbial communities from Sagehorn Ranch, Mendocino, California, USA - Sage1_L_100_16 metaG | ecosystem: Environmental > Terrestrial > Soil > Vadose zone | place: USA...
CCTCACCGTGCGCCGGAGGTGCTCCATCGCCCGGGACACCAGCGCGTTCACGGCGAGTCGAACACCGGAGCACCTCGGCCGTGTCGCGCTCGGTCAGGTCCTCGTAGAAGCGCAGTACGACGGCGGCCCGTTGCCGGTACGGCAGGGCCTGGATGGCCGACCACAGCTCGCCTCTCTCGGCGGTGTCGTCGGTCGCGGGCGCCATGGCTTCCAAGGCTCCGGGGGCCTCTCGCCGCAGGAACGCCCGCTCCGTCCTGGCCCGCCGGAACTGGTCCCGGCAGAGGTTGACCACCGTCCTACGCAGGTACGCCTCGAACGCCCCGGCCGTGCGAAGGTGCCCGAACCGGCCGGCCACGCGTACGAAGGCCTCGTGGGCAACGTCCTCGGCAAGGTCCCGGTCGCCGGTCAGGAGCCTGGCCAGGGCCTCCGCTCCACCGACGTGCCGGGCGTAGAGGTCCGCCAAGCCCGACCGGGCCCCGGACAGGCCGGCCGAGGGGACCGCCCTCGCAGCCAGGTCGTCCTTGTCGTTCATCGCTACGTAGACGAACGACCCTACCGGTTGGCTTCGGACTCCTGTTGAAGCTCCGCGAACGGAGCACCGTCTCGCCGGCGGCGGGACCCAGGAGCTGGCGGCCTACGGGTCGACCGGCTTCCGACGACCCGGCTCAGCCGCCCCTGGTCACGACCGAGGCCAGCCCGAGCAGGCCCTTCCCACACCCGACGTTGTCGGGGCTGTGGGGCACGGGACCGAGACACAGTTGCCCATGGCCCAGCTCGGAGCCGTCCTGGCCCAATGCGACGATGGTGCCCTCGGCTCCATCGTCGACGAACACATCGAAGTAGCGGGCATCCACTCCCTCCGGTCCCGCGTACAGCGTGAGCTCATGGGTCGCGCCGTCCGCCAGCCTGAGCTCCACCCGGGCGATCTCGCTTCCCACGACGCCCGCGTAGCCGCTGATGGGGGGCCCGATCTCCGGGTCATACCCCTCGGGGACATATCCGTTGCCGAACCCCGCCATGGCGAACTGGGCGCCGGATGCGGTCTCGTCTGTGTGCAGGCAGATGGTCATCCCCCCGTACTCCCCCATGTCACCGACGAACAGGTCGCCACACGGGCCTCCGTTGAAGTGACCGGGGGAGATCGGGGCCCCCGCGTATTCACGCGTCTGATACGCGGCCAGGCTCCACTCGAGGCCCTTGACGTGTCCGTAGGCCACGACGTGCTTCTGGGTCACCAGATAGGCCTCCTGGCCCTCCTGCTGGTCCGTGTACGGCTCCCAGCTGTGCACGGGCACGCCCCTGGTGTCCTCGCCGGAGGTGGACTCGGCGGGAGGGGCCTCCGTGACGTCGTTGATGGGCGCCGTGGCCTGAGGGCTGGGCAGTACTCCTACGGTCGGCGGGTGCTCCGTCTGGCGGTCGGCGGGTCTGGTCACCGCACGGGGGATGGCCGAGACGAGCCCGATCGACGCAAGGACGAGCGCGACGGCCACGCCGATGGCCGCCACCGCGGTCACCCCCTGCCGAGCCCGCACCTTGAATGCGGTTCCCCGTGGCATCGACCGGGGCCACGCCGGCGCATTGTCGTCGAGCACGTCTTGGATCCGTCGTTCCAGCCCAGTCTCGTTCATCCCGCGTCCCTCCTGATCTCGCCCCGAAGCGTGGCCATCGCCCTCGACAACAGGGCGTTCACGGCCCGCGGGGAGCACCGCATGGCTTGCGCGATCTGCGCCTCCGACAGGTCCTCCCAGTAGCGGAGGACCAGGGCGGCCCGCTGGCGATAGGGAAGCCGCCGGATCGCCGGCCACAGCTCGTCCCGATCTTCGGCCCGGCTGTCCAGGTCCACCGCCTCGTGGGGCACCTGCCGGTCCAGGGCCGTCCGTTCGCGGCCGAGCCTGCGGGTTCGGGCCCGGCACATGTTCACGACGGTCCGGCGGAGATACGCGCCGAACGCCCCAGGATCCCGCAGATCCCCGAACCGGCCGGCGACCTTCAGAAAGGCGTCGTGGCCGATGTCCTCGGCCACGTACCGATCCCCGGTGAGCAGCGTCGCCAGCCCCACGGCCCGCCCAACGTGCTCCTCGTACAGGGCGGCGAGCCGGCCGACCGGAACCGACAACGTCTCCTCCCACACGCGCATGTGCTCCTCCGCACGTCCCGGGGGATAGATGCCTCGCGCCTGCGTCTCGCTTCGGTCGTCGTGCGCGGATCAGTGGCCGGCCGGAGCGGCTTCGGCCCAGTTCTTGCCCCAGCCGACGTCCGCGCGGAGCGGGACCGTCAGCTCGTAGGCCGACTCCATCTCGTCCTTCACCAGCTTCGCCGCGTCCTCGACCTGGTCCTCGGCCACCTCGAAGACGAGCTCGTCGTGGACGGTCAGCAGCATGTGGGCGTCGAGCTCCGACTCCCCGAGCGCCCGGTCCACCCGGATCATGGCCAGCTTGAAGACGTCGCTGGCTCCGCCCTGGATGGGCGCGTTCAGCGCCATGCGACGGCCCAGGTCGCGGATCCGGGGGTTCGCCGACTGGAGCTCCGGGATGTACCGGCGCCGCCCGAGCAGGGTCTCGGTGAATCCCGCGGCCGCGGCCCGCGACACCTGGCGGTCCAGGAACTCCCGGATCTTCGGGAACCGGGCGAAGTAGGCGTCGATGAACTCCTGGGCCTCGTCGGGGGCGATGCCGAGCCGGGACGCCAGGCCGAAGGCGTTCATCCCGTAGGCGAGGCCGTAGTTGATCATCTTGGCCCGGCTCCGGATCGAGGAGTCGACCTGGTCCTCCGGGAGGCCGAACACGCGAGCCGACGTCGCCGTGTGGATGTCCGCGCCGGACGCGAACGCCTCCGCCAGCCCCTCGTCGCCCGACAGGTGGGCCATGATCCGGAGCTCGATCTGCGAGTAGTCCGCGACCAGCAGGAGCTGGCCCGGCGAGCCCGGGACGAACGCGCGCCGGATCTGCCGCCCCAGCTCACCCCGGACCGGGATGTTCTGGAGGTTCGGGTTCGTGGACGAGAGCCGCCCCGTGGCCGCCACGACCTGGTTGAACGTGGTGTGGAGCCGGCCCGTGACCGGGCTCACCAGCTTCGGCAGGGCTACCAGGTAGGTGGAGTTCAGCTTGTCCAGCTCGCGCCACTGGAGCAGCGCGTCCACGATGGGATGCGCGTCCCGCAGCTTCTCCAGGACCGACGCGTCCGTGGACAGCTGGCCCTTCGGCGTCTTCTTCCCCGGGGAAAGCCCGAGCTTCTCGTACAGGATCTGGCGGAGCTGCGGGGGCGAGTTGAGGTTGAACTCCTCCCCGGCGTACCGGTAGATGTCTATCTGGAGGGCCTGCATCCGGCCGGTCACGCTGGCGGCCATCTCCTCCAGATACGGCACGTCGAGCGCCACGCCGCGGGCCTGCATCCGGGCCAGTACGGCCGCGAGGGGCATCTCCACCTCCTCCAGCAGATACCGCAGGCCCGCCCGCTCCACCCGCTGTTCCATCACCGGCGCCAGCAGGGCCACCGCGGCGGCCTCGGCGGCGGGCCGCCGCCAGGACGTCCCGAACAGCTGCCCGCCCTCCTCCTCGTCGACCCCGGCCAGCAGGTCGGTGCCCAGGTAGGCGCGCGTGAGGTCGGACAGCTCGTAGGTCGATTCCGCCGGGTCCAGCAGATAGGCGGCCAGCAGCGTGTCGAACGCGATGCCCCGCACGTCCCGCCCCGCCCGCTTCACCGCCGCCTGGAGGTCCTTCGCGTCGTGCACCCATTTGGGCCGGGAATCGTCGCCCAGGAACTCGTCGGCTCCGGCGGCGGGGAGTGCGGCGTACACGGCCCGGCCCTGCCCCCGGGACGCCGCCATGCCCACCAGGGCCTCACCCTGGGACTCCACGCGGACCGCCGCCGGGCCGTCCTTCGCCAGGACCTCGCCCAGCTCGCGGGGACCGCCCTCCCGGAGGTCCAGCTCGTCCAGCCCGGCCGCGGCCCCGGCCACCGCCGCCCGCACGTCCTCCAGCCGCTCCAGCAGGGTGCGGAACTCGAGCGACAGGAACAGCCGCCGGACGGCATCCTCGTCCCACTCCGCCATCAGGCACCGGTCCGGCTCGATGTCGAGCTCCACGTTCGTGTCGAGCCGCCCGATCTCCTTGTTCACGAGGAGCTGCTCGCCGGCGGCCTCGATGTTCTCCCGCAGCCGGCCCTTCAGCTCGTCCGTGTGCTGGAGGAGGTTCTCCACCGACCCGTAGTCCTGGATCAGCTTCGACGCCGTCTTCTCGCCGACCCCCGGAACGCCGGGGATGTTGTCGGACGGGTCTCCCTTCAGCGCCACGTAGTCGAGGTACTTCTCGGGCGGGAGGCCGAACCGCTCGGTGACCGCCTGCTCGTCGTACCGCACGATGTCCGAGATCCCTCTGCGGTTGAACATCACCGTGATGCCCGGCCGGACCAGCTGGAAGAAGTCGCGGTCCGCGGTCACGATCACCACGTCGATCCCCCGCTCCAGGGCCTGGACGGCCACCGTCGCGATGAGGTCGTCGGCCTCTTGCTCCTCGTGGCTGATGAGCGGGATCTGGAGGGTCTGCACCACCTCGAGGATCAGGCCGAGCTGCTGGCGGAACTCGTCGGGGGTCTCCCGCCGGCCCGCCTTGTACTCGGCGTAGCGCTCCAGCCGCGCCTTCGGGGTCCCGAGGTCGAACGCCACCGCGATGAGGTCCGGCTTCTCCTCCGAGAGCAGCTTGATGAGCATCGAGGTGAACCCGTACACGGCGTTGGTGACCTGTCCGGTACTGGTCGAGAGGTCGGGAGGCAGCGCGAAGTACGCCCGGTAGGACAGGCTGTGTCCGTCGAGCAGGAAGAGTCGAGGGCGGGCTTCCGCCGTGTCCGTGGCCACGTTCCGGCATTGTAGTCTCGGCCCATGACGGCCCCTCCGGCCCGGTCCACGCAGGAGTACCTCGAGGCCCTCTACGAGATGGCCGAGGAGGGAATCCCGATGGTCCAGGCCCGCCTCGCGGAATGGATGGGAGTGAGCCGGGCCTCGGTGTCGGAGGCCGTGAAGCGGTTGACTCGCGACGGCCTGGTGGTGACCGAGGGGCGGACGCTGTCGTTCACCCCGGGCGGCACGCGGATGGCCGTCGCGCAGGTCCGCCGGCACCGGCTGGCGGAGCACTTCCTGATCCGGGTGATCGGGCTCCCGTGGCACAAAGCGCACGAGGAGGCCGGCCGGTGGGAGCGCGCCATCTCCGACGAGGTCGAGGCCCGCATGGTCGAAATCCTGGGCGACCCGGGCGCGTGCCCCCACGGCAACCCCATCCCCGGCTCGGCCAATGCGGTCGACCTCGATCGGCTGGTCCCCCTGAACCGGGTCGAGCCGGGAGGGCGCGCGGTCCTCCGGCGCCTCACCGAGGACCTAGAGCTTGACCTCGGGGTCATGCAGTTCTTCGAGGAGAGCGGGCTGATGCCCGGCGCTTCCATCGAGGTCCGCCGGATCGCCCCGGACGGGACCATGAACCTCCAGGTGAACGGGGAAGCCGTGGCCCTGGGCGCGCACCTGGCCGACAACCTGTGGGTGTCCCCGTCTGGCTGACCCGCATTCGGCCGGGTAAGATGCGCCCTGCCGACATACCTACGACGAACTGTTCGGCATACCTGACAAACAGCGACGGCGGAAGGCTGACCAACGGATCCATGAGTACCGGCCAGACGGTCCTGCTCGGGGCGATCGCCGGCTTCACCATCTTCCTGGGCCTGCCCATGGGGCGCGTCCGCACGCAGAACCGCTCCATGAAGACCTTCCTGTCCGGCGTCTCCGCCGGGATCCTCGTGTTCCTGTTCTTCGACATCCTGGAGAACGCCATCGAGCCGCTGGACCACGCCGTGGACGACCACGCGTGGGGGCGTCTCACCGGCGTCGGGATCGTGTTCGCCGCCGGCCTCGGCCTGGGGCTCCTCGGCCTGCTGTACGTGAGCAGGCTGTGGCGGCGCCGGTCCATCCCGGCCAGCCTGGGCCCGGGGGCGATGGCGGTGGCAGAGGCGCCGGACCGGTCCCGCGAGGCCCTTCGGGTCGGCATGTCCATCGCCACCGGCATCGGGCTGCACAACTTCTCCGAGGGCCTCGCCATCGGGCAGGCCGCGCACGCCGGCGAGGTGTCGCTCGCGGTCCTGCTGGTGATCGGGTTCGGGCTGCACAACGCGACGGAGGGGTTCGGGATCGTGGGGCCGCTGGCCGCGGCCGACGTCCGGGCCTCGTGGGGCTGGCTCGTGGCCGCCGGCCTGATCGGCGGCGGGCCGACCTTCCTGGGGACGCTCGTCGGCACGTCGGTCAGCTCCGTCTACGTGTTCGTGGCGTTCCTGGCCCTCGCGGCGGGCGCCATCCTGTACGTCGTGGGCGAGCTGTTCAACGCGGGCCGCCGGATGTCGTGGGAGGCCACACTGTGGGGCGTCCTGGTCGGGTTCCTGGTGGGGCTGGCCACGGAGCTCGTGGTGGTGGCCGCGGGGGTCTGACCGACCCCACCCCGTTCCCCTGCGGCCCTCCGGTAGGCTTCGCCTCGCGATGGACCCCGACGAGAACGCCGGACCAGCCGTCTCCGTCGAGCGCGCCATGGACGCGGTCCGAGGCGTGCCGAACCCACTCATGGAGAAGCTCGGGATCGAGTGGCTCGAGCTCCGGCCGGACCGGATCGTTGCGCGGATCCCGGTCGAGGGGAACACCCAGCCCTACGGCGTGCTGCACGGCGGCGCGACGGCGGCGCTGTGCGAGACGGTGGGCTCCTTCGGGACGGCCCTCGTCGCGGGGTTCGACCGCGTTTCGGTCGGCATCGCGCTCACCGTGAACCATCTCCGGTCGGTCCGGGAGGGCCACATCACCGCCACGGGAGTCCCGCTGCACGTGGGACGGAGCACGGCGGTGTGGGACATGCGGGTCGAGGACGACGAGGGCCGGCTGGTCGCGGTGTCTCGCCTCACCCTGGCCATCCGGGACGCGACGCCGCCCGGCGGGGCCCAGTGACTCCCGACCGTGTGACGTGTGACCGTTTCGATCGCGTGATCGTGTGACCGTGTGATCCTGTGATCGCGGCCGTCCATCTGACCGGCACCCTCATCAACGCCGGCACGGTCCTGGCCGGGACCACCATCGGTGTCCTGCTGGGCGATCGCCTCCCCGAGCGCATCCGCGAGACGGTGATGCACGCCCTGGGGCTGGTCACGCTGGCGATCGGCGTGCACGAGGCCCTCGCCGCCTTCACCCCGCCCCTCTCGACGTTCACCAGCGCAAGCGTGGTCATCGTGCTGGGCAGCGTCCTGATCGGGGGCGTCATCGGGGAGCTCGTGCGAATCGACGACCGGCTGAACCGGTTGGGCGAGGCCCTGAAGCGCCGGTTCGGCCGGGGGGAGGCCCGGTTCACCGAAGGGTTCGTCGTGGCCTCGCTCGTGTTCTGCGTGGGACCGCTCACCGTCCTCGGCTCGATCCAGGACGGCCTGAACGGCGACTACCAGCTCCTGGTCGTCAAGTCCACCCTGGATGGGTTTGCCGCGCTCGCGTTCGCCGCCGTCCTCGGCTGGGGGGTCGGCTTCTCGGTGCTGACCATCCTGCTGTACCAGGGGGGCTTGTCGCTCGCGGCCTCGGCCGTGGCGGGGGCATTCACGCCGGAGATCACGGCCGCGCTCACCGCGGCCGGCGGCATCCTGATCCTCGGGATCGCGTTCCGGCTGCTCGAGCTGAAGCAGATCCGAGTGGCGAACCTCCTCCCCGCGCTGGTGCTGGCGCCGGTGACCGTCGCCGTCATGCAGGCCGTCCGATGACCGGGGGACGGCCACTCGGCGTATTCACGCAAATGTCACTCTTTCTTCTCCGAATGGCCTCGAAAGCGTCGATGGCCTTCACCTGCGCGTCTTCGTGGAAACCGTTGCGGGGCAATGGATTCGAGCCGGTTGACACCGTGGGAACGCGTGCGTATCTTTCGCTCCGGTCCCAAGCGGCTGCAGGGATCGAGAGCCCGGAAGGGCCCCCGGAAGTCGGGGCCAACCCGGTGGGGCGCAAGCCCCCAGGGTCCGGCCCCAGCCCTTTCGGAGCCCCCCGGCTCACGGCTCCGGGTTGCTTGGGACCACCTTTTGGCGGACCGAGGTACCGAGTAGAAAACGCTCGCGTATGGGGAAGGCGCGAGCGGCTCCAAAGGTACCTCGGTCCGTCTAAAGGGTTCCGACGGCATCGACTTCTCGACGACTCTCCTAGAGGACCCTGCCCGGGACTGACGGGACCGGTACCACCTCTGGTATTGACCTGCCGTGCGGTCGGGAGTAGCATGGCTGCACCCCCCAAGTCGTGGTCCGCCGCGGAAGGAGGGGGAGATGTTCAAGCGACTTCTCTTGATTGCCGGTGTGGTCGGTTGCGTGACTCTGCAGACCCTGTTTGCCCACGCCGCTAGTTCGAGCACATCCGGAACCAATCACAATGTGACCCAAACGCTTACGATCCTCTACAACCGCGGGACATGTGGTGGAACCAACTGGGCCCAAATCACCCAGGAGGAGATCTTCTGGACGCGGACGGACACTACATACAAGGCATCGGCTTCGGCCAACCGGACAGAGGAGGTTGGGACCAAGTGCGATAGCACCTCTGTTCAGCTAGTTGACGATTGGAACGACACAGTTTGCTGGAAGCCGTGCAGCGGTAGCGCCTTCCTGTCGTCCACCGACATAGTAACGTACTCGTGGCCGAGGGTCATTTTCAGTGGACAGCTGGCATCCATCGGCGGGTCCGGCCACGGCATCATCGTCGTCCAGGCAACCGGACAACAGGTAGGCGATATCTGTACTCCGGTCACAATCTTTGGAACTGTCGTCTGCCGTTAGACATCGACAGCGCGGTCGTGGCCCCACTCCAGGACTGAGTGATGGGCTCCGGAGCACGCAAGCGTCTTGTGCCATGCGGTCTGGTGGCGCTCACGCTGGCTGGTGCTTGCAGCGGTATTGGGGCGACGACCCCAAGGCTGTGCTCCGTCGATCTTCCTGAGCGTTTGTCCTCAGTCGAGTCTCAGGAGGCGACGCTGGTACGCGTTCTGTCAGGCCCGGAAGGCATTCTTCTGGGGATGGCACTGCGAGATTCGAGTGCCACGATCGTCGGATTCTGCATACCTACATTGGCTATTCCTCTCCCGCCCGTAACCCTGGTGTCTCCGGACGGAGCGATACAGCCAATTGGAGGGATGCTCAGGGAGTCGCGCCAGCAGTTCTTCGAGTTCGAGATCTATCCGGCCACCACAGCAACTCGGCTACGGGTGGTTCAGGGAGATGAGCACATCGGAGACTTGCGCTTCGCCCCTCTCATGCCAGCTGACTGCCCGCTTTCCACCTCTCACCCCTTTCGCGTCATTTCCTGCGGCCTGCTAGTCACGCTGGAATGGGACACACTACTTCCCTTCGACACCAAGGACATCGACGGTGTCGATGCGCAGGTTTGGGAGTTGGATCGACGGAGGCGGTCGCTCGGCTTCTACTTCGAGGGTCCCGTCGGCGGACGCGATCGCCTAACTCTTCGGTTCGGCTTTCTTCGCCCCGTTGGTTCTCAGGTACTGATCCGGCTGACATCCGTGGACCTCGTGGGGCAAGGGAATGCTGGCCTGGCGGAGGTCCCGCTGAAGCCTCCACTGCGACATCGTGTCACGCTTGTCTCGCCTGACAGGGTCCCAGGTTAAGCGCTCGTTCTTCCCAAGGTTAAGAGGAGGGGTGGCGCACCTTAGAGTCCGCGGAGGTGGTGTACGAACGACCTGAGGGTCGTTGAAAGAGAAGCCCACCGCTTCATCCTCAACGAGATCGGTGCAACGAACTCGGAGAGGAGGAACACGGTGGTCGAAGCCACGATGGATCCTCTGGAATTGCTGCGCAAGCAGCTCGCGGAGGCTGACGTCGGCCTGCTGCGGGAGATGGTGACGGCGTTCGTGCAGGCCCTCATGTCGGCCGAGGCCGACGCCATGTGTGGGGCCCCATTCGGGGAGCGCAGCTCCGAGCGCATGAACCGGCGTAACGGCCACCGGGCCCGGCGACGGGACACCGGGGCCGGGACCATCGACCTTCCCATCCCGAAGCTCCGGGCGGGGACCTACTTCCCCGAGTGGCTGCTCACCCCTCGCCGCCGGGCCGAGCAGGCCGTCATCGCCGCCGTAGCGGTGAGCTACCTGAAGGGGGCGTCCACACCCCGGGTGGACGCCCTGGTGAAGGCCTTGGGGATCGAGGGCATCTCAAAGTCCCAGGCCTCCGAGCTCGCCAAGACCCTCGACGAGCAGGTCCGGGCGTTCCGGACCCGCCCTCTCGACGCCGGTCCCTACACCTACCTGTGGCTCGACGCCCTGGAGATCCGGTGCCGGGAGGGGGCCAGATCGTGGGCGTGGCCGCGGTGATCGCCACCGAGGTGAACGCCGACGGACGCCGCGAGATCCTCGGTCTCGACCTTTTGACCAGCGAAGACGGGCGGGGTGGACGGCGTTCCTGCGGGACCTGGTGGCCCGGGGACTCCACGGGGTTCAGCTCGTGATCTCCGATGCCCACCCCGGCCTGGCCGGCCCGAACGATGCGATCGGCGCGGTGCTGCCGGGGACGTCCTGGCAGCGGTGCCGGACCCACTTCATGCGGACCTCCTGATGAGGGTGCCCAAGGCCGCCCAGCCGTTCGTGCGCACCCTGGTCCGCTCGATCGTCGCCCAGCCCTCTGCCGCCGAGGTCCGGGCCTAGTTGGAGCGGGTGATCGACCAGCTCGCCGAGCGGTTCGCGCCGGCAGCTGCGCTCCTCGCCGACGCCGGAGCCGACGTCACCGCGTTCGCCGCGTTCCCTGCGGAGCACTGGCGCCAGATCTCGTCGAACAACCCGCAGGAGCGTCTGAACCGGGGCGTCCGCCGGCGGACCGACGTGGTGGGCATCTTCCCCAACCGCGAGGCGGTCATCCGCCTGGTAGGCGGGGTCCTCGCCGAGCAGCACGACGAGTGGCAGGTCTGTCACCGCTACATGGGGACCAAGCTGCTCGCCAAGGCCCGCATGGCGCTGGTCGACGGCGGGCTTGAGGCGTCAGGCAGGGAGGTGATCGGAGAGCTCGTGGCGGCGGGCTGAAGCGAGGAAACCGGGGACGGAGCGGATCGACTCATACATCACTTGCGCGGGCGCGGCCGGGCGCACGGTCACGACCACGCCTCTATCGTTATCCTGCTACGCGCATGAGGATTCTTCCCTCCCGGCTCGCGCTACTGGGCGCAATCCTGCTCGCGGCGTGTTCGCCCACAGGCGCCTCGACCCTGGTCCACACGAACGCGAACGGCGACGTCGTCATCTACAACCCGGAGCCGAGCACCGGGCCCTTCGTGGTGGTCGCCGTCGACAACCACTTCCACGACATCCATCCGGTGGACCGGACCAGGATCGCGGAGTCCCGGCCCTTCATCGTGAAGAACGAGGGCCGCAACCTCCACAACTTCTCCGTGGCGGGGACGGACATCAGCGTGGACATCGCCCCCGGCCACGAGATGGTGTGGAGCCGCATCGGGACGCACCTCGCCCCCGGCGTCTACCACGTGATCTGCACGTACCACTCGTACCTGGGGATGAACGGCCTGTTCGTCGTCATCCCGTAGGCCGGGGCTTGCCCCCGGCCGTCGGGCTTGCCCCCGGCCGTCCCCGCTTGACCTGTAGGCCGGGGCTTGCCCCCTGCCTAACCCGGTCACAGCACGGCGGCCAGGAACTTCTTCGTCCGCTCCTGCTGGGGGTTGGCGAAGACCTCCCTGGGGTTCCCCTCCTCCACGATCTTGCCGTCCTCCATGACGATCAGCCGGGTGCCCACCTCCCGGGCGAACCCCATCTCGTGGGTGACCACCATCATGGTCATGCGCATCTCCTGGGCCAGGTTCCGCATGACCTCGAGGACGTCCCCCACCAGCTCGGGGTCGAGGGCCGAGGTCACCTCGTCGAACAGCAGAAGCTTCGGGTTCATGGCCAGTGCCCGCGCGATGGCCACCCGTTGCTGCTGGCCACCGGAGAGCTGGCCCGGGTACGCGTCGGCCTTGTGCTCGAGGCCCACCCCGCGGAGCTGCTCGATGGCCTGCCGGCGCGCCTCGTCCCTGGGGACGTCGAGGACCTTCTCCAGAGCCAGGGTGATGTTCTGGCGGGCCGTCTTGTGCGGGAACAGGTTGAAGGCCTGGAACACGATCCCCATGTGGGTCCTGACCTCGTCGAGGTCACAGCGGATGTCGGTGATGTCCTTGCCCTGGAACCACACCTTCCCCTCGGTGGGGATCTCCAGCATGTTCACGCACCGCAACAGCGTGGACTTCCCCGACCCCGAGGGCCCGATGACGACCTGGACCTCCCCGGGGTTCAGCGTCAGGTCGATCCCCTTCAGGACGTGGTGCGTCCCGAACCACTTGTGGATGTTCTCCAGCCGGATCAGGGGCCCCTCGTCCGCCATCTCGCCCCGAGTATGGGCCGCTGCGGCCTCCCCGCCCAAGCGCACGTCCATCCCCGTCACCCCGTTCCGAAGCCGCCGACGATACCGACCAGCCCGCTCCGCAGCTTCCGCTCCACCGCCGTCACCAGCCGGATCAGGGGCAGCGTGACCACCAGATAGCCGATGGCCGCGGCCACGAAGAAGGTCGCATTGCTGAATGCCGCGTAACCGTCTTGCGCGGTTGTGAACAGATCCCGCTCCGACTCCGCCACGCTCAGCACGGTGACCAGGGCGGTGTCCTTGATCAGGATCACGAACTCGTTCATGAGAGGTGGGATCACCCGCCGGATGGCCTGGGGAACGATCGCATATCGCATCGACTGGAGGTAGGACAGTCCCAGGCCGCGAGCGGCCTCCAGCTGCCCTCGCTCGATCGACTGGATGCCGGCTCGGAAGACCTCGGCGGCGTAGGCCCCGGTGTTCAGGGCGAAGACGATCAGCGCCGCCGTGTAGGCCGAGAGGCGCTGGAGGCCCAGCCCCGGCAGGAGCCCGAAGTACACGAACGACAGCTGCCAGATGAGCGGCGTGCCCCGGAAGAAGTTGATGTAGACGCGTGCGGGGGCGCGTACGACAGGGCGGGCGGACAGCGCCAGCAGTGCGAGCAGCAGCCCCAGCACGATGCCCCCGGCCTCTCCGCCCAGGGCCAGCAGGATCGTGTTCTTGGCGCCCTTCACGAAGAACCCGAACCAGGGTTGCCCTAGTAAGTCGAAATCGAAGAAGTTCCGGACGAACCGGAACATGCTGTCCCCCTGTCTGAACCAGAGCGCGAACGACGCGAGGGCGACCGCCTGGCTCCCGAGCACGGCCCCGGCGAATGCATGCTCTCGCTTGCGGCGGGTGTCCTTTCGCCGGAAGGTGGAGAACCCCGCGACGACGGCTGTGGCACCCAGGAGGAGCCCCAGCCCGAGCACGACCGTCTCCGGCGCGGAGCGCGCTGTCATGACGATGTGGCAGACCCCCTCGGCGCCCTGGATCCCTTCCCCGGGGAGGGCCGGGTTCGGGGGCGGAACATAGTGCCGGATGCCGGCGGCCCGGCATTCGAGGGTCACCGGCCCGCCCTGGATCGCCGCGAAGATCTGCGTTCCTGCGGTCCCGAGGACGACGAGGGCCAGCGCGCCCGCCCCGATCAGGAGCGTGGCCAGCGGGAACGGCCCGGTGGGGCCTCGAACGTCCGGGGGCGTCGTGCGCTCGATGTCAACTGCGGCCATGGACTCCTCCTTTCAAATGGAAGAGCCCGCGCCCCGGAGAGGGACGCGGGCTCTTCCATCACCTCCTCCCGACTACGAGCCGCTGAACTCCGGTGGCACCGGCTGGCCGGGGAACCATTTCTGGAAGATCTTGCTGTACGTACCGTCCGCGATGACCGCAGCCAGAGCGTCGTTCATCGCCGCCAACAGCTGTGGGTTGTCCTTGCTCACGGCGAACCCATAGTGCTCGCCCGTGTCGATGGCTTGGACCACCTTCAGGCCCTGCCGATTCGCGGCCTCGGCCAGGGACGAACCCTCGTCGTTGATCACGCCCACGATCCGGCCGATCTCCAGGTCCGTGAAGGCGTCCGGCGCGTTCACGTAGGTCCTCAGGACGATGCCGTTCGGCACCAAGTTCTCCTGGGCCCATTTCGCCCCGGTGGTACCGCGCTGGACCCCAATCACGTCGCCAGACTTCAGATCGTCGGTCGTTGCAATGTCCGGGGTCTTGGTCGTGTTCACCGTGAGGGATTGGCGTGCGTTGAAATACGGGTCGCTGAAGTCCACCACCTGCTGGCGCTCCGGGGTGATCGTGGAGGCCGCCGCCACGGCGTCGAACTTGTTCGCCGCGAGGGCGGTGAAGATCGTGTTGAAGTTGGCCTTCACCCACTTCACCTCGACGCCGAGCCGCTGCGCGATGGCATCGATCATCTCCACGTCGAACCCGGTGAGCTCCCCGCTCTGCTGGCTGGTGAACTCGAACGGCTTGTAGTCGAGGCACGACCCCACGATCAGCTTGCCGCTCTCGAGCGTGGTGAACTGGGGCACGGGGGTCCCGGTGGTGCCGGTGGGACCGGTCGTGGCGCCGGTCGGCCCCGTCGTGCCCGTCGTCCCGGGGGGGACCGTCGTGCTGGTGGTCTTCTTGGCGCAGGCCGACGCGACGAGCGCGACCAGCGCCAAGAGGGCGACAACGCCGATGAATCGTCTGCGCATTCCTCATCCTCCTCACACGGGCAGACCGACGATACGAACGAGCCTTCCTACTCCTCTCCGAGGTACGCTTTTCGGACCTGGTCGTTGCCCAACAATGTCGTGGCATCGTCCTCCAGGACGATCTTGCCGCTCTCCAGGACGTAGCCCCGGTCCGCCACGTTCAGCGCCATATGGGCATTCTGCTCCACCAGGAGGATGGTCGTGCCCTGCCCGTGGATCTCCGTGAGCAGCTCGAAGATCCGCGACACCAGGACCGGCGCGAGTCCCATGGACGGCTCGTCCAGCATGACCAGGCGGGGGCGGGCCATGAGCGCACGACCGATGGCGAGCATCTGCTGCTGGCCGCCGGAGAGCGTTCCGCCGTGCTGCTTCTCCCGCTCCTTCAACACGGGGAACAGCGCATACACCCGCTCGAAGTCCTCCCCCAGCCCCCTCCCGCCGCGCCGGGCGTACGCGCCCATCTCGAGGTTCTCCCGGACAGACATGCGGGGGAAGATCTTCCGGCCCTCGGGGGCCTGGCAGATGCCGAGCTCGACGATGCGGTGGGCCGCGAGGGTGTCGATGCGGATCCCCTCGAACGTGATGGTCCCTGCGGACGGCCGCTTCACCCCGGAGATGGCCTTGAGGGTCGTGGTCTTCCCGGCGCCGTTCCCGCCGATCAGGGTCACCATCTCGCCTTCGTCCACGTGTAGGGATATTCCCCGCACGGCCTCGATGCCACCGTAGCGGATGACGACGTCGTCGAGCTCCAGGAGGGGCTCAGCCATCGCCCTCGTCCTCCACCGCGTCTCCCCCGCCCTCTCCGTCCGACTCCTGGCGTCCGAGGTACGCCTCGATCACCCGGGGGTCGCGCTGGACCTCCTCGGGCTTGCCCTCGGCGATCTTCTCGCCGAAGTCCAGCACGACGACCCGGTGGGAGATACCCATGACCACCTTCATGTCGTGCTCGATGAGCAGCACCGTGATGCCCTGGGCGCGGACCTTCTGGATCAGCGCCATCAGGGAGGCCTTCTCGGCGGGGTTCATCCCGGCCGCCGGCTCGTCCAGCAGCAGGAGCTTCGGCTTCGTGGCCAGGGCCCGCGCGATCTCCACCCGGCGCTGGTCCCCGTACGACAGGTTGCCGGCCAGCTCGTTCGCGTACCGGTGGATCCCCGCGAACTCCAGCAGCTGCTCCGCCTCGGCCTGCGCCTCCCGGTCCTCCCTGCGCTGCCTGGGCGTGCGGAAGATGGCGTCGAGGACGTTCTGCCGGTGGTGGGCGTCGGTGCCGACGATCACGTTCTCGATGGCGGTCATGTTCTGGAACAGCCGGATGTTCTGGAAGGTGCGGCCGATGCCGCGGCGGTTGATCTCGAACGGGCGGACCCGGCGGTTCACCAGGCCCAGGAACCGCTGCTGGAGGAGGTCCTCGCCGTCGAATCGGATGACCCCGGACGTGGGCGGGGAGATCCCGGTGGCGAGATTGAAGAAGGTCGTCTTCCCGGCCCCGTTCGGCCCGATCAGGCTGACGATCTCGCCCTCGTCCACCCGGATGTCGAGGTCCTTCAGCGCGGCCAGGCCCCCGAAGAACTTGGCCACGCCTTCCGCTTCCAGCAGGGCGGCCATCAGGTCGTGGCCTCGTCGTGGGACACGTCGAAGAGCCCCTCGTCCCGGACTCCGCCCTTCAGCTCGGCCTTCCGGCGCTTGGAGGGAAGGAGTCCCTGCGGGCGGAAGATCATCACGACGATCAGGGCCAGCCCGAACAGGAAGAACCGGTAGTCGGCCAGGCCGCGGAAGATCTCCGGGAGCAGGGTGACCAGCGCGGCTCCCAGGATGGCCCCCGCCGTCGACCCCATGCCCCCGATCACCACCATGCTCAGGATCAGGATCGACTGGATGAGCGCGAACGTGGGCGGGTTGATGAAGTTCACCTGCTCCGCGTAGATCACGCCCCCGACCCCGGCGGTGCAGGCGCCGATGGCGAACGCCGCGAGCTTCATCCGCAGGACCGGGATCCCCATGGCCGCGGCGGCCACCTCGTCCTCCCGAATGGCCACCCACGCCCTGCCGATGCGGGATCGGTCCAGCATCCGGATGGCGACGATCCACAGGACGACGAAGGACAAGAACAACCAGTAGAACTTGTTGTCGGTGAAGGTCCCCCACACGATGTCCTTGCCCGCCAGGTGGATCTCCGGATGGGGGATGGAGGCGATCCCCCGCGGCCCGACGGTCAGGGAGTCGAGGTTGTTGGCGCTGATCCTGACGATCTCGCCGAACCCCAGCGTGACGATGGCCAGGTAGTCCCCCCGGAGCCGGAGCGTCGGGGACCCCAGCAGGACGCCGGCGAAGACGGCCACGATGAGCGCGGCGATGATGATGAGCCACATCCAGGCCTGCCATGTGGGCTTGTCCGCGAAGGTCACCGTCGGCGGGCTGGCGTTCAGGCCCTTGGAGAAGGTCCCCGCCCCCGTGAGCAACCCGGCGGTGTAGGACCCGATCGCCCAGAACGCGACGTATCCCAGGTCCAGCAGGCCGGCGAACCCGACCACGACGTTCAGCCCCAGGGCGAACAGGGCGAACAGGCCGACCCGGGCCAGGGCGGATCCCGACGTGGCTCGCTGGAGCCACTCCGGGATGGTGAACCACGAGTTGAGGAAGGGGAGGATGGCCGCGATGCCCACCCCGACGGCGCCGGCCAGGGGGATGAACCATCTCCTGTGCCGGTCCGCCCAGGCCCGGAAGGCGGCCATGCCCTTGCCGACCGGGGACAGGACCTCCCGCGTCGCCCCGGCCACCCGCTGGCGGGCATCCGTGGTGACCTGGCCGACCCGGGCGCTCCGGTCCCGCCACGCGTCGCGGCGGGAGGCCGGGGCACGGCGCCGGGGGTCTCCAGGAGGGGAGGAGGGGGGACGAGCCGCCACGCTACGCCCTGACCTGTTCGCCCAGGATGCCGGTGGGCCGGAACATCAGGACCAGCACCAGCACCACGAACGACACCACGTCGGTCCACTGGGCGCCGAAGCACGGGACGGAGTACGCCTCCACCATCCCCAGCACGAGCCCGCCCAGCATGGCTCCCCGGATGTTCCCGATCCCGCCGAGGACGGCCGCGGTGAAGGCCTTGATCCCGGGCACGAAGCCGATGAACCAGAACGCCGGCACTCCCAGGAACAGGACGTACAGCAGGCCCGCCGCCCCGGCCATGACCCCGCCCACGAAGAACGTGGTCACGATGACCCGGTCGATGTTCACGCCCATGAGCGAAGCGGTCTCGGTGTCCTGGGCCACGGCCCGGATGCCCCGGCCCAGGCGCGTCTTGGTCACGAACCGGTCCAGCAGGAACATCATCAGCGCGGCCGCGGCCACGACGAGGATGGCCTTGTTGGTGACGGCGGTGCCGAACAGCGTGAAGGCCGTGTGCGTCTCCATCACCGTGGGGATGGGCTGGGGGCTCGGGCCGAGCAGGGCGGGGAGCTTGAACCACAGGATGTAGTGGCGGCCGTCCATCAACACGAACAGGTACTGGATGGTCAGGGAGGCCCCGATCGCGCTGATCAGGAACGCCAGGCGAGGCGCCCCCCGTCTTCGGAGGGGCCGGTACGCGAACCGCTCCAGGGTCATGGCGGTAACCCCGGAGGCCAGCATGGCCGCCGCCAGGGCTCCCAGCAGGACCAGCACCAGGAGGATGCCTCCCAGCGGGTGGTCGACGCCGAACCAGTTCCGGAAGGCGTACAGCGTGATGACGGTGGAGACCATGAACACTTCGGAGTGCGCGAAGTTGATGAGCTGGAGGACCCCGTACACCATGGTGTAGCCGAGGGCGATCATGGCGTAGATGGAGCCAAGGGTCAGCCCGTTGCGGGTCTGATCCCAGAACTGGTGGTAGACGCTGGTCAGACAGTCCACCCGGTCTCCCTGGAGCCGTCCGGCCGAACAATAGAGGAAGGGCAGACGGTTCGCCTGCCCTTCCTCTGCACCACCGCTGCCGGCGAGGCTAGCCCGACAGCACCTCCGACGCGTTCCCCAGCGGGGACATCTCGCCGCCCTTCACCTGGTAGTAGTACAGGAGGGAGTTGATGTCCGCCGCGGCCAGCTCGTGCGTCGACGGGTCGAACGCGATCGGCTTGGACACGCCCTGGAACGGGCTGTCGGTCGTCAGGCTGTCCAGGTAGGTCTTGATCCCCGCCCGGATGCTCGCGGGGTCGGAAGCCCCGCCCGCCACGGCCGCCTTGATGCCCTCGCAGATCACCCCGGCCACGTCGTACCCCTCGGCCGCGTACACCGGCACGCTGGACGCCTCGCTCCCGTATTCCTGGTTGTACTTCGCGATGAAGTCGCCGCCCAGGTTAGTCGGGGCGCTCAGGTACACGCCCTCAGCGGTGTCGCCGGCCGAGCTCAGGAACGTGGACGACAGGGAGCCGTCTCCGGACATGTAGTTGATGTCCAGCCCGGCGTCCTTGCCCTGCTTCACGATCTTCGCGAAGTCGGCGTCGTAGCCGCCGTAGAACAGCGAGTCGGCACCGGACGCCTTCACGTCGCTGATGAAGGCCGAGTAGTCGTCGGTGGGGGCGATGCCCTCGGTGCCGACGATCTGCACGCCGTTCTCGGACGCCAGCTTCTTCACGGTCAGCGACAGCGGCTGGCCGTAGTCGGACGTGTCGTTCGAGATGAACAGCTTCTTGGACTTGATGACCTGGGCCTCGAACTTGCCGTCGTTGCCGCCCTGGAGGTCGTCGTTGCCGACGGTCCGGTACCAGTAGTCCCAGCCGTTCTGGGCCAGGTCGACCGCGGTGGCCGACTGGCTGATGAACGGGATCTGGGCCTGGTTGTACGTGTCGCCGACGGCCCGGGTCTCACCCGAGAAGGCCGGCCCCTCCACGGCCACGGTGTTCGGGTCCGACACCACCGTCTGCGCCACCGGCGGGGCCTGGTCGCCCGAGCCCTGGGTGTCGGCCTGCTTGTAGGTCACGTTCGCCGGGAAGGTGGCGTCCGCGTTGCACTCCTTGAACCGGAGCTGGGCGCCCTGCTCGCTCGGCAGGACGAGATAGTTGTACGGGCCGGTCCAGGCTCCCTGGCCGTACACCGTCACGTCGATCTTCTCCACCGCCGTGGCGCCCGTGGGGCCGGTGGTCCCCGTGGTCCCGGGTGTCACCGTCGAGCTCTTCTTCTTGCAGGCGGTCCCCACCAACATCAGGATCGCCACCACTGCGACCACGCGCAGTACGTTGTTGCGGAATCGCAACGTCCCCTCCTTTCCCCCTTGCCTGCCTTGTCAGGCGTGGTTCCTATCACAACGGGGAACGTAGCGAAAGCCCCGGATGCGGCCCCACCAGCGCCCACACACGCCCGGGTAGTTGTACGGGAACGAAGCTGGCGCGAGTTTGGGCGATGTGGTGGACCCGTCAAGCAAGCTTGTCCAGCTACAGCGCCTGGAACCGGAGCGGTACGCTACAGAGAGCAGGCGCAGCTCCAAACGGATTCCTGCCCTGGCTCCCGCCGGGATGGCGAAACGGAAAACGCTGACGGCCCAAACCCGTCTGGGCTCACGCCCTTGAGGGTTCGACTCCCTCTCCCGGCACTGAACTTCCACTACGTCTTCGGACCCACTGCCAGGTCCAGCCTGGTGACGTCAGGGGCGCGAGCCACCGAGATCGTGTTCCACTTCGACTGCCGCCAACTGACTCCATACGAATCGCAGGCGCGGCAGAAGATGTCGCGGATGTCAGAGGAAACATTGGTGAAGAGGTACCGCGGGTAGCCCTTGCCATTCACCCAGTTGAGGCCGCGGTAGCCATCGGAGTGGACGAGGCCGCGCAGGAGCATGCCCGGATGCAGTCGTGCGATCTCCTCTTGCCATGGTGCGAACTGAATGCGCCGTTCGTGCTTCCGCCCCGGTCCGTGCTGAGGAAACAGACACGGCCAGTGCTTCCAGTGGGCGTTCAGTTCGACGCATCCGGTCCTCGGGACCCGGCCCACCTTCATCCTCTTCGCAGGACGGACGGACACAAGCGCCAAAGCGATCTCCTCGATGATCCCCGGGTACCGAATGTCCTGCACGATCCGAAGCTTGAAAACTCCCTTGGGAGCCGGGCTGATGCAGCCGTCCCCGAGGTAGACACCCAGCAGATATGCGTACGGCACGTCGGGGAGCGTTGCCCCATCGCATCGGGGGCAATCAGGCCCGAGAGGACCGTTCCCGCGAGGCCGCCCCTTCCTCCGCCAGTCCCGAACCGTTCCTCGTGGAATGCCGGTGAGCCTGGCGATCTGGCAGTCGTTCATCCCCCGTCCCAGTAGGCACGCGACTTCCTCGTATTGGGCGGGCGGACGCATCAGGGCCACCCGCCGTGTCTCGAACGCATGTTCGAAGACTAGCATCCGGCACCGACAAACCGGACCCCTGGAATCCGGAAGGCTCAGCCGCCGCTCGAGATCGCGCTACGGAACTCGCTCGCGAGCTCCAGGAAGCCCGGAACGTCTTGCTCCAGCAGCTTCCGGACGAGGGCCGTACCGACCACCACGCCGTCGGCGAACTCGCAGGCCGCGGTGGCCTGCTCCGGCGAGCCGATGCCGACGCCGACCAGCAGGGGCCGGTCGGTGAGCGGCCGGAGGGCCCCCACGACCTCGTGGGCCGTGCCGGCCAGCGCCGACCGCTCCCCCGTCACGCCGTACGTCGACACGCAGTACACGAACCCGCGCGCCGAGCCGGCCACCTGCCGCAACCGCGCCTCGTCCGTCCCCGGCGCCGCCAGGAACACGGTCGCGACGCCGTGCTCGGCGCACACGCCTCGCCATTCGTCCGCCTCGTCCACCGGGAGGTCGGGCACGATGACGCCGGCGACGCCCCCGGCGGCGGCGCGCCGGACGAACGCGTCGAACCCCATCGCCAGCACCGGGTTCAGGTAGGTCATGACGACGACCGGAACGCGCGGCGCCGCCTCCTCGATCAGCGAGAGCACGCCTTCCGCCGTCGCACCGGCTTCCAGGGCCAGCCTCGACGCTTCCTGGATGACGGGCCCGTCCATGACCGGGTCGGAGAACGGGATGCCCACCTCGATGGCGTCGGCGCCCGCCGCCTCCAGCCCCAGAAGGACCTCGCCGGTCGCCGCCGGCAGTCCCCCGGTCACGTACGGGACGAACGCCTTCCCGCCCCCGTCGATCCGCCGCCGGAGGGCTGCCTCGAGGTCAGCCACGCGCGGCGAGCCCGGCGACGGCCTCGTCTCCGAGCGCAGCCCGGACCGTCTCCAGGTCCTTGTCCCCCCGCCCCGACAGGCACACCAGCACCGACGACCCTTCCGGAAGCGGGCCGCGCAGCAGCCACCCGATGGCGTGGGCTGGTTCCAGTGCCGGGAGGATGCCCTCGCTGCGCGCCAGGGCCATGAAGCCCTCGAGGGCCTCGGCGTCGGTCGCGCTCGCGTACTCGGCCAGCCCGGCATCCTTGAGGAAGCTGTGCTCCGGACCGACGCCCGGATAGTCGAGCCCCGCGGAGATGGAATGGGTCGACGCGACCTGCCCGCCGTCGTCCTGGAGCAGGTACGACAGCGCGCCGTGCAGGACGCCCGGCGTGCCCGCCGACAGCGAGGCGCAGTGCTCCCCCAAGCCGCTTCCCCGGCCCCCGGCCTCGACCCCCACCAGGCGCGCGCCGGAGCCCACGAAGGCCGTGAACATCCCGATGGCGTTCGAGCCGCCGCCCACGCAGGCGACCACGGCATCGGGGAGCCCGCCCTCGGCCCCGGCGAACTGGCGGCGGGCCTCGTCGCCGATCACGCGCTGGAGGTCCCGCACGAGCGCCGGGAACGGGTGCGGGCCCACGACGGAGCCCACCACGTAGTGCGTGTCCCGGACGCTCGCGGCCCAGTCCCGGAGGGCCTCGTTGATGGCGTCCTTCAGGGTCCGGGAACCCGACGAGACCGACACCACCTCCGCCCCCAGCAGCCCCATGCGGGCCACGTTGACCGCCTGGCGACGGGTGTCCTCCTCCCCCATGTACACGACGCACGGGAGCCCGAACATCGCGCAGGCCGTGGCGGTGGCCACGCCGTGCTGGCCGGCCCCCGTCTCGGCGATGATCCGGCCCTTCCCCAGCCGGCGGGCCAGCAGCACCTGGCCCACGGTGTTGTTGATCTTGTGCGCACCGGTGTGCGCCAGGTCCTCCCGCTTCAGGAACACGCGATAGCCCGTCCGGTCCGACAGCCGCTCCGCGAACGTCAGCGGGGTGGGGCGCCCCACGGAGTCCCGAAGGAGAGACCCGAGTTCCCGCCGGAAGTCATCGTCCTGGCGAACGGCCGCCCAGGCCCGGGCCAGCTCGTCCAGGGCCGGGATCAGGACCTCCGGGACGTAGCGCCCGCCGAAGCGCCCGAACCGGCCCCGCCCGTCGGGAAGGGTCTTCGGGAGCGTGCTCACGGCTCGACCACGACCGCGGCGCCCAGGAGCTCGCGGACCTTGGCGGCCGGGTCCGGCGCCCGCATCAGGGCCTCCCCGACCAGCACCGCGGACGCCCCCGCCTCCACGGCCCGCTCCACCTGTTCGCGCCGCGAGATCCCGCTCTCGAACACCAGGGTCCGGCCGGCCGGAACCCGCCGGGCCAGGGCGAGCGCCCGCTCCTCGTCGATCTCCAGGGTCTCCAGGTCGCGAGCGTTCACGCCCACGATGGGCGCGTCCGCCGCGAGCGCCCTTTCCAGATCTCCGTCGGAATGCGTCTCCACCAGCGCGCCCAGGCCGAGGTCGGCCGCCGTCCCCAGCAGGGCCTCCAGCTCGGGGGCGGACAGGCAGGCGGCGATCAGGAGCACGGCGTCGGCTCCCGCCGCCCGAGACTCGATGACCTGCGCCGGATGGACCAGGAAGTCCTTCCGCAGGATCGGGAGCCCGCAGGCCAGCCGGGCCTCCCGGAGATCCACGACCGAGCCCGCGAAGTGCCGGGGCTCGGTCAGCACGGACACCGCCGCCGCGTCGGCGTCCTGGTAGGCGCGGGCCAGGGTTCCCGGATCCGCGTCCGCGATGGCTCCGGCCGAGGGCGACGCCCGCTTGATCTCGGCGACGATGGCCGGACGGCCGCGCCCGGAGCGAACCGCCGCCGTGAAGTCCCGAGGTGGCGGCGTGGCCAGCGCGCGGGCCAGCAGGGCCCGCTCGTCGAGGGGCGAACGCTCCAGGTCACGGCGGACCTGCGCGACGACGTCCGTCAGGAAACCCACGGTGGGCCCAGTGTAGAGGCCAACGACCGCGCCGCCCCCGGCTCCGCGGAGCTGCGTGCCCCCTACTCGGTGGCGATGGCCTCCAACACGTTGAGCTTCGCGGCCCGGCGGGCCGGGAGCGCGGCGGCGAGCAGCCCGCCGAAGCCCGCGGCCACCACGAACACGATCAGCTGGGTGACGGGAATCGACAGGACCTTCACGCCGGAGTCGTGGAGGGCCTGTACCATCGCCCACCCGAAGAACACGCCGACCGCGACCCCCAGGATCGCGCCGAAGATCGCGGTGATCACCGCCTCCCACCGGATCATGGCGCGGACCTGGCTCCGGGCCATCCCCACGGCGCGCAACAGCCCGATCTCCCGGGTCCGCTCGAACACCGACAGCGCCAGCGTGTTCACGATGCCGAACAGCGCGATGACCACGGCCAGGCCGAGCAGCGCCACGATCAGCCCGAGCAGCTGGTCGATCTGCTTTTCCTCCGTCTTCCGGAACTGGACCTGGTCCTGGATCCGGACGCCCGGGAACTGGCCCGCCACCCGCTTCACGGCGTCGCGGGCCTCGGCCGTGCTCACGCCCGGCGCCACCTTCACCAGGACGTCCTGGTCCAGCTGCTGGATGAAGTTGCGCTCGAAGGTCCCGAGCGACACGACGTACCCGCCCAGCAGGTCGTTGTTGTCGTAGATCCCCACGATGCGGAGATCCTGCCGGCCGGTCCGAGCGAACTGCGCTGGGACGGCGTCACCGACCGACCAGCCGTGGGCGTCGGCGGTCTTCTTCGAGATCAGGACGGCGCCGTCGCCGAGGGCCGACACCCGCCCGGACAGCATCGTCACGTCGGCCACCTGCGTCAGCGTGGACGGGTCGACGCCCTCCAGGAACTGGCCGGAGCCGTTCACGCCGAACGAGCCCGACCGGATCTCCTCGACGGCGGCGAACGCGTCGTTGGATCGCAGGACGTCGGCCACCGCGGGGCTGAACCCCACGAACTGCGACGTGCTCACGATGTAGTCGGCCTTCAGCGTCTCCCGCAGCGTGCGGTCGGCCGACGCCTTGATCGACGCCGCGAAGATGCTCACGAAGGCCATCAGGCCGAGCCCGACCATCAGGGCCGCCGCCGTGGAGGCGGTGCGGCGGGGGTTCCGCATGGCGTTCTCGCGTCCCAGCTTTCCGGAGGTCCGGCGAAGCGGCGCGCCGATGACCGCCGCCAGGGGCCGGGCCACCAGCGGACCGAGCATGGCCACGCCCAGGAACACCCCGGCCGCACCCAGGCCGACGAGCGACGCGCCGTTGGACGTGCTCCCGAACAGCCCCAGCATGAGGGCAGCCACCCCGCCCCCCGTGACCAGCACGCCGGCGAGCACCCGCCGCCGGATCGACCCCGCCGTCCCGGCCGGCTGGGGATCCCGCAGCGCCGCCATCGGCGGCACCCGGGAGGCCCGCACCGCCGGCACCACCGAGGCCACCACGGTGGTGACGGTCCCGACGACGAGCGCCACGATGATCGTGCGCGGCAGGACCTGGAGCGTGGTGGTCGGCAGATCGATCCCGAACGCGCCGAGCAGCCCCTGGAGCCCGATGGCGATCACCAGCCCGAATCCCAGGCCGACCCCCGAGGCCACGATCCCGACGATGACGGCTTCGGCCAGCACCGACCGGCGAACCTGGCGGGCACTCGCCCCGAGCGCCCGCAGCAACGCCAGCTCGCGCGTCCGCTGTGCGACCAGGATCGAGAACGTGTTGAAGATCGTGAACGCGGCCACGAACAGCGAGATCCCCGCGAACACCAGCAGGGCGATGTTGAAGAACGACAGGTTCTTCTTGATGTCGTTCGAGCTGGACTGGGCGGCCTGCGCCCCCGTCTTCGCCTCGAACCCCTTCGGGAGGACCTGCTGGATGCGGTCCCGGAGCTCCGTGGGCGAGACGCCCGGCTCCGCGGCCACGCGCACGTCGTCCCATCGCCCGTGTCCCTCGAGGGCCTGCTGCGCGGTGGCCGGATCGAACGCCACGAGCGTCGCGCCCAGCAAGCTGTTCGACTCGCCGAACCCCGCGATGCCGGTGATCCGCGCGGTGATCGGCGGGCCCTGGAGCAGCACCTTCACCGTGTCGCCGACATGGAAGCCGTACTTCGACGCGGTGTTGGCGTCGACCACGATCTGGCCCGACCCACGCGGCGCCGTGCCCTCGCGAAGCCGCAGGGGGTTGAGCGCCGGGTCGTCGACCCACGTGACCCCGAGTGTCGGCGCGCCGCCGGTCGTGATGGCCTTACCCTTCTTGTCCACCAGCTGCGCGTAGCCCGAGAGGTCGCCGAAGGCCTCCTTCACCCCGGGGACCTGCCGCACCCGGTCCACCACGGACGCCGGGACCCGTTCGGCCTGGCCCGACTCGTCGCCCCCGGGCCCGGAGGTCTCGAACTTCGGCACGCCCTCGACGACCACGGCCACGCCCGTGTTGATCTGCTCGAACAGGCCGTCGAACGCGTGGCCCATGGTGTCGGTCAGCACGTAGGAACCGGCCACGAACCCGACGCCCAGGACCACGGCGAGCGCGGTCAGCGCCAGCCGGACCTTGTGCGCCAGCAGCCCCTTGATGGTGGCCCGCCACATGGCTACGCGCTCCCCAGTGACTTCATGCGGTCGAGCACGCTCTCGGCCGTCGGCCCCTGCATCTCGTCGATGACCTTGCCGTCCTCGAGGAACACCACCCGGTCGGCATAGCTCGCCGCCATCGGGTCGTGGGTGACCATCACGATCGTCTGTCCGAACTCGCGCACGGCTCGCCGTAGGAACTCCAGCAGCTCCGCGCTGGCCTTCGTGTCGAGGTTCCCGGTGGGCTCGTCGGCGAACACGATGGCGGGCCGGCTGGCCAGGGCCCTCGCCGCGGCCACCCGCTGCTGCTGCCCTCCCGACAGCTCGGAGGGCCGGTGGGCGAGGCGGTCGGCCAGCCCCACCGTCTCCACGACCTTGCGCACCCACGCCTCGTCGGGCTTGCGGCCGGCGATGTCCATGGGCAGGGTGATGTTCTCCGAGGCCGTCAGCGTGGGGACCAGGTTGAACGCCTGGAAGACGAACCCCACCCGGTCCCGGCGGAGCTGGGTGAGCTTCTTCTCAGGCAGCGCCGTGAGGTCGACCTCCCCGATGAACACGTGGCCGGACGTCGGCGAGTCCAGGCCGGCCATGCAGTGCAGCAGGGTCGACTTCCCCGACCCGGACGGCCCCATGATCGCGGTGTACCGGCCCCCGGCGAACTCCACGGTGATCCCGTCGAGGGCCCGGACGGCGGCGTCGCCGGAGCCGAACACCTTCACCAGATCGACCGCGCGCGCCGCGGCGCCGGTCGAGCGAGCCACGCTCTCCTCCGCTGTCGTCGTTGACATGCATCGCTCCTTGCGCGTTCGGACAGGTTTCGAAGATACGAGAAGACGGCGTACTTCCGGCGAACGAGATGTGGAGGTGATGTGAACGACCTCGCCGGGATCCGGCCGGAGCCGCGCTACGTGGACCCGGTGTCCATCGCCCGGATCGCCGCCGCCAGGTCGAGGCCCCCTTCGTAGAGTGCCCTTCCCACGATCGCGCCCTCGATCGGCGGGTCCAGGGCGGCGAGCGCCTCCAGGTCGGGCACCGTGGCGATCCCCCCGGAGGCGATGACCGGCCGTCCGGTCGCGCGGGCGACCCCGCCGA